>BNJU01005259.1_pt1 | contig 81012 bp, 144 predicted proteins | sample 8539281 | NCBI WGS metagenome assembly BNJU01 (sample SAMD00202456, study PRJDB9452) | human saliva metagenome | isolation source: human saliva | place: Japan | reverse complement strand
CCTAATAGCAGGGAGTTTTACAAACAATGTGCTTTTTCAGAAGTTTTGTAATACGGTGTCTGCATGACGAAGCGTGTGACGCTCACAGGGAGCTGCACAGGCATAAGGCAAGGGAAGTCACCTTTTCCGATTTGCCCTTGAGAAGCGAAAGCAGCTTCCATGCTTTTGATGAATATTTCAAACGGGAAACCGCCGAAACCGTCTTTTAGAGAAAGCCGGGAAGAAAATCACGCTCGAAGCTGCTTCTGAAGCAATCCGTACTTTGCCGGAAGAAAAGCGCAAAGCCGTACTCCTGTACTATTTCGAGGGAATGAACGACACCGAGATTACGAAGTTGTTCAATACATCGAGAAGCACGATACAGTACAGGCGGACAAGCTCTTTTGAGAAATTAAGAAAATATCTGGAGGAAAATGCTGATGAATGGGACGAATGGTAACGAACCCGGCTACCCGGAAAATGCCCTTGTTCCCTATCCTGTCATTGTGGCAGCGACAAAGGTTGTTCCGCTTATGCTCATCATCGAAGATATAGTGATAGATGTGCAACCGTTTCTTTTCGCATAACTTTCATGTAGTTGCTTTTGATTAGTGATGGAATTGCTTTCTCCGCGATCATCATCTCGACTTAAACAGCTCATAAAGGGCTGTTTGTCCTCAGTTCTTTTTGTATTTGACATGAGAATTACCTCCTTTCCAAGTTTTTTATTTTCTCTGTCCCTAAGAGGTTAATCCTTTAGGATCGGTTACGCAATATGATGAGTGCATTTGCATTAGGTTAGGTTTTACATAAAATCTCGTCTTGCCGGAGCCTGAACCTCCTATGACAAGAACATTCTTATTTCTTGCATACTTAGGATTAGCCGGTCTGCCATTCATAGTTAATCGTTCTGTTTGCGTAAGCAGGATATTGTTTTGAAACTTTTCATCCATATATGGCTCTATATCTTTTTCATTTCCCCATCTTGCTGAGCCATACTCTTTCCCCTGTCTAAACTTTTTAGCATTTTTCCCTTTGGTATATACGATAAATTTGATTAAAACAGCTACTACCACTCCCATTAAAATGTCCGTAGGATGAATGCTTGGAAGGAAGTTCATAGTGTTAATCTCTAATATCCCTTGAAAGATTTTGTCAATAATATCGCCACCTCATAGGCTCTTACATGATGTGAAAAGATATTGCCTATATAGAAAAATACAAGATAGGGAATGTTCTGTTTAACAAACTTCGCTTTATCCTGCACCTCAAATAAGCCTTTGATGTCCTTTAATATTTTATCTATCATAGGCTCTGCTCCTTTTGTTTATTCTTGATTTTATCTTTGGAAACAGAGTTTTTAGCCATCTCCTTGAACTTCTCAATATTCTTATGGATAGATTCTTTCCTTTCCGTTTTCTTTTCCGATTTTGCAAGAGCGTATTTAAAGGCTCTATTCATCACTTTCATATCTTTGGCTTGAAAGAATACGGAGTATTTACCTATTTCCTTATCTTTCATCACTGAAAACTTAACACCATACCGATTAAGTTCCTTTTTGAGTTCTTTAAGCTCCGCTTCTTCAACCGGAATTTCTTCAAGCTGTCCCTTTTTAACCATATCTTTTAGCTTCACTTCATTTCCGTTAGCATTAACCAGCTTTTCAAGTCCTCCAGGTTTTTCTGCTTCTTTCATCAATTTCTTTAATAAGTTCAGAATTAGCTTTCCTGTTACTTTAGCAGCTCTAACTTCCATATTCAGCGTTTTTCTTGCTATTTCTTCATTGATCAACTTCTCTCACCTCCATTCAGCAGTCTGTCCTTATTCCGATTCAGTTTGTCCTTTTGAATAACCTTTCTAAAATCTTCTCCTACAACCATAACAGGAATACACATCTCTATGATTCTTGAGTAGATTCTTTGATACTCTACGCTATCCTTACAATTTTTGGATTGTGTCATAGGAAAGGTTAGTGGTAAAAGATAGTCGGTTTCTGTTTTAAGTACCTGTTATTACGATGTTATATACTTGCTCTTTGGCATAGCTTGTATCTCTTTCTATTCCCAAGTCATCTAAAATCAGAACGGAAGTATTTACAAGGGATTCAATATATGCGTTCTTATCAAAATCAAAACCTCCCTTTTGCAGTTCACCCAATATCTGTGCAAAATTTCTTATTTTAACGCCCTATTCGATACTCTTCTATTAGGGCTATTGGCGATACAACAGGCAAGATAGGTCTTTCCGCTACCTACTGAGCCATAAAAAAGGAGTCCGATATTTTCTTTTTTCATTTCCTCATAGTCTTTTACAAAGTTCTTTGCAATGATAAGGCTTTGATTTTCTTCTCCCTGATAATTTTCAAATGTGTATGACCACTGAATAATCGAGTTAAAGCAGCTACTCTTTAATCGTTCAATTTTCCATCTGCTTTTTGTCTTTCTTTTTCTCTTTGCCTCTCTATCTCTATCGCATTTGCAAGGAATCTTAAATATAATATTGCCGCCAAAAAACTCCATCACTTTTCCGTCTTTTCTTTCATTGCAGACTTTACAATAGGCGTGTCCGTCTTTGATATATTCTTTTTCGGGATCATAAGAATACTCTACATCCTCTATCATTACTTTTTTCTAATTCTGTCATCATAGGTGTTCTCCTTTATCATATTCTTCCCATGTAGGGATATTTGATGTTTTCTTCTTTGCTTCTTCCCTGATCTTTATAGAACCAAGAAAAGGATTGTCGCTTTATGATCTTTATAGGTCTTTCCGGTGCTTTTGATATATGCTGATAGTCTTTCAATGTAATTATCAAGCTGTGAGTTCATTATGATTTGTAAATCAGATATATCTTCAGCAGCTCAAAAACACATTTTGAAATGTTCCAAGTCCGTTTTCACCAAAACTATATTCTCTCTTACTATACTTACTCTTATTATTCTCTATATAGTTAGAGTCAAGGTTCTTAACCTCTTGAAGTTCATTTTCTTTTACTTCTGAGGTTAAAATCTTTTACTTCTGAAGTTAAGTTTTTGACTTCTGTAAGTCATTTTCTTTTACCTGAAATACACTCATAAAGTCTTTAACATAAATGATGTTCGGCTTACCAAGTCCAAGCCTTACTCTTTCGATCAGCCCGATTCCTTTTTTTACATCAAGCTCATCTAATGTTTTTATGGCAGTTGGCTTTGAGATATTTCTTCTTTTCATAATTTCTTCTGACTGTAAAATAGATAAATACTCTACCTTCCTTGTCTATCCAGTTATTCTTAAATGACATTCCTGTCCGTTTAAGAAGCATGGAATAAAGGATAATTGCTTCTGCAGACAGTCCTTTAAATTCTTCTCCATCGACTAATATCTCCGGTACTTTTAAGAAGTTAAATCTTTCCGCTTCTCTGTTATAGAAATAGTCAAAGTCCATCGCTTCACCTCCCTCCTTAAAAATTGGCAAAGAAAAAGACGATAGTTTTTTCTCTATCGTCTTTGGTAACCAATTTTATGAAATTTTTTAGATTGATTTTATTGCTTCATTGATTCCCTGAAGGAACGCTATAACAACTGCTCCGACCATCGGCATTCCATAAGGACTTAACAAAAATCCTAATACCAATGCCTCAATGCCAAGTGATATATCTTTTTGCATAAATGATCCTATTGCAGCAACTATACACATCAACATTAAGAAATACAGAATAGTTGTTCCTATGCCTAATATAAACGTCAGAAAGGCTGTGAGGATACTCAGCAGCAAGCTGATTGGAAACAAGATTATTTTTATTATCCATCTTATCATTTCTTATTCCTCACTTCCCAATTCATACTTTGTATCTCCACACACCATATCAATGCAAACATAAACATCAATATAATTTTTTAGGACTTTTTCTTCCTCCATCGCCATCTTCATTAAAGACATAATGCTTGTAAAACTGCTTAAAATGCAGGATTTTCACGATTTCACTCTTTGTATCAACGCTATGCACTCCACATGTATAGTCTACCGAAACACACGTTATGTAATATTCTTATTTCTGCACTCGTCTGCGCATATATACTGCAGCAAGCACCGAAGCAACTGATGCGGTCAGAACCGTGATAGGTACGGACAATGAATTATCATCCCCGGTCTTTGGCGACTTAGGCTTTTTCGGGTGTTGAACATCACGTGATCCTTCTGTCCTGCAACAAACTCTATTTGTTCACGACTGATTCGGAAGCCCTTAGGCGCTACAAGCTCGTTGAGGATATACTTTCTTCCGTTTACCAGATTGCTGATAATATGAGGAGTATCTGTAGATGTCCATTCATCCACAAGGATTCCGCTCTCAGCATCAATAACTCTCATCTTCGCTCCCGGAAGCTCCTTTTTATTAGTTATATCCTGCTTGCTTATCCTCACCTCGTTAAATCTGAGCCAGGTCGCCTGAAACTGCGTTACAGCTGTCTTGTCCTCTACTATCTTCAGGGTTCCTGTATCCTGCTTATTTCTGACTGTCTTTACTACAATTGGTTGATATTTAAAGTTTTTGCCAATTTCTCCGGTGTTATATATTCCGGTTACACCAGGTTCTGCCTCAAGATGGAAGATCTCACCTGCAGACAGCGTCACCTTGCCTGTAAGAACGTTTCCATCTTTCTTAACAGCTTTGACACCCTTCGGCAAATTAAAGGAAAGCTTTTTGACCTTCAGATCCATGGTTTCATTATCCTCGAGTTACCTGCACCTTTCTCTTTGCATCCCATGTTGTTTTAAGGGATTTCTTTTGTAAACCAGGTAATCTCGTTTGGCGGCATCGGCTTGCTTTCAAGGAATGCCTTGAACTCCTTGACTCGGGAACCGTATCATAATTTCTTGGCATTGCCATAAAGGTCACTCAGTGTAAGAGGTAATAACTACACCCTTAGCTTCATCACCGCCAAAGCCATCCCACGGCTCTGCGCCATATTGTCCATAATAAAGAGCTTTTGCAATATTTGAGTTGTTGTAGATTTCCTCACCTAACGGATCGGTACCGGACGGATCACCGTTATGGGCTTCTAAGCAGAAGCACTTATATTGGACCTTTATAGATGAATATACTTGCACGGTATCCACTATAGCTTCCGATGTTCTTGGAAACAATATCATTAGCATCCGCATTGACATGCCCCGGCATCATAGCCGCAGAAACTGTCAGAAGCAATGCCATAATCGCAAGAACGACAAGAAAATGCTTCCCGTTCTTTGTGTCTGCACCAAACTTGGATCGAGTCATATAAACCTCCTATTTGTGTTAATAAAGTGTGTTTATGTCTATTGTCGGATAAACTTAACACATCAAGGTCACATGACGGTCACATGAAGCCGAACAGCAGAGATTTATTTATAGAAGTTTCATTTTTTCCTGACCACAGGGAATTCATCGGATAGCTTTGGTAATTTATAGCAGCTGTTCTGCTGCAAATGATACCTCTTCGAAAAAGTTAAATCCGATCGACCGTATCAATCATTCATAACTCTCTGATTATTGACATTTAAAAGCTATATTACTATGATACAAGAAGTATCTTTTACACTTTCATCGAACAAAGGAGAATGAATATGGCTACTAGTATTCTTGCACTGCTAATCCTTATTCTGATCCTCATGCATCAGAATAGTTCCTCAGGAACACGCATATGTCGTCGAACGACTAGGTAAATATTTCATGCACATGGCATGCCGGTCTCCACCTCAAATGCCTGTTATCGATCATATTATCAACAGGGATCTCTAAAAGGAGCAGGTGCGATTCTCCACAGCCTGTAATAACGAAGGACAATGTGTCTGTTCGAGTTGATTCGTGCAGTATTTGCAAAAGTATTTGATCCCAAAGCTGTCATACTTACGGGTAGAAGATCCTATCGCAGGTTTGCAGAACTTATCTGCGACTCTCGTTAAAGCATCATCGAGTGTATGGAGCTGATGCCACTCTCCATCCAGGAACAGATCAATGGAAGATAGGTAATCACTCGATAAAAGCAACAGATGCGTGGGGACTTAAAGTCAATAGAGTCGAGCTGCAGAATATTATCCTCAGGAAATTGAAGAAGTTATGACTAAACAGATGAGAGCTGAACGAGAACGACGTCAAACAGTGCTTGAAGCTCAGGCGCACAAGGAATCTGCAGTATCACGTGCTGAAGGCGATAAAGAGTGCTACAGTTCTTGCCGCAGAGGCTGAAAAGAAGCCTGTATTGCGCTGGCCTGCGAGAATCCGAATCCATAAGACTGGTATATGAAGCTCCAGGCGCAGGTCTCGAGAAACTCAAGGCCAAAATGTCAATGAAAGTGTATTGAAGCTGAAAGGACTTGAAGCGCTGAGGGATATAGCAGACGGACGTTCAACTCAAGATATATTTATGCCTACCGATTTAGCCGGAATCGCATCGTCGCTTGGCGTAGCAGCCGAATCACTGGGTATAGGTGATCATATTGAGATCGACAAACTGAGAAACCCGGAAAAGGCGGCTACGAAGATCATTCCCATACGACCAACCTCTTCGAAGGTTACCAAAGCTATCCGAGTACTTAATGCCAATATTGAGGTGAGATCTTGAAAACAGAAGAAAGGATATAATATAATATTCAATTCCATTCATTGTTGTATGCGTCGCCATATCACTTGTTGGCACTCAATATTCTTAAATGAAACACGAATCAATCATCCAATATCCTTAATACGCAAACTATAGTGAGGGCAAGTCAAGACCATTGATAAGAATGTTTGATTAATCGTCTCTATCATCCGTCTGTTTTATTGCTAATTCTGCATGTCTAAATTAGTAAATACGGCACTACAAACACTGCCTCCATTTTCCGAAGGGCTGTGTATGATGGATTCCCGTTATTTCGTTTCGTGTCTCGCTCGATCGAAAGAGATTGCCACGCGCCGCTGATCCGAATCGTCGTTGTCCTCTCGTATTACCGGTACATGGCATCGCTTAAGCTGCTGAGTGAATCGTCCGTTTCATTCTCGAGGCAGAGAGGCCAGCAGTGTTCTGCATATTGCCTTTAGCCTCACCATCGTGTCATGCCATTTTGTTTTGAAGAAGAGCGTCTTCCTCTTTGGCAAGCTGACCGACATTCTCTCTGAGACGCCTGTTTTGGACAGACATTATCCTCAGCTCTTCATTTTGAGCATCCAGTTCCTTCTTTCGGCGAACAAGTTTGGTGACATCGTAGAAGTACGCAACCCGAAACCGCTCGCCTGCTGCTGATAACGAGTTCATCCTCGACATAGCAGCAGGCGGCAGATCCGCTCCGGCAAAGCGGTAAACATCCTCCGTTTCCTTCAATCCGATCTCCCCTCGAGCATGTCTCGAGCTCTTCAAAGGTCATCAGCACCTTGCCGCACATGATCTCGGAGATCTCCGCCATCCGGCGATTGATCAGCATAGATACGCCATTTTGCCGGAAGTAGCCCAACCCCATCGGAATCTCATCAATCGCTTCCTTGATACTGCTTTCCGTCACCTTCCTTTTATCCCTCGTGCGGCAAAGCAGAATGGCGTATGCACACCGGAAAGATGACGGCGGTGATGAGCCAGAGCCCAGCGATCGGCAGCGGACGCGGTTCTGCCAGTTTGTGGCATCCTGCGGAACGATATGGTCGTCCAAAAGCACCGAATATACGCCAAGCGTAAGCATCAAACCGGCAGCGCAGGCGATGACGCCACTTTTGCTATGTTTTCCGAGAATAAGCTTCCACATCAGAACTACCAACATCAGTATCGTAACCATTAGAAATAGCATATAGAAAAAGCGCATCGGATAATCGCATTCGTAAAAACAGCGTCATAGCCTTCCGCCTCCCTTCGGGACAGACAGGGAAAACGATCCATGCATCGTCGTCCCTTGCAGCGCTTTACCTCTTTCGGGAAAACGGCGGCTGACAGGTCCCGCGATGAAACGATGCTGTAAATCGCGCGGATATTTTCGCCGTCCTCTCGATGCACATACAAAGTTAATATCCGGCAGGGCGGCTTTCTATGGCGGATTCATAGCGTCATAAAAGGCACTATAGCGGATTGGGTGGTCAGCGCCGTTTCGTCCGACGTACAATCCATGCAGCAGTCATTTTAAAGCCCGCGTTTCCGAGAGATTCATTAAAACAAAGCTTAGCTCCTGCACCGTCACTCTGTCGCCGTCTCCTACGAAGATAAGATTTCCTTTTTCTCTTGATATACGCGCAGCAGCGACGGCATGTAGGCGACGCTCTTCTTTCTGCTCTTCTTCCGACTCACCAAAATGTCGTCAAGCGTATCATGCAGTAAGCTATTCTGCTTTGCTGTAGCCTGCCAAGACGCACTCGCAAAAGGCGGCTTTTTCTCCTGCGCCTTGGACATAGCAAAGCTCCGTTTTGCGGGTTTCCATCTCCGGTTCGTTTTGTGAGGACAGCTCATCTCTGTTTTTGTTCAGCTCAGCAAAGAACCGATGAGCAAGCGCAAATAGCCTCCATCCAGACCACATGACCGGGATGGAGACGGCATCCCTTCAAGAGCGTACGCCTGTCTGTTTGGAGAACGCCATCTTCGTCTTGAGAGCTCGGTGCCCGGCAGTATCAGCGCCGCCCGAAGAAAATAGCGGATGTTCCAGTCGTCATCCATAATGAATATTTCCTTGTCGGTAGCTTCAAAATATTTTTGCGTACCCGTGTTGGTGGGTATCATCCCCGATGCGATACACGCCTGCATCAACCGTAAAGCCATGCGAAAAAGCTTTGTATGGTCGCTGGAGACAAGCTTCCCACGTTTTCCGGAAAGAAAAAGATGAGCAATGTATATGGCAATGACAAGCAGCATAAAGAAGCGGCAGAAGCGAAAACCTGCGGCTTTTTCGGGACCTGCACGAGGGCGAGACGGTGAACATTGCTATAAGCGTCAGCAGCACGAATCCACGCCATCACGACAAAAGTATCCGGGGACCATGGGAACACGGCTCGCCGATGCCCCGTCCAAAACACTTCTGTGCGGCGGACGCTGATTGATGCGGCGCTCTGATATACCCTATTGCCGTAGGAAGTTTCCGGTATGGAGAGAATAACGCTTTCATGCGCTCTCATCACGCCATCGGACTGATCCTACACAGCAATATGAAGACTAATGTTGCTGCTGCCTAATATCCGCGGTTTTTCAGAGTCCGGCGTGAATTGTTCAGCGTTGAACATTTTCTTATAGGCTTGGAGGAGTACAGGGTGTCTCACAATGAGTGGTACCAAACAAGGAATGCCTCTCTGCTCTTAAGCAAAGGTTTCTTGATGAAATTTAAATGGTTAAATAATTAAGTTATTAGCCTGAAAGCGGTCATGAGTTCTTCATAAGCCGCAGGTTAATGTCTTCTCAGCTACGAAAATCATTACCTCTCGGGTTTCATTAGAACTCAATCTATGGAACAGCTTTAAGACCACACCTCAAAACGTTATGGACCCGAAGAAAATTATGCACCCGAAAAGGCGATCGAATCGCTTCGATCGCCTTTTCGTCTGCTGTTTCGTTTAGGTGAGCTCAGGATGTCGGATTCCGCTCTGATATTTCAGGCGACGTATCTGTCACCGCCTGCGGCTAATTTCTGATGCGTCTCCTTGAAACGAGCAGGTCCTATACCGTTGCTATGCAGAGATAAGCATCACTGCCAGATACGCAATGAATCTGTTCATCTCCCGTCATAGGTCTCGTAATCTCTTTGGGTGTATATTGTTGGTGATGATGATGTTGCCATGATCCTATATCATCACGCTCACCATGCTAACCCTGAAGTACTCTTCCTCTTTCAACGGTATACTCTATATCCTATTCCTCCATAGCCTTCGGTGAAGCCTGTTCCAGTATAGCTCAATTGCTTCTGCCTTAAGCTCACAGCTTTTCCTTCTTCTCTCCGTTCGCATAGAGCTGTACTGATACGTTCAGGTCTTATTCTATCCTTATCGTTGCTGTCGTTCCATCTCTTGGTGCACTGTTACAGAGTTTCTCAGGAGTGTCTTATTTTTGATATCATAGCCTTCTATCCTCGGTATTGTAGTCATCTCGCTATTTTCCGTTGCAGTGTACTGATCACCCTTCCGTTTTCGTACTTCGGAAGATCAGTAGCTTGTATTTCAGTCGCTGTGCAGCAACCTTAACATTCTTAACTTCTCTTCCATTCGCCAGAAGATTTACAGTGATTTCCTTAGCCGCTTTTCCGTCCTGGTCATCCTTGTGTCATACCAACCTACCGTTGACTTCCGTAACTTCAGGCCGTGGATGTTCATGATCCTGATATTTCCCGTAGTGCTGTTATCTACTTCCCAGTATAACCTTCTACCTTCGTAGCTCTTTTACAGTATACTCTATATCTTTCCCACCAGCTTTCTGAAGGCTTTGTCCATCATGGGTCCAGATATTTCCATCACCAAGCTCTACCTCTGCTCCCTTCTTTTCACCATTTGCAGTACAGCTGAACCGTTTGACGCTCTGAGGGCGCTTTCCGTCCTGATTGTTGCATCGTCCCAACCCTGACAACCGTTACGCTTGTCTCTTCAGGTATAACTGGCCTGATGTTATAACCGTCAATAACGGAGTATATCCATTCTCGCATCACTCCGTTACGGTGTAGCTTAATCACCCTTCCGTTTTCATACTGGAAGGTCGTAGCCGTATTTCCAACCATTAGCTGCTGTAGCTTTCACCTTCTTAACTTCTTTTCCGTTTGCCAGAGGTTTTGCAGTAATCTCTTAGGGCGCTTTCGTCCTGGTCATTCCTGTCGTTCAGGTCTTCTCCCTTCTACCTTTGTTTTCTCCGGAACATGTTTGTTGCTTTGATGATTATATTTTCCCTGATTCTCACCATTATAGGGATGTGATGTAGCCATTTATCGATTCTGCTTCCTTTACACGTATACTTATAATCTTTCCTGCCTTCTTCTCGGAAGGTTATTCCTTATACCTCCATCCGCTTCCATCGTGTATCTCACTCATTTCCGACTTTATCATCATTCCGCAGCTGTACTTTGATGCTGTTCGACGTTTCCCCGTCCTGATTGTCGTTTATCATCCCATCTCTTGGTTTAGCAGTAACGAAGTCTTCGCAGTGTAACTGTTCGATGTTATAACCATGATTGCAGGTGTGTATTCAGCTACTCAGTGCTCCGTTACAGTATATACTATTCTCTGCAGCATTATCGTACTTGGCACCATCCTCGAAGGTATATTTCACTTTCCGCTTGCGTCGACTCTTTACCTCCATCGATTTTAACAGGATTTCCGTTTGCAAGAGGTTTTACCGTGATCTTGTCGGACGCTTCATCCCTGATCATCGGCATCGTTCAAGTCTTCTCTCCTGAAACCTCAGTCGTATTCTTGATCCAGTAGCCAACAAGTTCGACATCACCGTTCGGCATCAAACGAGCTGTCATTATCCTTGACGGTGACCCTGTCCGCTTTCGGTAGTAGCCAGCCTGTAGATATGTCCTGACATGGACAGGCTCGAGCTTCCCGTCAACGGTCGCATGCTGATTGTAAGTCTTGGAATCAACAGGCGTCGTAGGACTTCCTGCAGGGATTTCCTCTCCCGCCGGATTCTTGACGATTTTGTACGTTACCTTGTATTCCGACTTCTTGTTGGTAAGTGTGGAAACTCCTTATTATCACTGCTGGCATCCTTATCGGTAAAAGCTATTACAAACTCGCTTCGATAGGCAGGATTTGCTGTTGTCATATCCCTCCGGAGCTTTAGTCTCCACCAGGCGATATGTCTTACCGTTCAAGAGTCCTCTGATATTCAAGATACCGTTTGCATTGGTATAGAGACGGTCACCGACTTTGCTGCCGCCGTTGCTGCCGACAATCGTTATATGGTCCTCACATATTGTGAATCGTATCATCCAATTTCCGGCGGAGCCTTCTCCGAAGCTTGAACTCCGCCTTCTCAACACCCTGTCCCGTCTTGGCGTCCGTCTTCGGATGGCTGCGCCGTCCTTATATGTATATGAGACTGATGTCACCTACGACAAAGAAGTTCCTTTGCCGTCACCGACTGGTCTGAAATACGCCGTGTTCTCGACGTAGCTCCTGTCCGACGCGACCGGCCTAACTCGAGATCGAAAGCGTTAAAGACAAAGTTAAGATCGGTACAGGCCAGGTCCTTGATCCGATCGTATATGGTATCAACGGTATCTGAACTCTCTGCAAGTCATTGTCCGGGGTGATGTCTATGTGGGGAAAAGAAACCATTGATCACCTCTCCTCACCGACCTTGTCACAGAGATCCCCATGTGTACATACTCTTGGGATCCTCTCAGCACCCTGCGAGATTCATCACTAGTCTGATATCCCCGTTGGGGTTCTGTAGATGCCGTATTCCTTTCTTGAGCGATGCCCGAAATCCTCTATAGGACTGTCCTACGGCCGCTTCTCTCTTGTGATCATCAAAGTACGTACCCTGCCTGCGTAGGATTGTAACACGGTTGGTGGGTCTGCCGTCGACGTAATCCCGCCGCAAAACCGGTGTCTTCCCGTCCTTATACAGGTGTGTGCCTCTTATTGTAACGTTTTCTCAAACTCAATATTTTTGTATGTCACTGCCCGGAAGTAGGTCCTCCCATAGGTGGTCTCTGTGGCAGAATAGGAACCGAACGCCGCATCGTATCCGAACAGAAAGCGATCGTTGTGGGAGTACGTCCGAGATGTGTCGTTTTCTTGCCACTGAGAGGAGAGGTCAACTTATACTTATAATTAGGGTCTGTTCAGCATCAATGCCCCAGTGGTGCTGGTATTGGTCGACGACGTTCCTCCGGACTTGCTGTTGCCCTTACTGAAAAAGGTTGCCGGATCGCCGGGCCCCGGCGAGGGATAGGTTCCGAAGAATTTTGCAGTCTGGGTCAGATGAGTAATTCGCCTTGACAGTGACGATGACGTTTCGGTCGCGTGATCTTGATCGCCATACCTGCTGGTTCCGCCGCAGTTGCCGCATCGACCTCCGCCTGCGTAGGGAAATCGCGAAAGGTGACGCCCGCATTGTCGTGGAAATGGTCACGGCCGCCGTCTTGGCGTTGTCGTCTTGGTGAATTTGATTCTGATTTTATCCCTGGTGATGGTGGCCTCGCCTAAAAGAGATCCGTCTTCGGAGTCGAGCACCGAAAGACCGACGCTCTCGTAGAGCTGACCGTGATCTGCCGTAACCGGCAGTTCGATATAGTCTCCCGACAAAATCGGCGTCCCCTTGTTTACCGTGAGATCAATCTTGTAGTCAACATCCGCTCCGTGTTTAACGGACGTTGAAAAGTCATTGACAGTGATGGAATCCTTGATCTCGGCATTCGGCGAGGTAATGGAGTCTATCGTCACCTTGTCCGTGATGTCGGTCTCAGTCCTTCTGCGAACGTCGGTATCACATATTGAAATATAGTACTGAGCGTCAAAAGTAATGTCACAATCGCTGCTAATACCTTTTCTCTTGATACGCTGCTCATGCTGTTCATATTGTTTCTTCCTCCTCAACATAAATCAGTCACACTATAACTTCCCGAGGGAGATCCGAACCTTAGAAGGTGTAAAACAAAAGCAGACTTTAATTTACAGTTTGTGATATATTAGAACATAAAATAGTAGAAATGGGAGTTTGTACCTTTTCGGACTGTAAAATTAAAGTCTGCATTTCTCGTCATTCATTGTTTTCACAAAGCGGCTTAAGCTACCTATAGGCATTCACAAACACGCTACACTCTCGTATTCTTCAATGCAATTCCACAATATGTATATTCGCTATATATAATTGTGATTTGAATAGAATTTAGAGCAGAAAAATTAATTACATGCTGCAGGATATGAAAGGAAAGCATATTATGAAGAAATTACTGGTTGTAGATGACGAAGCTAAGATAAGAGAGGTCATCAAAGAATATTCGGAATTCTGCGGCTACGAGGTTACCGAGGCTGCCGACGGAATGAGTGCTATCGAGGCTCTGTGCAAAAGCCCAGCGATTACGATCTTATCATCATGGATGTTAGTGATGCCTAAAGCTTTCGACGGCTTCAGCCTGGAAGAATAAAGAAAATCAAGGATATCCTGTAATCATGCTGTCCGCAAGAGGCGAAGAGTACGACAAGCTGTTCGGCTTTGAGCTCGGAGTAGATGACTACGTCGTAAAGCCTTTTAGCCCTAAGGAGCTTATGGCTCGTGTAAATGCAGTTATCTCAAGGCGGGAGGGTGCCGATCACTCGACAAGCACTGTTATGAAATTTGACGGACTCGAGGTTAACGTGGCGCGTACTATTTTACATCGACGGAGAGAGGGTTAATCTCACACCTAAAGGATATGACTTGCTATTCTATCTGATCCAGAATAGGAACATCGCATTATCAAGAGACAAGCTTCTCTCGGATATATGGGGCTATGACTTCTTCGGCGATGATCGAACAATTGATACTCACATCAAGAATCTGAGAAACAATTTGGGTCCATGTAGAGACCTTTATCGTTACACTAAGGGAGTTGGATAGCAAATTTGAGTACGAAGACAAAGAGAAATAGATGGGACCCTAAACAGCATACGTGCCATCTCGCTGATGTACTTCTATGATCTTCGCCGGCATCATCCTTCTGATGATGTGGTTCATGCAGAGCTTCTTTATGAACAATTACTACGAGCGCATGATGGCTCGCGAGGCGCAGAACACAGCGAACAAGCTCGGCAATTACTATTCCACCAACAAAGGGAATTTTGACGAATATGCACGCAAGGCTGCTGAACGCAACGGTCTCTACATCAGACTAGACACCAAGACTTCAACATCTGAGTACGGCAACGGAGGCTTCGCACCGGACGATTCATCCAAATATCTATTTGAGATATCCAATGCCAAGGAAAAGCTTGAGGAAAGCTCGCTGGGCACAGTCTCTCTGACGATTGCCGACAAAGGCAAGGACGCCTCCAGACTCGTATATGCGACATATCTCGGCAGTCGCTCGGACAGCACCATCCTGTACATGATCGCTCCGCAGCACCCTGTAGCAGTCGACAATTTCAATACTGCGTTCACAGCTGCTGTACATCACATTTATCACGCTGATGATTGCCAGCATGCTGGCAATCATCATGTCGACATGGCTGTCGCTGCCTATCGCCGGCATCACCAGGTCGGCTGTCGAGCTCAGTAACGGCAATTATAATGTTAAAATTCAACGGCGGTATGTTCACCGAGACGAACGAGCTCGCCAAGACGCTCAACAAGGCGTCATACGAGATGCAGAAGACCGACTCATACCAGCGCGACCTGATTGCCAACGTATCACACGATCTCAAGACTCCGCTGACAATGATCAGTCATACGCAGAGATGATCAACGATATTTCAGGCGATAACCCTGAGAAGCGAGCCGAACACCTCGCAGTTATCATCTCGAGACTGACCGAGCTCAACAAGCCTCGTTACGGACATGTTATCCGTATCAGGCTGCAGTCTAACTCACGCAGAGATCAACATGACGAAGTTCGACATAGCAAAAGGCCGCGTCCGAGGTTGAGGAGACGTTTTGAGTACTCAACCAGCAGGAGGCTATAACATCACATTTAGTGCGTCGCTCCGCCTATGTCTACGGTGACTACGATAAGCTCAAGCAGGTTATGGCTAACCTTATCTCCAACGCAGTAAAATACTGCGGCGAAGACAGATACATCCATATTGAGCTCCAGAAGGTCGGCCGCAGCGTCAGATTTGACGTAATCGACCACGGTGACGGGATTGCCGCCGAGGAAATTTCGCACGTGTGGGGCGCTACTATCGAACCAGTGCCAACCGTAACAGGAACATCGAGGGCACGGGGCTCGGCCTCTCCATCGTCAAAGGCATATTGAGTCTCCACAACGCCAACTACAGGTCGAGGCGAGGAAGGCAAGGAAGCTGATTTCTGGTTCGAGCTCAATACAGTTCGGAAATAGGACGAATTAGAGGTCGGATATATCCGGTTTCGAATCTGACAATCCAGCTTCATTAGCGGTCGGAAATAGGACTAGCAGAGATTATATTCCTGCTGGTCCTTATTTACGTAAGCCTTGATAGCATCGCCGAGGCTGTCTGCTCCTATGACGCGGATACCGGTACCCGGCTTGGCTCCCTTGATGTTGCCCTTTGGCGGGATTTCATGGCTTCGTAGCCGAGGCGTGCCGCTTCGCTTGCTATACGGTCCGGCATTCCTCACTGCCCGCAGATTGCCGGTGAGCCCGACCTCGCCGAGCGCGACGACGCGGCGAGGCGAGTGCGCTCGCGGAACGAGCTGTAGATCGCGAGCGCGACGGCCAGGTCTGCGCCCGGGCCGTCGGACTTGAGCCCGCCAACAACATTGACATAGACATCATAATTTAACAGAGAGATCCCTACTTTTTTCTCCAGCACAGCCAGTATCATATTGAGTCTGTTATTATCTATTCCGATGCGCTTCGGCGCGCGAAGCCTCCCGTTGGCAGGTGTCCAGCGCCTGAATCTCGAAGAATACCGGGCGGCTGCCCTCGTAGAGCGCCGAAGCTACCGATCCTTCCTCGCGGGCATCTGAGCTCTCAAGCAGCGTGCCGGACAAATCTCTGACCTCGGTCATACCGGAAGCACCCATGCTGAAAGCCTCGATTTCCTCGGTGGTACCGAATCTGTTCTTGACAGAACGCAATATCCTGAGATCCCTGTCGCGCTCCCCGACGAAATTGAGCACACAATCCACCATGTGCTCGATAGTTTTAGGGCCGGCGAGGTCGCCCGATTTGTTGACATGCGCCACAATGAAAATAGGAACATTGTTACTCTTAGCGTATTTCATGAGCGGGTTCGAGCAAGCGCGAATCTGCATGATGCTGCCCGCAGTGTTGTCCAGCTCATCGGAATACATCGTCTGAATCGAGTCGATAACCAGGAACTTGGGCTTGACCTGTTCACAGGCCATCAGCACACTCTCAAGGTTGGTCTCGGGAAATATCAGAAGGTCATCGGAAAGATTATAGCACACCCTGTCGGCGCGCAGCTTAACCTGCTCCTCGGATTCCTCACCGCTCACGTATAACACAGTCCCATTGTTAACAGCTATGGAATTTGCCGACTGGATGATCAGTGTTGATTTGCCGATTCCCGGCTCACCGGATATCAGTATCATCGATCCAAGCACGATTCCGCCGCCGAGCACTCTGTCGAGCTCTGCGATCCCCGACGTGATCCTCGTGTAGCTGCCGGTGCCCACATTTATCAATTTGGAAGGCGCTGCCTTGTCGGTCGTCCGCCTTCTCGCATCATTGTCCTGAACCGGCTTCACCTTTTGCTCAACAGCAGAGTTCCACGCACCGCAATAAGAGCACTGCCCCTGCCAGCTCGGAAACTCATTGCCGCATTCCGCGCACATATATACAGTCTTCGCTTTCTTAGCCATTATCTCATTACTCCTTAATACCGGAATTTCTCACCTATTCTGACTCCATATGCTCCAGTGCCAATGACGCCACGAACATTCCGGAGAGTGACATCAGTACAGTTATCACGCAGACTGCACTAAAGCCTATCTCCACTCCTATCCCCGTCACGATGCATACTGCCAGCACTGCAGCCGAGATGCCTATTACCAACGTCTGAACCGCAAACTGTATGAGGTTGAGCAGGAATCGGAATGCATCCAACACCTTGCTGAGATATACCTCTACAACCATGTGATAGTACACGTTTGTAGCATTTATCCCGATAAATGCCATAATGATCAGCAGCATTTGTATAACGGTCAATCCCAGCACAAAGCCTCCGGGAACAGTTATGAAGGCTGCATCCAGAGCAGCTTTGATGTGCTCAAGCTTGGTCGCATTCCATGTTTTCCTGAGATTCGTATCCGGAATCATAAATATATATGGGTTTTCAATTTCCTTTTCCCACTTTGTCCGACCGATGGACGTAAACAGCTCTACGTACACGAGAATTACAGGTATCGCTAATAGATTTCCAAGACCGAGATCGATATCTATGGTGATGCCGGCGATACTCTCACCCGATGAAAATACGAGATGTAGCTGCGCAAATTAAAGAAAAACATAGTCTCCTTTTTATACTCCAGCGCTGCCTATAATATATAGCTCTGGCATAATCTCCTTTATATCTGACCGTTGCCTCCTTGTACTCCTTCTTGCCCCCAAGACGCCAGCTTGACGTATCGCCCTTATTGGATTTCTTCTTGAGTTCAGCATAATCCTTCGCAAAGGTTTCAGCATCTTCGTAATAATCCCCTCGCACTTGCTTGTAAGCTACCACAGCAAGCACAGCGGTCGAGATTACATAGAGTCCGCCTGTTATGACGTTACCGGCAGTCGGTCCCATGAAGAAGAGTTGAATAAATCCAAGACTCCATCCGACAATCGGAACAGCCTTGATTAGAGGATGCCCGAGAAATTGCACTAGGACTTGCGCTGACAAGCCTGAGCTGATAAACATAGCAACAAATGCCAGGCTGACGGCAATGATGAGGCCGTAGGAAATCCGGCACAGGGCTTTGATGTGCTCCTTGCTTATTACCTCATTGCCGTAACACAGTATTGCCAGACTATGCTCGCAAATAGTATCAAGAATCAGATAGGCTATTCCGAACACCAGAAACTTAGGGTTGCTGAAATTTCGCGCATCCTGTTATTAGAATTACCAATGTAACTGCCATACTGATCAGTGTTCCCCTTGCTGAGGCGTACATCAGAATTCTCTTAGGAGAGAATGGTGCCGGGAACAGGAAATGCACGTCTGCCGGAGTAAATATTTTCCCCTTGCGTCTCAAATAAGTTACGATAGATAAAGTGCCCGCGTATAATTGTATCATGAGCAGCACAGTTATGAATTGATTGACATTCTTGAACTTCAATGAAGCATCCATAGTCTTAATGAGCCACAATACGTATATCACAAGCAATATCAATGTAATCCATGCCAGCGGTTTCTTGAAGTTCGACCGGAGCTTGTTTCTAAACTGGCGCACATATAAATACATCAAGGCATTCATAGCTTTTGCCTCCTCGTCGGTACGATGCATGTCATCCTCCCATGATTTTTCATCGTTACGTAGCTCACCATCAGACTCAGAATCTGCACATTGCTGCAACTCCGTATCGTTCTCGTCATGTGACTGAGCATCTCCGGTTATTTCAAAGAAAATGCGTTCGATATCCCCATTATATTCGGGAGTATTGGCGTATGTCCCGACAAGCTTTCCATCCTTCATTATGAAGACATAATCCCACAGTTCTTTGACCATTTCGAGCATGTGCGTGCTAATCAGCACTGTAACTCCCTGCGATTTTAACTCCATTATAAGCTTCTTGAGCTCCTTGATTGCCACCGGATCCAGCCCAACCATCGGCTCATCAAGCAAAAGCACACTCGGCTTGATAGCCAGTGCACAGCAGATGCTCAGCTTCTGCATCATACCCTTGGACAATTCATTACCGAGCTTGCCTTTCTTGTCGCTCATCTCAAATCGCTCCAGCAGTGAATCAAGCTCCGCGTCTATTATCTCCGAGCGGTACGCTCGCCTGATATATTCAAGATGCTCTACTACGGTGAGTGCCGGAAACAGCGCCGGCAGCTCCGGCACGTATGCAAACCTCTTCTTGGCCTCCAGACTTCTGGATGGGATTCCGTCAACCGCAATAGTTCCTCATATCTGAGAAGCCCCGCGATACTCTTTGTGATGAGTAGTTTACCCGCCCGTTGGGCCCAAAAGCAAAATACCAATCTGCCCGTCGGTGCGGTAAAACTCACGTCATCAGCAGCTTTGAGACTTACCGTAGTATTTTTGAAAGCTTCTTAATCTCCAACATTATCCCCTTACCCTTTCCCGCTTATCCGGCTGTATTAACGCATACGTCTGCCTGACCTTCTCTCAACCAGTCTTTCAAACCATATTTCTGCATGAGCAGACACCGGAACGGCCGCGAGCATTCCTACAAATCCGCTTTACCTGCTGCTAGCAATGTCGCAATGTATCACAAGCATAGGATGTACATCTCATACTCTTTGACAGCAGCTTGGGATTTATAACAGCGCCGTCAATAACCTGTACCGCCGAAATGATTATAATTGAGATAAGCATCGTCTTGAGCTCACCTGTTATTACACCTGAAATTATTGTTAACCCGTACCCGACAATCGGTCCCATATATGGAATGAGGTTGGCAATTCCTGCGGTTACTCCTATCATCACACCGTACGGCATTCCAACGATTGTAAACGCTATGCTGATTAGAAGCGCTACCATAAGCCCATCGAGAGCAGCCCCTCGGAAATATCCGCTAAACACCTGTTGACATCATTGTATATGTAATTCAGTCTGTCGTTGGCACGTTGTGACCAGAACGTTCTTATCACGTAACCCCAATATTTACGTAAATTCGCCGAATCAAACAGGAGGTAGACTGTAAACATCATAGAGAAAAGCAGTGTGCTTGCACCCGAGGCTATATTTGAGAAGAGTGTTTGAAGTCCGCTTCCGTTATTTAGCAGCCTTGTAACCCAGCCTATCAGATTCTGTTCAAATTTGACTACAAAGCCATCCCCTATATTGTATTTTGAAAGCCACAGCCTCAGTCCTCGTTCGAATGCTTCAGCCTGGCTTACGATGCTGTTTATCAGAGTGTTAATACTGCCTGAGTTCAAGGTTTGCACCTGTCTGGTTATTGCAAATACAATCGCAGAAATCGCTGCTGTTGCCACTATTGCAATCAGTATTATCGATAATACTACCGAAAGTGCGTGAAGCCGCACGCTGTTCTTATTGCCAAGCTTGGATCCTGACGCAAGCTTTTACTATCAGGCGTTCCTACGAGTCTCACAAGCGGATGCAATATGTAGGCAATTATTCCTCCTATAATGACCGGCTTAACAATCGCGCCTACCCAGCTCAGGCCATGCAATATCATCCTGCTTATAGATTGATATTGACCCATCACAAGTATCAGCGCATATGACATGCCGACAGTGAAAGTATCACATATGCCATAAGCTAAGATATATATCAAATCTGTCTCTGAATTTCATCCTCGTTGTTATCCTCTCGCACAAAATTCCGTTATTTGTTGACCAGTGATAACAAAATAATACCGGGTACGCCAGTTGGTTCACCCGGTATTGAGCTCTATAATTAATTAAGATTTTATAAAAATTCAAGCATGCGGCAGTTTACTTTTCGTTCAACATCCTGCTTATGGGCCGAGATTTGAAATGTGCTTCGGGTGTCCCAAATTATCACTTGCTGCCTCCTGCTTGTGGGCCTCGACGATCTTCTGTGCCAGGTTAGCCGGAACCTCTTCATACTTGGAGAATTCCATCTCGAAGCTGCCTCTTGCCTGAGTCGCAGCTCTGAGACACAATTGCATAATCGAAGAGTTCTGCCTCCGGCGCCTCTGCGTGCAGGCAGGTCTTGCCGTCATCCGCCGGATCCATGCCGAGATGCGTCCTCTGCGCTTGTTCATCTCCCCATCACGTCTCCTGTGACTTCTCAGGAACTGTATATCGAGCTTCATAATAGGCTCCAGCAGACGAGCGCTTACTCGATCCCTTCTTGAATGCGAGAGCGGCAATCTTGAACGCCATCCTCGTTGGAGTCACTCGCGAGTACGAGCCGTCGTGCAGAACCGCCTTGATATTGACAACCTTGCAGCCTGCAAGAGGCCCCTTCTCCATGGACTCCAGCAGACCCTTCTCAACAGCCGAACATAGCTCTTAGGGATTGCTCCTCCAGCAGCTCTTCGGAGAACTCAAAATTTTCCGTGGATGGAAGAATCGATATGACATCTCCATATTGCCCAGCTCCCACCTGACTGCTTCTTGTGCTTACCCCTGCACATCCGAGGTGCCCTTGATAGTCTCCTGTATGCGATCTTCTGAGGAACTGTCACAACATCTATGCCGTAATTCTTCTTGAGCTTCTCTTTGATGATACCTATCTGGAGATCTCCTGCCCACCGAGCAGTGACTGATGAGTCTCCGGATTTCTCACCAGCTCAAATGACGGATCCTCCTCCATGAGCTTGAACAGTCCTTGCGCCATCTTTTCCTCATCGTTCTTATCCTTAGCCTGCACTGCTATGAAGTAGTTAGGCTAAGGGAAGTCGATTGGCTCGAAGCTGATGCCTTCGCTCTTGGGGGATAGGGTATCGCCTGTCCTGGTACCTGCCAGCAGCTAGTGCAAATATATCCCAGCCACAGCCTCGGTTTGCCGGAACCAGTGACTTACCTCTCAACGTAGAACATAGGGCGAGCTCCATTTTCTGAGAACGCGCATTGTACAGCTCCTGCCCTGCCTGACAGTTCCGGTTATAACCTTTGCGTAGGAAATCCTGCCAAGGAACGGATCCGCCTTGGTCTTGAATATCCAGAGAACCGGCTTATCTGCCGGATCTGTAGTAACCTCAGCGTCTTCGCCCTTGATATTCTTAGCTGAATATGGCGGGTGGTCGGTAGGCAGCGGCACATACCTGTTGATAGAGCGGAGCACCTCGTCAACACCCTCGCCTGTGCTTGGCCGACATCTTGATGATTGAACTTCATCTCCTGTTTTGATTCCAAATCATCAGTCCGTTATAGAATTCTTCTTCTGTAAACGGCTCATCGTTGAAGAACTTCTCCATCAGGGCCTCATCCGTGCCTGCAACCGCTTCGTTGAGCATCCTTATCATCATCTGTAACTACCGAGTTTGCCGAACTTCTCTCTAGCTGCGCCACTACCTTGTCAACGTCTACGTTATCTTTATCAATCTGGTGAGGACTGCGAATTTCAGGTTCTTATGCTTGCTGCATTCTCCCACGCCTTCTCGGTTCCTACCTGTACTCCCGCGGATGCGTCCACCATGATAATCGATGATGCAGCTGAGCTGAGCGCTGAACGAATCTCACCCGTGAAGTCAAATAGGCCCGGAGTATCGAGGAAATTGTACTTATATCCCTGGTACTCAACCGGAACGAGTGTAGTGCTGATGGGAATGCTTCTTCTCAATTTCCATCTTGTCGTAATCCGATGTGGTGTTACCATCCTCTCGTGCCCATCCTGGTGATTGCGCCGGTGGCAAGCAGAGCCGCTTCAAGAAAAGTTGTTTTACCGCAGCCGCCATGTCCCCAGAAGTATGACGTTTCTAATCTTATCTGTAGAATAACCTTTCATCCTTAGATCCTCCCATTGAGTTTTAATATTTTGTTGAGCTCGTACATAATTTAAACTCATTACAAAGTATAACATAGGTTGTTCTGTTCAATACAATAATTTAATGTCACTAAAAAGCGCTTAAAAAGCGGTGAATCACCGTTTCCTTGCACGAAACGGGTCATCACCCTTATGCTATCAATGCGACTGGCTGCAAATATATTCAAAAACTCTGCGTTCTTAGGGGTTCTGAGGAACGGCACTACGTCACGGATGTTGCTCATACCTGTCAGATGCATAATCATTCTCTCGAAACCGAGTCCGTATCCGGCGTGCTTAACGCCTCCGTATCTGCGTGAGATCTACGTACCAATCGTAGCTCTCTCTGTTCATGCCTATCTCGTCCATCCTAGCCTCAAGCACGTCGAGTCTCTCCTCTCTCTGACTGCCGCCGATGATTTCTCCAACGCCCGGAACGAGCATATCACAAGCAGCAACAGTCTTGCCATCGTCGTTAAAGCCTCATGTAGAACGCTTTGATTTCCTTAGGATAATCGGTTACGAATATTGGCTTCTTGAACACTTCTTCAGTCAGATATCTCTCGTGCTCAGTCTGCAGGTCTATACCCCACTCAAGCGGAAACTGGGTCCCTGTCGGCCTTCTTGAGTATTTCAATCGCCTCGGTATAAGTGACTCTGTCGAAATCCGAATTTACAATATGGTTGAGCCTCTCGAGCAACCCCTTGTCGATAAACTTATTGAAGAAAGCCATCTCCTCCGGCGCGTGCTCGAGCGTGTAGTGTATGATGTATTTAACCATGTCCTCAGCAACGTCCATGTCATCGGCGAGGTCTGCAAATGCTATCTCCGGTTCGATCATCCAGAACTCGGACGCATGCCTGGCGGTATTGGAGGTTCTCTCGGCGCGAACGTCGGCCCAAATGTATACATTTCTAAATGCAAGCGCCATCGCCTCTCGCCTCGAGCTGTCCCGACACGGTGAGGTTGGTCTCCCTTGCCGAAAAAGTCCCTGCGAATAATCGATAGAACCATCTCGTTAGTTGGCGCGTTGTTAAGGTCTAGCGTAGTAACTTGAACATCTCGCGCTACCTCTGCGTCACCTGTGATGATTGGGCGTCGTACTATACGTAGATCTCTCCTTGGGAACTTTATGAATCGCATAAAGCAACGATGCTGCGAACCCTGAATACAGCTGAAAAGGTGTTGCCTCTAGGGCGAAGATGTGCAATCTCTCCAGGTGTTCCATAGTGTGACGCTTCTTCTGGAGCGGATAATCTGCCATCGAATCAGCCTCGACAACAATCTCTGCTGCCTTGAGTTCAAAAGAGCTGCTGCGCTCCGGGGGTCAGCTCAAGCACCCCCATAACCATGAGTCCGGCTGCGAGGTGAACCTGATCTCCTCGTAGTTTGTAATCTTCGAAGCTTCGTACACAACCTGGAGAGGCGTGAAGAAGGTACCATCATTGAGTGAGATGAAACCAAACTGATTGGATGCACGATTACCTCTCACCCAGCCTCTGACAACAATCTCTTTACCTGCATACTCTTCTCTGTTTCGGAAGAGTTCTCTGATCTCAATATCTTTCATTAGTATATCCTTCCTATTACCGTTTTGTTCTCGCAAATGCACGAATCTATTGATTGTATCACGTTTACATGTGATTTATCGAGTGTTTGAGCCATTTTATCGCTATTTTACATGCTATTTTCGTTGTTTTCATAAACTTCCGAGCAGCTCACCCCGATTCTGCTGCCTTTCTACGCTATCTTCTCGATACCGCACTTGTAGGGGAGCAACCACTCCAGAGTCTACTCGGCACTTCACCTGAGTAAATACTTCTGGATATCCCACCTTGAGGCTGATGCTCATACAGCGCTCACATCTATCTATGCTTACGGTTTCAACGCTAGTTCTCTCGTCCCCGGCGATAAGGTTAATCTCCGAGTTGATTCCGTAAGGCTCTTTGTCGAAGAGCTTTAGGAACATGTCGTCGAACCTATTTGCTGTAACTGTGTATCCCCCTAATCTCTCGGGGAGTACCGGCATATTAACTTTAACTTTCATTTCTCTATTTCCCATTGTGTCCACCCTTTTCCTTCGATTTATTTTGATTTACCATGGTTAAATCCATTAATCTGCACCCAGTATAATACCCCTTTTCATCTTCCAGATTCAAGGGGTTTAACTAGGTATTGATTTTAATTCGTCGTATTAACAGTAATCGTGGATTTTGTCTCCGCACATTATCTTTACATATGTGTTATATACTTCCGGAATCGGTCTTCCAAGGTAAATCTCGAGCTCGGTTCGTTTTTCCCCAGAAGGCTCACAGGTATAGCCGCTCATTCAAGCCAGGTACATCTCGACTGACATAGTTTCTATATTTTCCAACCATCGGCCAATCTGCTTCTTTTAAATCAGACTTAACCACCCGTATGATAGAGTCCGCACAGTGCATTGTTCTTGCTATTATCTATCATATCTCTTTCAACCAATGCTAGTCGAGTGCCGAGTATTACCACGCTTCGCTTTACTCCGTCGACGATAATTTCTCGACTTCTGACCTAGGCCTTCTGTATGAACCCATCTGGTTTGGAAGCTCGTATGTCGAAATCGGCTCTACACGCTTTAATGCCTCTATGGGACTGTGCGCCTTCCGCGGCGCGTAACCGCATGACAGAACAACACCTTATCATTTGATAGAATCACACCTTCCCATGAGTTATCTCGCTAAAGAGATTGAAGAAAACCATGTGGCGATTTTACCATCTGCGCCAGATGTATCTCCCATCTCTAAGGCGTACCGATATGACCTTCCCTTCTCTCCAAGGAACCGCTTTTTTCTTGTTTTCCAATATACTAACCTATTTCCCTTCACTTACTTTATCTCACGAACCTTGACTTTGTTCTTCTTCAGCTGTTTCTTAATCTGCGTAGTCTCGCTTCAGTGGCCTTATCATTTCCAATAATGATACCCTTGTTTCTCCCTTTTTTTCTCACAAACTCTATAAAATATCTGCGACCATTTAGACGCCTTCCGCGCACAAAGTGTATCTCAACCGCTTCGAGCTCCTTCAAAGGAATCACTCGGTTCCCCGGAACAATACCGCTATGAATGTATACATTCCCATTTGAGATATGTATAGGTTCTGAAAATTTTCCGCCGCTCCTGCTGACCATCATCAGCTTGCGTATCGTCGAGACAAGAATGACGGTTCCAACGGTAAATACCACTATTTTAAAGAGGTTGTTATCCCATGTCTCTTTAGCCCAATCAAAAATATTGATATATCTTCATTAAACAGCTTTCCTCCAAATTATCTTTTGCTTTTTATACGCAAGCACCGACTCTCGATACCTTGCTTCGCTTCGTAATCTCTTATCAATTCAGCATATTCTTTTACATATGAATTCATAATCTTTCACCCCATAATTTCACTTTGAAACTTTGCGTTCATGCCCTTGAATTATATCAGATTTTGCCGCTAAATTATAACAGATTGCATCTCTAAATTCATTGACATTTAATACCCTCGGTGGTAGTATAACTTATTATTAAAACGATGACGAGGACAGTAGGTCAGCTTTTTAAGGCTATGAGAGAGGGATGGGACGGTGAGATCATTCCGGCACAGGGGCGCTCTGAACACCACCTCCGAGTGGCACTAATCCTGCCCGCCTAGCCGCGTTAAAAGCTTCAAAGAGTGCCGGAGCAGGAGCTTCGGAAGATGGGTGGAACCACGAATACGAATGTATGCGTCCCTTCTGACAATTTGACTGTCGGAAGGGGCTTTTTATATTCCTTCCGCGAATGAAAAGGAGTTCTTATTATGATTATTACACTAAAAGACGGTAGCAAAAAGAATACGCTTCACCGATGTCCATCATTGACATCGCCAAAGACCTAAGCGATGGTCTCGCGAGAGTTGCTTGTGTTGGTGAAGTTGATGGAGAGGTCTGTGACCTCAGAACTGTTGTGGATAAGGATGCTGAGGTTAACTATTCTCATTTGATTCCGATGCGGAAAGCATGCGTACAGACACACATGTTCTCACGTGCTCGCAGAGGCTGTTAAGAATCTATATCCTGATTCTAAGATGACAATTGGTCCTTCAATCGAAAAACGGTTTCTACTACGACTTTGACATGCCGGCTCTCACTAGAGAGGATCTCGATAAGATAGAGGCAGAGATGAAGAAAATCATCAAGAAGGGTGACGAGATTACTCGCTTTACACTTCCTAGAGATGAAGCTATAAAGCTATTTGAAGAGAGAAATGAGGCCATACAAGGTTGAGCTCATCGAAGACCTTCCTGAGGACGAGATTATTTCTTTCTATCAGCAAGGAGATTTCATCGAACTCTGTGCAGGACCGCACCTGATGAGCACTAAGCAGATTAAGGCGTTCAAGCTAACTTCAAGCTCCGGTGCTTACTGGAGAGGTGATGAGCACAACAAGATGCTCACTCGAATCTACGGTACTGCCTTCAACAAGAAAATCTGACTTAGAGGATATCTCGAGTACCTAGCTGACATCAAGAACAGAGACCACAACAGACTCGGACGCGAGATGGAGTTATTTTACAACAGTAGACATCATAGGGTCAGACTTCCTCTATTCCTCCCTAAGGGAACTAAGATGATCCAGAAGCTTCAGCGCTGGATTGAAGACCTTGAGGATTACGAATGGGGTTACGTGAGAACGAGAACACCGCTGATGGCGAAATCGACTCTTTACAAGATTTCAGACCACTGGTACCACTACAAGGACGGTATGTTTGTATTTGGTTACGAAAACCTCGACGATCTCAACAACGCAGAAGATGCAACTCGTGAGATCAGAGGTCTAGAAGACCTGAGCCTCGTTGAGAACGATGCTGACGCAAATGCATTTGCACTTCGTCCTATGACATGCCCGTTCCAGTACTATGTATACAAGGCTAAGCAGCACAGCTATAGAGACCTCCCTTACAGAATGGGCGAAACTTCAACTCTATTCCGTAACGAGGATTCCGGTGAAATGCACGGACTTACTAGAGTTCGTCAGTTCACGATTTCAGAGGGTCATCTCGTATGCACACCTGAGCAGGTCGACGAAGAGTTCAAGAACTGCGTAAAGCTTGCTAAGCACTGCCTCACAACTCTCGGACTCGAGGGAGAGGTTACATATAGAATGTCAAAGTGGGATCCTGAAAACCCTGGCAAGTACCTCGGCACTGCCGAAGAATGGGATAAGGTTGAAGCTGCAATGCGCGATATCCTTGACGAGATTGGGCTCGATTACACGGAGGCTTCCGGTGAAGCTGCATTCTACGGGCCTAAGCTAGACATTCAGGCAAAGAATGTGTACGGTAAGGAAGATACAATGATCACTATCCAGCTCGACATGTTCCTAGCCGAGAGATACGATATGTACTACATCGATAAGAATGGCGAGAAAAAGCGTCCATACATCATTCACCGTACATCGCTCGGATGCTACGAGAGAACTCTCGCTTGGCTTATTGAAAAATATTCAGGTAACTTTCCTACTTGGCTATGCGCAGAGCAGGTTAGAATCTTCCTATCTCCGATAAGTATCAGGATTATTCAGAGGAAATCTTTGCTGAACTAAGAAGAAACGGTGTTGATGTTACAATCGACAGCAGCTCTGAGCGAATCGGATACAAGATCAGAAAGGCTCAGATGGAGAAGCTCCCTTACATGCTGGTCGTTGGACAGCAGGAAGCTGAGAATAAAACTGTTTCCGTTCGTTCGAGATTCGAAGGAGACGAAGGCAGCAAACCTCTGGGCGAGTTTGTAAACGCAATCTGCGAGGAGATTCGTACAAAAGGCAATCAGAGCGAAAGGTCACGAAGAAGAGAAAGATAAATAGTAGTACATACTATAATATACAGGTGATTTATTAGTGTATATTGTCAGGCTATAAGTCGTGTATTAGTATGATAAGAATACGGAGAATTCGACATGCAGAGGGATAAGCGCAAAGATAAGATAATACAGAAATTGCAGTCTGCAGGTTCACCTGTAAGCGCTTCGGCTTTGGCAAGAGAGTTCGGTGTAAGCAGGCAGATTGTAGTCGGCGACATTGCAATACTGAGAGCAGAGGGATATGACATAACAGCCACACCTCGTGGATACGTGTTGCCTCTGAATCAGGAAGCAGCATCAATCTACCAGATTGCGTGTAAGCACGATAGAGCTGAGATTCTAGAGGAGTTGAATGCCATCGTCGACTGCGGCGGCACAGTGCTAGATGTCACAGTGGATCATCCGATATATGGAGAGCTCGTCGGCAATCTACACATATCTAACAGGATTGAAGCACAGGAGTTTGTAGATAGAGTTAACGAAAGCAAGGCGCCTCCGCTATCTCTGCTAACGGATGGCATTCATCTGCACGCGATTATTTTTGCCGAGATGAAGCTACGCCAGGCTGATCAGGAAAAGCTCCGTTCTATTGGGATACTCTTCGAGTAAATGACAAAATATTTTTGGCAAAACGACAGCATACTTTTGGAGTAGCCGATAACATTTTCTTTAATTTAATATTGACTTTTTATACAGCCTCTTTTTAATGTATATACAGGTGTCATGACACCTGTATATAGTTAGGAGGCATTTTAATGGCTAGTTTCACATCATTTCTAAAACGCAAAGACATAATCATCTCCGGAAAGAGATATGGAATTGACGCCCTCGGTGCCATGGCCCAAGGGCTTTTCTGTTCGCTTCTTATCGGAACAATCATCAACACCATAGGGGTGCAACTTCATATCACTGCCTTGTCGCAGACAGTAGCTACTATCGGTGGCATCAAATACACTGTGGGTGGACTCGCGATGGCTATGGGAGGGCCTGCAATGGCATGCGCGATTGGATATGCGCTCGCTGCTCCTCCGCTAGTTCTGTTTTCACTTATCACTGTCGGATTTGCTTCAAATGCACTTGGAGGCGCCGGTGGTCCTCTAGCAGTGCTATTTGTAGCTATTATCGCTGCTGAATGCGGAAAGGCTATATCCAAGGAGACAAAGATTGACATATTAGTTACACCCAGTGTAACTATAGGTATAGGAATTGCTTTATCCTGGTTCATCGCTCCAGCACTAGGCAACGCAGCAATGAAGATGGGAGATATCATCATGTGGGCTACAGAACTCCAGCCACTACTGATGGGTATCATAGTAGCAGTCTGTTGGAATAGCACTAACTCTTCCTATTTCATCCGCAGCTATATGCGCAGCTCTCGGTCTAACAGGCCTTGCTGGTGGCGCGGCTCTTGCTGGTTGTTGCGCACAGATGATTGGTTTCGCAGTTGCATCATACGAAGATAACGGTGTTGGCGGACTAGTATCACAGGGAATAGGCACATCGATGCTTCAGATGGGCAATATTGTAAGAAACCCTAAAATTTGGATAGCTCCTACTCTCACCTCTGCAATCACAGGTCCTATCGCAACCTGCATATTCCACCTCAAGATGAATGGTCCTGCTATCGCAAGTGGTATGGGTACATGTGGACTTGTTGGTCCTTTGGGCGTTTATTCCGGTTGGGTTGCTGATATCGCAAAGGGAGCAAAGGCAGGTATCACTTCTATGGATTGGCTTGGACTAATACTTATATCCGTTGTCCTACCAGCAGTTCTAACTATACTATTCCACAAGGCTGTTAAACGCGCTGGCTGGGTTAAAACAGGAGACCAAAGACTGTAACCACTCTTTAAGCCATAGAAGATATCACACAATAGGTTTATTTTTCACCCTTTTAGTATCGGTTAATCATATCTAGCTTAGGCTAATATACCCGCTATCAATCCACTATTCAATCTTTAAATCATATAACACTATTCAAAAATTATCTCTTAACAACCCAACATAATTGAATAGTCTAAATCTTTAGAAAATAAAGGGAAGACTGATTTACAAACCATGTCTTCCTTTATTCTTATTCAGGTGTCCTGCCGCAATTATGGAATTTTATATGATTTGTATCCAAAACACCAAATCGCATCAGACAACCTTATACTATAGGGTCTCCACATTCGAATTATGTGCTTGAGCATTCTTTTTCTTTAATTTAAGAATACCAATTGAAGCAATATGCCGGCAATTAAAACTATAAATCTGATATACAAAACATATATGTAAATGCTGTTTTCCCACAGTTATCCATCCAGTACCCGAATAACGTAAACTGAACAGGTCGGGCGAGAAACCTCACAGCAGCAGCAACGCTCATTGTAGACGCACTCAATGCTCTTGGTACTCCTGATTCTGTAAGTGTTGCATAGTATGCACCTCTTCCGATATATACGAAGAATGACAGTACTCACTGAACCACTAACACTGTTGCTACAGTTACGTTGGTTTTAGGAACCAGCATATATACCAATCCTATGATTCCAACAATATATACTAGTATCAAAACCTTTGCCGATGACTTTTACCTTATCAGTCGCAATTCCTCCATAGGTGCTCCTACAAGCCGCATTCCATACTGTCTGGCAATGGCAGCCCATCCGGTTAACGTCACTGTAACACCCATCACCTGAGTAAAATATGGAGTGAAATATGTCAATGTAGACATAAACGAATATACTGCAAAAATACTAATAGCAACTAGCCATGTCGCGGGTTGCTTAGCTATAGAACCAAAGTCCTTAAAGAAGTTTGACTTTTTCCTTGGATTCAGCAGCCAGTTTCTCACTAACAGCTTTCCTGGGGACTCTCTAAAACAAAGAAAGCAAGTATAGTGAGCACAAACGATATAACTGCATTGCATATAACGGCAGCTCTTATTCCTCCGACACTAACTGCAAACTTTGTAAACGCCAGCATCATTGCGGGAGCTGATGATTATGTTGAACAGGCCAATCGAAGTCTCATTAAAACCAAAGATTTTCCCTTGATTTTCATCACTCAGCAAATTTCTTATAATCTTGATATGTGCCGGATAGTTCAAACAACGCTTGCAAACGCAAAACCTATCCACATCAAAATTGCAAATCCGTATGTAGGATGTAGAAGGAATAAAATAGCGAATACGCTGTTCAAAAATACCGACAAAACATAAATTGTCTTGTAGTTGAATCTATCCGATAGCCATCCTCCGACAGGTGCTCCAAAAACGTTTCCAAATCCGTAAATTGTAATCAATAGCCCCAACTTTGTATTGGTTCCACCTATGAATTTTTAAAATGGATCATACCAAGTATATTGTAGGTAAGGTACTAGATATACAACGGACCAACATCCTCCCATTACAAGTATTGTAAGGACAAGCTTGAATTTACTTTTCATAAATCCTCCAAATTCAATAAATAGAATTTTTCTCTAACCACTTTATATATATTTTTAAATACTTCTCCAAGAATTTTAATACCCTCACGAATTTGATCATCATTTACCATAGTAAAGTTCATTCTAACAGTGTTTTTAACTCCTTCATGAGCAAAAAAAGATTCCCCTGGGATATAAGCGACTCCAGCATTTACTGCATCATCCAAAATTTTGTCACTGTCAAGCCCTTCAGGAAGCTCTAGCCACAAGAACATTCCTCCGTCCGGTTTTGTGCATTTTATTTCTTTTTGGAAAAATACCGTTCAATCATCTTGATCATCAGATCAGCTCTGTGCTTATATGTCTCCTGTATTTCCCTGATGTGTTCCTCTAAATCAAACATCTTCATGTAATATGCAACTATCATCTGTGTAATCTCAGGGCTCTGTAAATCATTAGTTTCTTTTAGTTCTTCTGCCATAGATGCAACCTTTGGTTCAGCTCACATCCAAGCTACACGCATTCCCGGGCTTAGAATCTTTGAAAATGATCCCAGATACACTACCTGACCCTTTTTATCTAATGACTTAAGATCAGGTAATTGTTCATTTCTAAACCTTATTTCTCCGTAAGGATTATCCTCGATTACTACCACGTCATGTTTTAGAAACAACTTCCATAAATTTCTGTCTCACGTTCCAGAGCCCATGCCTTACCAGTTGGGTTCTGAGAAAATTTGGGATTACATACATCAATTTCTGCCTCAGGTGTGTTATTAAGCACTTCTTCCAGGTGCTCAATAACTATGCCGTCATCATCAGTATCAACCCCTGCAAATTCAGCACCATAAGGTCTAAATGCGTTAATGGCTCCCAGATAACTTGGATCTCTGTAATTGCAACATCACCTTCATCGATAAACATCAACCCTGCAAGACCAATACCTTGTCTGCGATCCACTAAGCACACATATATTATCTTTTTGTGCACTTTACATTTTCTTTCTTATTCATTCTATCAACGATAAACTCAAGAAGTTCCTCATTACCTTTGTAAGTCCATATGAAAAGGCTCTAATTCCTCCATTTCAATCATTTCATCCGTGGCAGCTTTAAATCCTCTAAGGATATAGTGCCGGATCAGGCAATCCTGCAGCAAAAGATATGATATTATCATTACCTGCAATCCTTTTCTGAACAGCACGAATACCGGATGCTTTTATACGATCCATACGAATAGAAAATTTCATTTTTAACCTCCCCTTATTCATTAATCAGTTCAATATACGTTAGTATATCTTTACATCCTCTTCGCCGTTAAGCACCCTGAGTGCACCTAACGCCAAAGCTATCATCTCGAACTCGCCTGCTACTACTTCTGTAGGAGCGATTGCTTTCGTCATCTTGGACACTTCGCCTGTAATGTAATCGGAATGTGCGATTCCGCCAGTGATGATAATTCTATCAATTGGCTCTGAGAAAGCTGGAACGTAAGAACTATCTCTCTCGCAACAAAATATGCAAATGCATCGTATATCAGCTTCGCTTCTGTATCACCGTTCTCAATGCGCTTTTCGATTTCTAGAAGATCCTTAGTACCTAGATAATCATAAATACCTCCAGATGTACTAACTTTTTTAACCATCTCCTCGTAGGTGTAGTCACCAGAGTAGCATAGCTTGATAAGCGGATAAGATGGAAGTCCGCCACTTCTCTCAGGGGAGAACGGGCCGTTCGTTCTTCCGCCACTACCATCTACCATCTTCCCGTGGTTATGTGCAACTATCGAAATACCGGGAGCCTAAGTGTGCAACGATAAAAATTACATTCTTCGTATTTCTTTCCCAGTTTATTTGCTAACGAATCTAGAGACTGCCTCTGTGATTCAATGCATGAAACCAACTCGGTCTCTAACCTTTTAATTCCGCAATCCTCGCCTTATCCATCATTTCATCCACGGAAACGGGGTCAACAACAAACGAAGGAATTCCAAGTTCATCACCGATAGATTTTGCAAGAACTGCTCCTAGGTTAGATGCATGCTCACCATACTTAGCCTGTCTAAGATCATCAATCATCTTGTCGTTTACCGCATATATACCACTCTTCGATAGGCGCATTAATCCGCCTCTACCTGCTACACAACCAAGGTCTTTTTAGTGAGAGCCAGCCTCTTCAACAGATTCGATGATTGGATTTTTCTGTATTCATATTCATCAAATACATGAGGGAAAATACCCAAATCATCCGCAGAATGAATAACTGTTTTAAAAATTTCTTTATCATCTTCTATAAACTGCAATCTTAGTGCTTGTCCCACCAGGATTTATAATTAGCAACTTCATATACGTTCTCCTAGTTGTTCAGTCCTTGTTCTATTAATCAGAACTATGTTCTATTTTATAAGTATTTTATTGGTTTTTCTAATCTATGTCAATCAATTTTATAATTAAGAAATTACAGCATACATGTTGAAATTTCAAACTTCAAAGTTGAATTACATTTATAAAAAGGTTTTTCCATTTCAATTTGCTCTTGATATCAATTCAGAAAATCATTATCCTTAACATCAGAAGCCCAAGTTATTTAAATTACATCAATTTTCCAATGTGCATAGAAGAGGATGAACAGAATGAGTACTTTAAACGTAAGTGTGGAGAAGGCAGCGTCACATACACCTCTCTCAAGAAAATATAGAGGGCTTTTTCGGAAAAGGATATGAGCTTAAAGTAGGAAATTGCCGGTGGTTTTTGTTGCAGAGGAAAGGGTAACCCTTTGTTGGTCCTAAAGAGCAATAGATAGAGTAGCGATTCTGGACCCGGCTAGAAAAAGAAACACAGATTGAACTTGTTGCTACAGATGCTCGTTTAATAGGAGTAAATGCACCAATAAGAATGTCGGGAGATCTCGCCGGAACACCCGGAATCAAGATTGTCTCTGCTGACGGCACAGAAATCGAAGTAGATCATGGTTGTATTATCGCTCAACGTCATGTCCATCTTTCAGAAGATGATGCTGCCAAGTTTGGTGTAGAAACAAAAACCAAATAGTAGAATTATCGATTGATACAGGGATGTAAAAGAGCACTGGTTTGGTGATGTCATTGTTAGAATCGGAGGGGAGGACAGTGTAGTCCACCTAGACACTGACGAAGGAAATTCTGCTTGTGTTGGCTCCGACTGTGTAGGGACATGCATTGCACGCAGTCTGTAAACACCGATTCATGCATATCGGATCCTTTCGTCGTTTTTCATATACTGTGTTTATATAGAGTATTGATTGTATAGAATCATTATTTATCATAATATTTGCTAAAATGACCCATAGATAAACGGCATAATCATAATCGCAATAATAGAATACATCGCCATCAACATAGGTATTTGCATTACCACTGTTTCTCCAAACTGATATAAAAGTGGCAACTTGATACAGTTATACACATTTATCAGTTGATCCGGTGTAATATTGAAAATTTTTAAATGGAAGCACTCTGCCAATAAACGGCGACAATATAAACAGTGATAATGAGTACATAGCCAAAAACCCGAGAATGGGTTTTTGGCCGACACTAGCATTGTTATCACTACTGCAAGCATAACTCCTACATAACCTGATAACAGTATTATCATATATTTTTGTGCAAATGTGTATGCGTACATACAATAGCTATCCTCTATTTGGATCGGTGAAGATGCTCCGCTTATCCCCATAACCCCAAAGGATATGATTGACATTATGAGCATAGCTCCCCAATAAATTATAGTTGCCATAATTAGACCTGTTGCTATCTTTATTTTCGTTCCTCTGCTTTCGACCCATCTTGGTGCTGAAGAAAATCGAATCTGCTCCAAGCCTGAATTCTTCTGAGAATAATCCTGCTGCGAAAAAGGATATTACAATTAACAATATCATCGAATATGTTGTCGCATATAAACCCATGGTTTTCCACGATTCTGCCGGAGCGTATTCAAAAGGCTTACGCACTTTTTGATACTGCTTCTTCAGATATTTTCTTCTTCTTCGAACACCATATTCTTTTTATCATGCGATCAATATTCTTTTCTCTTATAGAATATATATTCCTTGATTTGTTAATATCCAATCCATTAATTACCGACTCATCAAAATCTTTATCGTAGCAAAGAATACTAACAATCATATCTTTTATGTCACCGTATTCCTGCTCATTTACTGCATATACAGAATCCGAAAATTGTACTCCCATACTTTTTATTAAGATTTTTATCTTTCTGTATTATTTCTGCAAGAATATCAGAGGTTAACGCTCCTTTATATTTTAACTTGACTTCAGTAAGTTTCTCGGTGCCGATAAACCATTATGGACATTTCCATACTTATCTCACAAAACTTAACGCTCCATATTGAAAAGAAACTAAATGCAACTGCGATAATAAGCAATGCCAACAACAGAATCCTGTTAATACCTCCTACTGAATAATTTGCTGAATTCACATCTAATCATTACTATCACCACCAATCTCGCCAAAATGATATAAAAAGACATCTTCAAGCGTGGTATCAACACATATTGCATTTTCTCCCGGTCTTTCTTCTGCCAAAATACGTGCTTGTGTATACTCTCCATCCGTCTTGATCGCCCCAATAGGATTTACGAAACGGGAAACAAAGCTCTCCGCTTCTTCTGTTTTTCACGATATATCCATACTCATAAGGAAGTTTTCACACAATTCGCCAATTGTTCCTTGATCAATTATTCGCCCTTCCTTCATCACAAATACTTCTTTTGCTATGGCTTCAATATCAGAAACAATATGTGTAGACAACAATACAATTCTGTCATTTGACAGTTGACCTATGAGATTCCTAAACCGTATCCTTTCCATGGGATCAAGTCCTGCTGTAGGCTCATCCAATACAAGTATCTTAGGGTCATTCAAAAGTGACAGTGCAATGCCTACTGTCTTTTTCATTCCTCCGATAATTCTTTCATTTTTGATGAATCTTTTTGCATGCCCGTAAGTTCCAACAACTCATCAATACGTTTCTTTGAGATAGCTTGCCTGAGGCCTTTTAACGCAGAAATATATTTAAGATAATCTTTTACAGTAAGTTCCGGATAAAAGCCAAATTCCTGTGGTAAATATCCTAAAATATCTCTATATTTCTCATTCATTTCAAATATATCTGCACCTTTATAGTAAATAGCCCCTTCTGTAGGTTTCAGAATTGTACAAATCATTCTCATCAAAGTCGTTTTACTGGCACCATTTGAGCCTAAAAGGCCATATAGTCCGGATTGCATTCTAATCGAAACATCATCCACAACAACCGCATCTCTGAAGCTTTTTCTTACTCTATCCAAAATTAAATCCATTTATTTGTTCCTCCCGATATTTACTGTTTTTATTTAGAACCTTGCGCACATTATAGATAATCAAAGAAATACAAACGGCAAATAGCCCCATCCATATCAATGAGTGTTATTTTAGAATAAATCGCTTCATTAAGTGCTACAGACATTCATATTGAATTAGCAACAATACATATAATCATAGTTGCTAATTCATTAAAAAGGTTTTGCTACACGAAAATGCTATTATGCATATAGTAGCCGCAATCATAACAGGGAAAACAAATTGTTTTAATATATCTACAAACAAAATATTTTGAAGTTGCGTTGCAGCAGTACAAAAGAATGTTAGAAAAATCGTATCCACAAGTCCAAAAAGCTATAAGTTTTGCCGCATATACCTTTTCTTAAATCAAATAATGAGGATTCCTCGATTTCCATTGATTTGCATTCCATATTTTCCCATAATTCAGGGATGATCAATATGACAAACAACGCAGCCAAAAATACTCCATCCTCGATATATATAATCAACATCACCTGAAACAGTCAGCCATTACATGCCAAGAACAATAGTATCCCTTGAAGAATCCACCATCTCTTACGCATAATCTTCATCTGAATAATCAAGAACTCAGCAAAATCAATACGACGTGTCTTCTCTTTTAGCAATCATAATTTCTTTTTGCTTTAAGAACTGTGCTGTCTATAGCATCCTTGACGGAGCTGATGTAATCTGCTGCGGAATATTTCTAAGCAGATGTTCTATTTTTATCAGAAAAATTCTTATTTTTCATACTTCACCTTCCAAAAACTCTCTTTATCATTGCTTTCCCTTTTCTTAATCTATATTTTACAAGAGGCAACCCTGATTCCACATATTTCTGCAATTTCTTTTCTGCTTTCTGTCAAGAAAGAAATACAGTACTATAATCTCTCGTATATCATCAGGTAATCTATCAACTGCTGCCTTTGCATCCAAATACTCTATTTCCTCACCGCAATCATCGTTGTTTTGAATCGATCTTACTCATCACACGATCGATTGAAATTTCCATATTTCTCATCCTCTTTTTCATCAATACATTTATTTCTGGCAATTGTATAAAGATAATTTAGAAGTTTGCCATTATGCCTATATTAGTTAATTTCTTTTAATAAAGTTAAAAACACCTCTTGAGTTAAATCCTCAGCTGTATGTATATCAGCCGAGTGATATCTGCAATAATCAAATATATTCGCATAGTATTTACGGATTATTGACTCCGCAGCCTTAGTGTTTCCATCTTTTGCACTACGGATTAATATATAATCCGTATTCATGTTTATCACCAATAATCCTCCTCTTATAATCAAGTGCTAATTGTTAAAAATTCAGGTTTTTCACCCTGTTTATCTCAGTGAATGCTTTCAGCTCTAATTCTGAAAAACTCTCTTTTATTAAATATAACGATTCATATATCCAAAAGGATAGCGTATTTATTTTTATTTTTTTATAATATTAGCTTTTGACATTCGCCTTCCGAGGAGAGAAAAAGGGTTTCTTTTCAGGGATGCGTGTTGACATAGCTCCCCTTAACCGCAAAAAGTTATAGCCTCAATATGAAAAAAAGTGGTGTCCCTATGCTTCCTTTTTAAAAACTAAAGAACACCGCTTTTTATGCCCATGTTACGAAGTAGAAACAAATACGGGCTTGAAATATAAGGCTTTCAGAGGGCGGTTTTGACAAGGTAAAGGGAATATACCTTTTTCCTTAAAATCGTCTTTTGTACTACGTAACAAACAAAAATGAAAGAATATAAACACGGCTGCCTCATCATCAATCCTTTAACCCGGATTCCCGAATATCCACACTAGCATTCGGGAATCCATCAACTAACTACTTTTGTTCCGGGCGAGCAAGCAGCGGCTTAACACCCAGATCACGGTACAGCTGTTCCTGTTTCATCAGGACTTCGCCCTGTATAGGAGCCTTTCCGGGTTCCTGATAGCATTCGATGACATCGAGCTCATCCAAAAGCTCATGCATCGTGCACCTTGAATACAGATGACCGTCTTCCATTTTCTTGTTGATGTATGACAGGTAGATCAAGGCAACAAATTCGACGAACAGCTTGCCTTCAAGTGAACTTTCCGAAGAAGTCAGTGTTTGCGAAGGTTCAGGCGATCTTTATAGTTCCGTAACGCCTTCTCGGCTATGTCACGCATCCTGTATAGCTTCAGCGCTGTGATCGGGTCCTTTGACCTCGTTGCTGAGGAGTATGAAGAACCCATATCGTTCATGAGCTTGATCTATCTTGTCCTGACGGTATGTGACTGAGATGCCGCGCTTAGGAGTCTCCCTGATCTCGAAGTATTTCCGATACTCCTTTTCATGTTCCGGCACACGATGTCCGGGATGTTCCCGGCAAGCTTCCTGTAGTAGAACGGAAGACTCGACTCTTCACCGAACAGTATGCAAGATTGATCTGTGGCAGATGATCTCCGTCCTTGTTCTTACCGTACTTTGACCTGACGGAGAGTCTCGGAATAACCGGAGATCGATGTCGTGTCGTACGCCCAATATTCATTTTCGGATCTTCGTTCGCCCTTAAAGGCGGAAGAACTTCATCTTCTGTTCTTCAGTGATGCTCTGGAACAGTTCACCGGACCTCTGAGAGGAGATATCTTTACCGTACGGATGCCGGTGGAGCTTGCCCCACTTGCTGAACCTGTACAGGGGGTTCTCATCTTCGAGGATCAGATAATATGCTATTGAGAGTATCTGTTTGTATGTATCCGGGAAACAGACCTGAGATCTGCCCGACGCCTGTGAGTTCACCGATCTGGTCGAACAGATGAGTGGCTCCATAGAATACTCTCTCTGTACGCAAAGCAGGGATAAGTCCCTGCTTTTACAGGAATTGCATCAGCTCCCTGCTGCAGCCGTTCTTTGCGGCGTTTGCCACGGCCAATTGTAGAGGATTTATATATGATGGATCTCACCTTCCGTAAAGGTGCCTCAAATTCCGCGATGGTGCCACCCAAAGTAAATGAACATGGGGCTCCCTCTCCGAAATATACAGGATATTTTCAGCAGTACATAACACTCTGATTGATATTCCTACAAATACAATTTATGCAGCTGTTGTTTTCTCTTCCTTATCTCTAGCAAAGAAGCCTGATGCTATGTAGTCTTTCATGATTTGGATTCCGTCATTATATTAGAACTTAATGCCGACAACTATATCAAAAGCTACACAGACCCAAAGGCTAACAAGTCCCATAATCCTGCGACTCATGTTATAGAAGAGGTTTGCTACTATCGTCTGTCCTCCAGACACAAGAATGCTGTTCGAGAAACCTCTTTAACCAGGTACTATTTTCCTATTGAGCGCGATCCGAACTCACATAGGGTAAAAATTGTTCCAACTCTACAACGCACTCTCTATACATTTACATCTATTGATATTTCAGGGTTACAAATGCATGTATTCTACACATTATCTCTTGTGGATAGGTTTTCGGAAGATTTTTGCGGGCATATTTCAGTCACCGGTCATCTATACGATTCACTATTTTGTTATCAATACGCACTTCTTTCACTCAGGCATGCATGAACATAAGATGACCCATAAAAGACGGCAATAACTGTCGCGACCATTTGACCAACTACGTAACATACCAGATACTTATCAACTACACCCTTTCTAATTTTCAGAGAATGCTCTGTTCAGCATCAAAATGCGATATCTTTCGAAAATGAGTCTAATGTTAAAATTCCATTTGCAATACGATCATATTGTCCTCTCGCATTTCTCGGAAGCTAATAATTCACATTCTGTATAATTATACTAGCTATTTTTTTATATTCTTTCTATAATATCTTGAATATCCGACATCAAAAATATAAGTTAACCCCAATATGATAATTACTAAAGCAGTATTTAAATCGTCACATATTCTTCCACGTCTTTCTAAGAATTTCCCGACCACATCCATACACTGTCAGTCGTCAGATTTAGGCACCCTGCAACCGTCCTGAGCCCTCATCAAGTCACTTTTCTGATATAATATTTTGTATACTGCCAGGAAAATAAATGTGCCGCTACTAGAATAATGATTCCCATCACTACGGTATAAAAAAACGTGAGCATCGCCAGGTGAGATACTCTCATCAATCCGATTGCGAATCCCCCTCCAGCGATGACTGCGATCATTGCCGGAATGACCGTCAGTGTTTTTATTTCAGCATAGAACGACAAACAAAGCTCCTCTCGGGTATAGCCAATTTTCTGCATGCTTCGAAACCTGCGAATATCCGCACTAATCCCTGACATCATCCGAAAATGTAACATGCTTAACATCAATGCAATCAGAAGAAGATTCATCAAGGTCACAACAAATATGAGAAAATGCATGCCCACTTTACTGTTTTTTGCATCTTCAGCCTGATTGGATATTAATATATCATCCCTGTCTAAATTGTCCAGTTCCATTATCCCTTCCAATAGCGTTTGGGATTGCTCCAAACTTTACATGTGATCATGCGGAAATTCACCTCATGATGCATTTTTAGCTTCTGATAGTCATGGTCATTACTATGATACAGTATCTTGCTATCAAATCATTGTTGAGAAGAATATCATAATACTTATGCACAGGCTTACAGTACTCACTATCATCAAGAGTGAATCCTTGAAAATCAATTTTATCATGTGGATAACCATCATCTCAGCCGATATTCTGAAAATACCAGGCATTCATTATTCTTGAGTTTGTAATTTTTATTCGTGAACGAGGACACTTTCCGAGGAAAAACAGCATCATAATGCTCTGTTACATAAGCCCTTATATCATAATTTCTATCTGTATCTTGTTATCCTTTGCAATTTTATCAATCTGTGCATCGCTGACCGCTGAGTTCTTTTCAAATGAACATATAACGATTTGGAAGGGGTATTTTTGTTCATTATTTCTCATACCTAATTTCATACTCGTAATAGAGAATGCCTGCAAAAAAACGACAATCCCCATAAGACAAATTATAAAAATAAAGAGATTGATGTTATCGGCAAATTTGTACCGGATGTTACTGTAATGAGATCATTCTGGGAATAATATTTCCGGATTTTCGCTTCTTTAAAAATCTATCACACCGCTGGAATTCATCATCATTAAAATAATGCCGACCACAAAAAATCCATAACAGAATAAGAGATTGTTTCGATTTTCCTGATTCAGACACAACAAAGCATAGAAAAGCGAGCCTGCAACCACTGCAGAACCTATAAAAGCAATTGTCACATGTGATCTGATCCCTCTCCTATGCTTGCGATTTTCCATCAAGAGCTTCCGGGTTGTCATTCTGGAGTAATATAAGCACTAGTGCTATCACAGTCAATACCATTACGATTGTAAAAATTACTGTGACATAACCATAACTTTTTAAACCTGCTGTGAACCGAAGTCCCTCGATTCCCATGATCGTGCCTGCCGTTGAATAGAACAAAATAGATATTCCGCTTCCAACCAATAAACCAATGATCAGAATACATGCCGAAAGTAAACAGTCTTCTTGTATGACCATATTTCTAGTTTCATTTTTATCTATTCCAACAGCTTCCAGTATCCCGTATTCCTTTGTCTTTTGTCTATGATAAGAAAAGAAAGAATATGGAATGAAGAAACACATAAACGCACAATGTTGCGGCAGTTGGCAATAGTACATTTGAAGATATGAATGGGTCTACAAGTTCTTCGTTCATAAAAGGTGCTGTTCAATGCAAGGCTCGCAAAGACGACAGCTACCAGAACGATATTACAACCGATCAGTAAGGTTGACTGTTTCCATTTCGCAGAGCGCATGTATAGGGTCGGAATGTTTCATCATCTCACCGCCTCACGCTTACTGAGCTCATACAGGATCTCCTGATAAAAATTTTCCCGCGTGTCCTTGCGGATGATTTCATATGTAATCGTTCCATCTTGAAAATATAAAATACGATCCCCATAACTGGCCGAGGCAGGATCATGGGTGACCATCAGTATGGTGATTCCTCTCTTATTTAGTTCTTCAAAGCATTCCATAACACTGCTCGACGACCTGGAATCCAAATTGCCAGTAGGCTCATCCGCGAGTATAATCTGCGGATCATTGATCAGCGCACGACATATCGCCACTCGCTGTTGTTCCCCTCCAGACAATTCATAGACCCACTTATCTCTGAGTTCTAAGATGCCAAACTGTTCCATGATATCATTCGCTTTCGAAACTGCCTCCCCCGATTCCATTTCATCCAAATGCATGGGAAGGATAATGTTCTCGGTCACATTCAAACTGTCGATTAGATTAAAATCCTGAAATACAATCCCAATATGATCACGTCTGAACAAAGCAAACTCTTCCATGCTCAAATCCGTAACAAATTCATCGCTAATGACGATATCTCCGGCATCTGCTCGATCTACTCCAGAGATCAAATTTAGTAGTGTTGTCTTCCCTCCTGCCTGAAGCACCCATGATGACACAAAATTCTCCTTGCGGTACAACAAAGCTCACATTTCTTGTCGCCTCAGTTGTCACTCCCCTATAGGAATATGTCTTCATTAAGTGAGCAACCTGCTAATATATCTTTATTCATATTCGTCCTTCTCTCTAAATAATTTAGAATATAGCTAAAAGCAGCATATACCGTAATAAAACCAAATGAATTCATTGATGCTCGATTGTAAACTTTAAATCGATTGTTCTTTTTACAATCTTTAATTTACACTCTAGTGCAACAATTAAATAATGACCTATACCCTTGAGTATAATGGTGTTTTGTGAAGACATCCCATATCCAAGGAGGAACTATGAGTCATTACAAACATCTTACACCAATTGAGAGAGAAAAGATATTTCTTCTTCACTCTCAAAACAAAACATTAAGCTATATAGCTAAGATTATTCATCGTGATAAATCTACAGTCTCCAGAGAAATAGCTCGCAATGGCTATAATGGGGCTTATTCACCAAGTGCAGCTCATACTAAATATTTAGAACGTCGTACCAACTGCAAACCTAAACTCAAGCTCTCTAATCCTGAAATATTCAAATATGTTAGAGATAAGTTTCTGGAATTAAAATGGTCACCTGAACAAATATGCGGTCGGCTAAAACTGGAGAAATCAGATCTGTATGTCAGTTATACAACAATATATCGTGCTATATATTCTGGAAAATTTGACACTGACAAGGAGCGTGCTTCGAATGGTAATCGTGGTGCCATCCGTAAACTTCGTCATCGTGGGAAATCACGACATACAAAAGGGTACATTGAAAAACGTGGCAAAATTCCAATCAGTAATAATATTTCAGACAGACCTCAAGAAGCTAATAACCGAACCCGCATAGGAGACCGGGAAGCCGATACAGTTATTGGTAAGAGTGGTGGGGCTTGCCTTGTTACTCTAGTTGACAGAAAGAGTCGTTTTCTCATAAGTTCTAAAAGCAAAGAAGAAAGATTCTGTATCTGTAAAAGATACTATGATTTCCTGTCTTACGGGGCAACCTTGTCATTCAATTACACCTGATAGAGGTATGGAATTTGCAAAACATGCTGAAATTTCTGTTGCACTCGAAAAAGTTAAATTTTATTTTCCACTGCCACATCATCCTTGGCAACGAGGAACAAATGAAAATACAAATGGACTTCTTAGAGAGTATTTTTCCTAAGAGTTACGACCTTAATGATGTGTCAGAAGAATATATACAAAGCAAAGTGGATGAAATGAACAAGCGCCTGCTGAAAATGCTCTGGGGTTCAAAAACACCATATGAAGTCTATTATTCAACTGTGTTGCACTTAGCTTGACAATTCAAGTTCACAAAAACTTTTTATATATAATCATTAATGATATCCAATATCTTATTTTACAAAAGCTCTCTCGTAATTTCAGCACTTAAGTCCTTCATGAAGTTGATTTTTCTCTTGAAACTCGCCATCCATTATACGGAACTTTGGACCAGCAAGGCTCATAGCTGCAACAACTTTGCCGTTTTTTTAAATATAGGGCACCCTACACAGAACAATCCGACCTCTCGTTCTTTCATCATCACAAGCATAGCCGCATTTCTTAATTTTCTCCAATTCCTTTTCCAGTTCCTTAACAGTAGTAATCGTCGAATCTGTGAACTTCGTCATAGGGCTAGACTCATATACGGACAAGTCAACATTATCTGAAAAAGCCAACAAGCATTTACCCAGAGACGCACAATAGCACTCACTCATAGACTCAATATCAACTTTAACTCCAAGTACAGATTTACTGGCACATTCTGCCAGAAGGCGTATTCTATACATCCCTTCACCGTCTACATCTAACACTCTAAATTTACAGAATCCCAATACTTGTCATTTAATCGTTTTAAATACGGCAGAATTATTTCCACCAGCTTTTGTTCAGGAGCTTCACTACCTTTTAATGCATAAATCTTAGGTCCTAGCGAATACATTTCATTCGAAACATTTTGTTCAATATAACCTCTGTTCTGCAAGGTAGCCAGTGTACGGTAAACAGTGCTCTTGTACAGTCCCAAGTCTTTACTTATCTGGGAAATAGAAACTCCTTTATCCTGCAGATATAGATATTCTATTATATCTATAGTTCTATCTACCGAATTTATTATCACTGACTGATTAGCATTACCAACCCTGTGTTCACTCATACAAAACCTCCATTATCATTGATATTATAAACTAAACTGAACGTAAAGCAAAGGATACCACAATGTTTCATACGATACCCCAAATATAATACCTTGTAGGAGCTTTTTATCCGCTGTTTTTACAAATTTAGAGACTAATCGCCCAAATTTACTTACTGTAACCGGCTCTAAGCATTTCTTTGTTCTTTTCATTGTACTTCCTTTGCCCTGTATCTCGAAGTAACCGCACATTGACTTCTCAAAATTCATCATATGCAAAAGGTCCGATTCTAACAAGCATCTTCCCCAACATGCAGAGATTAGCATTTCTCTCACTCTTTAGGTCTATTGCTAAGTCTGTAGCATCACATTTTACAACTTTAATATCACCACGATACTTTCTGCCTTCATCTACAAGTGATGAATTTACATAAAAGAGTACCGCCCGGATTCATTGCGAGTCTCGTAAATATCAACCGCGGAACTGCTCATCGCCATTACAACATCAGGATGATCGGCATATGGAGATGCGATTCTTTTGTCACTAATAATCACATTGCAATTTGCATTTCCACCTCTCATCTCGTTTCCATAAGAAGGAAACCAAGTAACATTTAATTCCTTTTCATATGCCGCATACATCAGTATTTTACCGGCAGTAAGCACGCCTTGACCACCTAGTCCAGCACAAACAATGCTTTTTTTCATAATACCCTCCACTATCTGTCAATAAACTCCCCTAATTCATACTGTTTAGTCATAACATCATTAATATACTCCATTGACTTAGGGGGTGTCATACCCCAATTTGTTGGGCAAGGCACAAGTACCTCAACTAGCGAAAAGCCTTTACAATCACGCTGCTTTTCAAGCGCTTTTCTTACATATTTTTTCGTCTTTGCAACATTTGCCGGATTTGTGACCGATGTTCTTGCCAGATAGGCAATCGCCAATCCCAGCATTGTCTTAACAACATCAAAATTCTCACCACTATCAGCCAAAATTCTTCCATCCTTTGATGATGTCGTACGCTGCCCTATCATTGTTGTTGGTGCCATTTGGCCACCTGTCATTCCGTAAACAGTATTATTCATTACAAAAAATGTGACATTCTCATTGCGAGTTGCTGCCGCCATAGTTTCGCCTAATCCAATAGCATATGCTCCACCATCTCCACAGATTGTAAGCGCATACTTGTCCGGGCGTACACGTTTCTGAGCAGTTAAGGCTGCTCCCATTTTACCGTGTGCGGAACAATGGCATCAACCCACATACAAAACTGGAACTGATGATTACATCCTATATCTGAACAAATGATCGTATCACTCAATATCCATTTCAGTCAAAACTTCACCAAGAATCCTATCAAAAATTCCATGCCCACAGCCAGCACAGAACCTATTCTCTGCATACATGAGTTCAGGGCCTTTTCTAGCAACCATTAGAATACCTCCACTTCTTTAACCTCGCCGTTATAAACAGCTTTTGCAAATTCAATTACCTGATCTACTTTTGGGATTCTCTGCCGTGTTGCCAAAGCAAACGTTGGAAATTTCCCTTTAACTGTTATAATTACATCATCTCGCATCTGTCCCATCATATTCACTTCTACTGTAACAACACCACGGCATGTATCCGAATAGTTTCAAATGCTTTACGAGGATATGGCCACAATGTAATTGGCCTTATTAGTCCTAATTTAAAAACCTTCTTCATGAGCCCTGCTCAACAGCACCCTGTGCAACCCTGGAAGATATTCCATAAGCAACGAGAACAACATCTGCGTTTTTAACTTCGAAGCTCTCCCAACGCTGCTCTGTTTCGCTAATCTCACGCATCCTCGCCAGATAATCGTCATTCCATTCATCTAGATCCTTGAAATATGTGATATCGGTAATTACCTTGTAATCTTTGCCAGGTTGAACGCCCTTTACTGCCCATGGTTGCTCCTGATCAATGTCGTATTCTACAAACGGAGAGAAGCTCACATGGTTCCATCATCTGCCCGATAGTTCCATCAGAGAGAATTAACACCGGGTGACTCCACTTCTGCTAATGCAAATGATTCGTAGGTCATGTCTACTGTTCTCCTGAACGGAGTTTGGTGCGAGTACAATTAGGTGATAATCACCATTTCCCCGCCCTTTACTGCCTGCCAGTAATTATCCTGTCCAGCAGAAATAAATCCATCACCGATACCAAATCTCTGTACACACGCTGCTACAGCGGGAACTCCAGCTGATACCCAATATGCTATACCTTCTTGATATAACGAAAATCCCGGGCGGATGTAGATGTCAATGCACGAACTCCAAGTGCACGTGCAGCAAACGTCATGTTACACTTGCAATTTCAGACTCTCCTGAACAAATGTCCCTCCAACCTCTTTTCTGTCGACAAGACATCCACTCAAGAATTTCCGACTGAGGCGTGATCGGATATCCGGCATGAAACGACATCCTCCTCTTATAGCACCTTCAGCTAGAGCCTCATTGCCCTTCATTATTCTCTTTTCCATAACAAATCTCCTATTAATTTGCAGAATTTCAAACACCAAATCCGACACATAGCGTAGCAACAACCACACTGAACGCATTTCTCCTGATCTACAGCGACAGTGATAACCCCTTTGCCGTTTGTTCTACCAGAAAGGCTGAGAGCTTTTAGGTTTGCATTTGCGATACACAAATAACATCCTTTGCACCGTTCCTCTCTCGTTCTTACTTTTTCCATAGTCAATCATCCTTTCTTGTGGTGAATCTCAACAGTCATGTTCTGTATATCAGAACATTGTTTCGTTTATCGGAATTGTATCACCGCTAATGGTAATCGTCAATGATATAACCTACAGTATTTACAATTCGCAATTGATATGATAGATTAATTTTAGAACATCGTTCTATTTTTGAATATTTGATTGTGCGGAGTAGTGCTAAGAGAAAACACAAGAATGAAATTGTTACACTAGAAACCAAGTCTGGGTTTATCATTGATACCGATACTATCTGTATTTATACTCCTGCTACTTGCTTTGCTAAAATACAGAGTCGATATACAAATTCCACTCATAACAGCGTCGATTATTGCTGCCGTGATTTCGGTTGTTGTGTTAAAGAATCCTTGGGCTGATATTGAAAAAGGAATTATAGGTTCTATAATGAATGCAATGCAAGCGATACTATTGCGTGATATTGGTCTAATTATTGGTTCTGTGGATTGCCGGTGAATTGTTCCCAGCTTAATATATTACGGGTTAAAGCTTTTTATCACCCTAGATTTTTCTAGTAACGTGTTTATTAGTATGTTCAGTTGTCAGTGTGTCTGGGTAGTTCGTGGACTACCTGCGGGACATTGGGAGTTGCCATGGTGAGATTGGATCGGCAATGGGGCATACCAGCAAGTATAACCGCCGGCTGCGTAGTTTCCGAAGCATATTTTGGAGATAAGATGTCACCATTTTCAGATACTACAAACCTTGCTCCGGCTGTTTCAGGGACAACTCTTTTTGCACATATTAGGCACATGATGTATACCACATCAGTTAGTTTTATGATTGCCTGTATTCTGTATTTCTTGGTTAACTTCAAGTATGTACGCATAGCAGGACTAGTAAAGATATCGTGACTGTCACAGCTGTACTTAGAGATCATTTTACAATCTCACCGCTTTTGCTGTTACCGCTTTTGATTCTATTTTGCATGATTTATTTCAAAATTCCTGCTATTCCTGGATTAATATTCAGCGTTCTATTAGGTGTATTCTGCACTTGCAATTCAAGGAGCGTCAATTATCGAAGTCGGAAGATGCTTGAGCTATGGATTTACTATGGATAGCGGAAAGTGAAAATGCTGATAAACTGCTTTACAAAGGGCGGTCTTCAAAATATGATGTGGACAGTATCGTTAATACTATGTTCACTAACATTTGGTGGTATAATGCACCAACTCGGTATGCTTTGAAACAATTGCAGAGAGCATCCTGAAAAATAGCAAAATCCAACGGAAGTTTAATATGTCAACCGGTTTCACTGCAGTAATGATTAATGTGATATGCGGTGAACAATACCTATCTATATTAATTACAGGGAAGATGTATAGCTCCGAATACAAGAACAGGGATTTAGCTCCCCAGAATCTCTCGAGAACATTGGAGGATTTTGGTACCATCACTTCACCGTTGATACCTTGGACAACTTGTGCCGTTGCTATTAGCACTTATCTAAGCATACCTACCCTCAATTATGCACCTACGCGTTTTCTCAACCTAATAAACCCATTTGTAGCAATAGTATTTGCAATTACAGGTTTCTCAATCAAGAAAAAGGTCATCAATATCTCCGGGAAGATATCGTCGAAGCTTAATAAGTTTAGTGCCTTCCCTAGGTACATAAATCATATATCGTCTAAACAATAGCGACTTGTCATAAGCCAAATCGCTATTGCTTTACTTTGAACAGTTCAAATAATAAATTCCTACTTTCGGTTCTTACTGTCTTTAAATTCCCCATAAGAAAAGAATATAAGACCTAACCATATTACTCGATTGCCATAAAGAGAATTCTATCTGCAGGTTCTTTATATTAATACCGATTATCAGCGTTATAGTCGGACTTATATATTCTGCCAGACCAAGTACAAACATAGTTGTTCTTTTGTGCCGCATATGCGAATAATCCGAGCGGTATAGCTGTTGCGAAACCACATACAAAGTAACAGCATATAGTGGTAAAAGGCCCTCTGCCAATTGCTCCGTTCCATGTAATTCCATATAAACAATATAAATGAAAGCAAATGGAGCTAAAATATAGTCCGTAAAATAGCGACAATACCGGTGGATATTTCACTGTTTTTCTTGATTGCCGAATATGTAGCAAACGTAATTGCAAGTAACAGTGCAATACCTGAATCTGTCTATAATGAATTAATATAATATTACACTTAAAGATGCCAATCAATTGCAATTAATTTACAAAAAGTGAGTCTTTCTTTTAAAAATATAATGCCCATTGTACAAACTGCCAACGGTTCAATATAGTATCCTATACTTGTTTGTATAATGGTCCAGAATTACAGCCCATATAAATATGCTCCAATTAGATGTTATTATTAAACCCGTTATAACGTACTTGCATATAATCTTTTATCCTTTAGTGGTGACAATATCTCATGACACGAGTATTTTTATCCGCAAATACAAGGCTAACGATAGCAACTAACAGTATCCGATAAATTATTATTACAGATGAGGGTATTGGAATTAGTGATTTCCATATAAAGGTAAAACGCCCCAAAGACCTGTACACATGATCGTTGCTACAAAAGCCTTTTCGTATTCACTTTTCATTAGACCACCTTTATTTCTGTCAAATCTGCCCTTGTAAGTAATTATTATACATATATATTGTAATCTTACAGTCGCTTGCGGGCAATTATTATACATTAATTTACAGGCACCAACAACACATGTTATCCTAAGATATCATCGATAAAACTCATATTGTACCCTAGATATCACCAGAGTCCATAAAATTTGTTACAACCATACAGCATTGAAAAACATCATATTTGCACCAGAGCTCGTCGGCACCATCACCTTCGCGATCTCAGGCGCCACGCTTGGCCTCGAGAAAGGTATGGATCTCGTGGGTATCACCATACTAGGCTTGATCCACAGGTGTCGGAGGCGGAATTATCAGGGATCTGATCGTCGGACAGACGCCTCCACCGACGTTTAGGAATCCGATATACCTACTAGTATCTATTATCACATCAGTTATCGTATTCATGCCGCCGGTCAGAAAATGGATATTTTCTAAATCAACGCTCTACGAGATGCTCATGCTCGTCATGGATTCCGTCGGACTAGGCGTGTTTACGGTGAGTGGTATCCAAGCAGGATATGCTGCGACATCTATCCACGGCGTGATACTGCTGTCGTTTGTCGGAGTAGTTACGGGTGTCGGCGGTGGCGTGCTCAGGGACATGATGGCCGGTGACAGACCGTACATCTTCGTCAAGCACTTCTATGCCAGCGCGTCACTCATCGGGGCCATATTCTGCACGGTGCTGTGGAACAATATAGACCAAAGAATCGCAATGACCGGCGGAGCAGCAATTATCCTGAGTTTGCGATTGATGGCCGCACGGTATCGCTGGAGTCTGCCTAAGGCTAACCATGATAGAAATACAAGCGATAGTTAAGTCTCAGAAATGTATGTGCATATCGATTGTATTTTGAAGCCGGATGAGGCTGACAGCTAAAACAAATAAAAACTGAGTCACAAGAAAACGGAGCGGCTCTGCTGCTCCGCTTTTGTCAGACGGATACTGTGAAGCCGGGAGTACTCGTATCTGCCCGGCTCATCTATGTCATTGTGTCACGTACACCGGCAAAATGTCGGTGTGAAGCACGTCTATTTTGCAGCGATAATATCTGCCAAAGAGCGGCGCTTGAGATCATTGTTGAGATTGTTCTGTACGCGACAGAACTCAGCATGAATCATGCACGGGCTGTGTCCTGTATTAACCGGACAATTGGAATTGCCGCGCAGACATTCGTTTACGAAGGAATTAGGTTCCATTATCTGATATACGTCGAATAATGTAATATCTGTCAGAGGTCTGGTTAACATATAACCGCTGTTACTCCCGCGCATGCTCTTGACGAGGCCTCCCTTATCTAATTTTCTTGCAACCTTGTAAGCGATCGCTTCGGATATAAATTCTCCTTCTGCCAGCGAGCTTATGCTCGTTGGTATGTCTGTATGCAGGTTTTTAATAACTCTAAGTGCATAATCCGTTTCTCTGTTAAAAAGCATATTCGCCTCTCATTTCCTAATCTTACATGCAGAACACAAACTGTACCTATACGGTCAGTGGAAGCGGTGAAAAATTTAACACATACATCACAGCACGTGTCAATTGCACATACAGATAATTCAGCTACAATATATTGTTAACACACTGCGAGCAGTTATTCAATAGGATTCCAAGCTTTATACAGTATATTATTTATACACTATTTGCTGCATTTGACAGTATTGAAATGCATAAACATATTATGCTTTGCAATCATGCGGTTTCAAATTAAGGTCGAATTACTTAAGCGGCTTATTACAACCTATCACATATCGTTTAATTCCTCCGAGGCAGCCACGCTTCGTGTCTTCTTATAAATCCGCACTGCGAATATCAAGCATATTGCCTCGGATATGGACAGCGACAGCCAGAGTTTTGACAACCCAAATACAATGCTTATCACCGCTATTGATACGACCAGAGTGACCGTACATCTCATAAACGAGATTACGACTGCAACTCGGGATCTCTCGAGCCCTGTCAGGTAGCCGGCGATTATAATATTAAGACTAAGTACCGGAAAAGCAACGGCAATAAATTTCAGCGCAGACAAAACGTCATCATTAAGATTGCTGTCACTTCCTACGAACAGAGCTGCGATATGATTGCCGAAGGTCAGTACAAGTATAATTTCAATCACGGATAATGCTATGCCTGTCCTAATCTCATAGCTGAATACAGTGTGAAAAGACGCCCTCACGGCGACCGTGATAGTAGCTGACAAGCGGCTGCGCGCCTTGGGCGATGCCATTTGCAAGAACAGATGCCAGCAGAATTACGTACGAAAGGATCGAATAGATTATCAGCTCCCTGTCGTGCAGGAAGGCAGTTATGAAGTTGTTGAAGATGAACGTCACCATGCCGGGCGACATCTCGGTGATACCTGACGGCAAGCCGCACATAAATTCACGGCGAAGCAAGCCCTTGCGGAATCTGAATCGTTTGAATCTAAGCGTCGCTCTGCTGCCGGAAAAGTGAACCAGATATATTGCTATTACGACGGTCTGTGAGAACGATGTCGCGAGGCCGGCTCCCACGATCCCCAGTCGAGTCGGAATATGGTGTACCAGTCGAGAAAAACACTTTGAACAACTAACGTGACGTATATGGTCGACCGCTCCGGATAGCCGTCCGTCGCAAGCAGCAGCTCGAGGTTGTACGAAACGATAAACGAAAAATATAAATGGTACTATTGTCAGCAGGTATTGCTTGACATAAGGAAGAGTTGCGTCCGATGCTCCGAGCAGCCCGGAAAGCGGGTTGATAAATACAAAGATGAGCACGCTGCCTGCTATAGACAACACGAACATCGCTGCAACGCTCTCTGTGAAGACCTCTCTTGCCTCTATAGTACGATTTTCACCAAGAAGTCTGGCTACAACAGTTGATGTGCCTACTGCAAAAGTAATGGAAATCGCAAAAAGCAAGGTTACAAACGGCGTAACAATAGAGACGGCTGCAAGAGCCGTCTCGGATACACCGCGAGCTACAAATATTCCATCAACTATGATATACAGGGTGAATATCAGCTGACCTGCCATAGCTGGAACAATGTACCGCAAATATTTTCTAAGTAATGCACTGTCACTATTCAATCCCAGCCATCCTCATATTTATTTGCAATTCTGTCTCATTCTCAAGCTCAAGTGAGAAATATCACTCAAACTGTAGCCCCAGTATACTAATACTCTACCTCAACTGCAATGCAGCTTGTATTTATTTAATTTCTATTCGAGGTTAAATCGGTTCTTCATCAGGTAGTTCGATGTTAGGAAGTAAATTGCGAACTCAGCTGCTTGAACGAGTATCAGGCAGCCTACGCCCCAGAATGAGTAATTAATATCGCTCCCTATTACCTCGGCATTTACCGGAAGATTACCCATTATAAACACGAGAACATATGCTTCCACGATGGAGAACAGCACAAAGAATACGCCCATCAGGATTGCCTTTGAACCTGTTAAACTGCGCCCGACATTCACGCAGGGTCAGGAACTTGAGTACAAACCTGGCCGCAGCTACTGTGCCAGTATGATTAATTCCAAAAACATAAGCGCAACTTTACCTGCGAGCAATTTGTTTTCATTTATAGCTGTAAATATTGTCATTGATCAGATCAATTCCGGTAAACATTTCAACTCCCGGAGATACAGCAAGTATGCAAGTATTAGCGCAAATAAGCCCAGCACACCGGCGGAACACCCATATAGTAGTTGTAATAACCTTGCTCCAGATGTGAGTACTGATTTTTACAGGGAGAGAAAGCGTGAAATACCCCGCATCACCGTAGAAGGCTTTGTAAAATCTGCGGTCTACGATTACTATAAAGGTCATAACAACCACCGCTATGGATGCGACAACATATGCCAAAAATAACAACATTAGATACGTGTAATCGGAATTCTCCAGGCTCCTCTGGACAGAACCCTCATAATTACCTCCAACGCAAGCCACACCATGTATAATACTCCGAGCTCTTGAAAGAGAGCCTTGAACTCGTATTTCATCAATTTACCTAGCATTTAAAAACCTCCCTGAATAATTTATCGATGCTCTGCCCCTTCTGCTCGCGGAGATTATCTGCAGTTTCATGCACGACTATCTCCCCCTCTTTGATGAAGATTACATCATCGAGTACCGCCTCCACATCAGCAATAAGATGAGTAGAGATGATCACAACTGCCTCCGGATTGTAGTTGCTGATTATCGTCTTGAGTATATAATCTCTTGTTGCCGGATCAACTCCCGCGATAGGTTCATCAAGAAGATAAACCTCAGCCTTACGGGCCATTGTGAGTATAAGCTGTACCTTTTCCTTGGTACCCTTTGACATAGCCTTGAGCTTGAGTCCCGGTTCAATCCTCGAGGTCATTGAGCATCGACATCGCATTGAGCTTATCGAAATCAGCAAAGAAGTCCTGATACATCTGGAACCAGTCCGCCTGCTGTCATATAATTCGGATATGTGATTCTATCCGGCAGGTAGGCGATATGCGCCTTCGTCTCGGCTCCGGGAGCTTTGCTGTCTATCAGGACTGTGCCCGAGTCAGCTCTGAGCAGTCCCATAAGTGTCTTAATCAGTGTTGTCTTACCGGAACCGTTCGGTCCCATCAGGCCTACTATCTGACCTTTTTCTATGTGCAGCTCCACACCGGACAGGGCCGCCTTGGGAACTGTATACCTTGGTTAGATTCTCGATATCTATTATGCTCATTACTTCTCCTTCCTTAAACAGCCGGTAACTGCCTCAATAATTTCTTTATCGCTCATTCCGATATTTCGTAGCTTCTGAATCATTTCAGCAATATATTCACTTGATAAATTATTGTGTATCTCCTTCAAAAACGCTCTCATCCTCCGTTACAAATCTCCCGCTGGTCCTCTCCGTACGCACAAGCCCGCGTCTCTCGAGCTCTGTAAGTGCACGCTGCACTGTATTTGGATTAACGCCTGCCTCAATCGCGACTTCCCTTACCGATGGCAGCTTCTCCCCGGCAAATAATCCCGCCTGGCAATTCGTATGGTAAGCTCATCGATAATCTGTAGGTATATAGGCATTCCATCAACAAAATTCCAATTCACTAATTTCTCCTTCCTGAATTTATTAAATTCATATGCACCGGATTATAATATACAGCTTTCGCGCTTGATGATGTTCTCGGCGATGTGTTGTTGTATTAATCTATTAATACAATAACACATCGCTGACATTTCAAGCAGAAAATATATGAAGATTTTCTTAAGATAATTTCTATAGCAACAAAAAGAATCCTGACAATCGCATAACCGGCGGTTTGTTGATCACCTCGCTACCGCTCGAGTAAATCCACTGCTAAAGCAGATACAAAAATCAGTGATGCGGGGAACAAAACACTGTTCCTCGCTGTGCGCTTTCCCATACAAAAGCGACATTTCACATTAATTCAAATATTTTTCGTCCGTGAATGGATATTAATTTTCTTCATATTCATCATATTCACCGAGCTCGTAAAGACTTCTAATTCTTCCGTCCTCTTACCTTAAACGCAATTAACAGGATGGCAACACTTACTGCGGACATAAAAGAGCATGGATTGAATAAGCGGCCCGAAAGTATATGGTCTCCCATCCAGAAATCTATATAGTCGTTTCCAAGCTGGGTCGTAGGCAATAAATCCGACAACCATTTTAAGCGATTTGGGCAGATCTGATGCAGAAATTCCCATATAGCCGCTCAAGATCATCATCGTAGCAAGTACAGAGCCATGGTAACACCGTACGTTGGGCCGAATTTTTCTTATCAGCGTGGCAATTCCGTGAGCTAAAGCCATCAAGATCCCTGAAAGAAAGTATATTCCGAATAACCACAGTGCTCCGGCTGCCAAGGTAGGCTTCTTTAAGTCCATGAAAGGGACCGTTCCACCAGATATATGGCCACACATAGTGTCAAAAATATCATGTTGGAAACAAGCTTGTTAAGCAATATATCCTTTTCGGAGAAGCCGAACAGAAGGATGCGCTCAGGAACGTTTTTGTCCAACTCATTTGAATATGTAGCCGCATGGCTTAGAAAAATACTTGCCAAGGGATGAGCATCGCCATTCCGATGAACATGGTAGTTACAACCTCTGACTTATAGCTATCGGGAACATCCTTTAACGCACTTATTCGTATCAAGTGAATTAATGCAACCGGAAATACCGATCCGAAAAATATCGAATATCCGTTATATAGCGTATTTAGAAATTCATATTTAATCGTATACTTATTCATCGTTTCTCCCCGCATTTATAGTCATCATCTCTATATCATTATCGCTTCTTCTGTAATTAATATGGTTTTTATCAATTTCTCTGTAATCTCAAGCTCTTCCTCCATGCTTGAGCACGAAAGTGCTATATCTTCATCCGAAGAGAAAAATCCGCTTGTGATCCTTTTGCAATCGCAGAAGCACGTTCCGTATCTTCAATATCAACACCGCATTCCCGCAATACTTACGAAAAAGCTCTTCCTTTGAACCGTAATCAACAACTCTTCCATCCTTTTAAATAAAAGTATTTTTGTCGTCAGATTATCCAGCTCTGTAGTAATGTGATGTTATAAGAAGAGTTGTTTTTCTATCCCTGTACCACTCCACAGCTTTTCCACCAAGCGCTGGCGGGTTTCAAAGTCAAGACCTGATGTCACTTCGTCAAACATCGCAATCTCGCTGTCCTACACATTACCAGGATAAGCGTAAGCCTTTTGCTTTTGCCCCCCTGAAAGGTGCTTCCACCGCTTCTTTAGGCACTCTTCAAACTCAAAAAACTTAATCATCTCAACGAGCTTGGGATTTTCATTTATTCTGCACCCCATAATCATCTCAATTATTACTCTGATCGGAACAGTTTCTATGTATGAATTCTGCTGCATATGAACAGCGATCTCATTTGATGGAATGCTCAAGGTTATATTCCCTTATGTGAACAAGCCCGAGAATACTCTGAGCAGTGTTGTTTTACCGGCTCCGTTGCTGCCTATAATTCCAACTCTTTCACCGTCCTTAATCTCCACTACCCGGCCGAGATCTACGGCAACCTTATCCTTAAAGCTAACCTTTACATTGTCGAGTCTAATCATCGCTACCTCTTTTCTCTAATACAAACTCCACGCCGTCCTGCACATTCTCACCGCTCAGCTCCATACCAAGCTTTCCGGCAAAATATTTTGCTATATAAAGCCCAAGCCCATGCCCTTATTGCGTTCTGGAACCTTCAGCCTCAACACTTGTCACAAACGGCTCGAATATATTTTCGACAATAGTCTCTTCGATATGCCCTGGCTGATTAAAAACAGTAATTGTGTCTTTTCTACCGTAACCTTCACGCTTCCGTTTTTCCTTCAGTATGATTTATTCCGTTCATAACCAGGTTTTCCAGTATTTTTTTGAGCATCATAGTGTTGCTCTGCCAGCAAACTATCTCCTCCTGATGCTTCAAGCTGCATAGCAATCCCTTTAAATCAGCGTTAATACGGTTTTTACCTATGATTTCGGGCAAAGGCTCATCATCTCAATCGGTTCAATCTCATTATTATCAGCTATACCGTTGATATTTGAAGTTTCATCAATTATGCTCATCATTTCCTTGAGCTGGGATTTGACCTCCGCAATATATATCTCTGTTTCCAAATTTGCCGATATTACCGATCATCCCGTCCACAAGAAGCATCGATGCTGCGATAGGTGTTTTCAGTTGATGTGATGTAGCACGCATGTACACTTCCTTCCGCTTATTCTCTTCCTCAAGCTCATTAACTGCCTGCGCCTGTTTTTCATAAAAAGATTTTAGGGCTGCAGTCAAATCGAGCAATTTCATCTTTCCCTGAGATTTCAGCGGAGCAAGATTATCGGATGAAGAATACATCCTTTTTTCGGCATCCATCGATAGTTTTTTTATCGGTTCAACGATTTTTTTGGAATAAATCGCCGAAACTCCGAACGCCAATATTATCATAAATAAGGCAAGCATAGGCATTGAACCGTATAGCACAGGTAATATCTCCTTTGCAGTCGGTGTCATCACGCTGTTTGCCATGATTAAGGTGTTATCTCCCTATTTGTTACTCCCACTAAAATACGTGTAGCTCAGTGCCGGAATAACGACTTTGTACACTGAACTCTCCTATTCCTATGCCACTGCTGAAATAATGAAGCTTCCGCCCCTTTGCTTCAAACTGAGCTGAATTTCCTTCAAGATTAATATCTATTTTGAAATTTTTCTTAATTTCACCTGTATTTTCAGAAAGGATTGAAGATAGAACAGGCTTGAATTCCGGAATAACGCTTTTGCTGTTCTTTGCGTCATTTTCGTCCACAGCTCTTATTTTATCTATAAGCATTTTTGCTGACGGGCTCGTAAATTCAACATGTCCGTCAAACCCCGCTCCGGTAACCTTAATTGAGTAACCATGCTTGGGAACAACTATTCCCAGCATAGTCGAGTCACCCTATGCCCGTGCTTTTCAAGGATTCATGCTCTTTAGTACTCCATGGCCGTCCTTGAATTCTGCAAATTCTGCTTCCCCTTATAGTCCATATACATTGATGGCATCAGAAAAATCATATAAGAAAAATATAACTATTCCTCATTATTAAAGAGATTATGACACTGTATAAAAATGTCTTACTTCCCAATTTCATCTTCTTTTTCTCCACCTGTATCCAAGTCCTATAACGGTTTCTAATATAGTCAAAGCAGCTTCTTTCTTAGATTTTTGACATGAGCATCTATAATTCTGTCGTTCGCAATATAATCCTCATCAAATATTTTATTTATCAGCTGATCTCTGCTGAAGACTCTTCCCGGGCTGTCTCTCAAGTGTCTTCATCAGAACAAACTCACTCACGGTCAATCTCAAATTTTTCCTGTTGTAATAAGCTCTAAATTCTTCCTCGTCGACTACGAATCCATGCTCCATTTCAGAAGAAATACTCTTCCCGGTCCTTCTCAGGACAGCTTCTATCCGTTTTATCAGAATTATCGGAGTAGCCGGCTTCGTGACGTAATCATCAGCAAGGAAATTAAATGCTTCCAATTGCGTATTGATATCGTCATATGCAGTGAGCATTATAGCCCCTACGTCGTCACCCGGTCTCGCCTTGACGGCTTCCAGAACCTCGAGCCCGCTTGCCCCCGGCACCCTGACATCCAGAACAGCGATTTCGAAACTGACCGCCCTCTGCCACAAACTTTATGGCGTTGTCTCCTCTATCAAAGGGGATTACCTCATAGCCTGCTACTGCCATGTACTCCGATAACACCTCGCGAATCATTTTTTCATCTTCCAGGAAAAGTATCTTTGCCATACGTATGTCCTTTCTTTCCTCCGGTTATACAGTAATCCCGCCATATGAATCTGATATGAATTTACCTTGCACATTATTTATTATACACTCGCCGAAAAATAGCAAAAGAAAAACCTCTCCCTCGGAATCGAAAATTGAGGTGACCTCAAAATTCTGACAGAAGAGGTGTATTTAGTTGTTTAGAATGTTCCGATCTGAATCCTAGAACGTAGCAACCTCCGGATTGCACGGCTCACAAGCTTCCACTGACTTGCAGTACAGTACAGGCCCCTTCTCTCCGTAGGCATCTACAAATTCTATTCTGACCTTGGCCTTGATCTGAACCCACGCACCGTTCTTGAAATCATCAATCCTGTCATAGATACCCAGAAGAGCCGCGAATTGTATATCCTCAACGCAGCATGTCATCAGATGACGTCCGAACTGAACTGTCCAGTGTTTCATATCTCCGCCTTTTGACCACTCTGCCCTTGATAACTATGCTCTTGTTGCTGTAATCGTCCTGGTTCTCGTTGATGTCGCGGTACCAATCCGCATACATATCATCGGCAACCTCGACAGTGCTCGCTTTCTTGTCGAACGGCAACTCATCAACTATGTCGTCGACCTCAATATCGTTAGGTCCGAACTCATATACTATCTGTGAGCGACGGTTTGCGACGCGCACCTCCTTGTGAAAAGGGAGCTTGTCGTTATCCTTTTTGAACCTGTTGAACACGACAAGCTCTGCATTCTGCATCTTGTTGAAGCACAGCTGTCTCATGTTCTTGTTATACAGGTCAAACATCGTGGCATCAAAGAATGTCATCTCCTGCGCGATGACCCAATTGCGAGGCATATTCTCAAACAGCGTCTGCGTCATCCACATACCGTTATATTCCACCAGCACTCTATTAAATAAGTATTTGGATGCAATGCCGTTGAGCCGAGCTTCTGTCAGGTCGCTCTCCTTCTCGATTCTCTCGATAAAAACCTTGTCCGCAAACTTGCTCTCATCGTAGGCTACTTCACCTGATTCGCAGACTAGAAGCAGTGTATTCGCACCTTCCCCGAACTCCGGCGTTGCCAATGTGTCCTGAATAAAGGTCGATTTACCAGCACCTAGAAATCCTGTAAATAAATATACCGGTTTTTCCTCATATTCCAAACAACTCCTTAATCTTGTCCTTGTTGAGTCCTACTCCGATCACGCATATTACACTGGTTGCTTCGGCCTCGCCCGCTACTCTGATCTCAGGCTCGCCCGGCACGTAGTCAAATTCATACCATTCGCCATCTGTGCCTGCTACAAAGCCTTTGCCCTCAGAACCCGTCCGCATAGTTCGGGGTCCATAAGTCCTGCCAGAGCCTGTTCCAGCCGGTCTCTCGTGAAGCGATGTGCGGTCTCAACGCCCATCTCATCAAACACTTCGTCGGCGTGGTGGCCGTGGTGATGGTGCTCATGTCCGCACTCGCGGTCGTGATCGTCATGGTGATGATGGCGTCATGTCCCGCACTCGCGGTCGCGATCGTCGTGGTGATGGTGGTGCTGCGTCCGCACTCGCGGTCGTGATCGTCATGGTGATGGTGGTGCTCGTGTCCGCACTCGTGGTCGTGATCGTCATGGTGATGGTGGTGCTCGTGTCCGCACTCGTGGTCGGATCGTCGTGGTGATGGTGGTGGTCGTGATCATCGTGGTGATGGTGCTCTCGCCCTCGTGCTCAGCCTGCTTTCTATATGCTTCCTCTCAGATGATCCAGCTCTGCCGAGAGGGTTCTTTTCTGCTCCATTATCTCGAGAATCTTGGCTCCATCGATGTCCTTCCAATCTGTAGTAACGATGGAAGCCTCCTTGTTATGCTCACGCAGCAACGCGATGCACTTATCGATATCATCCTGTGACAGGCCCGCTGTGTGGCTGAGGATAATCGAGCTGCATGCTCCACCTGGTTCTCGTAGAACTCACCGAAGTTGCTCATATCATATCGGCCTTCCGGCATCTGCGACAGTCGTGAATCCATTGAGCTCTATCTTTGTCATTGCTCGAGATCCTGGACGGCAATAATTACGTCTGACAGCTGCCGACACCGATGGCCTGATGAGAATTCTTTCCGATTGTACTTCCGATAACCTCGTTAAGAGCCCTTGCTGAAATCACCTACCAGAGTGCAGCAGATACAGCCGCATTCATCTGATTGATCCGAATTCTGTATTCTGCAGAAATCCCTTTATCTACGCCAATCTCCCCAAACTCGTTCTCGATCAGAACAATCTTGTTCTGTATCGTAAGCTTTCCTCGATAAGCTTTCTGATAAGAGTTGTCTTTCCGGCCCTCAGAAATCCTGAGAAAATATCAACTTTTGTCATATCCTCAATCCTTTCTATTCGTAAATTTTCAGGTAAATCTAATCTTATACCCGCTGCTCAGCCGGTAGCCGTGCAGCGTGCGTAATTAGTCTTATGCCATTAGAGTATCCGCTGCATTCTAAAAGTACGTGATAACTAACCGCACGACGGAATTATATCACATAAAGCCAACTCTTTTGTCACTGCTGTGTTTTTATTTCTCGAGAAATATCAGCCATCCGCCCTCGCCCATGCCGTTGCAGATGGCTTTTTATCATCGTATTACGACTTCCTGCGCAGTTCTCGACAAGCACCGGAACTGAGGGATACACGTTTATCTTTACCTCTTCCGACTTCCTGCGCAGTTCCTCACAGCCGTGCTTCAGTGCCCGTCACCCACTTGGAGTCTTCTTCCAGGCCTTGATGCTATTGAGCCTTCCTCTAAATCTGCCCTCAACACCCTGCTCAGTCGGTTTGTAGTATTCACGCCCCGTCAGTGAGTCGGGCAGACACTGCATGGCGGTTATCTTATCCTCGTAGTCATGCGCATACTTATACCCTTTGCCGTAGCCGAGTCCCTTCATCAGCGATGTCGGCGCATTCCTGATATTCATCGGAACCGGTTCCGCCATGTGCTCCTGAGCATCGTCCCTGGCGGCAAAAATACGCCACCTCCATCGCATTGGACTTAGGTGCCAGCGCCATGTATATGACAGCCTGCGTCAGATGCACCGAGCACTCAGGCATTCCTATAAAATGGCAGGCCTGATAGGCCGCTATCGCTATCCTCGAGCGCCCGAGGATCCGCAAGTCCGACATCCTCCGAAGCGAATCTGGTAACGCGTCTGGCGACATACAGCGGGTCTTCACCTGCCTCCAGCATGCGAGCCAGCCAGTATACGGCAGCGTCCGCATCGGAGTTTCTCATGGATTTATGCAGAGCGGAGATAATGTTGTAATGCTCCTCCATCCTTATCGTATAGCAATGACTTCCTGGAAATACACTGTTCCAGCGTTTCCATCGTGATGTCGATCGTCCCATCCGGCTGCACATCACCATTTAGAACGACCATCTCAAGAGTCGTCAGTGAGCTTCTGGCATCGCCGTTAGCAAACTCAGCAATCATATGCGCAGCATATCATCGGTGATATTGACACGCTCACTTCCGTATCCCTGGGGTCGGCGATTGCGCGCTTGAGCAGCTGCTCTATATCATCGATTTCGAGAGCCTTGAGGACGAATACCTTGCACCTGGACAGCAAAGCGCCGTTAACCTCAAAGGACGGATTCTCAGTGGTAGCGCCTATGAGCGTGATGTTCCCCTTCTCTACAAACGGCAGGAAAGCATCCCTGCTGAGCCTTGTTGAATCTGTGAACTCGTCGATAAACACTATGGTCTTCTCGCCGAATCTCGCGTATCGGTCAGCCTGCTGCATGACGTTGCGAATTTCCTTGATACCGCTGGTAACAGCGGAAAAGGTGATGAAATTCGCCTTGGTCTTACCTGCGATTATCTGCGCAAGGGTAGTCTTTCCGACTCCCGGCGGTCCCCAGAATATCATCGAAGGAACCTTATCGGATTCAATTAACCGGCTCAAAATCTTGCCCTCTCCTATGAGGGTGCTGCTGACCCGCAAACTCACTGAGATTCTTAGGTCTCATGCGCGCAGCTAGCGGTTCATCATTGCTCTTGTCTTTTTCAAATATTGAAATCTGTTCCATTAACTATACCCTTTTCCTGCCTGATATACTTTACAGTTCGTGGCCCTCATATGCCTGCCTCGTCCGGTTCACTGCGTTGCTCCCCTTTTTCGTACACTCCCTGTACTGCGCTTTCGCCAGTTGAATATTTCAAACGAAAAGTGCCGGTCTAAAAGTAGCTGACCTTGACACGCTTTCTCCCATTTTTGAGAGATGCGGACAGCTCCTCTATCATGTTCATCTTGACACTGAAATTGAGTGGCATCTCTGCTTCCTGGTGAGCCGGGTTTACCGCTCTTCCGACAAAGAAGTTGATGTCGGTCGCCTCTTCAAAAGTATACGGCTGATAAGAGAGGATGTCGTGCGAAACACTCCACTCGGCGAAGCCTTCTGTCGTTTGCGAGATAATCACGGGCATTCTTAACGACGTGATCTGATGGTTACGATACCCTCGGTGACGAGGTCAACACCCTCAATCTCGAGATTGGCGGTCCACCGACCTTGCCATTTACCCTGCCGGTCTTGATAGGCCCTGCCCAGGAAGGCGGATGCAATCGATGCGGTCGTACCTCCGCAGATAATGTGCTTACCTGCCTTGGAGAAGAACAGCGACATCATGCGGTCACAGCCAGTCTTGGCTGGTAGGAGGTCCAAACAGCAGGTTGACCTGCGCACGTTTGATAACTCTGATGATGCAGGCAGTGGCATCGTCGATCGGCTTGCCACCATAGAGCTTGTTGCATTCCTCGACGAGAATTGTTGCCAAGGTCTTGGCAGGATAACCGACCGGTGCGATGGTCTCCATAAACGAAGCGATGCCAGCCTCGGTCCAGTCCTTGCTGTACGAGAGATCGATGTTAGCTCGGGACAGCCGTCGCTCATGGCTATAAACATGTCATCTTCCTGCAGCTAATCTCCGAGCGATAGATTTTCTTACCGTCTATAACATGTTCTATCATTTCATAGTCGGTTGCGGCAAAATCTCTGATGAGTATTACGCGAGGGTTCTCGTACTGGATCAGTTCCAGCGATTCGTTATCCTTGATATGCATAATCGTAAAGGTTGAATACGCTACGTCATATTCCGAGCTGATTGGAAGTGTCGCCGCTATAGTGTGCACACATTCCTCGAGCGGCATACCCTCAGCCATCATAGTGGAGATGATTTTGAGGTGAGTAGATAGGATGCTCGCCTTTACCCGCTTCTGCAGGCCGTCGGCAAGAACTATGATTCTGTCGCCATTCTCCTGCTGCGCAACCGCTACTGTATCTCCGCATAGCTGTTCACCGTAGTGATTAATACTCTTGTATCCAATGTCTATACTGAGATCGTTCATACTAATCCTCCATCGTATCCTTGAGCTTGGTCAACGCTATCTTGGTCTCGGCGGTGGTCTCTCCGAGGAGCGACGCTATCTCCTGTACGATACGCATCTGCTTCTCGACCATCTGATCCGCAATCGCTGTCGTCTGCTGCATTATCTGCGCTTTTTATTGCGTTCCCTGGCCTCATCGCTGACATCGTCAAGCAGGCAGATCAGCATATGATACTTATTGTCATACAAAAATTGTCTGTTCCACATACTTGTCATACTCGGCGAGATATGAACACTGGAACGTGCCTTTTTGGTCTGCAGCACGTCCATAAAAAGGCTTAGGGTTCGAGCAGCGTCACGTCATCTGTGCGCCAAATACATCCTGTGGTCTCCTGATATTCATTATCTTGCATGCCGCAGGATTGATCTCCTGCACCTCAAGTCTCTCATTGAGCACGATGAGTCCGTTAGAGCGTTGTCGAACAGTATGTCCGAGAAATCTCTGATTTCTTTGGCGAGCAGTGGCTGACAGATCTCGATTACCGCCTTGTTCTGATACACGGCAATAGCCTTTCACGGCAGGTGTCATATCCGCACATACCGCAGTTCAGCTCGTCGGCAGGTCTGGTCTTGCCCATATTAGCGATAATCTCACGAATCTTGCGTTCGTTGGCATCGGCATCATGCCCTTCATAATCTCAAAGCTGCGAGTTATCTCGCCTAGCTCCGGTTGCTCTATATCAAAGTGCTCATCGCCGGCATATCGGCTTACAGCCTTGTAGTTTCTAACCGGATTGTTGTGAAGCTTCTCTATCGTCGGACCACCCACGCAGCCGCCGGAACATGCCCACATCTCGATAAAGCACTGTTCCATCTCGCCATTTGCGATGTCCTCGAGTGCATCGATGCATTTGTCAGGGCCATCCACCGTGAGGTAAGCGTAGCCTGCGGACTTCTTATCCATGCACCTAATGATACCGCCGGCAGCTGCAAACAGTCGCTCCTTGGACTGCTTGCACTCGTCCGTTCCCTTGTGAATCTCCAAGCTATGAGCGATAAGCAGCTCGTCGAACTCCTCGTATGTGAGTACGGCATCTACTGTCGACCCGTGACGATTCGCCTCGTCCTTGCGAGCAATGCAAGGACCAACGTATACAATCTTGGCTTCCGGCTCACGCTTCCTGATGTCAGCGCAGTGAATCTGTACCGGTGACATGGCGTTGGACAGATTGCCGATGAGATCCGGGTAATGCTTCTGAATCATGAGATTGACAGACGGACAACACGATGATATTACCACGCTCATGCGCTCATCCTTGATGACATCCTCATACTCGCGTTTTACCACGACGCCGAACGGTGCAGTCTCTTCTGCACTCACGAAGCCCAGCTCTTTGGCTGTTTCAGACATCGTCTCGATTCCCGTTCCATCGTAATATGCGACGAAGGACGGATCGACGCTCAGATATACAGGTCGGTCGCCCTCAGCAGCATCTCAACCTTCTCAACCTCGCTGAGGATCTTTTGAGCATCCTGCGGACAGACCACATAACACTGTCCGCACAGAACGCATTCATCGGCGATGACGTGGGCAAGATTGCCGGAGAACCTGATTGACTGCACGGGGCAGTGTCTGACGCACTTATAGCAGTTCTTGCAGTTTGATTTTTCCAAAAATAAAGGATGAGCCATTTAATTACCCTCGCTTTTCTTCAAAATATATTCATTAGCAGTCGCGGTCGCGACCATTCATACTTTTTCATACCTGTATTTATCATATCCCAATTTGTTCGTTTACAAAAGGCGGTATTTCAGATAAGATTATTCCATGTGGATATATGCTGATGTGATATCGCAAATTTACCATCCATGGAGAGAATGTATGGATTCTGCAAGTTCAGTATGGAAACGATTGACCATTCGACTGTTCAATCGCAAGTCTATAACGAATTACATAATAATAATCATCTGCTCCGGCGCTATCGCCTTTGGCCTGACGCAATACACGCCGTCGGTCGACCGCATGCGTGCCAAGGCGCTGAGCATCATCAGCAGATGGACACGTCCGAGTATTTCAAGGAAGATATCGGCACGGTCAACAAGATCAAGCGCGACTACGAGGACAAGCTCAAGCAGCAGGTGCTCAAACAGGATTTAGGAAGACAGTATCCGGATTCAACAAGGACGTAGCTAAGGTCAAGACTAAGTCGGCGATGATCGAGGATCTGCTCGATAAGCTCAACAAGTACAAAAAGGACATCTACAGCGATGAGGACAAGGAATCTATGAAGGAGCTAATCCACAAGTTCAAGGTAGGGAGCTAAGGAGGACAGTACCAAGGACGCTCTTGAATCCAGATACCTCGATATCGAAGAACAGATTCTCAAGTTCAAGACTGTCAAGCAGCACGAGGAGGAAGAAGCTCGTAAGGTCAAGATTGCAGCCAGATGGACTATAAAGATTCAGAAGAATATCCTTTCAAGCTCAGCCCGGATGGAAGCTTCATCATGCCGATAGACATGAACGGTTCGCACGGTTATCTCACAGGCAAGTGGGAGCTGGATAACACAACTGTTACTGTGCATATCACCAAAAACACAATTGACGAAGGGTACAAACCATACGACTGGGTGTTCAACTACAACGAGGATTCGGACACTCTGGTCGGCACAGGTCAGTTCGCGGGCTGGACCCTATACTAAATACTAGAGTCGGCGCGTCACGCAAATCAATATTCAACGGGATCGATTGCACGGCGAGTGCATTCTGAATATTGACATATTGACATAATGGAGAGTTATATGATTATAGGACAAAAAAATAGTTGATAAAAGGCGGATGCTGTTACCCATCCGCCTTTTCACTATTCAATCATCAACGTCGAGAGGCTTATCTATCTCCTCTCCGACATACTCACTGTTCTTGTGGCGCTGCGGACACACTCCGACAACAGATATTCTGATTTGACCGTTAACAGAGCGAAAAATCGTCCTCTGCCCAAGCCTGAATATCCTTGAACAGCTTTTTCCGATATTCTGAGTGGTATTTGTTTCTTATTCGCCATTAGGTTTGTCCACGTCCATTAATATAATCTTCTTTTTCGTTGTAATACAATTCCCTACGAAATTATCTGCTATTCTAATCCCTCAACTTCCGAATTTCGTGTTTATTTTAATACAATGAGCCGGAATTAACTATCGGTTGCGCATCGTGATTGCCGCACAGCACGACCATCAGATTTGACACCATGGCAGCCTTTACGCTCCTCATCCAGCTCGACAATTCCGTCCTCATTGAGCTTCTCGAGTGCGAGCTTGACCATGCCGACAGCTCCATCCACTATCATCGCTCTAGCATCGACAACTGCGCTTGCCTGTTGTCTCTGCAGCATTACCGCTGCGATTTCCGGAGCATATGCGAGGTATGTGATACGAGCTTCTATAATCTCGATTCCGGCCTCTACCACCCGCTCCCTGCATGTCGTTCTTGATTCGCTCTGCAACTACATCACTGGATCCGCGAAGGGAGCCTTCATCAGCCATACCGTCGCCGGTAGTATCGATATTGGGAGCTGCGTCATATGGATAAAGCCTTACAACATTTCGGAGAGCAGAATCACTCTGTAGCGACAGGTACTCTTTGAAGTTGTCTACGTTAAATACCGCCTTCGTAGTATCTGTAACTCTCCACATGACAGCAATTCCTATCTCAACAGGATTGCCGAGTGCATCGTTAATCTTCTGAACCGCATTGTTAAGTGTCATAATTTTGAGCGAAATCCTCTTGCCGGAGGTTGTATCCGACTCACCGCTACCGACACCCAGCTTGCCTTTTTAGGGCTTATGTCTCCCTGATTGACCCAGCCTGGTATTAGCAGCTGGATTAAATGCGGAGCAGAACGGATTGACATAATAGAAGCCTTCGCCTTTGAGCGTTCCGTAGTACTTTCCAAACAATGTAAGAACCAGTGCTTCCTGTGGCTTGAGGGTTCTGAAGCCTGCGAATAACAACAGTCCGAAGATTATATATGCTATACATTGCCATCACTGCCAAATTATCACTCATCGCTGATTTCAGCAACATAAATACTGACACTGCATATAGAGCGAGCAGGATAACGAGCATCAACATCCCTGTGCTTCTTATTGGTCAAAACTTTCTTCCATCGGAGTTCCTCCTTTAACTATGATTAATTGCAAATCATTTTTCTTACCTGATGGTTATATGATATCATTTTTAATATCATATGTCAATAGAACTTCCGGAAAAGCCCCTGAAAAATACCCTCTGACCTATTTCTTGCATTTCTTACAGAGCTCCGGCTATCTACCGACGTGACATTTCCGACTGCCGGAGCACTGCGGCTCACGAAATGTTTTTGCTCGAAAAAGGCACACCAGCATTAGCTGATGCGCCTCTTATAGTCGCCGTTCAGAATCTAATCACAGTCCTATAAGCCAAGCAGCCCTTTTCTTGACATAAGCTTCCGACTGCATATCAGTAACCTTATAACCCATCTGTCCCAGCTCATAGGTTAACTCGGCTCTTGGAAGCTCATCCGGTGAAACGATAACACAGTCACCCTTTACGTGAGAAGCTTTGACCTTCTTGACCTTAAAATTCTTTCTGATTATATCGCTGACATGGGTCTCGCACATGTTGCACTGCATGCCATCTATCTTGACAGTAGTCTTAATCATGCTGCACACCCCCTATCCGCTGCATTTCTTCGTTAATATCTATGCCAGGCATTATTCCATATCGCGCTTCTGTGGCAGGCTGCATCCCGAACAGCCTGAACAGCTGCCTCCGCAACCGCAGCCGGTAATACCGGCCTTGTGCTTTTAACCATGTTCTAATAATCAGGAACGCAATCACGGCGATTGCAGCGATGATAATTATATCTACTACTCTCATATCTCTACCTCCTTATTGATATTCTAGCCTTTATATGTGATGTCTCTAAGTTTATTTGAAGAAGCTGATCAGAACTCTAATAGCGATCACAAAAGCTACTACAACCAATCCGAGCACAATTATATCTGCAATATTCATAATTACCCTCTCTAATAACGCAGCTTGAGCAAGCATACCCTGCACGCTCAAGCTGTCATTCACATATGCTACTTATCTCTGTAAGCGGCTCCAGCATAACCTCTTGTTTGGATCCGGTCTGAACAGCAGATACAGGATGGCGATAGCAATTACACCCGCGATGATAGTCCAGATGCTGAATGCAACCTGCCCTATAGCGAGTCCGATCAGCTGATATACCATCAGTGCAATTAAGTATGCCGATACATTCTGGAATATGATTGTAAACCAGAAATATCTCCTGTTGTTCATTTCCTTTGCAACCGTCGAAATAGCGGCGAGGCACGGAGAATCGAACATATTGAACATAGGAACGAAACAGCTGCTATTGAAGTTGGGAAGAACGAATCAAACGCTGTCCTCATCGATACCTCATAGCCTTCTATTTCACCCAATCCGGAAAGAACGCCCATCGTTGAAACAATTCCTTCCTTGGCAACGAAGCCGGAGATTGAGCTTGCCACCGCCTGCCATGTTCCAAACCCAAGCGGTGCAAAGATGAAGGCAAGTCCTCTACCGATTGTTGCCATAAGGCTATCGTCGGATCAACTGCTCTGAATGAACCGTTGTGGAAACCATAGCTGGATAGCACCCACATTACTACTACGCAGAGGAAAAGGATTGTTCCGCCTTCGACAAACGCCCATACTCTTTCCCATACGTGAATCAAAACGCCTTTAACCGATGGTAGATGGTAATTAGGGCAGCTCCATAATGAATGGTGCGGGATCACCTGCAAATGACTTTGTCTTCTTGAGGATGATGCATGAGCAACTAACTACAAGAATGCCTGCAAAGTACATCATAGGTGCAATCCACCATTTTCCGCCCACCAGATAGGCTGAAATAGCTGCGATTACCGGAAGCTTAGCTCCGCATGGAATAGATGTTGTCGTCATCATCGTCATTCGACGATCCTTTTCGTTTTCGATGGTTCTGGTCGCCATGATTCCCGGAACACCGCAGCCGGAAGATATGAGGAACGGAATAAAGGATTTACCCGAAAGACCGAATCTTCTGAAAATTCTATCCATGATGAACGCAACTCTGGCCATGTATCCGCAATCCTCCAGGATCGAAAAGGAACAGGAATACGCAAGCCATCTGCGGCGTGAATCCGAGCACTGTACCGATACCGTTGATGATACCGTCAACTACCAGGAAACGATCCAAGCCGAAACGCCGAGGTGTTTCGAGCCCGCTTCTGGCCCCTGGGATTACCCACTCGCCAAACAGTGTATCGTTAGCCCAGTCAGTTGCAGGTGTACCAATCTTGGTCAGAGCCAAATAGTAAACTATAAACATGACTGCTACAAAGATCGGCAACGCCAGGATTCTGTTAGTAACGATTCTATCAATCTTATCGGAAGTCGACAGCTTCTCGCGATTAGCTTTCTTGGTGATTGCCTTAGAGCTACCTTGTTGATATATGCATATCTCTGGTTGATGATGATGCTCTCCGCATCGTCATCCATTTCCTTCTCACAATCTGCAATATGCTCCTCAATGTGCTTGTTGAGGTCTGCATCCAGTGCCAGCTCCTCGACAACCTTCTCATCCCTCTCGAACAGCTTCTGATTGCATACCATCTGAGATTTTCCTTGCTAACGATATTCTCGATGGATTCCTCATGCGCAATCGCATGCTCTACAGAGCCGTTGAACACGTGAGGTCTCGCCCCGGCTTGTGAGACTCTGCTGCAGCCAGTGCGCCCTTGATCAACCTGCCGGCTCCGGTTCCCTTGAGAGCACTGATTGGAAGCACCGAGCATCCGAGCTCCTCGCTAGCTTTGTCCAGCTTGATGGTATCTCCGGCCTTCTCCACGAGGTCCATCATGTTAACTGCGATTACTACAGGGATGCTGAGCTCCAGCAGCTGAGTTGTAAGGTATAGGTTTCTCCTCGAGATTCGTTCCGTCAATGATGTTGATGATAGCATCCGGCTTCTCATTGACGAGGTGGTTCCTGAAAACAACCTCCTCTAGTGTGTATGGCGACAACGAGTAGATACCGGGCAGGTCCTGAATAATAACCTCCTGTGTCCACGAAGCTTACCGTCTTTCTTCTCTACTGTTACACCCGGCCAGTTACCAACGTACTGAGCGGAACCTGTCAGATCATTAAATAGTGTGGTTTTACCACAGTTAGGATTACCCATGAGGGCGATCTTAAGTGACATGTTAGTACACTCCTTTCATGGTACTTAATAATAAATATAAGTAGTTAACTTGAACTAATCGGATTTTATATGTGCTCTAACGAAGTCTCTCGGTCAAGGGTTGTTATCTTAATCAACGACTCTTAGGCTCATCTCACCCGGCTTAGCCCTCGGTTTCAACATCGATTAGCGCTGCATCAGCCTTTCTTACGGAAAGCTCATAGCCTCTAACTGTCAGCTCGATTGGATCACCCAGAGGCGCAACCTTTCTAACAAAAAGGTCAGTGCCCTTAGTCAGGCCCATGTCCATGATTCTGCAGCTTTACTGCGCCGGCACCGTTGATCTTCTTAATAGTGGCCGTCTTACCCTACTTTGACATTATTAAGAGTTGTCATCTGATCTGCCATTTTGTTATCCTCCTTAATAAAAATAATATGTAATGCCGAAGAATTTCAGTGCTAGCCGTGCTAGATCACAATTCGTCTTGCCATAGTCTCATTCAGCGCAATCCTTGAACCGTGAACCTGCAGTATCACGTTACCTTCGTATGCACTGACTACCTTAACATTCGCATCTACTACAAAACCGAGTTCCGCGAGATGCTGTCTAATAGCGTCATTACCTGTAATCTTGCGCACTGTCACTGCTCTCCTGCTTTAGCCAGCGTGATTGGCATCATATCGTGCATCATCCTTCACTAATTTAATTTAAAATACGCGGTAACTAACCGCGTTGTCAGTTATATAGCCAACACCGTGTTAAGTGTTTTTAACTTAAATTAGTGTACATTAACTGTTTTGTTTTGTCAATCAGTTTGGTTGCTTTTTAATTGAAATTCAAATTCATTTTTCAATATAAAATGGTTGTGATATTTCGTCACAACCATTCTCTCTGCACTAAATTCCATGTTTTATAATAACTCTCTATTTCCGTGACGTGTGCATGGATTGCCCCCTATATGTTATGTGCGGGCATACTAAATCCATCTCCAAATACGCAACCTCATGTTATCCTGTCTAGCGCTTTTTCTTAGCCTGCTCGATTTCATCGCGAGTTGTAATTCCTCCAAATCCATCGATATTGTCTACCTTCTTTTTCGTATAGAGCTTTATGGCTACCAGTATAGCCAATACATCCCACACGATAAAACCTATAATTCATAAGTGTCACCTCCATCTGAGCTTTTGAGTGATGTAAGCCTTACTCAGCTTAGCTGCCTTGAGCTTCTTATACCACAGCAGCAGTTGAATATCAGATATAATCAGCACAAGCAGCCAACTCGAACCTGCTCCTGCGCCGGCTGTTGCTGCATTTGCCGCTACTGTAAGCGCGCGGTCGCCTGCATCGTCAGCACCTCTTCCGCCTTTCCGCTGCAGCGAATATCTGACGGGCTGCTCCTGTCAACATTACCGGCCTGTTCATGTGCGTCTCTGTTTATGACAGCATCAGCGCCATCGGCGAAAGCAGTCGCTGCGTCGACAGTCGGATTTCCACCATTATGCGGAACATTGCCGCTCGGCTTACCTGCATGTGGCTGAGTCGACTCCTGATGTCCGGGGTTAGCCGGGCTGCGGATTGTCGTTACTGCCATTTCCACCATTTCCACCTGCGACACGCGTTGTCACAGAATCTGTAGTCCGAATTGTCCGCTATCTCCAGCGTATATGTTCCCAGCAGCTGCTCCGTTGTTGGGATGTTCCATCAATTCTGCAAAATAATCTCTGCCAAGCACAATATCCAAATTATCCGGCAGTCCTCCATCCAGCGAATAAAATGTCATGCACTTGTTGGCTATATATTCCAGAGCCTGATCACTATCCATCCCGCTTATCTCCTCGGGATATATTAATTGAGCTCGCAGAGTATATCCAACCTTATACTCAACTCCGTTGTTCGTAACTGTCAGTGTGTGCTTTTCATTATTGGGCGCGCAGGTATTTTCACTGTTGCAGGTCTACCAAAATGCTTTCATACTCCCTGCTCTATTCGGCTCAGAAATGTCACTTGCCGTGTCTGCAGATAAAGTATTATCCTTTGTGGTGTTTATAGCGGCATTGTCCGCATTTCCCCGCGATACTGTTCCGCTAAACGCACTTACAGCAGCATCCGACATAGCGGTTATAGTGCGAGACCGCAGCAACTATGACAGCCACACCCGCCATCATAAGCTTCCCATAGCTGTTCAATTCTTTCCTCAACATAACTAGTCTTCTTTTATCTTCTTGATATATTTCTACCTGCTTGAAGCTACTCGTTCCATCGCGAGTGTCACATCACGCATTGTCATTTTAGAGACGTGGTCTGATTAACAAGATACGCTCTATGAATCCTGATGAAATTCTTGCCTCCAGTTCCTCACTCGAGCTTAGCTGAGCGGCGAATAGAAGCTGAAGGTTGAATCGTCATAATAAACGGTTGTCAACCTCTTATACACTTCAAAATATCTAATTGACGCTACATCAATGACGCGTCTCACCGGCACATCGAAGGATCAATAACAGCTCCTGTGCGTTCTTTCCTGCGCACCAGGAAATGCTTCAGTACGTCGTCGAACCTCGCCGGCGTCGTCTTTCCTTTTACAAGATATGCCAGCGCTTCATAATCGTACCCGTTAATAGCATAATCAATTGTGCTCGAGAAGAATACAATCTCACCGGTATAGTTCATCTCGCGGAGACTCTTTGCAACTGTGATACCATCAACATCAGGCATCACAATATCTAAAAATATAAGGTCTACTTCGTTTTCAAGATCAGGAAATTTAAAGAGCAGCTCTTTACCGGATGCAAACTCCCGCACTTCTAATCCTTCATCAAAATAATCCTCATGGAGTAGCAGTTGCTTATAGCACAACTCGCGCTCCCGGGCGTTGTCATCACAAATTAATACATACATCACGCTGTCACCCCACCTAACACTAGATAATATAGTTGTCAGCAGCGTCCTCCTCCATTAAGTCAGCTATAGTTATTCCATCCAAATACTCGTTAATTATCCTGTCGAGTTCGTTCCACATCGGTCTCGTACGACACTCGGCAGCCCTGTCACACCTGCAGTCAGTCACATCCAGACAGGCAACCGGCGCAAGCGTGCCCTCTGTAAGCCGAAGAATATCACCAACACGATAATCGGCCGGCTCTCTATTGAGCTTATAGCCGCCGCCTTTTCCGTGCTGTCCGTCAAGCAACCCCGACTTCGTCAGCGCCTGCATGATTTTTGTCATGTACTTGAGTGAAACCTCCTGTCTGTCGGCAATTTCCTTCATAGGAATAAATTTGCCATGCCTATGCTCAGCCAAATCAATCATTACTCTTATCGCATATCTTCCCCTTGTTGAAACTAACACAGTCTCCTCCCAGCATATACAGTTCTCTATATTCTACATTAACTTGCTAGTAAACGCAAAAAAGGAGCGGTAATTGCGATGCCGCCCTCATTCAATTGTTTGTTCCGCTTGTTACAGTATGTTTATTACAGCATATGAAGCCATTCCTGACTAAGCTGTCTCTGCCTTTTCACTGAAATCTTATAATCTTATTTATTTCATTTGCTGCCTAAAGCCCGTTTATGCGTATTTCTGTAACATCGGGCTCCAATCAGTCCCGGAAAAGCGGAGTCGACAGATATCTGTCACCCTGTGTCAGGAAGCAGTACTACGATGTTCTTACCTTCGTTCTCAGGCTTCTTGGCCAGTTCGATTGCTGCCCACAGAGCTGCGCCCGCGGAAATTCCTACGAGCACACCCTGCTTGCGACCGATTAGTCTTCCAGTCTCAAACGCATCATCGTTTGTTACCGGAATAACCTGCCTCATACACCTCAGTGTTGAGAGTATCCGGTACAAAACCGGCACCGATACCCTGGAATCTTATGTGGCCCCGCCTCACCCTTAAAGGAGAATCTGTGAACCCTCCGGTTCAACTGCCACGACCTTGATATCTGCGTTCTGTGACTTGAGGTATTCCTCAACACCCTGTCCAGTGTACCTCCTGTACCTACGCCAGCTACAAAGTAATCAACCTTACCGTCCGTATCCTCCCAGATCTCCGGTCCGTCGTATCTCTGTGAGCTGCCGGATTGGACGGATTTACAAACTGTCCCGGAACGTAACTGTTCTCTGCTTTCGGCGCAAGCTCCTCAGCCTTACATAGCACCTTCATACCCTTAGAGCCTTCTGTGAGCACGAGCCTTGCACCGTATGCCTTCATGATCTGTCTTCCTCTACAGACATGGTCTCCGGCATTACAATGATTGTCTTATATCCCTTTTGAGGCTGCTACGGAAGAAAGCCCGATGCCTGTGTTGCCGGATGTCGGCTCAATAATCGTCGCGCCCAGCTTTAGCTCGCCGCTTGCCTCTGCATCCTCAATCATTCTCTTGGCAATTCTATCTCTTTACGGATCCCGCCGGATTGAAGTACTCCAGCTTGGCGAGCACCTTTGCCTTGAGACCAAGTTCCTCTTCAATTCTTGTCAGCTCGAGCAGCGGCGTCTTGCCAGATCGAGTTGATTTGCATGAGGTATAAATCTTAGTAGCCATGATGTAAATCCCCTTTCAAATTCTATAAATTATGTAATCATAGTTTCATGGTTTCATAGTCTAATTGGATATCATTCGTCCAATGCGAGTTTCCATATATCAGTCTTTTCAAACTACTTAAATAGTATCCAAACAGATTCTAAAGTAGTCAACTAGCACTTTGTCAACAAGAACATAAACAATGGTCCACAACTCCATTACACTGATATTTGCAAAACATCATATACTAGAACACCATCTTGGATATCACACATCAATCGATGTCGAGTTGTCAAAAAAAAGTGCAATCTATAACCTCACCCAAACATTAATTTAAGTCCGTCAGTATTCTACGTATATATTCGTGCCGTATTGTAATAAGTGAACACATATATGAAGATCCAAGATTGAACCTCAGCATCTCCGTTCTGTATGTCGACAACCAATATAAGAGTTATTTCTTTAAGGTAACGAAGAAACTTTCCATCCCCTCAAGAACAGCACCTATAAGATTCTTGTTCAGCAGCATACACTCAAGTAAATCTGTTGTCATGGTAACTTGTTTCTATCCGCAAGTAAATGAACAAGTTTACTTCCACACTACCGGAACACAGTCCTGTTATGACCATATATTGCATCGGAGAAGCTTACGGTTCCTCAGCTTATTGCAAAGATTTGAGATATGACACGTTGCCATCATTACAAAGCCGTTACCGCTTATGCAGGTGTAGATCTGGATGCTAATCAACCTAGACCTCGTGGTCAGAAGAGCAGCAAAAGATTCAACATTGGCTCATCAAAGCTTCGTAAACCCTTATTCAGATAATGTACGATCTTCAAAACAAACCTGAAAGAATCCATGTATGAGTTCCTTGATAAGAAACATTAGGAAGTGAAAACGCATCTCGTCTACATGACGGCGGAAGACAACAAGTTTCTTCATTATCTACTACGGCAAATTTAAACCCGACCTGCACTGAGTTTTGAAGATAATCAAAACTTTCTTCTGGTAAACAACTTTTCTACTCCATACTCTCATTTTGAAAACTAACATCTCTTGTTGATTTATTTGTCCACACAATTTTCAAGGTTCAAACATTTTTCAACTTACTATTACCTATTAGTAGTCTCCTATAGTATTTTATGCTATCTTATGAGGCTAACTATTCTTTTAATTTCCAGATATTGTACACCTCCTAAAGAAGAATAACTACACAATCGTGAGTACGCATTCCACACTCTGTCCTACTATTGCGTCCTTCAAAATACCATCTCCCTGCACCAAAGAGTTTTTCATCAGAGCAATTTCCCATGATTTACAACGACGTCTTCATTACTCATCGTTAGAACCTCACATCTATATAAAGACATCTTTGTCTTTCATGTGCAACATGGTTTATAGGAATCAATTATGCCAAGCATCGCTTTTGTGCTTTTCAAGCCAAAATCAACATTTCCCTCATCATAGGGATAGTTTTGATGGATCAACTCAATGCCGTGTATTTGCCATCACTGAGTTTTCGTTCAGACAGAGTCTGAAGCTGATAGCGATATTCTCCAAGCATACGGTTCGCATCATCGCTTTGCCGCGATAATTGAACAGATACACCGCAACCTCATACCGCGGGATCACCATATCCTCATTGATACATACGAGAGGATTGAGTCTATAGCCTTGACACTTGCAAACGGTCGCTGATATCAGCCGAAAGCTCAACTTGGGCACGTTAACATCCGAATAAAGGTCAATGAGGCCTTCCATCAAATATGTATCTGCCTCCCTCAAATAAAGGTCTCGCGCCTTCAGATGCCGTGGTAGCCAGCATAATTTTATCTCGCGCATAAATGAACTTATTGCTCAAAGCCTCGCGGGCGGGTAAAATCAATCATTCTCTTTACATCCCTGCCGATATCTTCAATCTGGGGAGGATATCACGTTGAAGAGAAACCTGCATGGACAGTGTGCTGAAATATCCGAAAAACGCTTGAGGATTAACCGCTTTCTTCAGAGTAAAGAATTTCACAAGATGCTCGTTCTCATCAAGATAGCAGGCGCAGATTTCCCTGCTATCTCTCTGGACTGCCGACATGGTAGATTCCTTCTTTCAGCCCGTCAATAATATCCTGGCTAAAAGTGAGAATAATCCTGAATGAGCATACCATTTTGGATATATCAAAACCGCCTTTTGATTGCTGCAGCTATTTCTCCAATGAAGCCCTCAATGTTATGGAACACCTCCATGCTGTGTCCGATCCCATCTCGACCTCAATTTTTGCCAATAAACACCTCAAAGAAATCTGACATAGCAAGAAGGTCTGTTCCTTTGTTATCTTCCTCGTCTATAAAGATGTTCAGCAACTCTGATTTGCCAGCTGCTACAATTTCAGTGTTTTCTGCCATATGCACTCTCCTTTAGGATTTTTCCTATTTGTTACGAACTATAGTTCTTTCGACATCCCTGTATTTGTTTCTCAAGAACTCAATATCGATTTCCTTTTCCAACAGTTCTCTTACAACACCCCATAAAGCCGTCTTTTTCATCTGGAAAAGGCATCCATATAATCTATAAAATGGCGGATTCATGACAATAAGGCTTTCACCTTCAATACCCTCAGTCTGGGGAACACCGTATTCTATGATCTGTCCCATGCCATTTCTGATGTTCTTGCCAAACAGAATCGGTTCCGATGCCGGTGAGCCACCAAGAAGAGTCACGCTGATTGCCATATCAATAATTTTTCCATCCAGGTCTATCCATGAGTGATCAAAATACAAGCCTCTGTCCTATCATTTT
>BNJU01002433.1_pt1 | contig 81017 bp, 118 predicted proteins | sample 8539281 | NCBI WGS metagenome assembly BNJU01 (sample SAMD00202456, study PRJDB9452) | human saliva metagenome | isolation source: human saliva | place: Japan | reverse complement strand
TCATTAAATATAAATGGGCTGTCAAACAATTTAATCCTACAGCTAAATAAAAATATCTGACAAATACAAGGCATTTTGACGACTTTGTCAGGATATTTTATTTTCTTATACTGTCTATTTTGGGCTGAAACCTTAGCAAATTTTGCTTCATTTTTACTCGGTTTTCTCTATTTCCTTCAAATCTTAGTTTGCGTAGAAACGATAATATTATTATATTTCTTCCTATTACAAAAACATAAATTCTTTATATACCTATCTGAAGACGATAGTTAAGCGTCAAAATTCATTTCTTTAATATCTCCAAATGACCTTCCGTTGAATAGAGCGTGTCTGTCGTTTCAGAATACCTTTTCCTCTGTATATTAGCATGTGACTTCTCTCAAACTCTTCCACACTTAGTAAATCTTCATCCTTTGTTCTTATCAATATCTTTATCAGATTATATTGCATTTAAACTTGTTACATCCACCACAGTCTGAACATCCATATACTTCATATGTTTGTGTATAACCATTCTTCTTTTCTTGTGATATGTCTCAATTCGACCGTCATGGCAGATAGACTTGTTCATAAATACCATTGTCACCATGTTGTAGTATTTACCTATACCGCTTCATACTCTTGTTTTCCTTTCTCATGATCTGCAGTTTTACACTGTCTATCTATTTCTTTTTAGATATAAAAATTTTCTCACTACAATTGTCTGCTGTCACTAACTCAAGTACTTCTCCAATACTTCATATGCTTTTCAAGGACCGGATGTGTATTACAATCTGTACGATCTACCCACATAACTATATCCAATAAATAATTCTCTCTGCTATCTGTACATTGTATGCCGCTTTAGCTCCCATTCAACATGATCTTCCTTCATTCCAAAGATTCTTCAAATCAGTTTGGAATAGCTGTTTCTATCTTTCCCGAACAAAACATTCTTATAGCCCATTAGTCTCTGTCCACAATGTTCAAGTTCTTCATAAAGTTATTTAAGTTTTGGCTTTCTCTTACCCTTTCCGTTAACAAATACAATACCTTCTCCGTCAGCAATCATAAGATTTTCACAGGCTTAAGTATTTCAAAAAAAGCAGTTCAATCTCTACAATTTATTAGATAACTTTTATGTTTGTAATCTTTCCTTTCATTAAATATATCTCACTCTATCAACCGTCAATCACAAACATTTGGCATTCCAAACTCGTACTACACAAATCCATTATCTTCCAAAAAAACGGAATAAAACATCAATAGAATCAAAAGACCTGCAGATGATATGTCTACCACGCCATACAAAGTATAACGGTGCTTAACTTCTATTTTCGTTCCATCAATAAACAACTGATATTACAATCCTTCTTTTGTAATCTCCAAAACCCATATTGAAACATCCAGGATACCTGAAGTAAGTTTCTTACTTTTAAAATCATAAAAAGCATCTCTACTTCGCACCACTCCCATGAGTAAGCCAGATAGCAATATCTCTTTCACATACGTCCACAATACGATCAATAGAGCGTATTCTCGCATATTTGCATAAGTAACAGCTGCACGCCCATCATGAGCGGGTTGGCACCCGGTTGTACCTGTCCCTTGTCAGGATCAATGGTGCTGCCAGTCCGGAAAAATCTAAATCCTCCACAACTTTTTAGGGTGTGAGCTGATCAGTCAATCGGTAAACCTCAATTCATGGAAACTAAAGTATGAAATTTTCTGTTGACTATTTGCAAATAACCGTCGTATGATAATCCTGTCTTTGACAGTTTTAAAATTAAAATGCCCTTGAGCCCAGTGTTTTATCAGCTTTCAGGGCATTTTTATTTCGTTTGAAACTTAAAAATAGTATTTTATTTTCCTTTGCTTTGTTTTGTATTGTCCTCATTTGACTTTTTGTTATAAATTCAAAAATCTGTATTAAAATGACAAATCTCATGTAGTTTATCTGTGAGCTCTGTTCGTTTATATAGAGGTATGAAACCATGCTCTTTTACATATGCAAAATTAAAATCTTTTAAGGTCTTTAAGAATCTCTTCACATGTATACTTGTGGTCTAAAAAATTTTTTCAAGATATCTGTAAATAATCAAGGCTAAAAAGCAGGTTAAAAGTGAGAGTAATTCTATCAGTTCTTTGTAAAAATATCGGTCTTGCTTCAAACTCGAGTTTTCATAATTCTAAAAGCATTCTTCTATTTGCAACGCTTTTCCTTATACTTAGTATTTCACTTACATTGTCATCAAGTAGGTCTGTTGAGATGTGCATACATACCATCATGCTTGGCTTCCTCATCTATTTTGTACTGTATTAAAGATAGTTATAGTACATTTGCTTTTTCACCATCATCAGTTATGCAATACTACCAAGAAACCTAGCCGGATCATTAGGATTTCTTCTTTCTTTTTGATACTGCCTTTTTCAAGCATTAACTTAGCTCTGTCAACTTGTTTTTCTCTAATAGACTTTTTGGTAGTTTGGCATATTTTGGTGAATATGTGATGATAAGTCTTTGAGATAAATCTTTCGGTGTATAAAGGAGCATCTTTGCTAATATATAGTCTCATCATCATTTGAGATTTCAGCCAGATCTACCACTTTATCATCAGATAAACGTTTAAATCCTTTAGTATCTAAGCCCATTTACCTATCCTGTGCATTAAAACTTTTTATTGATTGAGTAACTACAAAGCTCTTTCACCCATATGATTGTACTTCTTATTTTTCCGAACCAAGTCCGGCATCACTACAGTAAATAAACTTTTGACAATCAAACTCTTTTAAAATTTTTCTTCAGAGTGGTTTAATAGAGGTTTGTTCATTTGCATTCCGAGAAATAGAGAGAGCAAGTGGAATGCAGTCACCATCCATAAACATACCCATTTGTATTATAAGGGTTTGGTCTGTGTTCCTTGCTTTTGCCATATCTCTTACTGCCATCTTCATCTTCAATCTCAAAAGTAATAGTTAGTACAATCATAAAAAGAATCTTATCATTGCGTTTTTCCGACTAATGACTATTTCTATAAGTTTCAGATTGTATGGGTCACATTCTTTACCGAGTACATTTAAGAGCGATATACATCATGTAATTGGTGAGATGGTGGCTCTAAAAATCCATAGAACAAAAGAGTAACTTGAGCGTTTACTGGAAGGTTCAGGTATTCTGGAGTAAATCAAATCGGATAATATCGAGTTGATATCAAACCTGAAGTATACTTGTCTCTTATCTTTCTACAAACTTTTATAGCCAAGTTTATAATAAAGTACTGCAAAAACAGATAACCTCACGATAGAAGACTTGTTGCTATGGCTGTAGTCGTTTAGCGAGTTAAAAGAAAAATTGCTATTTTATCTTCTTTGTACTTCTGTGTTTCAAGTTTTGCCTCTTTGCACGACCCATTTCATAACGTCATCTCTAGTGGGTCCATGCTCTTTTAATAAATCAGCGAGTACCAAGTTTGCGTACATTTACAGAGAGTGCTAACCCCTTTGCTCATTTATAAAGCTTTTTGGAAATATAGAAGGACTCTGCATTTTTGATTTTGATGTAGTAACTTTCATGAATAACCTCCACACCTTATTATAGACAGAAATACTAGAAAATACTATATATTAAAACGAATATTTTGACAAAATTTCAAGCGAAGTGTAGGCTATATGCCGGGTTTCAGGACTTTTTTATGTATTTAGGTAAACAAACTGTCAAGAACCCGACAACCAACAAACCAACCAAAACCGTTGATTTTCGTTGACTATTTCAAAAAAGTCGTTATAATAATTAACTGTGAGCATAGTTACATTATAACATGTAACGGAAAGATGGTTGTCGTTAGCCATCTTTTTATGTAAAAAACTTAAGAGGAGTGACTCACACCCCCCACAACCCCACAGCCCCTCTTAACAAAACTTTTTATTCTATCATAGATTATTTCAAGTTACTACAAATCTCGGAAAAGCAGTCTATCAATATTCCAGATACAATATACTTACGGCAATACATATGAAAGTTATCCTTTGCAAGCATCCTGCCCTTATTCCAGTACTTTGTTGCCTATATGCAATCCGTCTATCAAATCTATTATCGGTGTCCAGTTGAAGGATAAAAGTGCAGTGAACTTCTCTCAAAAGTCATCTTCTTTTGCTTCCTTGTAATGTCCAAAATACAAATAGTTAATATAAAAACACAGCAGCTCTATTACAGTTGTGCATACCAGCAGTACAGGTAGTAAAATCCACATACCAATTTATAAATGGCCAGTAATAATGACAAACGGCATTAAAAACTGCACAGGCTCCTACTCCGCCTACAGCAAATAAAAACAGGCAGACCTCTACCAATTAACATAATTGGCATCAGGTGTGTAGTTTATAAAAGGCATGATTGTTTATACAGTAATCTATATCCTCTGTCTTCCATGGCTTCCAGTATATTTTGTAATTTGTACTCTGATAAAGAAATTACATATACCACAATAAACAATATATTATTCACTGCAACAATTGCAGTGAATACTTACATCTGATTCCAGATAGTTTGATGCAAAACAATTATATTAAGCACATAGCCAAGCATGTATTAAAATTATATAGAATATATCTAAAACAGGCCGGAAATTTCTCCAAATTATTTCCTCCGTACTCATTTACACAGATTATGCCTAAAACTATTTGCACAAATAAATCGACAATACCAATGCTGCTACGCAAAAGGTAAAAACAGCAGCAGACACAACAGCCAACACCCTACCTCTGTTCCAATACTTTTATACTTATATACAATCCGTCTATAATATTCAACACCGGTATCATCTGCAATAAAAATGTATTGCTCTTTCCTACAGAGGACATACCATATGTGTAACACCTAAGACGTAATCAATTGATATAAAGACACAGCAACTCTATTAAGGTAAATATTATCAACGAACATAGGTATTATCGCAATAATAAAAACAATAAAAGTAATAAATAAGCAGCTAAAAGTAATAATAAAACACAAGGAAAGTAGATACAAGTCTTCTTCTGGCCAATGACTAGTCATTTCGATTATTACAAAATAACAGCACCTAATATTCCTGCACAGATTAATTCAACAGGCATCGTATATATTTATATATAAAATATGTTTTCAGACAGTAGTCTCATCTTCCTCCTTTTTAGCAGATGAAATATTTCGCATTTGTGATATCAAAACAATACAAACAGTGATGCACATTGGAATCATTACACCGTATAGCACAACAGCGCTTAAAGCATACAGTATAGCAAACTATAGCCAGACCATATATTGCTGTTCCATACAGTGTACTGAGCCACAAAGGGTGTTTGTTTTTGATCATACTTTCATGTATTATAGGGTGCTACTCCACGCACTCAAAGTCGCCGCTTCCACTAACTGTATCCATGTCCATGAAATACTTGTAGGCACCCAGTCTGCCACCGAGATATCTCTCAGGTCTCGTGAAAGCTCCACATAGCTTTCCATAGAAACATTACTCTTTCATTATTGATAGGATAATACGGTTTCCTCTCCTTTTGCCACTCACTGTAGGATACTCTTTGCGAAATAATGGTGAAGTCCTGATTGCGTACTCAGAAATACGTATGCTCTATAATTCTTGTAAACTCACATCGCTTTCAATGTAACAATTTACCACTGCATTTCCCTGATAGTTTATCGGTATCAAAGTCTTTCATCCTCAAAGTACACTCTTCGATGCTCAAGCACTCCAGGATTTATAGTCAAAGAACTCATCAATCATTCCGGTACTAGACAGTCTATGCCATATATCAGGACTTTTGCTTTACCAGAAATCTCTGTACTCGGTATTTGTGTCTTGCCTCCATGCCCTCAGAGAGCTTTTCAACTATACAGTATATCCATCATCCGGAATGCCCTGGTATCTGTCATTAGAAATAATTATTATCAAATGTAAATCTCAGTGCAGTCTCTTTACCAGCAGAAATGCCGGAAGTTCCTTTGGCATCTCTACTTCACTGCTTTTCCGTATGTCCTTTATAAGCTTTTCATGTACATCCTTTTCCGACCAGAGAATGTAGCCTGCTCTTTCAGAGTCTTAGGGTCTGTAATGCTGATTCCTGTCTCTGCTTTTCAATAGCCTTTCGCTCGTCGGTGTTTTCATCGTCGAAAGCTTGCTAAGTATTCATATTGAAACAGCAGAGTGTAAAGCTCATCCTTATAAATGGCAACAGGTGCGATTGATATAATTATTGAAACTCAGCAAAATTATTTGACATACTCCCAAACCTATTTGAGGTATGGAAAATATAGTGCCTCCTGTGTGTGAACATTATTCCGTCCACATTTCTCCAGTAATAGATATTTCCGGCTGTGAAGTTTCTCTTATCAACTACCAAAACACTCTTGCGCGCTTCTTTGCCTCGTGTGCAAATATTGCTCCAGCTTCCTGCTCCAACTGCACATCGTTATTTCACATACTACTCCTCATGTCTATATCTTTCCAACTATACAAAATAAATCACAATAGTTGCGATCATCAGCGCATGCCTGTATGTATGTGTATCTTTGCACGCTCACCAGTTCTGTATTTGCGGAGCTGGCCTTCTTATATTCAATGAATTTCTTAGAACACCATACCGTATGTTTGCAATAATGCCACTCCCAGAGATCTTATTCAGATTCCATACCAAAGATCACATTTGTAAGTATATCAAGCCAAGTAAGAAGATACAAAATCAACGCATTTCTTATATCCGAACGCTTTGAATATGTCACATATTCGGTTTCCTCTTTGGATTGCACGAATTTTTCTGGAGATCTCCCAAATAAGTGCGGGAAATGAAAAGTGTCATAACCGCCATCAGAGTTGTGATTATCAAATATCGGAGCTTTATACTTCATTATCACTGAAATAACATAGATATTTAATATTATCTGTGCCGGATTATACCTGTAACCAAGAGCAAAGAGCAATGACTTTGTATCTTATGCTTTTGGACATACCGCCATCAAACTTCCATAACTGTAAGTATCAGACAGAATATAAAGTTCCTCATAAAAAGTATATTTATAAAATTGTTATTCCGATAAGTACAGTGGCAATCCTTAAATCATCCTTAGCCACTCTGCCTGAAGAAGCAGGTCTCTGCTTTACAAAAGTCTAATCAACTCATAATCCTTAAAATCATCCACAATACGAGCATAAGTAAAAGCTGAATATTGTAAACCTCCGATAATAACTACCTATTACATCATGCTGTATAAAATAAGATATTAAATCGGACTGTCTTCAACCTTATCAAATAAAACATGTTTTCCGTTACTCCGTGATTTAGAAGTACTATAAAGTAGATCTCAACTTACAATGTACCCAGAACATAGTCTTGGGAATAAGTGAAACATTTCATTAAAAATAAACTCTAAAGTCTTTAATCTTTCCTCTCCTATCTCTCTCCGATTCAGTTTTAGTTTCAAAATTTCTTTTTACTGTTTTCTAAAGATATCTCTGTCTATCTCTATTTCTTGCCGACTATCTCAACTATGCTTGAACCTCCTATAAGAAAAACCCTTTTCCTCACCTTTTATAAAAGTAGCGTTTGTTATGATTGTGAATATGCCGACAACGTGCTCTATCATATAAAGCATCTCGCTCTTACTCATCCAATATTTCATACCCTTTTATTCTCATGCTCAGTAGGCCGCATCTTCTGACGCTTTCAAGTCTGCCGGGAAATTTCTTTTCTTTTCTCACTTATCCTCTAGCGGATAAAATATATCTGTGATAATCACAAGGACTTAGTCTGTAATAAAAGATATCCACCTCTTGCCCATTCGGGCAATGAGACTTCAACAATTTATCTGTGTTGTAAACATTGCGCTGTCATTATGCTAAGTATTTCCAGATAGGTTTTCCGTCTTCACCTATTTTAAATACTCAAGTTTTCCGCGTGTGGCAGAAAACCCTCATTATCCACATTATCTTTTCTTTTCTGATCAATCAAAGCTCTTGAGGGAATTTTCTGTAAGCTCTATCCAGATCATGTATAAAAGCCTTTTTATCTTCTGACACAGGACTTTTGCAATATATCGACAGCAATTTTGAAAAATATGCCCTTACCGAAAAAGCTTTTAAAAATAGCCTGCCCACTGTGATATAAAATTCTAACTTTTGCCAGAGTCTTCCTCTTCTTTTATTATTTCTACCGCTTCTTCCTCAATTATTTCCAAAGTATCACCTACATCAACAATAAGCTATAAAACACAATGGCAAGAATCAAAAAGCTGTTCTGATATAAGATTCAGCTTTCTTATTTTTCTTATTCCACAAAATGCCAATATCAAAATACATATAAATACACTCTATAGGTAGAACAAAAAGCTCTCTGCATACTTTGCAATAACCACATACAAAGATATAAAAATGCGAGTGACGTTACAGCAAGTCCTGTAAAAATACAGCTTATCCTCACTTCCTTGCAGTTCAAAATATGCCAAGCCTGATAATCTCAAGCCATATATAAGACTCACAAGCACAAAGGACATATAGATATTTTTGAAAAATAAAAGCATATATATCTTTGCGGAAACAATCCCGAAATGAGATCAGATCTGCAAATGAGTCTATCTGCACTCAAAAGTCTTCTTCAAGCTCGGTCCTTATACATCCTTGCAAATATTCCGTCAAACACATCACAAAAGTCCTGCAAAGCATCAGCAAATAGTTGCAAGGTATAAAGCTGTCTGCGAAAATCCAAATATAATCACATACCCCAATATAGGGTCAGATGTAACACTTGGATGATATACTCCCAAAAATATCTTTTTCATGTCACAAATACTTTCTTACTTTAAAGCAAAATCAAAATCATATTTACAGTACATGGTGATGCCCTCAAGAATAACAACCAAAATATATTGCGGAAAGCTAAGACCTTGCAATATGACAGGTCCAACATCACTCCTATCATCGAATCTATCTGATCATATACAAATGCTAAATCATTTGCAGATCTTCCTCAGTAGTTACCATCGATATCAAATCTTCTTTTTATAAAAGCTGTTTGGTAACTCAAAGCATATATGCAAATCAGACATGCTCGATAAAATGATTAAAAGCAGGCTGTGTTAGGATAATTTTTATAAATCAGTTGTAATGCTCAAGTCCCATATGCTTTAAAAATACTCCCCAAAGTATGCTGCAAGGCAGTGCAAGCATCATTCCTATAAATCCCAAGAAGCGTCTTACTGTCACCAAAATTCTTTTTGCCGTTTTAAACTCTTGCCTCCATCTACCGGAACCTTTAAAAAGGATCAAGCGCCTTTATCTTTACAAAGAGCATATTAAAGACTCCGCCGATAATTACGGAATCATACTTATATAGTGATATTATCATAATGCCACTCCTATGTAATTTAGAAGTCTCATAATCTTGTACGGCAAAAGAATGCGATACCGAAAGCAAAGTACTCCGGCAGCTCCCATATCCTTAATAACTCTTTATCTCAGGATGTACCTCCTCTGAAATAAAAGTCTGAAATATGTTCTATGGAAGTAGTTTTACATTCCAGGCCATAAACTAGCTACAGAGTAATAACATGCATAGCCAACCGGACTTATCATTTTAAATACAAAAATCCAAAGAAAAATATAGCATCTATCACAATATAATATTTATAATTTTTCTGTCTTTAGAGCAAAATATAAGCCCCTCTATGGCACAGTATATACTTTTTAAAAATGTTTTATTCTTCATACATATCCTCAAATTCTAAAGCATTTTTCAAGCATCACATACTTTCTTTGCTCTTTTATCTTATCCTTAAAATATCCTCCCGCTCGCTTTACCGCTGTGAATAAGTGCAGATATCCGCTCGCCTTTTTCTCTCAAACAGTCCACCACCTGCTGTGAAAGTGCGGATCCAAGTCAAGACAGTCTCTTTTAATTCCCATATACAAGTACATATCTCTTTTGCATGAGTCTTCACATTCATCACACTGAGTAAGAGTGCAGGTGTTCTTGCTTTACAAGTAAATTTCCATAATCAGGCAGGCATATTAAAAAGCCTCTGGTACGTCATCCTTGTACGCAAGAAAAACCGTCTCGGATCTATTACCATTTTCAGTGGTGAATAGAAAGCTTTACAAAAGTCCTCCTCAGATATCATCTTAAAGCATAAAAGTCTTTTATACCCTTCAATTAGAACAGGATATATATCCTATAAGTATTTTTCAAAATCATCTACATTCAGGATGTGTAAATACATACCCTCATCTTTTGCACTCCTGAAGTCTCTTTCTTCGCTTTTTCACTGTCAAAGCTTTCATCACAACATCAAAGAAATTGATATATTCCTCAGATACTTTAAAAGCGTTTTTCCTCCCAAAGTCCTTATAATATACCTTATTTGGGTTCTCCTATATGGCAGATCTTCAAATGTACAAGCGGTACCTCCTTGAAAATGAAAGATCTATAGGCCCCAAAAATTTTTCTTCTTTCCTCTTCTCTGCAATAGCTTTCACCTGCTAAGTAATTCTTTTTGCCACTTCACTATTATTGATACATTCACCTATATAAGCTGTATCGTCCTCATAAAAGTGAAAAGCGAGGCATCTGGCTACTACTCATCATTTTTATTCTTTGCTATAAGCGGTACTGTCTTTACACCTTTACATAAAATATTGGTGTTTTTCCAAAACCTCTCTTTCAAAGATTTTATCCTGCATTATATGTTTATCATCATAGACTTTTTGAGGAAATCTAAGAACAATTCCTTTATCGTTGTTCTTTTCACTATGCTTACGTTATCTCCTCAATTTTACTCTCCCTTTATTTACCTTACAGTATCCCTTATCACCATCCAGTTCCACTACATCACCACTTCTTATTTCACTCATCAAATCCGAATTCCAACCACTGCAGGCTTTTTAACTCTCTTGCAACTATTGCAGTATGCAGCAAGGAACCTCTCTCTGCAAGAATCCCCTTTGCCACATCAAGGAGAAGAAACCATCCGGGATCTAGTGGAATATGTGGCTGTTATCTTATCCTTAACATCCTTTAATGACACAGTTCTCATATCAGTGATCTTTATAACTTCACCGCTAAGCTTTCCCATGAAACTCCCCTTCCTACAAGAAAATCTCTCGAGTTTCTTCATCATAAAATACTTCTGTCCATAATTGAAAAATCAATAACCGGATTACCCAAAAGCTCAATTTTTAATATTCAGGCTCATTGTATACAAGCATCAGCCTTTTTCTTCTTTTTATGTCCTCAGTAAAATCTTTACCTAAAATATCATATCTCTTATTTGTGGAAGAGATAAATGATAAATGTCTTCACCTACAGTCTTTGAACCTATTTTGTCTATAAGTTTTCTCATAAGTCCGAACAGTCTACTTCTGTTCATTCTTGATATCTCACGGTAATTGGTTGAGCTTCTTGCCAGAATTTCTCTATATTTACAGGGCTTTCTTTTGTATCCTGTATAGGTAGCGTCGCTCTTTCTTCTACCATTTTATCCAGAAGTTCCGGATTTGTGGCAAAGTGTCCTTGTCTCAAGCTTTAGCTCCCCTATAGTTCTGTCGCCATAGTATTTGATATACTCAGTTTTCTTTCTTTATATTCATCGAATCTGCACCGAATTTTGAATATATACACCAATTCATTCAATGCATCTACGGCTTTTTGCTTTCAAGTGCCAATGTATTTTTCCTTTCTTCCTGCAAAATGCGTGGACAAAAATGACACCATATCATTTATCAAGGTCCAGTCCATTCTTTAAAGACCCATCTTCCATTTCCAGATTGTACAGCTTCTTTTGGGATCATCTTCATTTTCGACTTTTACATTATAGTATTGGAATTCTTTTTGGAAAAATACAGACAGATCCTCCATCTTTTTGTGAGATTACAAAACAGATAAAAGAGTTGAAAAAGAAAAAGCTTTGTTTTTATAAATAAGCTTGGTCTTTTTAGAAAAGTGTATTTTTCATCCTCTACACCAAGCATTTTCTGCCAAATAGGGAATAATCTTTGAAGAAAAGAGTAATAATCTTAAAAATATCGTGCCAACTGCTGATTTCATAGTACATCCTTCCACCAAAGTCACTGACCATATGTGTAAACAAGTCCTCATACCCTGTTTGCTGATTTTTCGATTACTCTTCCTATAAGTCTTGTAAATATCCTTGTATATACCTCCCCGGCAAAAGCTTCCGGTAAGCTTAGAACTCACTCCGGGGTAACTTTCCAGCAATATTGCTGTTATCTAAAAATGCGAATATTCTTTGTGAAATCAAGACTCGTAATCTCTCTTGCCTGTAGAAATATACTTTTTCATCCTTGACGGCAAACTCTATATCCATCGGCTTTCCAAAAAGCTTTTCAATTCTTTCTCCGAGTTTTTCAAGTTCCTTTTATAAGGTTCTCAGGAAAGTTCAAGGCATTTCCTCTTTATATGTAGCTCCGTCTCTGTAGTGATGATAGAGTAATTGTTTCTAGCTTTATCCTCCACTATACTACTTCCAAGTCCTTTTTCCTACCACTATCACCATCTCATTTAAGATGCCTTTAGGATTGGCAGTAAATAAAACACCTGAATATTCAGAAGCTACCATTTCCTGAATTATTACACTTGATATTTTGTTTTCTGAATGTATACCAAGCTTTTCTTCGTAGTATCTGTTTTTATAACTGTCTACCACTGATTTTATAGCTTTATCCACTTCTGATTTTGGAAACATTTTAAAACAGTTAAAAATTGTCCCATAGGAAAAGTTTTCACCATCCTCATAGCCATCATTTGAGGCGAACGGCAAAAAGTTCCGAATCAAAAGTATGAAAGTCAGTCTCATCTCCGGGATAGACTATTTTTAAACTTTAGGAACCTGAAACCGTTTTCTTCCAAAACCTTTAAGTTTTTTGCTTTCATAGTTCTCTCCGTATAACACTGCATATCCTCTCTACCTGCCTCTTCCAAATCAGGATATATAGGCAAGGTCAAAACCTTTTTGAAATATCGAGGGCAATAGGTGTTTCATTTGGATCAAAGCTTTTTCACTATAACATTTCATAGGCATTTGTACATGGATAAAATACTTTCTTGCAAAAAATATTTTTCCTTTGCCAGTTTGTCATATAATTCATCCCTGCGACCATTCTCCACAACTATCGGAAAATATGCATAATGTGTGTATGTATCATTATATTTATTAAGTCTAAGAGAATTTTATATCTGAGAGCCCTATCTGTATATAGCTCACAGATCCTCTTTCTTTTTTCTATGTACTCGGGAAGATGCTTCATATTGCAAAGTCCCATAGCTGCAGCAAACTCATTCATCTTTGCATTACTACCCACATACGGAACATTTTCCTTATCCGCAATACCGAAGTTTTTCAAAAAATCCAAAGACTTTCTTCTCTCCTTATCTCTGAGAGCTATCAGCACCACCTTCTATGGTGTTAAACACCTTTTGTTGCGTGAAAGCTGAATATACTCATATCTCCAAAATCCGCTACACTTTTTCCTTTATATCTCTCACCGAAGGTATGTGCCGCATCATAGACTACGTATAATCCATGCTTTTTTGCAATGCTTTCAATAGCTTCCACATCACATACATTGCCATATACATGCACAGGCATTATAGCTTTGGTATCTTTTGTTATAAGCTTTTCTATTTTTTCCAGATCCAGTGTAAAATCATCTTCGTCGATATCACAAAAACAGGCTTTTGAGTCCGTTTCTTACTATGGCATGAGTTGGTAGAGGCAAATGTAAATGGCGTTGTTATAACTTCACCTTCTATCTTTAGAGACTGTAACTGCAAGTTCCAATGCCAGATGTCCGTTTACTGTAAGAGACTATATCCATATCATCCATGAATTTACTTAAAGTATTCTCAAGCTCATTGTGTACATCACCCATATTAGTGAGCCAGGCACTCTCCCATATCTTATCTACATACTCAAGGAATTCCTCCTTAGGAGGCAATGTAGCCTTTCGTGACAAATATTTTCTTTTCTTCCTTCATACGCCTCCTTATATCCGGTAAATTGTAATCAGCCTACAATATAGAAATCAAGCCTCTCCACATCCTCATTCTCTGTGGCCCAGCTTGTACAAAATCTTATAACATGCTTTCCGTTTTTGAAGAGTCTCCATAAATCCGAAGCCTATATCCTTTGATAGTCTGTCTCTTGTAACATCATCCACTACAATAAACTGTTGATTGGTGAGGGGAGTCTATATCAGCTCATATCCTTTCTCAATCAAAGCCTTCTTTACTCTTCATAGCAGCATCTACACCTCCAAGTTTTTGTACAAATCATTACTGAACTAATGTATCAAACTGTATTCCAAAGAAGCCTTCCTTTGAATACTAGCTCCAAAAGAGCTTCATATTAGTAAAGAGAAATGTTTACTAGGCACTTTATTTGTAAATACTATCGCTTCACCTATCAGTGCAGCATTTTCGTACCGCCTATATAAAATACATCACATAACTTCGCAATATCTTCCAAACCCTGATCGCATTTCCTGCTTCCAAGTGCATATGCAAGTCTTGCTCCATCTATAAAAAGAGAATATTATATTCATTACAAACCGATCTTATCTCTTCTATTTCATTCTTTGAATACAAAAGTTCCATACTCTGTAGGCTGGGATATATAGACCATTCAGGGATATACCATATGCTCATGATTTACATCTGCGTAAAAAGTCTCTGCAAAATTTCTTTATATCATCTGCCGCAAGCTTACCGTCCTTAGACTTCAGTCCAAAGACCTTATGTCCGGTGTTTTCTATAGCTCCCTTCATGTGACCGATATAGTCCGGTATCTGCCGCAATTACACCCTCATAGTTTTAAAACGCTTCCGATAACTATTTTGTTTGCCTGTGTACCACCGCTTACAAAAGAAAAATTTCAGCATCAGTCTTTATAGCTTCTTTTATCTTTTTCTTTTGCAAAAATACAAAACTCATCACTTCCATATCCTGCCTGCTTGGTTAAATTACTTTCCTGTAATTTGTCTAAAATCTCAGGTGTTGCACCCTTCGCTATAATCATTTACAAATATAACATACTTCCTCTTAGTCTTTTAATCCAGTAAAAAGTCCGACATTACCATATTGCTGAGATCAAGTCCCTTTTCGGTTGGCCTTAAGTATGGTGAATTATATTCCATAAGCTTTAACATCATATTTCTCTTTATCTGTCTGTCGAAATACCTCAAACATATCCACAGATCTCTCGTTGAACTCGTGTCTGGATACACCTCTTGTAAGTCGTGAGACCAGGAACATAAATTCCTCCATATTTGCCTTGATGTCAAGTTCTTCCAAATCACGGTAAAGTGGTGTAATATCCTGCTGCATCTTTACACTCATATATTTTTCTGTAATCTGATTCAACATGGAAACGTCTGTTCATCACATAACCCTGAAGCGCCTACTCCAAGACCAAGATAAAAACTCCTGTCCAATAGCCTATATTATGTCTGCACTCTCTTCCGGGCTTTGCATAATTGCTTATTTCATATCTCTCATATCCATGCTCTCTTAAAATATTTTTGTAGAGCATACATCTCTCTATCTATATTCTCATCCGGTGGAGCATACTCCCTCTTCACTTCCATACTTGTCAAAGAATGGAGTGTCAGGCTCTATTATAAGTGAATATCACTTATATGCTCAGGCTTTTAGACACATACTCTTTTTAATGTAGTCTTATAGCTGTCAATTGTCTGATTCGGCAAACCGCTCATAAGGTCTACATTTATATTTGTAAACCCATACTCTCTTGCAAGCTGATAGCTTTGTAAGAAATCTTTATAAGTATGTATTCTTCCAAGCTCTTTAAGCTCCTCTTCAATACTAGCTTTGCAAACCGAAACTTATCCTGTTAATTCCGGCCTTTTTATATGCATTATCTTGCTCTTTGATAATGTCCCCGGATTACACTCTATAGAAACTTCGCATCGGTTTCAACTATAAAGTTCTCACGAATAGCATTCATAATATCAGTATCCAGATTCCGCTAAGTGTAGTCGGAGTACCTCCACCGATAAAAATTGAACTCACAAGATATTCACCGTAATTTTGTCCCTGCGCTTTTATCTCCTCTATAAGCTGATTAACATAGGCTTTCTTTTCACTGTCATCAGCTCTAAAGGATAAGAAATCACAATACCTACATTTTTCTTCGCAAAATGGTATATACATATAATTCCAACTTTTTCATTGACATACTTTATCAATCCTCATCCAATTTAAGTACACTCATAAACGCCTTTTGAGGGATTTCCACATTTCCTATCTGTCTCATTCTCTTTTTTCCCTCTTTTTGCTTCTCCAAAAGCTTTCTCTTTCTTGAGATATCTCCTCCGTAGCACTTTGCCAAAACATCTTTTCTCATGGCTTTAACGGTCTCTCTTGCTATTACCTTTGAACCTACTGCCGCCTGTATAGGGAATCTCAAAACAGATGTCTCAGTATCTCCTCTTTAAGCTTCTCACACATCTTTCTTCCTCTTTCATAAGCGGAATCCGCATGCACTATAAATGACAGCGCATCCACCTCTTCCTTGTTTATCAAAATATCCAGCTTCACAAGCTTTGAAGGTACATAGCCCTTTAAGTCATAATCCAAGTGAAGCATAACCTCTTGATCTTGACTTTAGTGCATCGAAGAAATCATATATTATTTCATTCAGAGGTAAATCATATTTTCAAAAATCGCACGATTCTCCTCAATATATTCCATACCAAGATAAATACTCTTCTCTCCTGACAGAGATTCATAATAGAACCCACAAATTCCTTTGTAAGCATTATCTCGGCTGAAACTATCGGCTCCTCCATATGCTCTATCTCTGAAGGATCAGGGCAGATTTGAAGGGTTTGTAAGTTCTATAACCTCACCGTTAGTTTTAAACACCTTATATACAACACCGGGTGCAGTAGTAACAAGGTCAAGATTATATTCTCTCTCAAGTCTTTCCTGTATTACTTCCAAATGTAATAATCCAAGGAAACCACATCTAAATCAAATCAAGTGCAAGTGAAGTCTCAGCTCAAAAGAAAAGCGAAGCATCGTTTAACTGCAGCTTTCTCAAGTGCCTCTCTAAGGTCATTGTACTTTGCTCCGTCTGCCGGATAAAGTCCGCAATAAACCATGGAGGTTACCTTCTTATATCCGAGCAATGCCTCTTTCACATGGATTGTTATTTAATGTAATTGTATCACCGACTCTGGTATCCTTTACATTCTTTTATACTTGCTGTAATATATCCTACCATGCCTGCAGAGCTCGTCACATGGAATAAACTGGCCTGCACCGAAATACCCTACCTCAACGACCTCTCTACGGCACCTGTTGCCATCATTCTTATAGGATCACCTTTTACACTGCCCTCTTTTGATTCTGACAAATACTATTACTCCCTTATATGAATCATATATTGAGTCAAATATCAGTGCCTGCAAGGTGCATTAGGATCCCCATCAGGTGCCGGAATCTTTGCAACTATTAGCTTCAAAACATCTTCTATATTCAGTCCCTACCTTGGCTGAAATTCTGGAGCATCATGTGCCTCTATTCCTATAACATCCTCTATTTCACTTGCAACCAAAGTCAGGATCGGCACTTGGCAAGTCCCTTATTTATAACAGGAAATACTTCCAGGTCATGATCAAGTGCCATATAAACATTGGCAAGTGTCTGTGCCTCTATACCCTGTGCCGCATCTACTACAAGTATGGCACCGTCACAGGCAGCCAAAGATCTTGAAACCTCATAGTTAAAATCTACATGTCCGGGTGTCTATAAGATTAAATATATATTCATTCCCGTCATTTGCCTTGTAAACAGTTCTTACCGCCTGACTCTTTATAGTAATTCCTCTTTCTCTCGAGGTCCATATTGTCAAGAACCTGAGACTGCATCTCCCTGCTGGTCCAAGAGTCCCTGTCTTTTCTATAATTCTGTCTGCAAGTGTAGACTTGCCATGATCTATATGTGCAATAATACAAAAATTTCTAATTTTACTTTTGATCAACAATCATCTTTTCTTCCTATCGTTAAACCTTGAATAATAATGCTTATAATAACATTTTTTTCAGCATTCTTACAATAATAGGGGAAATGAAGCTCATTACATACTCGTACATTATATTCATATATAACCTACATGAATCAAAAGAGCTGTGAAAGCTTTTACTATTCATTTTCCTATGTACCACCGATAAATCTCCGGTCCTATAATTACAGGTATAAGTTCATTTTTATAAGCATGCTTGCATCTGTAGAGCCTGTAAAAAGTGTCAAATCCGGATCAATATCCAGCTTTTTTTAGTGTGCTTTCAATAGTCTTTATAAGTATATCTTCCTTTGATGTATCCCATGATGTTCTCATATCGGCTATCTCATATGTAGCATCAAAATGCGGATTTTCAGCTTTTATTTCATCTATAAGCTCATCCAGTTTTTCCCATATATGCTCAGGCTTATGTCCTACCTGCAGTCTGGCATCCACTGTAAACACACATCTGTCAGGTCTACCTGCGGCTCCACACCTGCATTTATAGCCAATGTTCTCCAGAATGTATCAGGATACTCTTTAAACTCAGTGTTCTTTATCTTTTCTATAAGCTTTATCGCAAGATATGGCATTTTCACTACACCCTTTTGTGAACCGTGAGCAGTCATACCATGTACACAGACATCAGCCCATGTTCTACCCTTTTGACGATTGCATATCTTCATATCGGTAGGGCTCACATACAATAAGATATTTTGCATTATCAAACACCTTATTTTGATATAATGCCTTTGATCCCTTCATAAAGTTTTCTTCATCTATGGTAGCCGCAATTATTATATCTCTTTCAGGAATAATATTGTTTCTCTTCAAAAAGTATCATAGAAATATAGCACTTATCAGTCCGCTTTTTCATATCAGCACTTCCTCTGCCATATAATTTTTCCGTCTTTTATAGTTGATTTAAAACGGCGGTGTATTCCATCTTTTATCTCATCATCAGATACCGGAACAACATCCATATGACCCTGTAAAACAATAGCATCCTTATTTGTTTTCCTTTAAGCTTTGCTATAATATCATATCTACGTCTTCCACCGGTACTGTGAAAATACTCAATACCGTTTTGCTTTTAGCAGACTTTTCCACATACTCACACATAGGCTTTTTCATTTCCTTTTGGTTTGTACTAGGGTATGTCCACCGCTTTTTGAAAAATATGTCTACCAGCTCTTTTTCATCTATCAAATCAAAAATACTTTCCATAATATTTATTCCTTTAATTCATCAATATTCTTATTATACAGATTAAAATATATTCCTCTTTATTCATCAGCTCTTCATGTGTGCCTGACTCTTCTATACCGTTTCTCGTAAGCACCAAGATTTTTGCTTGCATTTCTTATAGTTGAAAGTCTATGTGCTATTGTGATTGTAGTTCTGCCCTTACTCAGTATTTCAAGTGACTGCTGCACTGTAGCTTCAGAATTATTATCAAGTGCTGAAGTCGCCTCATCAATATAAGTATCAGTGGATTTCTTTAAGAATACTCTGCTATACTGTATTCTCTGCTTTTTGTCCACCTGAAAGCTTTGCACCACGCTCTCCTATATATGTATCAAACTTATCCGGAAGCTCCATAATAAAGTCATAGGCACCGGCCATCTTTGCGGCTTTCTCTACATCCTCAAAGCTTGCATCCTTTTTTCCGTAAACTATATTTTCATATATAGTTCCTGAGAACAGATACACTTCCTGTTGCACAATACCTATATTATCCCTCAATGACTTTTGTTTGAAATCTCTTATATCTGTGCCGTCTATAAGTATTGCACCTTCAGTAACCTCATAAAATCTCGGTATAAGATTTGATATGGTTGTTTTACCTACACCTGAAGAACCTACAATAGCAATATTCTCACCTTTATTTATGCAAAAGCTGATATCATCAAGTACCTTTGAATCACTGTCAGGATATGCAAAGCTTACATTTCTAAACTCTATATCACCGATGTACATCAGTTAGAATCCTCGCATTTTCCTTATCGACTATGTCGTTTTTACATCCATTATCTCAATGAATCTTTCAATACCTGTCATTCCCCTTTGGAACTGCTCCATATAGTCAACTATTTTCTTTACTGTATTTAAAAGCATATTTATATAAAGTGTGTAAAGAAACATATCACCCTGCATTTATTTTCCCAAACCTTCATATAGTAGCTTCCAAGTACTATAACTGTCAGATACATAATTCCGTCAAATATTCTGTATACCACCTGGAAAATTTGAGCATATGTTTGTAGAACTCTTTTTAATATCCAAAAATCTCAAATTTTCTTTATGGAACTTCTTTACTTCCAACTCTTCATTTGCAAATGATTTTACAACCTTTTGCACCCAGAATATTGATTTTCAATACCTGAATTGATCTCACCAACGTGATTTCTTTGTACCTTTTGTGCCTTTCTCATATGGTTATTGGTGGAAGACATAAAGAATACCATTATCGGTATCATAATAAATATGGTAAGTGTAAGAGTTATATTTATATTTATCAGTAGTACAAATGAAACTACAAGTTTTACCAGTGCTATAAAAACTCTTCGGACAGTGATGCAAACTCTGTAACATCAAAAGGTCCGTAGTAATTCTTGATAATATCTGACCCGATTTGTTTGTATTATAGTAGGAATAAGGGAGTTGCTGTATGATGAGAAAAATATCATATCTCATATCCGTTTCATCTTTTGCCCCCATCCACGTGACCTATATTTTGCATATAGTAGTTTGCTATGGTATCCACCACTCTGAGTAAAACAAATATTACTCCAAGTGTCAGTATAAGTTTTACAGTCAGGAGCTCAAATCCTGCCTTGCAGTATTTGTCAGATATCTGAGTATTATCAGCACACGATCACACATGGTTGAAAAACCTGCACATATAAGATCAAGTATTAATGTTGGATAGTACTTGCCGTAATATGGTAAAACTCTAACAAATATAGTTTGTATAAGTTTTTTGCATAAAGATCTCCTTCTTTGATTATTAAATTTTTATTATATATAATTTTATTTAAAATTTGTAGTTAGTTTTCTATGTTCTATCGGGTCACTTAAATAACTACCAATGCTTTATAATATCATTTTTCATATATCACTTACAGTAACAGCCGAGAGTACCTTTATTTTTACAAATCATATATATAACTTGACAGTATATATATATATATATAATAATCGTAAGTTTTTCTTAACTTTTATTTAACTTAGGAGGAGATGTGAGTAATAACAAAATGACAACATGTAAGACCTGTGGTAAGGAAATGGCAAAATCTGCAAAGGTATGCCCAAGTTGTGGAGCCAAAACAAACCGTTTTACAAAACCTTGGTTTATCGCAATTGTAGCACTAATCATCATTGGTGCTATTGCTTCAGGTGGAAAGTCTAAATCGGTAATACAACTACAGTGGCTGATAAGACAAATTCTGATAATTCAGAAGTTAAAGATACTACTGCTGAAAGTACTACTGCAATAGAATATACCGACTATACTGTAGATGATTTGATGGCTCAACTTGAAGATAATGCACTAAAGGCAAGTAATGATCATAAGGTGAAAATGTTCGTATAACAGTAAACTAAATAGTCTGACAGTTCAGGTAAATATATCAGTCTGGTACCTAATACCGACTTTGCTATTATAGTGTTCAGTGCTACATAAAAATGATGAAAACAAAAATCAAAAGTAGCAGAATTATCAAAAGACTCATTAGTTACACTTACCGGAAGATTACCGACGTGGGTGAGTGCTGGGTACAGTTTAAATATTGACCAATATCGAATAATCACTATATAAAAGACCTTTTGGTCTCTTTGTATAATTCGAAATATTTTCTATTTTATATATTTTTCCAAAATCTTCTGCACTCATATCTGCTCTGATTGCCGCTTCATCAGGCTAAGTAATCTCATCCTTTACCAATGATATGGCGTGTTTATGGTACCTCTTTTAATACCTGTTCAATTCCTTTTCTATTCCTTTTCTATCCCTTCATCCCCTGGCCTCTACTCTATCCAGTACTTCACATATGACTTTCTCCTTTCCCTTTCAAAATCGTTTATCGTTTCTTCAAATCTGTTGTCTCCTGTCATCGCAGACATTAATGTTAAAGTTCTTCTACATGAGCAATATTCGTTTCATCAGCTATATAATCTCTACTTTTCCTCATTTGATACAGGTAATCAGCCAATATCCTAAAATCCTTTTAAATAAAGTCTATCTTTTTCTCTTTCAAGATAGGCTATTTCAAATAAGTTTATCTTAAAATCATTTACGCAGGACGAGCATCTTCATCTATATCAAGAACTTCAAAAAGTCTTTTCGGATAATTCCACTCTCTCTCATACCCAAGTACATACTCAATGTAATCACAGGATACTTTGCCCTGTCACCGTTTTCTTTCTGCTTTGCTTTACATACTCTGCACCGTCATAATCAAATACTCTAAGAGGCATAAGTTTATTTGGTACTGTCTGATTTTCAAGTCCAAATAATGCGACATTGATTTTATTTTTACGCCAATACTGCTATATCTCTTTCCTGTGTTCTGACTCTTCGTCAATCTTTAGCATACTCATCAGTAATGCATCCATAAGTGCAGATTCATCAACCCACATCTCTACCGGCAAACAAAAAGTACATTTTAAGATATCAGCAAATACATCATTGTACTTTTTCAAGCATCTTCTCCGTTATGTCTTTATCTTGCATATCTCCTCCTTATTATACCAAAATTTACTGTTGGATTATTTTTGAAACTTAGAATTTTAGAAATTAAAACCATATAAGATACTTTAATTCTAATGTATATATCTTCAAAAATACAATAACAATCTTATTTTGTGCTTTCCAAACTGCTTTCAATATTCTTACAACATTGAAATATAATTTGTGTAAAGGTAGCCTGACATAAACAAAAATTTATGTATACTTAATGTAAAGGCTTTACATTAAGAGGTATATGTTGAAGAAAATAACTTAGATAAATTAAGAAAAGCTTAAGGTTTAACTCAGAAGAATTCGCAAAAATTAGAAGTATCAGGCAAACTGTCAGTGCAATTGACACGGCAAATATAATCAGTCTTTGGTTTAGCTTTTGATATAACTATGTTTTCAACAAGACAATAGAAAAGTATTTATATATGAAAGGAGAAAACCATGAAAGAAGTAATATGATTTATGGACTGATCCATGTGTATGCTGGAATATCGTTATATAGCTATTACTTTTGATGCAAATAAAATGTCGGGGTATTTTACGGACTTACAGGTGCTTTTAGCGCCGGCAGCATTGATCAATATAGCTCCAGTATTTTTGTTGGAAAAGACATAATGATATGAGGAAAATTAGAAATTGAAAGAATAGAACAGCAAGATGAATTAAAACAAAAGCTTAGGGATAAATCAGGAAGATATGCATTTGTTTGGTATGTTTTATCACTGTCTATCATATGGCATATTCTTTACTTGGGTATTAGATATCATGGATACAGAATATGTCGTGATCTATTTATCAATATACTTGATTAGTAATTATTTATCGGAATAATATATTTAATCGCTTATTAGTATGACTGATAATATCAATCGCAGGGACAGCTATTCACTGTCTATGCTCGTCATTTAGGATCTTTATTCTTGTCCCCTACAACCAGTAGTCATATTTTCCCACCTGATGCCAGTGTGCTCTCTATATAATACGCTCCTTTCCTTTCTCAAACGCCAAGATGATCGATATCATCGCAGCACATCGGGTAAAGATCCAGATAACCGTTATCTCTTGCGAAATTTTTCAATAGGACATCTTGTAAAGTGGTAATAAAAACCCGTCACTGTGCAGCCCTCATCAAAATTAAAGTCCAAGTTTTATCCTATACTCCGGATGCTATCTGCCCAATCCGCCATTTTGATGCATCCTGATAGGCAACTTTTTCATCTCTTTCGGATTATTTAAAATCAAAACCATGCCTTTAGGTTGCGATCAATTTGTTATTTTAAAAATTCAACAATGATCTCATTAAAACTCATCAACACTAAAATCCCTGCTACCTGTATACAGCCATAAAAACATATGCCGAATAAATATTGCCTGCCATGCGGGTTGTTAGAGCCTATATCCTCAGTACTCTCAATCATTTTGTCTGTATAAACCGCGAGCCTTTTTAAAACTTTCTTTCAGTCTTATCCTTACCGAATTTTCTTATCATAGGTTTTTCAGACTTATTAAACTAAAAATATACCCCTTTATGTTCATTAGCTTAAAACTTTTTCACAAGTTGATTTTCAACATTCACGTCCATGTCTAAAACCTAAACCGTTTTAAGTGGGTTTTCACTAACTACTATTATTTTTACCACTTTTCCTACAGACCTTTTCCATGTTTTAGAGTCATATAAATGTAAATACTAAAAAGGCGTATAAAATAATTCTTCTATTTACACGCCCGGATTCTACGTTTATGCTGTTTGTAAATTATTAAGTTCCAAAACTGCGGTGCTCTCTGAAAGTTTTTGGTATGCGAAAGATTCCAAACCTGAAAACTTCTCCGGTTTCTCTTGCCACTTTACCTGCCTTAATAAGATATCATTATATCTTAACCATTCCGAAACGGCATTGCCGTCCTTTATATCCTTTCCGGTTCTGTAAAGTCCAAGACCTATATACAGCTTTACATTGCTGTTACTCTTTCTCTTTAAACTCCACCCAGCTGTTTAAACAATTTATATATGAATGTGGTGCCAATATACCTGTTCTTGTTTTTGCTTCAAAACCGTGGTATAGCTGCGGCATTATATAATCATATATATTCATTTGAAGCCATCCATTTATCAATATCACAAAATATGATTTATCACTTCTAGATTTGATAAAAGCGCTACAGGACTGATTCCGAAAAACCGCCTGAGGACGAGCTTCATGTACCGCCCTATATACATCTTTTACAAGCATTGACACATTTTCTCTTCTCACTGTGTAATACCCAAACTGCTGCCTGAAGCATCATATTCCGCCTTGTCAAACTCTTTGCCGGATCACCGTCATTTAATGAAGGATAAAAATAATCATCAAACTGTACACCGTCAACCTCATAGTTTTTACAAATTTCACTGATTGAATTCACAAGATAGCTTCTAACCTCCGCACTTGAAGGGTTCAGATAATAATTGCCGTCATGTAATAATACATTTCCTCTGCTTTTGAGAGGATCTCCATCCACTGCTTCACTATTGAATTATCAGGTATATTTTTCATCATAGAATTGGTAACTCTGATAAGTTTACCCAAGCATGAAATGAAAGTCCCTGTTTGTGAGCACTTTCAATCATATACTCCAGAGGATCAAAATCAGTATCAGAATCTTTTGTGACCATAAACTTTTGACAATGGGAAAGATTTCAACTTTCTGACCGTAGCTGTCCGAATGATCTGTGCACATGGCAAAATATAGCATTCATTCCGCGATTTTTATATCCGCCATAACTTGATCGCACGTTTCTTAAATGCTTCAACATCTGATGCATCTCACTCCAGTCAATATATGAAAACCATACTCCTCTAAGTTCTTTTGCTCTGCAACTGCGCTTTTAACAGTACTGTTTTCTCTTTACAGGTGTAACTGCCGCATAAACTTGCAAAGAGGCCAAAGTATTTATTATCAATACTATAGCTATAAGTTTGCCGATCAGTCCACTAAACCACGTTCTCTTCATCTTCATCTCGCTCTCTATTTTTAAGTATAATAAAATCATTAATATCATACTATAGCTAAGATAAAAACCATATCAACTTCCTTAAAGACTGATTACAAATACTTTTATCTAAGTTTCACTTCTATCGCCCTCTCGTTTTGAAGTTTCAATATAATACAACCGTTTTCTTTTAATGTCTCTATAGTTTCAGGACTTGGATGTCCGTAATGATTATTTTTTCCACAGGATATAACGGCATAATCGGGACTTACATTTTCTCTAAAAGCTTTTTAGAGAAGAATTCTTTGAACCGTGATGAGCCACCTTTAATATATCCACTTTCCTATATCAAAGTATTTTAATATGCTCTCTCGCTGCTTTTCTACCGATGTCTCCTGTAAATAAGGTCTTTTTCCATAGTCTCTATAACAAATGTCTGACTTTGCTCATTCACATTTTCTTATCCGATTTGTCAGGCCAAAGACAGTCTATCTTTAAATTTTTCTTTCAAAACAATCACCCATACTCAAATATCTTATATTGCACCCGCCTCACTGCAGCTTTCTTTTAATTCATCATATGACTTATCTTTCATTGCCTGATACGGAAGAAACATATTCTCTATTTTTATATCCGTTTCAAGTAGATACAGTATTCCGCTTATATGATCGATATCCGAATGTGATAAAGCTCATCTCAATATCATCCACTCCCTTATATAAAGAAAGGCTCCATACTGTATTCACCCAAAGAAGGCTTTTGATGTCGCCGCCATCTATCAATATATCCAAATCATCAATATGCATATAAATGCCGTCACCCTGTCCCACATCAAGATACACAACACTCTCAGTTTTTAGGATATAAAATAAGAACGCAACTAAAGAAAGTAAAAGATATTTTTCTACACCTCAATACAGATATCGCAATTATACTAAGCAGTAAAATATAATAAATAAGTATCTGCCAAAACTTCGGCCTGCCAAATACAATATAGTGATAAGGTAAATACTTGGTGCAATACAAAGAAAATCATAGAATCTCAGAATTAAAGACAGTAAATACACTATATATTTATATAAAAGTCAGTCTTAATATATTTAAAACCAAAAGAAAAGCATAGAAGAATAGCACAAAGCTCATAAGTGGTATAACTAAAATATTGATTAAGAAAGCATAAAGGGAATGTATAAAAATAATATAATGTAACTGTAAGGTCAAAAAGCTGAACTCCGATACTTACGACAAGAATTTTTAAATACTCTATAACTACAGGAGAGTTTGTCCTTCTTTTCCACAGGTTTAAATCTTTTTATAATAAATGCACATCAGTCCTCCAAGGCTCAAAACCACCCTGCAAATGAAAGCTGAAAGCTTAATCCGAGAGAGGCTCAAACGGTGAAATACAGCTATATGCCTACTGCACTGATACTGAGTGCGGATATAATACAATAACTTCTCCCCAACACCTCAGCAATAAAATACAATATAAAGCATTGTACTTGCTCTTACAATACTCACACCATCACCTACCAATAATCCTAAAACACCAAAAATACACTCGCAAGACTTGTTGAAAGCAAAAACTTCTTTGCAGTATTTTTCTGAGAAGATGTGAGTCCTACTGCCGAGCAATGAAACATGAAGTCCTGAAAATAGCAAGTACATGAGCTATTCATCTTCTTTGATGCAGCTTTATAAGTACCTTTATCAAGTTCTCCTCATCCCAAGTATGATTGCTTTTATAAATCCGGCTCTGTTGAACTCAAAGTCTCATCTATTTTTGTACACTAAGGCATGTCTTAATAAAAGAAAACTCACCTACCTTATCATAGCTTTTTATCAACCACCATATAGTCGCTTACCGACATTTTTATATATGCCCTTGGTTTTATAATAGCTTTTTGCATCAAATTCACTGAGCTGGTCCTTTACTTATCTCTTCCAACTTCCTTCAAACTTCACCTCATTTTCCAATGTGAACGTCATTTAAAAAGATTTCATCTTTCAGATAGTAGATTACTCCTTCACAGATAATCATTACATTATCATCTTTGAAAAATAATATTTTTAACTCTTCCACATAATGAAGTGTTTTTCATTATTATCCACATCAGTATAAAGTTATTCATATATCGGATTTCATATTTGATTCTTAAAATAAAGATACGCATATCAGAAAAATATCAGAAAGTAAATTAATTTGAGTTTTATAATTTTGTAATTTAGTACAATAAAGACCATGCTGCGTCGATGGAATTCCCGCCGCAAGCCTGTATATACTGAAATAATACCCTAAAAGCTCTCCAAGCAAACAGGCCGTTACTATAAGTACACATGGTCTTTCATTTTTAATCCTCTTTTTAGATAATCAAGATTTCTCTCTACAGAAGTTCCCAAAGAGATTGTATTATATTTTTATCGGATTTTCCGTTCACAGAATCTGCACTCTGCTTTATATTAGGCAATTCGGAAAGTGAATCCACTATTGAGTATATTGTAATACTGTCAAGAACATCCGGTATTGCATTGAGGAAGGCCCTCGTCAGAAATTTACATAACAGATGCCCCTCATTCATTGTGACATCCCACCACCTTTGTATCACTTTTGGTATAGTAGCCTTCAAACCGGTCTGTTTCAGGTCACTTTTATAAGCTCATCAACTATAATTCTCTTTTGATGTATTGATATCATAAAACACATCTCTGCCTCTGTCACCAGCTCTGTCCCCGATTCATCTTGCAAAGTAAAGCAAAAGTGGCTTTTTCAAAGCTGTTTATATTTGAGACATTATTTATAAAGTTGTTGGCACTTATAAGTCCCCATTATCTCCCAAGGCATTTACAAGAGGCTGGTCTCTGAACGAATACTTATATATTCTATCCCTCTATCTGTGTAAATGTCTTTGCCAAGGCGCTCTTGCAAGTACTTCTCTGGTCATCCATTCCTGATAGTTTGTATCAAGTTTAAATATAAAATATTTCCGTCTATATCAAATCCTGATATGTAACCTTGTCTGGTAGGGCTCCCACCGCTTCCAAAATCATCCGGCACCTTCAAAATATGTCATAAGTTCTTTATCAGTCCGTTTGTATCGCTCTTACCTGAAGCTGCAGTGTATCGCTTTCCACAGAGTATTAATATTTGTATTTGAAATAATAAATATTGTATTCATTTTTCCGCTAAGGTTGTATCTCCTTTTCTTACAGGATATAAGAGTTATAGAAAGTAGAACAATTATAATAATCAAAAATTTGTTTCTCCTTCTTATCCCTCCTTTTTACATGATTTAGAGGAATTCTGACTGTAAACGTGGTTCCTCACCCTCTTTACTTGAAACTTTTATAATACCGTCATGTAAATGAACTACATTCCTCATGATAGCAAGTCCCAAAACCGAGTACCTCCTGTCTGCCTGGACTCTTGCCTTATCTATGCAGTAAAAATCTTTCAAAGATAGATCTTGGTACTCAGGTGCTATTCCGTCTCCCGGAGTCTTTTACCTTTATATAGAAAAACTTATGATCCGCGTCAATACTTACCTTTACAAAAACTCATCCTTGTTATATTTGATTGCATTTTCTATAAGGTTATTTATGGCCAGTGACAAATCTGGTTTCATCCACATCGGCACTTACCTCTCTGATAGTCTCAAAGTCATTTCTATATCACGCTTTTTGTGCTATAGGGTCTCAGTCTTTTTCAAGATTTGTTTTATAAGTTGATTTATATCAACCTGCTCGGTTACCAAAGTGGTGCTGACTTATCAAGCTTCACCAAAGAGAAGATCGTCTATTATCTCTTTGCCTCTCTGTCTATCTCATCTGAAATATCTTGCATAAACTCCGCCTACATCCTCATTCGGTACATTTTCCATACTCATTAAAAGAATCCGCCAATACTCTTATAGATGTAATAGGTGTCTTTTTGAACTCATGAGACACATTGACAAACCTCACTCTCTGGATTTTATCCGCATCCTGTAGCTTTGCAAGAGTGGTATGATATTTTCAGAAATAGATTTGGTCAGCTGATATTCATTATGCTCTATCTTTTTGATCAAGCTTTCCATAGCCTATACTTGATCATCATCTCAAATTTATAAAGTGGCCTTAACAGCCTTCCGCCTATGATAACAGAGAGTTACAAATACTATTGCTGAAAGTGTTATATATAAAAACCTCTCGTATTCCAACACCTTCGGCCACCGAGACCAGATCTCTGTAGACGCAATAAAACATTGTAAGACTCTGTCTATATTCTGATTATCAATATTCTCATATATCGGCATTGTTTGCAGTATATATGACTTTGGTCTTATTGCATATATTTGTATTGGTGCCGTTGAATGTTCCTATTATTTCCGGAGAGATATGTATCTACCTGTTGCCAGATTAAAAGTATCTTCCAATAGTTGTATAGGATTTATCTATTATAACTATTCTACCGTTATATATATCCGCCACTGCATCTATCTCGATCTTATAACCTCTCTGTTATCGGAATTTTTCAAGAAATTTCCTCTTGTGAGCTTTAGTGCTGAGCATAAGACATTTTGTCTGCAACTCTATTTTCTGGCATCCACTCTTGAGGTAAAATTTGTACGGCTTACAATTCCTCCATATATCAAAATATAGGTAAGACACCGAAAAGTAAAAATACTACGAGACAAAAGCACTCTCAAATTTATAGGAGGCAGTTTAAATTTCGTTTTTCTTTTCAACATCCATAATCTTACATTATTACTTGACTTTCTTGCCGCAATAGCTACCGTTCCCGATCTGATATGTGTTGCCACGGAAAGTGAAAGATTAACTATATCCACCTTTTCCAAAAACAGGCTCAAGCTCTGTGCAATTCATTCGCAAAATCGAGCGCATCATACTGTGCTATCATTACTCTGGAATTTTGGCATCCGGATCATCAAGTCTCTCTGCAGAGATCCTTTTTAACGCTTCAAGCATTATCTGCTTTGCCTGTTTAAATGTTCTGGCTTTTTCCATAAGCATCAATCTTGATTCATGAATTTGGAAGTACAGGCTTATCTTTCAGCAATGAAGCAGAGCGGCTGCCATAGGTGCTGATCCTTCCGCCCTTTTAAGAATATTTCAAAGTCACTTACCATCAAATAGATTCCCGACTTTGCCCTGCATCGGCTTCAAGCTTCTCCTTTATCTTTTCAGGTGACATGCCCTCTTTAAGCATCTCTATTGCATCCAAACCGGCACTTATCTGTGTGATTGATATTCTCTTATTATCCACTACAAATACCTTTCCGAAGAACTCATCCTCATTTGAAAGCATTATTGCAGTATCACATGAACCTGAAAGCCCTGATGTCACTAGGTATATGTATGATGAATCATACTCTTTTAAAGTTCAGTCCACAGATCCATCACCTCTTCAGGTGACGGCTGTGATGTCACTATATCGGCACCGTTCTTTTTGTAATCTTAGAACTCATCATATGTAATATCCTTACCGTCCAGATATTCTTTTTCCGTCTATCTATAAACGGCATAGGCAAAATATACATGCCAGCTCTCTTGCCTCTTCCTTTGTGTCAAACCACTGTTACTATCCAATACAACCGCTGTACTCATTAGCCTCTATCCTTACCCTTTTGCTATTTCATCAATTACATTATTTTAATCATATCATCTATGATATCATTTCCGCTTTTTCTTCATCCTCTTCCATCTTTGCATGAAGTACATAGACTGCACATACAAAGACAAGTATACAAAATCAGCACCGCTATTCTGATCATTTAACCACTTCCTTTATAATTCTGAGTGCATTTTTATATGTTATATTTTCAATAAGACTTGCGCAAAAGCCTTCCCTCCATCGCATCTGTCAGAGTCCCATTCCCCCGGCATCCTTCCACTCTAAAAGTATCACTGAATCTGTCATAGTCCGAGCCTAGAGCTACAAACTCGCTTCCTCCAACATTTACCATATATTTCAGCATATCTATAGTATCGTCTATATAGGCTTTTTCTTTCTCGTTTGAAAAATCCTTCAGATAAGAACTCCAGGATAAAAAGTTAAGCCCCGAAATGCATCCTTTTATTTGCCATCTTCTTTTATCATATCATCAGTCAAATTTCTCGGATGATTGCATACCGTTCTAGCATTTGAATGACTGGCAACAAAAAGGTCTTTTGCAATATCAATTATATCATAAATCCCCGCATCCGAAAGATGTGAAACATCAATATTATTCCCAACTCTTCCATTTTTCCACAACTTCAAATCCGAAAGGTTTAAGACCGTTGTCTTTGATCAGGTGTATAGCCGACACATTCACCGTTTTCTATAATTCGTTTATTACCAAAGCCTATACAGTTTTCAAAAATTCCAGGTAAGAGTTATCATCCTTACACCTCTGTTATAGAAGTGTACTAAGATTATCTATACTGCCCTCTATCGCCTCACCCTCTTCTCATTGTGAGAATGCCGAAATCTTATTGTTTCTCCTTATTTTTGGATATCGCTTAGCTTTTTGGCAAAAACGCAATATCAGATGAATCTTTCTCAATTCTCGTCTTCATACAAATCAATCAATTCATTTACATATTTATATAGTGAGTCCACCTCCTTTTTAAATATGTAAACATAGTAGCATTGTGTAAAAGTACATCTGATTTTTCAGCTTGTTTTATATCAATCATTAAATCATTCTCTTTTAGACTTATACCCTTATTTTTTATATATTTCACTGATTTGATCACAATGTAAATCAACTATCATGTTTCCCTTTTTCCAAAACTCCTTATGCCACCATTTTCCTGATATAAATCTATATAAAATTTGACTATCGAAATACCCAGTCTATAATCATTGCACACCATACACCTATTGCTCCTATATGAAAAACATTGGCTATAAAAAGTGATGTTGCAAAATCTGAATACCGTAAATTGAAAACAGAGCTTACGTCATTGTAAACTTTACGATCATTTCCTGCTCTTAATGCATTTAGAAGTATAAAGCTTAAAGCCATAAGAATACCGCCATTCCCATATGTATCCATACCAGTACTGGCTGTAAGCTCTCTTGTGGCATCCGATACCTTATATATTGAGATAAAAAAGCTTTGAAATCCCAATATAAATATAGTGAGGAATTATAATGACCGCATATCCTATAAACATCAATTTTTACATAGTATTTAGCTTCTTTTATAATTTCCCGCACCCACACATCTTCCTATGACCGTAATCATAGCAATACTTATCGCATTGCCCATGTTTACACTCAAGTCCCGTCAAGATTATTTGCTATGGCATTGGCCGCTATCTCCGCTCTTCCAAAGTTTGAAATTATGGAAACTACAGCAACTCTTCCGACCTGAAACAGTGAGTTTTCAATTCTGAAGGTATTCCTATATAAAAGTATCCTTCTCCTTATAGTCCATTCTCGGTCTGAATACCTCTTCTATCTTCAAATAAACTATAGCATTTTTATCTCTTGATGCAAGTATTGTTATAGCAATAGCAGCTACACCTCTCTTGATATAACACTCGGTATAGCCACACCGGCCACTCCCATATGTAATACAAAGATTCCGACACTGTTTCCGACTACATTTATTATATTCATAAGTATGCTGACTTTCATGGAAAGTCTTTGAATCTCCTATACTTCTGTATATAGCCGCGCCTGAATTATATATTGCCAGCATAGGAAAACTTATTGCGGTTATTGTCAAATACTGCTTTGCTTGCCTCAAACACCTCGTTATCTATATTACCGAGCATGATTGATATAAGAGGATGAGCGAATATTATAACAAGTATGGAAATAATAACGAAACCGAAATGTCATAATCTCAAGCTGAGCAGCCGCAGTGACATGCATCGTCGTTTTTCCTTTGCACCTATAAACTGACTGATTACTACTGCACCGCCTGCTGCAAGTGCGGCCAGCAAAGATATAAGTACATTGTTTACCATATCAACAAGCGACACTCCTGATACTGCCGCCTCACCTGCAAAGCTTACCATAACGGTATCCGACATTTCCACAGCTATGGCCAGAAACTGCTCGATAATCAGCGGAACTATAAGCAGTTTCAAATCAGTATTGCATAATTTCCCGGTATATTTTTATTATCCTGTTCCATATATTCTCCATATAGCCGTCACTTTACAAGTTCTCACTCACCAGTAAACATCCCGAATGTGGTTCTATCTCCATGCTCACATGGCCGTATCATTAAAATATGTTACCATTCCTACATTGTAACCTGTAGGATTTGTATAGATTACTCTGCTTATAGCCGCATTATCTCATGCCTGTGAGATAGAGCGGAATATCTATTTACTTTTTCTCTTCCGGTATGAATTATAATTACAGATACATTATCTTTTTGAAACTCTGGCATAACCTACTATACGTCTTTTTGAAATAAGTTTTCATCAAAGAGCCGTGTTTTTAACTCTTTTTCTTATTCTAGTGCCATCTGTTCCTTATATCCCGTGATACTCTAAAAGTTCAAGATTTTCATTTCACTCATGATATGTTCTCCTGCTGTCCGGATCTAGTAAAACCGCATACTCCGACCTCGTCACCATAGATACCGGTAGGTGCACCCAGCAGAGTTAGCTGCATCAGTATGGCCTGCCTCATAACCTCAAAGCTTTACACCTAGCTTGCATCCTCTGATTTATGAGTATTTATTCTTCCTACAATACCGTTTGTTCTTGTCGGAATCTGGAATGATCATGATTTGAAAGCTGAATCATGATACAAGTGCTACATCATAATGCATTTTTCCAAGTGCATTCTTTAACATCATAAAGAACACATCTGCATTCCTCAGGCTCATATCCTCTCTGTCGGAATGTTTCTGCAAGCCTGTCAGAAACCAGCTCACCGGCTCCATAAAGCCGTCGTAGTTCATTCTCCGTCCCAACACTTGCCGTCCAGCCAAAAACTCTGGATCACCCGTGATGCTCGGCAAGAATAATTGCGTCCTTGTTTACGGATTTTACCCATCATCCTGAACATAGTCCAAAAACTTATGGTTAAACTCTTTTGTATAGCTGAGATCTGCACTACATCAAGTCTCCAACCGTCCACATTAAAGGCGGTGATATCCACTTTGTCAATTCTAAGTATCTCATCAACCAGCTTTTTGACTGTTTTCATAATAGAGCTTCGGCAAGTATCATGTCCCCACCAGCCGTCATCATTCCGTTCCGATAAAGTTGAAGCATGATCTGAATTCACTTTCTTCTGCAGCCAGTATGCACCTATCGGATATTCTTCATCCGCTCTTTTATAACACCTTCTTTGTCCATCCATTTATTAGGATCACAGTGATTAAATACTCCGTCTATAATCACTTTGATATTTCTCTTATGAGCTTCTTTTTACCAGTTTTATAAATACTCATTACTTTGCCTCAAGATTTTTCCTACTTGTAACTCTTTTTACATACTTTTGCGGTATTTTTATTGTCACTGTCAAACTCACCTAAAAACTCCGTCCGTATCCTCCACTATTTTTCCCATATGTGCATCGATGTAGTCATAGTCCTGCGTATCATATTTGTGATTTGAAGGTGATACAAATAGAGGGTTAAAGCATATCACCTCAACCCCAAAAGTCCTTTAAGTAGTCCAGTTTTTGTAAAACGCCCTCCAAGTTCTCCGCCATAGAAATATCCCACGTCAAAGTTTGAAGGATATTCATTCCAATTCTTCCTTATGTTTTACAGGTAAACCTATATATATATATTCATCATCCACGACATCATTGGTTTCATCTCCACGATTGAATCTGTCGATGAATATCTGATACATTAAAGCCCCTTTGCCCAATCAGGCAAAGAGAAGTCTTCATTGTATTCAAACAATGTGTCTTCTTTTAAATAATCCGTAACTCCGAATCTTGTATAAAGAGAGTTCTTCCACCCTCATTTATTTTTAAAATAATATTTGAAATAATTTTACATCATTCAAATCAGCGTAGTAATAATCAAAGTATTCACTTGAACGAAAGCTTTTCCATCTTTGATTCATCTACCGTCAAAATGATTTACCAAAAATTTCCGGCTTATCATCCTTAAAAACCCTTATCTGTGTTCGTATTTCCTGTCTATTTTGAGGCTTTGTAATGATATATAATCCATCGTTTCATCACTAAAAATACCTTCAATATTCATTTTCAAAATAACGCCTCAAATTCTTCAAAACCTATCTTTTCTCTCTATAAAGCAGCTTAGCACATGACTCTACACATACTTTCTCTTCAATATTATCTCTTTCTGCCTTTTTGTAGCAGTCATTGATAATGTTTCTGACTTCTCATCAATCATACTTGCAGTCTCTTCGCTGCATCCCTTGTCTGACCCAAGTCTCTTCCTATGAATATTTCATCACCTTCATTGCCGTAATTTACAAGTCCGGCTCTATCGTTCATACCGAACTCCATCACCGATTGCCTTTTTGCAACCTTTGTCGCCTTGCTTTATGTCTGAGCTTGCTCCTGTCGTAATGTCACCGAAGATGATTTCTTCCCGCTATTCTTCCTCAAAGACTTACCATTATGTCATTTTAACATCTTGGATTTTTGTATTAAACATCTGATCCTCGCCTCGGCAAAGGCATTGTATATCCTGCAGCACTCACACCTGTAGGTATAATGGAAATAGTATGTACCGCGTCCTACTCCTTCAAGTTCTCTGAAAAGTATGGCATGTCCGGCCTCATGATATGTGAAAATCGCTTTCCCTTTTCACACTTACTATTCTTGATTTCTTCTCAGTACCTATTCCCACTTTTATAAACGCTCTGTTTATATCATCTGCACAAATATAAGCCTTCTCCTTCTTGCGGAAAGTATTGCCGACTCGTTCATAAGATTTTCAAGATCCACCTGTAAATCCTGAAGTCTGTCTCGCCACTCGAATGTAAGTCTACATCATCACCTAAAAGGCTTTGATGAAGCATGTATCTTCAATATTGCTTCTCGTAGCTACATCAGGTCTGCCTACTGCAACTTTTCTGTCAAATCTTCCCGGTCTAAGGAGTGCAGGATCCAAAATGTCTACACGGTTTGTTGCCGCCATCACTATGATGCCTTGATTTCCTCAAACCGTCCATCTCCACAAGGAGCTGATTTAGAGTCTGCTCTCTCTCATCGTGACTTCCGCCAAGTCCTGACACTCTTCTTCTGCCGACCGCATCAATCTCATCTATAAATATAATACATGGAGCGTTTTCTTGGCGTCCTCAAAAAGATCTCTGACTCTGCTTGCACCGACACCCACAAACATCTCCACAAAGTCGGAACCTGATATTGTAAAAGAAAAGGTACTCCGGCTTCACTGGCCACCGCCTTGCTGCAGAGTTTTTCCGGTTCCGGAGGCCCAACCAATATAATTCCTTTTGAGGATTCTGGCACCAAGCCTTGTGTACTTGCAGGGATCCTTTAAAAGTCTACAACTTCAGCCAGTTCTTCCTTCTCTTCCTCAAGTCCTGCAACCTTTGAAAAGTTTACATTTGCCGTCTTTACGATTCTTGCTCTGCTTTTGCCGAAATTCATCATCTTTATTATTCGCCGGCGCTGCCTTACTGCCGCAATCTTTCTTCCGTTCATATACATGACAAAGAACATTACTCATGACGGCCAGCAGTAATACCGGCAACACGGTAGTTTGTAAATGATACTCTCTCGGAACATCATCTAAGATATATAGTTATATCCTCAGTCTCCATTTTTGATGAACTCATTTACATCAGATATAAAATAATGTCATTTCAGCTTTACCGTATTATCCCGATCCTTGAAGTAAATTATAGCCTCACCTGTAGGGTTTGATGAATTCTGTCTTATCTCATCAGTCCGATATTATCTCTCTTCAATTACGCTGTTAAACTCGGCAGAGTTAAGTTTTGTAATACTAGCTGATTTCCCATGTTAAAGATCAGCCATATTATAGTGCCACAACAAACAGTAAGAAAAACATTCTTACCGGATTATCCGTCATTATTCTCCAATCTCGGTCGAAAGCTCCATAACTCGATGATGGAAGATTTCATATCTCTGGTCGTAATCAAGTCCAGTATCCCACCACAAACTTGTCCTCTATTTCCAATAGCATACATAGTCTACAGCATTATCCTTTTCTCTTCTTGATGACTTATCTAAAGAGTACAAAGCTTTATTGACTTTACTCTCTTTTCCAATATATCAAGAAGATATGACAAAGTATTACCTGAATCAATAATATCTTCTACTACAAGTACATCCTTACCTGCTATAGTCCTGTCGTCCAAGATCCTTTATTATCTTTACAACACCTGAGCTAGTAGTTTCAGCACGTAGTTTGAAACACTCATGAAATCAAGTCTTACATTCAAATCAAGTCTCTTGGCAAGGTCACACATAAACATGACTCCACCCTTTAACACACATATAAGTATCAAATCTTTGCCCTTGTAATCCGCATTGATTCTTCCCGCAACCTCCAAAATCCTCACTTATCTCATCTTCCGATATCAGTATCAACTTTTCTTTCATACTATCTCCTACTTACTTCATTTTTATATTTTTGTATTTTCATCTATTCTGTAGAGTTCTCCCGTTCTGTCAAGCCCGGCTTCTCCGAATATATTGCTCTCTAAATATCCAAGTATCTCAAAGTCCGTCGCTAACAACTACATGTTCCCTCTGATATTTAAAAGGTATCTTATCATCCGTGAAAAGTGACAGTCTTTTCTGCCGGATTTTTGATGTATACAAATCTCGCTTTCACATCTCTCTGATTACAATATTTTTCCTCTATGATTTTTATCATATCATCTTTTTATTAATAATATTGTTTATACATATAGGTTTTCTATTATATTTTTCACTATATTTTCATGACTTTGTCAAAATCAAGCCACCTGATATTACCGGCTTTTCGGAATGTCCTTAATATTGAAATTATCCAAAATCTTGTAGTTTATTTCTAGGCACTGGAAATCTTTTCATTATCCGATCTCATTTTATCTTCATCTGCAAACCTCTTATATTTCATATTCACTGTAGACTTTTATATCCGCATTTTAAATCAAAGCCTGTCCGTTTTCCGACTTTTGCAAAGATTCCATATATATCCTCTATATGCACCATACCGATATCTTTATTCCAAGCTTTACTACTTTTTAAATACTTTTCTCTAAAGCACACCTGATAATATATGTACCGATAATATGAGACCATTAAGTAAGGCCTCTTTGTCTCATCAGAAAATCTATATTTGTCTTTGATGCAATTTTCACAAAATTTATAGCTGAACTAAACTCATCGGGCCTCAGTGCCAGTCCGTAATTTTAGCAAATTTGGCAATTATCGATCACACATTGCTAATCGTTTTTCACATCGGAAAAGACCTTATTCCTGTAAATATTATTTCTTGTATAATCATTTTCCAGATTGGTACTTCGTCCGTCATATAATCTATACTGTTTCTTTTAAGATAGTCCCCATTTTCTCATCCCCTTGAAAATGCCAGTAAAGGTCTCATAATATTTTTACTTTCACTGAAAATGCCCTTTAATCCTGATATACTGCTCACCCCTTTGAAAGATTGTGACAGATACTCCTGCATTGTCATTTTTATTATGAGCCACTGCACTCTTTCGATCTTGTTAAAATCCAACTCCTTCCTTTAACGCTATATCTTTTGTGATACACCCTCGAGCCCCAGACCTCATCTTTCTTCCTGGCTTCTTCCTTCCACTTAGCGTCACGATCTCATAATCCCGTATATCATAGGAGCTGAAAAACAATATCAAGTTTTCGCAAAATTTGCACTTTACACTTTCTACCACGACCTGCTTCTTCACCCCTATACCATGACGAGTATAGATGACGAGCCCTATTTTGCTAAGGCTTTTGTATATGACTCAATGTATGCAACAGGCATGGCGGAACTCCGCACCCTCCGCTTGTTACACTGCTAAGTACTATTTCTATCTCGACCAGATTATTATCCTCTATGAAATGACTAAACGTATCTATATCCAACATATTATTTTTCTGCCTTTACAGCGATCTCATCAGGAAAACAAGTCCAAGTTTTTCTCTGCCATTTCTATTATATAACTGTCGGTTTGAAACACATTATTTTCTTGTGCTTCAAGTTTCTTCGACCTCGTCTTCACTCTCAAGTTCTTCAATCACTGATTGTAGGACTCTTTACATACCCCGCTTTCTTGACACTGCTTTACCTTTTAATCCGAGAATAACTCGCTACAGATAAAAACCACCTGGTGACAAAAATTATCGCAATTTATTTTCCGATATTGCGCCGCTTTTCGGCTTTCTTTTCTCGCCATAAAACACCTTTAAATTCCGAGAGTCGGCTTTCGATGACTGACATTTTTAAGCGGCTACTGACTTTATAATAGTATCATCTCATTCGTCGCAGCCTCAATCATATCGGCAGCAGCACTTGACTGAACTTTCTCCACATGAGCTTTTGAGTTAAGTAAAGAAGCATACAAAGTCCGTTCTGGCCCATACCTCCACCTCCATTGATATGGTACCTCCCACAAAGAGCCTTGGTGGAAAGGTAAACTCTTCTCTCATGTATGCATTTGGTGGTCTTTACTCGAGCTCCATCGCTGCCTCATCCACTCTTGATACCCATATCTTTGATATCTCCACGCACAGTTTTAAATTTCAAACCAGGAAGAGAATATCACTTCGTTTAAACTCCCAGTCGTCATGGTCAGGTGCTCAGTTGCCGCTCGAGGCTGCACAGTTCTCCCACACCACCGATTGATTTTCCCATAAAAACACACAGCCATGCTCTCTTTAACACAGATTTTCTCCTCGCGAGAGTCTTATCAGGATATCTAAGTCTCAAGATCCCTCTGATGTGTAAAGAATTATATCATCCGGCAAATGGTTGGAGCAGCAGGATATTTTATTATACCACACCTGCATGCTCCATATGCTCGATCATCTTTGAACATGGTTCTCACTGCATCTTCCAAAACAATAGTTCTGGTTCCTTTTCTTATTACCTTCCCAGTCCCATCGATCCACATAGCATGAGTGAAGATTGTCAAGTTTCCTATCTCTTATGGTCGACCATTTGTGTGTAAAGGCCTTCACCCGATGCGATTGAGTACCTCACCTAAGAGCCATTCTTCACACTTTGCAAGTGATTGAACAACTTTCATACCCTCATTAGGAACCTGAGCATATCAAAATGCTACAGGATCGCTCAACTCCGTTTGAAGCATCAGTCTAACTCGCATTGACTTTTGATACAAACAAAGGAGCTGAAACTCTCCAGATCTACATTTCCTTTTCCGAATTCTTTTTGAAATGTATCTTCTGATATATTTTATCGCTTCCATGCGTCTGTCTTTACACTTAATAAGGGATCATACAACTCTTTTGTAAAAATCACGCCACAAACAACCTCCGATATATAAATCATACTCTTATTGATGATAGCACTAGCACCGCTAACATACACAGATACGCTATAACTTAATAAAAGACAGAAGAAAAGACTGCCTTTACAGCAGTCTTAAAAATTAATTCTACTGCACGCCTGTCTTTTCGGTCCTGTGGAAGTTCTCTCTTCCTTTTCAGCAAGTGCTGAGTTTCGAAAATACCGTTGTTAGCATGAAGCCTTGATATCTTCCCTCGGCTAGTGCTTCCCACAAAGACTTCTCTGACATGAACTGAATCTTCTCTCTCTGCGGATGTGATGTATTTATCCTGTTCATCCTTTCTTTCTTATCTTTAGCTTTCCTCATGCTTTGCACTGATTGCAGGTGTCCGTCCTTGCTCGGCACTTATATCTTTCAGATTAAATCCCGAATCTCTCACACTCACTCCATAGTTTCCTTCTCTGACCCTCCTTTTTACATCTGTCTTCATGCTTGAGCCCTCAAACCTTCTGAAATCTCTCTTCCAAAAATCATTATTATCATCAACAAATTGTAACTTCTTCCTGGTACAATACATATCCACATTCTCCTCTTTAGTATTCATTATAAGCTGCAACAAAACCTTGTAACGATATTGCATATCATGCGTTTCTATTTGCTGCGTGCATACTAACACTACCACCACTAGCACTGTCACAGTTGAGTGCTAGAACCATATCATATCACCATTCAACAAAACTCTCTCTTAAACCTCTCACATTCCACTTTTAGAATATCCTAAAATTATATTCGCGTTTAGATTGAACTGTCCGTGTCCAGGCTTCAATATAAACTTTTAAAAGTAAAAATTTAATTCAACAAAAAGTTATTTATTTATTGGAGGTAATTGTGGCTAATATCAAATCAGCAAAGAAGAGAATCTGTTGCTTTAGTTAGAACTGAGAACAAGTCTATCAGATCAAAAAGTAAAGACTGCTATTAAGAAAGTTGACAGTGTTGTTGCAGCAAATGACAAGAAGCTTGCACAGGAGAACCTTAAGAATGCTATCGTTGAGATTACAAAGCAGCATCAAAGGGTGTATATCACAAGAACAATGCATCTCGTAAGGTTGCAAGACTTTCGAAAGGCTGTTGATAGTATCAATGCAGAAACAAACTCCAATGACCGTCATCATTGAGTTTCTTTATTTCACCTAGCCCTATTTCGGCAGGTGATTTTTATCTGCTTATAATCATTTTCAAATCTTATTTCCTGACTTGAGAATTTCTCCTCATATTCCGTCATTATATTTCCTTCAGATTCCTTTTTCAGAATGAAAGTCAAAGCTGCAAAATCAAGCTTTCCACTTTGAAACCTTTACCACCTCCAAAGAATATCTCAAACAGCCCGATATTATCGGTCTTAATTCTATTACTCCGTCCTTTTTCAATATAATATCGTACACATTTTAAAAATCCGGTGATGTAAGTCTTCTGTTTTGCATGTCTGTCCTTCGCAAGGATCGGAAAAATTAAGAAATATCTTTGATCAACCTCTCCTGCCTCAAATATCTCCGAAAGTTTCTTTTTGCATCTGCACATAGAAACCTTAGATTGTCTATACTCTTCTCTTTTTCAAGGTTTCTTTTCTTTGTATTGCTTTTCATCAGTACACTTTCATACTTTTTCTATACCGATAAAGTTTATATCCGGATGTGTTATCGCCATATTTCTGATAAACTGTCCTTGCCCATTCCTATCTCAATCTGCAAAAGGTCTTTTTCTCCTCAAAGATATCCTGTACTTCCTCTTCAATGCTATTGCTTTATCTTCTCTGATACATTCCTTTGCTTTTGCTATAAAGTCCTCACAGCCCTTTTATATGTCTAAGTCTCATTATTACTACCCCATTTCCTATATAGCAATTTAGTATACATTATATCGATAAATAGCAACAGGCATTTTTATACCTGTTGCTTATAAACATATTACTGCTCTATAGCCCTCTCTTCCAAGAGTTATTGTTACAGTCTCTTTTCTACATAATTGCTCGCTTTCATCCAGCCTTTGAACTGTCAAATCCACTGTTTTTCCACCTCACAATATGTGCATATTTTTGAGACTTTCCATGGATCTTACACTTTGTCCGTCAAACTTTGTTATGATATCCTCGGCCTCAAGTCTGAGGATGCTGCCGCCCGCCTTCTACAACCTTGTAAACATAAATACTCTGTGGCATACATATGCCTTAGCCATTTCCTCATCTATATCCTTACTCTGTATTCCAAGATATCCCTGAGTTTCTACCGCAACAACCGTTCTGGTTTCTTTGCTTGAAAGTTCAGCTATAAGATCCTTTACTGCAGGAAAATAGGTATGGCATAGTCTATCCTTCAACATCGGTATCTGAATACTTTGCTGAATTTATACCGATGACTTCACCCTTCATATTAATGAGTGCACCGCCTGAGTTTCCGGATTTATAGCGGCATCTGTCTGAAGAAGATTTCTTGATGTGCCTCCCTCAGTCTTTACTTCTCTGTTTAATGCCGAAATATAACCTACAGTTACAGACTGGTCGTATCCAAGTGCATTACCTATAGCAACCACCCTCTGTCCGACCTAATATCATTTTGAATCGCCTATATTTTGCAATACTTATCTTTGACAATGTATCTTCTGAAAGATCTGAAAGCTTGACTGCCACAACGGCTAACATCATTGTCACTGTCTCCGCCCTTTACGGAGGCTGCAGCCTTTGTTCCGTCATTAAATCTAACTTCCAGACTGTCGGTATCTGCAATAACATGATTGTTTTGTAACCACCAAAAGTTCGAGTATCTGTTTTTTTCCGACTATAATACCTGAACCGCTTGATCTGTGCCTCATAGCTTTGTGTTCCGAAGAAGCTGTTCTGTGTAATCTCAGCTTTACCATAGATAGCTCACTACTGAAGGTGCATAGCCTTGTCTACAATCATGTAGACATCCATATTTGAAAGATTTGTTGGGTGCCGCAGTGCTTTCACTGTCACTCTTGATATCGGTTTGATTTCCTATAATAATATTGTCTTTAGTTTCCACATTGCTTTGAAATATAGCTGTTGGCATACAGTATTTACACCTACCATTACTCCACCGGCAACAAGTCCGAATACAGCTGCACTTGCTACAAGACCTACGGCCTTACTCTACTTTTTGATTTCTTTCTGCCCTCACCCTTACTTTGGACTTTTTGAGGCTGTGCGGTAAGAGCCCTGCTCGTACATCTTCTGACTGAGTTGTTCTATAAGTTTCTCTACTGTTTCCTTCAATGTTTGCATTATTGTTTACCTCCTCATCTGTATTTGTTTTATCTAAACTCACCGTATTAACGCTGCTGCCGGACTCCGCCTCATTTTTGGCTATATTCTCTGCAGCTTTTGCAAGACTGTCCGTATGTCTTTTTATAATACTGTCTATATCCTTTTTGCTCGGACTGAGTATCAATACCGATTTCATCTGGTATTTGTGTTTGAAATCTCTGTTTTGTTTTCTGTGTTTGTTGTAAGCTCCTTGTATTGTTTATCTCATTATCAAATTCATCTCTATCAAATCCCATATTCTTATTCGTACGATTACGTGCGCTCCTTTCATAGTATAAAAAAGCATCGGTAGCTTTCCTTTATGGTTTATAGTCTACCAATGCTTTTGTGGTCTTATTTTGTGTACTGAAAATAAGTTTAATTTGTGTTTTTATTCAGGTTTTGCTTCTACAGTCTGTGAAACAGTACTTCCATGGTCCCACTACATTAGAGCAGTGCTACAGTTTCTTCTTTTGCTGTAGTCGTCAAAAGGTTCCACTGTAGATTCTTTAGGACTCTTTCCCGACTTTGTCTGAGCCTGCAGTTGTTTCACGGTCCGTTTGATTTCCTCGGCTGAGCCTCACTGCTTGCGGCAGTAGCCTCCCGGTCCGTTTACCCTTCTTTGTCTGAGCTTTCAGCTGTAGTATTTTTCTTATTCTGAGCCTCGGTTGACGAAGTTATAATTCTCACATTTGAACCCTTTGAGGCTCTGTGGTCTCTCCCGGGCCTACATTTACTCCTGTTTTTGAGCTGCTTGTGGTCTTATCCTTTCAGCCGCATTTTCTCTTCTCGGTAGGCTTTATATAGTACTTATTTCCGTCACCGTCTGTGTAATAATCATTTTCATCTTTATTCTATCCAAACGGTTTCACTGTCTTTATCGTCTGATAATATCTTCCGTTATTATCTATGTAGATATCTACACTCTTTTTAGTCTCGGCTTCGGTAGTCGATTTCTTCTTACTCTTGGTTTCTTTATCATCTTCATCGGTGTTTTTTGATTCGACTTATATCCGCCGCTGGTTTTTTTACTGCTTTATACTGTCACCGTCTTTATAAACTCCGGTATCTGATGAAATTCTGTCACTGTAGGCTTTTTACTTTGCGGAAACCTCACAATTTTCATCACCGAAAGAGATATTTGTGAAGTTCCAATACATTACTCTCAAGGTTTACTGGGAACTACTATAAATCCCTTTGTACCCAGAGTCATATCATCCAATTCAAACGGAAAACCCTGCAGTATCTTTTTAAATTATATTTTCCGAAATCATTTTATTACATCAAGACCGTCCTGCCATGTAAGATTTGTCGCTACCATGGAAAGCTATATTTCCAAGAAGATCATTCAAAGTCTTAAGATCGGCCTTCTTTGCCTTCCTCTCAAAGCAAGTTCAATAACTTTTCTCTGTCTTCCGTTCTCTGGTAATCTGTGTCCATATATCTAAGTCTGTATATGCAACAGCCTGAACACTGTCCAAATGCTGCATGCCCGGAGCCTTTAACTGTACCGGATCCTATACCTGTTCCCTTTTACAGTTTCTGTAATATAAGAGTTTATATATTTTAAACCCGGCTTTGTGATTTCTATATCTACACCGCCCAAAATATTTATTGCTGTTGCAACCGCCTTCCAGTTGAATGTAACATAGTCTGTAATATTAAGATCCAAACTGTCATTTAACATCTTAACAGCTCTTGCCAGTCCGCCATAGCTATATGCATGTGTGCCTTCTGGAATGAATTCTACCTACATCACAGTATGTATCTCTGTATACAGATACAAGTTTAATATCTCCTGTAGCCTGATCTATTGAACATATAATTATGACATCGGATCTGTTTCCTTTCCGACACTGTTGTCTCTGAGTCTACACCGAATAATGCAATATTTCATATCCTCTCATCTCCTGAAGCTTTTTTTCCGACAAGCCGGTATTTGCCACCTCTTCCACATCATACTCCGGTCGTTGGATTTTAGAATATTGTTTCAGCGCATAGGCATATGCAAATATAACGCCCAGAACCAGCATCTCCGCTATAAGCATAGTAATGAAAAAGCAATTTTGACTTTTTCTTTTTCTGACTTCTTTTTCTGCTCATTATGATCCTCCTGCTAATAAAGCATTCTTGTTTATAAATCCCTTTAAATATCGTCAAAAACATTATCTTGAAATCAAAACCCAAAGTCCAGTTTTCAATATAATATAAGTCATGGTCTATCCTCTTTGTATTGAAGTATCTCTCTAAACCCGTTAATCCCTGTGCCCAACCGGTAAGTCCCGGTCTGACTTGATGTTTTATCATATATGCGGTATTTCTTCTCTGAACTTTTTCCACATAAAAAGGTCTCTCAGGTCTTGGACCCACAAGTGACATATCACCCTTTTAAGATATTGAAAAACTGAGGCATTTCATCAATACTTGTTTTCCTTATAAATCTACCTATTTTGGTGACTCTCGGGTCATTTGGAGTAGTCCATTTTGACTTTTCCTCTGACGGCTTTTGTACAGCCATTGAGCGGAATTTATACATTTTAAAAGGTTTATTGTGTAAACCGACTCTTTCTTGAGCATATATTATGGGGCCACCGTCTGTCAGCTTTACCAGTATTGCGGTAATTAACATCCATGGTGAGAACAGTATTATACCAAATAATGCCCCGAATATGTCAACAATTCTTTTTATATATGCATTGTGCAATTCTGTAAGCGGCACATGCCTGATATTTATAACCGGCAATCCCTGTAAGTCCTCTATGTATGGAATAGTAGGAATAAAATTATTGTAATCAGGTATAAACTTTGTATGAACACCGGATTTCTCACAGTCATTTACTATGGCTTCCAGATGCTCATATTCTTTTATACTGAGAGTTATCGCTATTTCATCAAGCACATTCATCTCTAATATCATATGAAGATTCGCTACGGTTCCTATCACCTTTACACCGTTATAGCTGAATCCTCGTTCTTTATTATCATCCAAGATACCTCTGATATTATATCCCCACTCAGGATTTTGTTTTACTCTGTCTATATATCCTTCAGCAGCCCTTGAATACCCGATTAATAAAATATGCTTCTGATTATACCTTCTGTCTTATGTTCATTAAGAAAATTCGTATTGAAGTTCTCTCAACTATCATAAGTACATTTGCCAGAATATAGAAGATAATTACCAATCTTTCTTGAGAAGTGATGCATATTCATATTTTTACCACCCAAATAGAGTGTCAATGTAAATATCAACCATCCTATGGAATTGGCTTTGAATATATTTTGCTATCTCGCTTCTTCTTCCCGAAACTCTCTTAGGTGTATACAGTTCAAAGAATTCATATAGTATCAAAAACCGGGTATAATTATTATCAGAGCACTGAAATACTCCTGTGCCGACAATGCAAGCAAGGCATCATCATTATAATACATTATAAGATAAGCTATTAAATAACTTAAAAATATAACCAGAGCATCTAAGAGTATATGCAGCCTGTTTAATCTCTTCTGGTTTTCTTTTAATCATATATTGCTCCATATCGCAATCTTATGCGATAGACTTCTTTTTCATTATTCGTAAAATCATATATCAATTTTACAACCAAAACGCAAAATCATTTATTACATTTTACTTAATCTTTAGTAACAGTTCTCAACTGCTATGTCTTTTTATAAATCTATACACATATTCAAATGTTCCGCTATTATCTCGCCCTCAAGCGCCAATATATCCGTTTTTCTGATTTCCGAAAAATCAACTCTTTCACATTCTCCAAGATTTTTGAAAACCTTCTTTAAGTCCGCTTATATAATCTGTCAGAAATCCTTTTTAAAGAAAATGCCGTTTTTAATTAAAGTTCCCAGTAAAGAGGGAAAAGTTAAATGCAATCTGCAGGTTTGTCATATTTTTATAAATCAAATAAATATTATTTCTGCTGCAAGCCTTACCTTAAAAGGAATTGTAGCTTTGATCCTGAAGTTGCACTCCGAGATGATATACCTTGGCCATTGGCTCAAAAACCGATAATATATCCTCTAAGTCTTGCTCTGAAACTTAAGTCCATATCCTCCAAATATGCAAAATGCATTTCATCAAAAATAACCTATTTCATCCAAGATGCTCTTTCTGTATATACTTGCACCGGCACATGCCGAAAATACAGCTCTTCTTTTTGTAAAATCCACTACCTTTTCTCCGACACCTATCTGATATCCCCCAGCCGAGGAGAGAATATCCGTCTCCGCATCATCCACAAGTTCCTTTGTCATGAGCATTTATCATCAGTGGATTTATTGCAAAATATCTTTTCAGACTTTTCTATTGCATTAACAAGCATTTCCACATAGTCCGGAAATACTTCGGTATCATTGTTCAACAAGATAACATATTTACTGTCACAGGCTGCAAGTCCTACATTTACTCCACCTGCAAACCCAAGGTTTTCATCCAGATAAATCACTTTATATTCAGATTGCTTTATAACTTTCAAGATCTCTCAAATAATCTCACGGACTCATCCTTGAACCGTTGTTCACCACCAAAAATCTCAAAATTTTTATAAGTTTGAGTTCTAAGCGATTCAATGCAATCCTTCATAAACTTTATACCGTTATAGTTCGGTATTATTATTGTTACTTTACTCATCTTTCTCCCGGATACCTAAAGGTATTTTTTTATCTTCTCGTCAATAAACGGTTCACCTATTTTTTCATTCAACAAATCTCTAAGTGCAAAGTTTGACTTACGTAATGTAAGATTAGGATTATAATACGGATCTCCTTTTCCAGTATTTTTGACATCTTTTCATAAATATAGCAGTCTCTCTGTTAAATCTTTCGATTTTTTCAGGGCTGTCCTCAAGTCCTCTTGACTTTGACTCATAATGATAGAAAAGTGCATAAGGATTATAGACTACAAGATAGTTTTTATCCCTTACCTTCATACAAAAATCGATATCATTAAATGCAACCGCCAATTCTTCACTGAATCCGCCAACTTCTTCAAATACCGATTTCTTCGTAATAAGTGCTGCAGCCGTTACGGCGGAATAATCCTGTAATGTAAGTGCTCTGTGGAAATAGCTGTTTTCAACCTCTGAAAGTCCTATAAAGGTATGTCCCGCCATCCTCCAAATCCGACTACAACACCTGCATGCTTGTATTGTATCATCATTGGAGAAGTCTTGCACCCACTATACCGACATCCTTTCTCACTGCATACCACATCATCTCTTCTATTGAAGTCGGATTTATAAGTTCTATATCATTGTTTAAAAAGAAAAGATATTCACCGTTTGCAAAGTTTACACCCGAAAAGTTATTGATAAGAGAATAGTTAAATTCTCTCCCAACGTACAACCTTTACATTGTCAAACTCCTTTTGAATCTTATCATAGTACTCAAAAAGTCTTTTTGTTGGTAGAATTATTTTCCACGACAATGAAACTCAATATTCTTATAACTGCTTTTGTCATTATAGAGCGAATCGCCAAATCAAGATCCTCTCTGTGGTCCTTGTTAGGAATGATAATTGAAAGCAAAGGTTTATCTTCCATAATAAAGTATTTGTGGTAAATACCATAATCAACACCCTTTTCTATCTTTTCTACAGGCAATGAAATCCCCACTCTTTCAATATGTGCCTTTATTGCTCTTGCTCCCCGCTTCAAATGCGTATAATTTACTTTGCGGATTTGAAGCTGTTGAATTCATATGGCATCTCCAATGGTATAAAACCTTCGGTATATGTACAATCTTTTTGCATTCTCAGTCACCTGAATATAAAATCATAGTCCCTAGTGTCCGTCAAATGCTGCATCAAACATTCCTGCCACATCCACAAGTTCCTTCTTTACTACAAAGAGATGACAGATATAATTCACACTTTCAAGTAAGTCGATATTAAAATCAGGCTTAAAATGAGGATCGAATAATGAACCTCCGTCCATATCCAGCTTATCCTCATCGGAATATAAGCAGTCACAGTTTTCTTCATTTATTGCCTTTGCACATTCATACAATGCATTTTCGGTAATAACATCATCATGATCTGCAAGTACTATATAATCACCGCTTTGCCATCTTAAGTGCTTTATTTGTATTTCCGGCAATACCCAAGTTTTTGCTGAGTTTATTATATTTTATCTTGCTTCCTGTGTCTTCAATATATTTTTATGAAAATCTTCCTTGTCCTTGCTGTTTTTCACTCCGTCCGCAAGGCAAACTCTCAAAGTTTGAATAAGTCTGTGCAAGAATTGAGTCACAACTCTCTGAGGAAATTGTCAGAGTCGCATAAAGAGGTATTACTATTGAAAAATAAAGGTGAGTAGTCAAATTTAACTTCTCTTTGTGCTGCCAACTCTTCCTTTGTAGGCTTTGGTCTTTTCATACCATTCTGTATATTCGTAATCATTGTCCATGCCCTGTATTTTACTCTTTGACTTTCTGATAAGAGCTCTCAGTCCGTTCTTTTTCATGAAGTTAAAAGCCACCCTCACAGTCTCCATATTGCAAAGGTCTTTAAGTTTTTCCATCCTTTTATAGGCTACACTTGAACGCTTATATATAAGCTCCTCATTATATTTGATTTTTCTTCTTTTGATTGTCAACTTTTATCTCAAGATAATAGTCTTCACCCCTTTTATAATCAAACTTAATATCAAAACTGTAATCTTCATCATATATTTTACCGAAATATACCTGACATACATCATCTCTTCTGGTCTTTACATATTTGAAGTCAACACTTTCCATTTTACTGTTATATACATGAAAAGAAGGCTGAGAACCGGGTTTCTACCCACTACCCAACCGTTTAATGTGATATAATTTCGCGTATGCGAACATAGTCCACCTTATATTTTCATAAAGTATTATCCTTTTTATAATATTCTGTGCTTTAGTGCAGCCTTTATTCATCAAAATTGAGTCTTTCCTCTTCAACAACCAAAGGGTCTCTTCATCACTCTTTGATTTATTGTAGGTATGTACTCGCCTATAAGTCCCTATAAAGAATATCTGTATTGAACCGAGGAAAAGCATACCTATAAGTATCGAAGCCATACCTGCCGGAAATCTGTCCCAATAAAGCAGCTTTTCAAATATAAGATATATACTGCACAATCATTGATATACCTGAAAGCATGACTCCCGCAAATGTGGCAAGTCGCAGACCTCACCTTGGTATATGCCGTAACCGAAAGCATTGCTGCATCGTACAATCTGTATAAATTATTGCTTGTAATTCCGGCTCTTCTTGCGGTTGCTCATATGGAATCTCTTTTTCTTCTGAATCCAAGTTCCGCAACTATTCCTCCTCAGGAAAAGGAACCGATCGTCAAGATTTTCATAACATTTATAAACGCCTTATCATACAGTCCGAAACCTGTAAAATGTTCTATCTGCTCAACTTCTGAAAGTTTCTTTATAGTTTTGTAATACAGACTTCTAAGATGATACATTATCTTATTTTTCCTGACTGACTTCTTGATTCCGATAGCTATTTTTATAGCCCCTTCCCAGGCTTTTTACATATTTTTGGTATCATCTCCACCGGATCTTGAAAAATCTGCAGCCATCAGCACTGTAGGATCTCCGGTACTTTGCAGCATTCCGTAATAAGGTGAATTAAACTGTCCGAAATTTTTCGCATTAAATATACCTTTAATACCCTTATCCGATTTTGCAAAGTTCTCTTATCAACTCTCTGTATTATCTTTTTGAATCATTATCAATAAAAATAATTTTCATACCTATATGATGAAAGATTTTTCAAAACTTTCTCTATGGCATCCGGCCATAGGTACCACATTTTCCTCTTCATAAAAACATGGTACAACTATACTTATCATTCTACCATCCTGCAAGTATCATTGTTTTTATAACAGTATTGCCTCTTGTCCCTCATAAGTTCAAGAGCCTGTTCTACATTTTCAAAGCCTTCAAATGTATGTGTAATCAATTTTTCAGGTGTAAATCTTTTATGCTTTACCATTGAAAGCAGTCTTTCCATTCTGACTCTGCCGCCTTTTCCAAGCTCCATATATACGGTTTTTTTCCTGACATACCTCTACCTGAAGAAAACTTCGGTATCTCCATACTTCCGTCACCTGTAAAAAGTTTCAAATTTACAACCTTCCCGACACCATATCTTACCATATCTATGGCATCTGAAAAAGACTTATCATTGCCACCTGCAATTATTACCACATCTGCGCCCTTGCCTTTTGTTGCTTTTAAGAACATATTCCGTAACATTGTTATCCTTTATATGAAATAACCTCGCTTGCACCATATTCATATGCCAGTGGAATACTTGCGCCCTGCTTCCTGACCGCAATGATTTTTCCTGCACCTCTAAGGGCGGCACCGCATATTGCCATAAGCCCTACACCACCGATTCCAAGCACGACAACTGTATCTCCGAAATTCACTGTTTCCGCACCTGTAAAAGCCTGTAGTGGCTATATCTGTACACATAAGTCCGTTTCAAGACTTACACCTCAGGCAAAATAGCCAAGTTTAAACCGCATCAGCCACTTCAAATTCTCTTTGCAAAACTCCCGCGTACTTCTTCCCAAAGTATTTGCACTGAAGTTTGCTCCTGCATGTAAAAATTTTCGTCCTGTATATCTTTTGTCATGAAAATTGGTGTCATAGACGGAACAACAACCACTATCCCTTCTTTAAAGTCTTTGACTTTTTCACCGACTTTTTTACAATCCTTGCAACTGCTTCATGTCCCAAAAATAAGATTATCCGGTTTTTTCGATCCGGATCCGTATACGGTATTTACATCAGATGTGCAAAACCGATATCGCTACGGTGTCATATATAGCATTATATGGATCTGAAAGTTTCGGACTTGGCAAATCTATACTTTTTGCTTCGTTTCTCCCTTATAAGCGCAAAATGCCTCCATGATATATCCTTTTCAATAATATTTCTTATCTAATTATATATCTTAAATGCAAATGGAACAATAGTGTTAATATAATAAAAATGCTTATACCGACATACTAAGAAGAAATCTTTCAATAGCGGCATAAGCATCTTTTTCATTCTTTAAAAATCATCAAAATTTAATTAATTATCTTTTGTCACCGACAAAAATACTGCAACTGTTCCGTGACCTGTGTGCACCGTTCACATGGCCTATATCTTTTACTTACATTTCCCTTTAAATTCGGGAAACGAGCCTCAAGCATACTTGCCAACTTGTTTGCTTCTTTTTCTGAATCTGCATGGCTGATAAAAACATTTTCCGGTATATCTCTTTCCATCTACGGCCTGTGTTTCCATTCTTGAAACTATAGCTCCATGGTCTTTTCTTGGTCTTTACTTTTTCAATAACTACCAACTTACTCCTCTCCGTCCACACACATAAGCGGACAGAAATTCAATGTCTTTCCAATCTTAAAAAGTAAAATTGGCAAGACTTCTTCTTCTCTCAAGTAGGTAGTTAAGTCTGTGGAAAAAGAACCAGTGATTGATATACTTCTTGGAATTCTCCGCATAACTTTTCAGCTTGTCAATAGGCATTCCTCATCTCTTTGTCTGCCAGGATGTCTACCAGCAGTCCCATACCGGCTGATGCAGACAAAGAGTCTACTACATATAACTGTCTTTCAGGATACTCCCCTTTAAGTTCCTTAACTGCTGCCATCGCTGATAGATACGATTCGGATATACTTGATGATAAGCAAATATGCAATACATCCTTGCCATCTTCCAAGAATTTCTTAAAGTATTCCTTGTATTCTGCCATGTCGATTTGACTTGTTGTCGGACTTTCACCGTTTCTCATTCTTTCGTAGAACTCCGACAAAGGCACGCTCTCTCCCATACTTTCATCATATGTCTTGCCACCTATAGTGTATTTACAGTCTATATGATGAATATCCCTACTAGAGTAATACCCGTTAGTCATATCTGCGGTGGAGCTGCATGATAAAATATAGTCCTCCATGACTATACCTCCTAACGTTTTTTTGTGACCCAACCAAATGGAATTTGATACCAAAACATCATCTACGTCCCATTAAAAATGCTCTGATATAAGGATCGGTCAATCCTTCTTTTCTGTCTTTACATATCAAGTCAATCTAATGTCAATTTGCAAATTCTTCTGCAACTCTATAATAACATACTTTTAGGCTATTTTTTTCAATATTTTATTATTTGATTTATATTTTTATGTTTTTTTATTCACAAAATGATTTCAAAAAAGTAATTTTACTATATAAAACATATATATAAGATATATTTGTTCAATATGGAAAAATTATAGTTCAGCTATTAAACAATTATACAATCTGCTGTATCATATTGAAAGAACATCAATGATAGACTGCAATGCTTTCCAAACTTCCGTTATCTCTTATCTTATAAAAACAGATGTTCCAAAAGTCTTTTTCTCCGATTCTGCCATCTCTTTTTCAAGATTTTTCCGTTGCGTCTGAAAAACACTTTTTAAATTTTTCCTGAAACAATGCCCATTTTAAAAATTTCTCCACACCTTCATCCGTCATTGCATTTGCTTTTTTTCAATACTTATCTTCTTTTTCTCATTGTTTTCATCTGCAAACTTTTTCATGTCATCCATATTGTAATAATATACATTATCAAGGCTTCTACTCTTTCATCTATATCACATGGAACCGCCAAATCAATGAATACTTTTTACTTCCCTGGCACAATATTCTCCTGAATATGTTCCTTTGTCAGAGTGAAATGAGGTCCGCTTTGTAGCCGAAACAATAATATCCGCATCATTTATATAATCATATCTGTCGTTATATTCTATAATTCTCACCCTGTCCATCACATTTGGAGACATATCTATATTATGCCTTCTTCTGTAATATATATCTGTGAAAAAATCGTAGCTTATCGTATCTTTAATACTATATCTCCGATTTTTTTCCGGATGCACCTATCACAAGTATATTTTTCCTGAAAAACGAATTAAGTACATCCTTTGCTGCTCTCAGTGCCAATGTAGCTGTAGATACTCCTGATTTTGAGATTAAAGTTTCTGTTTTTTTATCTTCTTAGCCTCCGTGACGGCGTCTCTGAACAATGTATTAAGATATAAATGTGCTGTATCGCACTCTCTTGCAAATTCTATAGCATCCTTTTACCTGCCCAAGTATCTGGTCTTCCCTATAAGCATTGAATCCAGACCTGCACTGACCTTTATACAGATGAGAAACTGCACTCTTTCCGGTATAGAAAAAGCAAATAATCTCTGAGGTTTTTCTATATTTATACCTATTATCTCTTCACATTTTTCCAAAATAATGTTTATTATACTGCCGGTACTTTGTCATTTCCCGCACTTACATATATTTCTGGTTCTGTTACATGTGATAAGTACTGCGGCTTCATCTATCAGTTCTTCACTGCATAATGATTTTAAAAGTCTCTTTTTGTCCTCAGTTCCGAATGCAAAAATACTCTTTATCTTTTTGCGGTGTATTTCGAAAGCTTAGCTTAGGAGTAAAATCATTCTTTTTCCCCAAACTCGGCTATTACATCCAAAGTATTTTTATATCCTCAGCTGTATGTGCATTGGATATAAATGCCGCCTCAAATTGACTTGGTGCACATAAATACTGTTCTCTTAAAAAGCTGTAATAACTTGCATATTTGTCAAGGTCACAGCTTAATACATCCTCATAGCACTCAACTTTCTTTTGATGTGAAAAATACCGATAACAAAGAACCCACTCTGTTTATATGTACTTTTTCTCCCTCATTCATTATCTTTTCAATACCTTCAGCCAAAAAGTTTAGCATTTTCATCTATATTTGCATAAATCTCAGGATTTTGAAAAAGTACTTCAAGAGTTGCAATACCGGCTGTTGTTGCTATAGGATTTCCACCAGAGTACCCGCCTGATACACATCTCCAAGAGGACTGATATGAGCCATTATCTCTTTCTTTCCACCATACGCCGCCAGTGGCATACCTCCACCTACTATCTTGCCTACAGTAACTCAAATCAGGCCTTTATTTTTAAAGTATTCACAGGCTCCTCCCTTTGCCAGTCTGAAACCTGTTATTACTTCATCAAATATCAAAAGAGCATTATTCTTTTTGTGATTTCTAAGAAATTCAAGGAAATCCGTCCCTTGGAGGAATAACACCCATATTTGCAGCTACAGGCTCCACAATAACCGCCGCAATCTTGTCATTATATTTATCAAATAATGCTTTGACGCTTTCTTTATCATTAAACCTGCTACAGACAGTATTTTTTTGCATAGTCATCAGGTACTCCACCACTTGAAGAAATTGCCTCTGTAAGCTATCACCGCTTCCGGCTTTTTACCAAAAGTCCGTCCGAATGTCCATGATAACAACCTGTAAATTTTAAAATAAGATCCCTATTTGTATATCCTCTTGCAAGTCTAATGGCGCTCATTGTAGCTTCCGTACCTGAATTTACCAGTCTTACCTGCTCCATAACAGGCATTGCTTCATTTATCATTTCAGCAAGTATATACTCCTTCTTTGTAGGAGCACCGAAGCTGAGGCCTTTTTTTAATGCTTTTTTTACCTTTTCAAGTACATACGGATGAGCATGCCCAAGTATTGCTGGTCCCCTATGAGCATACATAATCTATATATCATTTCCGTCTACATCAAATATCTTTCGATCCTAAGCCCGACTTTATAAATACTGATCTCTGTGTACCGCCCTTGCCGCACGAACCGGTGAGTTTACACTGCCCGGAATATACTTTTGAGATATACCGAAAATATTTTTCCGATTTTTATAATCCCTTGATTGCATCTACTATCCCCTTTACATCATATTGTTTTGCTGTAATCAATTCCTCTATACTAAATTCCTAAGAGCCTTTGTGGTCACAGGCCTATAGATACCACTCTGTTTAAAAAGAGCCGATTTATCCTCTATCATCTCACACAAAAGCCTTTTGCTGCACTGGCACTTGCCACTACCACATAATCAAATTTCTTTATTTCCTTATTGAGCTCGAAACTTCTTCTGTAGTCAATAATTGTGTCATAGATAGGAATATCGCTGAATTCTATACCTGCTGTTTTAAGTCCGTTTGAAGATTGTCATTTCCAAGCTTTTAGCTCTTAGCATAAGTACTTTACTGCTTTTTATCAAGCTTTGGCAAAAATCTCTTCCACAAAACTTTTTTGAGTCAAACTTGCTCGGAATAAAGTCCGCGTTCACTCCGTACTTTTTCAAAGCTTCACCGCTTCCGCTACCTATAACGCATATTTTTTATTATATAGACTCTGATATCTATATCATAGTATCTTATCAAAAAATATATCCACACCGTTTGAGCTTGTAAACTAAAAACATGTGTGCAAGCTCAAGCTCGAAACAAATCTTTCCTTATCAATTTCCATCTCTTTTGTAGCGATAAGACTCATCTCACAAGTATTTGCTCCAAGCTTTTAAATTCAGGTGACATCTTTTCCACCAAACCCTGGTGGCAGTAAGGAGTATATTTTTACCTGAAAGCGGCAGTATATCTTTTTGAAAGAAAGCAAGATTCTTTTCACATACATTGCCAACCACTATAAGAGCCGGAGAAATAATATTTTTCTCTTTTGCAATCTCTTCTATATTTGAAAGCTTCCCTCTGAATACTCTTTTGATTATACCCTTGTTCCGTTTTCAATAACAGCGGCTCCGATATCATGATTCATTCCGTTTGACAGCAGACCTTGTACTATCAAACTTAAGTTTGATATTCCCATCAAAAATACCAAACTTCCCTCAAGCTTTTGCTATATTTGTAAAATTTAAATCAAGTTCTTCTCCTGTTTTTATGGCCGGTAAAGACATGAAACTCTGCGGCTTCCCTCTGAATGTAACAGGTATTCCAGCATAGCCAAGACCTGCATAGAATGAGCTGATTCCATGCACTATTTCAAAAATCAATACCTCTTTTCCAAGAGATACTCGGCCTCTTCACCGCCTCGCCCGAAAATATAGGGGTCACCCCCTTTTAGTCTTACTACATATTCACCTGTAAGAGCATGTTCTGCAATAGTCTCATTTATTTTATCCTGTGTAAGATAATGATTTCCTGATATCTTACCTGCATATATAAAGCTTTGCACTCATCTTTGCCCTGTTTAATATAGTTGATTCACCAGATTGTCATATACTATAACATCGGCAGTTTCTATACATCTCACATGCCCTTAATGTAAGCAGTTTTTCATCTCCTGGGTCCAACACCTACCAGTGATACACTATTTATATCAAACATTTTACCTCTTTAATTTGCCTGCCAATTCCTCTATGGCAATCAGCAATTTTTCTAATGTCTTTTCTATATTATCGGCTTCCATATTTACCGTCAAAGTAAGCTTTTTATACTGTATTTTTCTGAAGCGGCTGATATAAAAATACCTGCACTTGTATGGCAATCGGCCTGCAATACACTTAAATACCTTCTCTCTGCAATAAATAAAGACTCACATTCTTTATCCTGTATTTTTCCAGTATCTCTGCTATATCATCATTTGCATATTCTGCACATAATATTCCTTTGTGCAGGTGCCGGCAATATATCACATTCTTTTTATAACAAAAATGCTTATCTTATCAAAAATATCGCTGTATTCCGCAGCATATTTATTATCTTCAATAAGTCTGTCAATTCCTGCACTCTGCCAAGATAACACCATCCACCCTCACCTGAAAAATATCTTTTTCCTATTCTGGTGATTACATTCCTCTGACAGGCAGTATTTCAATATCCTTGTTTAAAAGCCTCAACTGTTCGGACCTTCTTTTGAGCTTGTACCTATTCTAAAAACCCTTTGGTAAGTTTCTTATATCTGTATTTGAAACCTTTATTTACCACAAGAATATCATTGACTGCCGCCCTTTTTAAAACCGGCATAATCTTTTAGCCTGTTGTCAAACTCCAGAGGCAAATCCTTTGCTGAATGCACCGCCAGATCTATATCTCCATTTATCAGTGCTTCTTCCAGCTCCTTTGTAAATAAACCTTTTCCACCTATTTCCTGTAATGAAATATCAAGCCTTTTATCACCTACCGTATTCATAGAACATACTCTAGTTTTTATATGGGGAAGCTATTTATTATAGCATCCCCCACCAATTTGTTCTGCGCCAGTGCCAAAGCACTTTTTCTTGTACCTATTCTTATTGTATCTTTATGAAACATATACCGCCTCATTTGCGTGTTAAGTATAAGACTTCTTACAAAATCATATTCTCCAAGTCCTTTAAGTTCAAAAACTTACATTTTTCCTCTTTCCTCAAGAATCGTTTTGAAGCTGTCCTCATCACCCGCCATATCATTCTTTGTATGATCTCCGCCACTCATCATAAAAGGTGACAGATGAACGGACTTGTATTCCGAAAAGCTGTGGCAGAATATCTTCAATATACGGATAACCCTCTACACAGGCTATAGTGTATATCATCTCTCCCCGTATCTACAAATCTGTTCCTAAGCTGTTCATATATCTCCATTTGCTTCATGGTCAGAACCATGCCCCATCAAAAGATATGCGCTGTCAGCTTCTTTATTGTATATCTCATCCAGTTCATTATTATACACTTAAAGTCAGCATCATTTTCCAAAGAGTGCATCCTGATTTCTTATTTTCTTAAATCTGTCCTTATAGCTTAGTACAGCATCCTGACCTTTTATTATGTTCCACGCCGTTTATAATATGAGTACTTATTACCAATAATTCTTCCACACCTTCTTGTACAGCCTCATCCAGTGCCTCTTTTTATGTTGTTGATATGTAAGTTCTCACGACGTTTTAATTTTGTTCTGATAATATCGCTTGTCCAAGCTTTGATAAAAGATACTGTCATTAAAGGCTTCTCTTATATCATTTTCTATCACATCTATTGTCTTTTTCTGGTGTCCTCATGTGTTGTTCCAAAACTTGCAACTATAACTCCCTTTTTCATCCGATTATCCCCTTGTCAATACATTTTGCCAGTTCTTTTTGCATAATATGTAATATAAATATCGGCTCCCGCTCTGAATGCCGATATCGCCATCTCACACATTATCTTTTTCTTCATCTATAAAGCCGTTCTTTGCTGCGGATTTCACCATGGAATACTCACCGCTTACAGAATATGCGGCTACCGGAACATTCGTAATCTCCTTGACTTTTTGTCACTATATCTAAAAAGCTCATAGCCGGTTTTTACCATTACAATATCGGCACCTTCTAAAATATCCTCTTTTCACTTCCTTTAGCGCTTCTCTTACATTGTGCACATCCATCTGATAGCTCTTCCCTGTCACCGAAAGCAGGGTGCGAATCTGCCGCCGCTCTGAAAAGGACCGTAAAACGCAGAAGCATACTGCCGAGTATGCCATTATAGGAATATTTTTATATCCGTTATCATCTAAAATCGCTCTTATCTCTTCAACTCTGCCATCCATCATATCTGAAGGAGCCACCATGTCTGGCTCCGGCTTCTACCTGATGAAAGCGCAATCTTTGCAATATACTTTATAGTTGTGTCGTTATCTACATCACTTCCGTTTAATATTCCATAAATGTCCATGTGAAGTATACTCACATACATACATCACCTATTACATAAATCCCCGGATATTTTTCTTTATATATCTGATTGCTTCCTGAACAATACCATGGTCATGGTATGCCTCACTGCCCTACTTCATCTTTTATGCTTCAGTATACCAAAAAGCATTATGCATCTGACTCCTACATCTAAAAGTTCTTCTATTACACTGTCACATCGGTCTATACTCATTCTATACTGTCCCGGCATGGACTCTATTTCTTCAAATATATTTTTCTCCTCTTCAAAAAACATAGGATAAATAAGGGCATCCTTGCTTATCCTTGTTTCTCTGACCATATTTCTTATACCCGCATTTGCTCTCAGTCTTCTGGTTCTAAACATATGTCCTCCTGCTTTCAGTCAAAATCTTCCTGCTTCGGATTTTCTTCCTGTTCTTTCCTGCATTCCTCAACTATATCTTTTATATTGTATCTGATTGCACTTGCACCCTTCTTGCCAATTTATGGTTACTTCCGGATGATGTTACTCCCTATCACCATCTTTCCTCTGTAACAATCCCCGGAAAATAGAAATCACAATTCTTATAATTCGAGGCATCATTTACTATAACACCGGCTTTTTACAATCCCATACTATCTTTTCATTCAGCTCCTTGTCATTGGTAGCGGCTATAACATAGTCAACACCTACAACATCCGAACTGTCATAAGCTCTTTCCTTTAAAATCAGCCTATCGTCCTGCAAATCCATTATAGTTACCGCTATAGACTTTGCTATGACTATTATCTTGCAACCGAACTCCTTAAGTTTTAGAATTCTTCTTGCAGCTATATTTTCCGGCCCTACCACCAAAAATGTCTTTTTACTTATATCAATAAACAGCGGAAAATACTTTTGCCATATCATCCTCCTTCTATATAGAATCATGTCCATATTATAACATATAATAATATAAAGTTTATCGAAAAATATCTTGTAACAGTATAAATGTTTGATCAAAAAGCAGGGATAATCCTGCTTTAATAAATATCTAAATACGTTCAATTTATGATCTGCCACTGTTCGTTTGTCAGACTGATAAAAAGTTTGACTAATCTATCTTTTCACCCCTTTTATAAGCTTCTCTAGCCTCATTTAAACTCATCTGATTTGCACAATATTTTTCATCAGGATAAGATTCTTGTATCATATCATCTGCCATCCACATACATCACAATAATCAAAAGAACCTTTTCACTTTCAAATTCATACTTTCCACATACCGGACATTTATGTTTACTCATTTATCATACCTCCTAAGATCTTTAATGATTTTATTTTTACTACATATGCTGTCCTTTAAAAATACCTACTATAAATAATCATTACTTTTAGTATATCAAAATAATCTCAAACCTAAATCACAGTATTGTAATAAGATTTTTAATTGGTATAATAAAGATATAAACGGATTTAACAATAATCCCACATGGCTTTTTATAAAAATTTCTATACTTATATTCTTAAGTTTCACCTAACGTGGATTCTAAAATATTTCTTTGATATAATAAAGGAGCAGATTATGCAAGAGAAAGATATATCACAAAAAGATGTTGGAACAATTCAACGATGTCTTTTCCGACATAGTAAATGTACTTTTTATTTAATGGCGAAAATGTGTGGATGAAAATTCTCTACTTGATACACTCTACAACCAGCATGCTAAAGATTGACGGTAGCGTCCATTCTCAGGATAGAGATGTTTCCAAGTATTGGCAACACAGCCGTATAAATATTGCTTTATTCGGTTTTGAAAATCAAACCGTACCTGATAAGCTGATGCCTTTAAGAGTAATCAGCTATGACGGTATAGAGTATGGAAGACAAACTACGACATAGATATAAGACTAAATATCCCTGTGATTACCTTTGGTATTATATTTAGGATACAAAAGAGATGGAACTATCCGATTAATATACTTGATATTGTTAAAGTTGATGACAGATTAAAACCTTTTTGTCAATGATTATAAAATCAATCTTTTTGAGATAGCATACCTGGAGGAGGAAAAAGACAGCATTATTTAAAAAGTGATTTCCGGATACTGGTTGATTATCTGCATCAGATTACGAACAAACAACTCCTATAATCCAAAAGATTATACAATAAAGCATATAAAATGAACTGTTAACCCTTATGTCCGTTATGACAGGGGATAATAGATTTGAAGATTCAATAAATGAAGCTAATGAAAAGGAGGCTAAATATATGTGTGAAGTTCTTGATATTATTGAAAAATAGAGGAATAGAAAAAGGAATAGAAAAAGGGTTGGAGAAAGGTATGGAAAAGAGGTCTGAGAAGGGCAGGCAGGAAGGTGCCGATATGGTAAGTAAGCTTTAATGAACTGCTGTTAAACGAAGGTAATATTGATAAACTTCTGCAGAGCCAACACCGACAAAGATTACAGGTATAAGTTGTTAAGGGAATATAATATATTGAAGTGATTTTTGATGTACTGTTTTCTGCATATATAATAAATTTTTATAGTCCTGTCTATAACTTTATATAAACTGTCAGAACCGGTAAACGGGTGATAAAATCATTTTTCTTAACGATTTTATCACCCGTTTATACTATTTTCTCGCAAACCTCTTTTGCAAACGGAATACTTGGTGAGGCACCTTTTTCTGCTTACTGTTATGCTCGCAGCCTTTGCGGCCTGTTTGAGTGCTCCTGATACATCTGTACCTGCAACCAGCCCTGCTATAAAAATAACCTGTGAAAGTATCACCTGCTGCCGTAGTGTCAACAACATCAGCCTTATATATTTCCTGTCTTATCTTCTGTGTCTTGTCCACATATACAGAGCCCTTTTTCTCCCAATGTGAGCACTATCTTTGTGTTTGGAAATCTTTTTGTCAATTTCCTACAAGTTCATCCTCATCTGTGCAAGCAGCTCCGAGTATATCGGAAGCTTCTATCTCATTGAGTATAAGATATTCCACCTTTTTCCAAGTCACATCTAAATATCTTTTTCATTTAAAGGTGAGGGATTTAAAATAATGCTCATTCCTTAGCAGCTCCCTCATCTATAATAAATGCAAGATTGTCTCACCCTCGTTTTGAAGTAAAGTATATCTCCTTTATCAAAAATCCTCTAATACCTCTTTTGATAAAGTCAACGCCCTATGTTTTGGTTTTGCTCCACCATATAAAAAGTATGCAATTATTGCCTGCTCTGTTTTTGTATAATGGCATGTCCTGATGACATATCATACCTTTTTACGTAAGATATATCGACTCCTACCTCTGAAAAGTGCCTCCAAAAAGCATAGATCCGTCCGCATTTCCCACTGCTCCGGCATGGTATACTTTTAACACCTGCCTTTGCCAATGCTGCACAGACTGGTTGAGCCCTTTTCCACCACAAAAATACATTCATGTCTGTTGAGGATATAGTCTCTCCTCTCTCACGAAAATAGATCTACATCATATACATAATCCAGATTTAGTGAACTGAAAATTAAGTACCTTCATTATCAACTCTTACTTTCTAAAAAAATAAACATACTCCCTTTACCATCAGATATCCTGCTACAGCACCCTGATCTGCAATGCCCTTTGCTTTAGCGGAAAATACCGCAGCCTTGCCAAACTTAGGCAACATATCTTTTGTAGCTTCAACACCTTCATTTGCACCCTTTTTAGTGCTGCGCTTGCTACATCAAGTAAACTTCCATCCGCTGCTTCTTTTGCTCTCTCACCTGCCACTACAAGTGCATCGTATATTGTTCTGTCTCCCGCTTCGCATTTTCCTCTTTTTGATTCCTGCTGCAAAGCTTTGAAAATACAATGCCAAATCTTTGCATCTATTTTATCCTTTTCATTTAATGACTTTGCCGGCCTCCATTATACCGCTTGCCATCAATGTGCCCATAGTAGACGGTACCACTGAAGCCATCTTCATGCCTGCCTTAAACAATGTTTTTCCCACATTATTTTCTACCGTATTTTCTCTGATAAGATCAGGCATTGCACTGTAGCCCTTACTCATAGTAAGCCCAAGATCACCGTCGCCCATATTTGCATCCATTGCACATAGCTCATCTTTTTTCTCGACAAACACCTTAGCTATGAACTCAAATAATTCCGGAAGATCCTCTATTCTAATCTCTGTCATAACAACTCCCTATAATCTGATAAATGGAGTCTTTACTCCATATCAAGCCAAGCCTTTTCCTTGTCACTGTTTATCTTGCAAACAGATATGGATGCACCTGCCATCTCCATACTTGTTGCATACTCACTCACAAATGTTCTATAGATCTTTATACCTTTTGAGGCCAATATTTCACCTCACTTCTCCTGAAAGTATATAAAGCTCCTCAATGCTGCTTGCGCCAAGTCCGTTTATAAGTACTGCAACTTCATCACTGTTCCGATTTCTATATCATCAAGGATTTCTCCGACCGCCTCATCTGCAAGTTCTTTTGCAGTCTTTATATCTGTTCCAAACTCCTGCTCGCCGTGAATTCTCCATACCGAATGCCATTTCATTCTCTGCCAAAGAGAAATTGGCATGTCCAAGCTCAGGTATAACACATGGTGTCAATGCAAATCCTACAGTTCTTGTATTTTTGTTTAGCTGTATTTGCCGCCCTCATATACATCATCAAGGCTTCCATATTTGCCGCAGCACTCTGCATACTTATACATAAAGAATATGCCTGCAACACTCCTTCTGGTTTCAGGAAGCTTATTTGAAAGTACATCATCGGCACCTACATGCTTCTGGTCTTGATATCGTCCATCTCAAGCATTTCAGCCGCCATATCAAAGTTCATTATATCTCCTGTATAATTTCCGTATAGATAGAGTATTCCGCTTCTCGCTTCCACTTCCTTTGATATCTCATATATCTGCTCTGCCGAAGGTGACTGGAAAAACGCTTCCCACACACATCCGTCAAGTAAGTTTTCACCTACATATCCGAGGAATAGAGGTAAATGTCCTGTACCTCCGCCTGTGACTATTGCCACCTTTCCCGGTTTCTTATCTGCTATACAATAGCATCTGAGGTCGTCTGCCACATATTTAACCTGCTTATGTGCACTATAAATGCCTTTTAGCATATCATCTGTATAATTCCTCAGGAACATTGATTATCTTCTTCATATTTTCTCCTATCTGTACTAAAGTCCCAATTCCTTAAATGCTTTTATCAAAAGGATATTTACAAATACCTTTTTCGGTAATAATACCTGTTATAAGAGAGTGATCGGTAACATCAAATGCCGGATTATATACACCTATATTCTCAGGGTGCCATCTCTCCTTTATACCACATATCTGTAATCTCTTCCTGTCTCTTATCTCTATAGGGATGTCCTTATCACTTTCAGCCTTCATATCAATAGTTGATGTAGGGTGCACATACATAGAAAGGAATGCCGTAATGCTTTTGCTATAATAGCGAGTCCGGATGTTCCGATCTTGTTTGCCCGCATCACCGTTTTCTGCCACTCTGTCACAACCTACAAATATAATATCTATCTTACCCTGATTTCATTAAAATAGATGCCATATTGTCACATTGTAGTGTAGTCTTATTCCGGCATTGCTAAGTTCAAAATGCTGTAAGTCTTGCACCCTGCAAGAGAGGTCTGGTCTCATCACAGTACACATGCATATCATCACCGCTAAATCCGTTTTCAGTGCCATATACATCGGTGCTGTCGCCGTACCGTACTTTGCCGTTGCCAGTGTTCCGGCATTGCAGTGAGTCATTATACCGATCTCTTTACTGTTTCTTTTTAAGCTTTTTTCAAAAGCTTTGAACCAAGAGCTCCTATTCCACGGCTTATTTCAACATCCTCATTTCTGATATCTCTCGGCTCCTTAAATAAGGCTTCCTTTATCTCATCAATGCTTTTTCTTTATGTTGCTTTCAGGGCATCTTCCATTCTGTTATGCCCAAAACAGGTTTACCGCTGTAGGTCTGAAGAGGCAAATACTCTTTAATTCCAAAAATTCCTTTTTCAAAAATCACTATAGTTTACCGCCTTTATCTGTAAGCTCGTCTTTGCAATACCATATGCCGCACACACTCCTATTGCAGGAGCTCCACGTACTCTAAGCTTTTTTATGGCTTCCCAACTCTTCCTTTGTATTTAAGTTGATTCTCTTTATCTCCCGGCAGAAGGGTTTGGTCAATGATATTCAGTTCTCCACCTTCCGTCATCTTTACTGAGATTATATTGTCATTCTTCAATACCCATTATAACTCCTCTGCCAATGCTTACACTTTAGTATAGTGTCTCATAATCTTTTACTCGGATTTAAAGCTGTCCGCTTTCAGTATAAACTCCTTACCCTGGACAAAATATTTATTCTTTTCAGCTATAAGTCGCTTTTTCTCATCTGCAATTGTAGTTACATCAGTAACATTGGCCATTCCCACAGTTCTTCTGTGAAGCTCCGTTCCGGTAAATCCTGCCGTATCTCTAAGAATGCCGTTTAAATAATATTCTTTAAAAGTCCTTCTACCATTGCCATCGGCTCACTTACCCACTCATCATAATATTTATTATACTTTTCATGAATAAATCCCATGACCTCTTCCACTGATTTAAGAATCCAGTCAGTGAACTCTCTTCTTTCCGTAAGCAAGTCCGTTGTCATAGGCAAAAATAAGGTTTGCTATAACATTTTGATATCATATCCGCAAGGTCCAAGTATACCGAACTCCGGATCAAATACTTTTTAAACCGTCCTCTTTTTATAAAGATAGAACCTGTATGCAAACTCTCCATGAATCAATGCCTGTGCATTTGTCATAAAATTGAATTTAGCTTTTGTAACTTCAAAAATGTAATGCCTTTATCCTCATAAAGCTCCTCTCTACAAAGTCTGCATTTGGAGGAAAAACATTATTTCTATGATTGAGGTCATTAGATAGTCTCCATAAAACCAGCTTTTCCGTAACATCACAAAGATCAGGTGAAACGAGTTTCCCTCCGATTACCTTCTTCTCTTTTATGGTCTATTACCACATCACTGCTTTTTTTAATAATGTATCTATCAAAAATCCGTTATCTTTTCAGCAAAATGAGGATATATTTATGCTCAAGCATTGCCTGTCCTATTACCGAAAAAGTCTGAACAATCCTCCATACCGCAGGCACACATAACAGTGTCATAAAAATAAATATATGGCACCATCCCTTTTGCAAATCTTTCCTGTAACATCAAATCTCCGATTCCAGCCTGTTTCTGTCTCTTGAAGGCTTCATATCCTTTGAGATTCTTGTTTTGCACCTGCCTGCTTTATATAAATTGAATATACCTTTATCATCCGTTACTCTATAAACATAGTTAAGATTACCATGCTCCTTTGGTATAATTACTCTCATGCTGTCCTTATCCCAATCTATAGATGTAGCTTTTAATAAAGTATACCTAACTATATCTTTTTCTTCCATTTGGAAATATGTGTCAAATCTGCTCATACTGACTCCCTTTTATATTATTCTCTCTTATATGCATATGCTGCTATATGCCAACGCAAGTACTGCACCCTTTACCGCCGGCAATACAAAGAAAGGTACTGCACAGATAGTAAGTCCGTTTTCAAGTGTGATACAAGCATTGGAGCCTATCATTGTTCCAAGAGCATTAGGTTTTTCAGCACCTCCACAGTTCTTCCAACAAAAACCCTGCTGTAGTGAGGGCATCAAGTAGTTGTCACAAAGCACATAACCCAGCAGAACTTCCTCTGATGAAACTAAATACCGCTGATGCTATAAATACTGCAGTTATCATACTGCAATACATATCTGTATTTCTTAATATCAATACCTGAAAGTTTTGCGGCTTCCTTTATTTCCACCCATTGCATACAAATATCTTCCGAACTTTGTAAAAATCAAGGGAAGATATATGCGGTAAGCTACATGCCGACATAATTATAATAATCCAAGGTGCCTCTTCCTATTGCCGAAAAAGAATCTGAAAGAGCTATCTGAGAGGTTCTGTATTCCATGGTGTTCTCATACCTGTGGATGCCCGCACCGCCTCCTATATACCACTGTCCAGTCCCTGATGAACAAACATCAAAAGCACAAGTCGCAAGCATATCAGGTATCTTACATACCAGAATAAGAAACATGGTAGCTGATATAAACCAAAGTTGTCACTATAGTTATTACATACCGACATAAACAGTGACTGGACCGAACCAAAGGTATGACGATACAAAAGCGTAAGCTGAACAGCGTCCCAAAAGTACCGGCAGACATATCAAATCCGTCGGGTGCCATGGTAATTGTAGCCGCAATACACTGAATACGTGGTTATTGCCATTGCTCTGAGAATATTTACCATATTGCTCTGTGACATGAATGCACTGCCCTTAATTGCTGTAATGCTTATAAAACACAGAGCAAGTGCTAGTGATAGCAGCCCAATCTATACCAAACTTTATTAATTTTTGCGTTCCATCAAACCACCTCCTCTTGACCTTGCTTACCAACCCACGCTGTAAAACATTATTTCATCTTCATCTTTGTATTTGTAATAAGTTCTGCACTTATACCGCCATTGTACATATATAAATTCTGTCTGTGAGGGCCAAAAGCTCCTGGTTCTCAAGTTGCATATATAACTGCATTTCCTTTTGCTATCTCATGGATAAGATCAGAAATATCCTGCTTTGCACCCATGTCAACTCCTTTGTAGGTTCATCAAATATATAAAGCTCACAATCTGCTGCCAGCCATTTTCCTACAGCAACTCTTTTGCTGATTTCCCTGAAAGTTTCTTGACAAGCTGCCTTGGACTTGGTGTTGATACATTAAGGCTACTGATATAGCTCTTTGCATTATCTGTTACCTTTTTCTTGTCTATGAAGGACAATTTACAAACTCTTTCCAAGGATGCCGTAGATAAATTAAAGCTTTACACTCTCTTCTACAAGTACACTCTTCTTTCTTCTCCTCAGGTACCAGATGCTATTTTATTTTTAACTGCAAGTGCAGGATTTTTAGATTCAGTTCTTTACCGTTTAATACAATCTACTCTTATATGCTCTGAAAAAGAGTCTTGCAGTTCGGACTTACTCGGCTCCGACAAGCCCTCTGCTATGCCAAGTATTTCACCTTTTTCTGACATGTAAATTTATATCATTGATTCTTCTGTTGATCTTGCTCAAATTCTCTGTTTTTAAAAATAGTATCACCTATAGAAATTTCTTCTCTTTGTATGCTTCCTCAAAGGTTCTTTCCCAAGCATAAGTTCTACTATTTCCTTGTGGTAGTTGACCTGATCTATAGGATATGTACCCGATCAACCTTCCGTTTCTCATTACTGTATAGCTTTCACATATCTCGGCGATCTCGTTTAATCTATGTGAAAATAAACAGTATTGCTATATTCTCCGTTTTGTGAAATGCTCAACAACTTCAAAAGCTCTTTGTCTCCTGATTACTAGTGAGCTCGTCGGCTCATCAAGTATCAGGAAATTACACTTTCTTCTGATTGCCTTTGCTATAAGTACCATCTGCTTATCGTGCAAGAAGCTTCTGAAACCAGATCCCTTCTCATTTATCCTTTCCTTGCTGATATGAAGTCTGTCAAGAGCCTTTCTGCCTCTTTATAGACCTCTCCCCAATTTAAGATGGTATTTCCCTTTATCCATGACCAAACTCGCCCTGAATGATATTCTCAGTTACGGTAAGGTTTGGAAACAGTGCCGTATCCACTTCCTGATAAACCATCTGAACACCGCATTTCTTTGCATCTCACAGGAGTTCTAGCTCCACATCTTATCATTTAATAATACTTCCGGGCAGTAGGATTGGCACCTGATAATACCTTCATAAGTGGACTTTCCAGCACCATTTGCTCTCCAACAGCCCTTATCTCTCCCTGTACTTACCTCAAAGTTTATATCCCTAAGGCCTTTACTCCCTGGAAATTCTATCGACACATTTTTGTGCTTAACTTTATTCTGTCCATAATTATCCAATCTAAAACGGGTGAGTCATCAAAATTTCAATGACTTTTTAAAAATAAAAGTAAATGTATCTGATAAACTCACCTCATTCATTAATTTTATAAGTCGCTACTGTTTAGCAGCCTATATTTTACATCCCTATTATTTGTGTAAAAGATCCTAGGCATCCAATCTGCTTCCTGAGAGATAGTTAAGATTACCCGCAAGTTTCTCCTGCTACATTTCCAAGATTCTCTACATTTGAATCTGTCTTAAGTCTGATGCCTTAATAGCTGTACCCGGAACCTCTACAACATCAACTCCCATTTCTCCTGCTGCCGGATCATGCATCTTTGTCATACTCTCCTGCCATCTCAAGTAAAAAGAAGTCTCTAGCGATCTCACCGTTTAATGTCCAGTCTGTTGTTCCTGCCGCTGTCCATATATCAGGTCTTGTCTGCATATTTGTAATATCAACAGGGTCGATATCTACCGATGCCATAGGAAGTGCATCACCGTTCTTACCGTTCATATTGTCGTTTTTCGATAAGTGCATTATATACACCCTGTCCGTACATATCATGTATGCTATAACACCGTCAACATCTTCTCTCTTTAAGCTCTCGAAGATATGCTGCCGTTACAGTGTTTGCAGAGTCTACTGGAATCCTGTAGAGGCTGTACCTCACCCACAGTTACGATCTTTCCGGCCTTCTCATACTCCCGCTAACCTTCTTCTTCTGTCAAACAGGGCTGTTGTAGTAGAGCCTCTCCATACCTTTACAAGTCTTACACCTTCACCGTACTTAGCTACCATCTCATCAAGAAGAACGGTTACCAAAGATTTATCCTGCTGAACATCTGAGTAACACCGTCAAGCTTCTGTATTCACCGTCCGCATAGAACTGTGTATCGAATGTAGCAATCTTTAAATCCCTTGTGCTCATCCAGAGTGCCCTGTAAGAATACATATGCAATCAGTCCTGGTTTCCATGACTTACTATAAGTCCGTCATAGCTTTCTCCGCAGATGCACATGTTCTTATAGTGTCCTGCCACTTATTAAAATCACCGTCACAGAAGAAGAAGAAATCAAACTCCAGACTCAAGCTCATCACAGCTTCCTTACATGAATCCTTCCCGCATCTGGAAGATAGTAGCTGAAAGCATAATCATAATATATGCCACCTTCTTACCCGCTACAGGATTGCTTCCGTCAGTTGTCTTGCTCTCCCTCAGCCTTAGAGTCCGCCACGGTTGCGGTAGTAGTATCTGCACCTTTGTAGCAATCCTCCGCCACATCCGATCAGTGGAGCACCAAATCACGTGCACGGTGTAACGACGCACTAACTACCTTTAGACCTTTCTCATATCATCCTCTTGTTTACTAGTATGTTAACAAATCAAGAACTATCGTTTATATAAACAATAATATTATTATGTTTAAATGTCAGCTACAATCTGATTATTTCTATCTTGTGCATATATTGTTATAATATTTTATACATATTGTATAGCAACTGTTTTTAATCTCCTTTTATCGTTTAATAAACTTAAACTCAAACTGTTTACATGTTTTTATAAACTGCACAATATATATAGTATATAATCACCAAAGATATTTTCATGCATGGTCGTTTGCGCATCTCTATGTCCAATTTATATATGTTCCGATTTGACCAATATGAAATAGTATTATGATTACTGAAAACAGTTATTGTTATTAGTGAATAACATTTCTCTGGAGAATACTACGTGACCATGGGGTTGTCAAAGGCTGATAAATGCTTTGCTCCTGCCACTATTTCCATAGTAATAAATGAGGCGTCAGGTGAAGAAACAAGAGAGAGTGTTAGCGGCAATGAAAGGATATAATAATTACCCTCAGCAAAGAATTACAGAAAATAAAATGCTGGTTCTCAAACATTACCAAGCTGGTGTTTTGTTGAAGAAAATCAAGGGTTTATAGCCGGAATACTGGACGCTAATAGAGAGCAGACTTTCAAAAGAAAATTTAACATGGTTCTGAGAGCACATATGAAAGCTTTGAGAAAATTTCTGTCGGAAACAGATCTTGAAATCACGATACGGTATTAGCACTGACAGGTACCGAAGTTTACCCGGAACTGTATCCACTATTTGATTCCATTCCATCTCCTATGTGGTCGTGAGACAATGTTTGCCCATATACCACCTGCAACAGATGTTTGTATGAATAATGAAGAGAATGTCTATATTGCTCACGATTATCTCGAAAAATGCGTGGACACACGTACATAGGATACATCGGTGGAAATACACATTCGATTTTCAACTGAGGGAGGACCACAGAGGTGGACAGGTTTGAAATGGATTGTGTAAAAGAGCAGACCTATATGAGCTCTCCAGCTGCGATCAGTTGCTATAATGATATGTTAGAACAACTTGGCGGTAGATACTCTTCCCACGACTGCTTCTTTTGCTGACAATGCTACTTTGCTCCTCGGCGCCATAGGCTCTCAAAAGAAAAGGGAGTAAAAATACCGAAAGATATCCTCAATAATAGGGTTTTGATGATATACCGTATTCTGGTGCAGTTTCTGCCTAGCTCTTACTACAGTTCATGTGCAGAAAGGCAAATAGGAGAAAAACTGCTGGAACAACTCTTGAAAATAAAGACCCCAAGAATAAACGGTAAAACTTAATTACAGGAAACTTAATTCATCAGAGACAGTGTAGCAAAAAGGCTTAGCCTTTTTAGCTACCTTTATTCTGTTATGTTTTCTATCGAAACAATAAAATTTTAGAATCTCCCTTAACAAAGTTTCTCAGAACCTTTTTCATATCTCATTGCATCAAAATCATATATTCTATCTTGACCGGCTTTCTCACCTTTACAAAATGCCACTTTTATAACTGTAACAGTCCGATGGAACACTCTATCTCCATATCTCAAGTTGTGCATACGCATCTCCTACCAGGTACATATATATTTATTTCATTTTCACCTACATATTCTACCGTCACTATCGGAAAAATTCATCAGACATTCATAGAATGTATTTATTATAAATATCCACTTACATTAGGATTCATAAGTTTTTCTTCCAAAAAATCGTACTCTGAAATGATAATAAATCAAAATCAGATTATGCCGATATCAAACTTGTAAACTTTTTCTTTATTGTGATTCGGCTATACCCTATACAGCAAGCACAACGCCGTCAAAATCAAGCACATTCATTTTTGTTCAAAATCTTTAAGTTTCAAAATTACTCATATATAACCCTCCTAAATTTAATATTTTGTCTAAAAATACTGTTTTTCTACATTGTATTCTGACACTATCTACGTACTGTATTTATATTACTATAGTGCATATTATTCCATATATGTAAATAGAGGGCCACACTTTCGTGTGACTCCCCACTATTATTCGGAATAAGCAAATCTACGATCTTTTTAAAACTATAGATTATCTCCAAGCTCCGCTTTTCATTTACATGATAACCGTCGGGTAGTTTCATTCTGGTACATTGAACCATATGGTCTTGAATTTACGTTACCAAAATTCCATCTACCTGTTGCATTATCAAAGAACCATGTCTGTGCAGGTGCTGCGGGATTCAAGTAAATGAATTCTCCATCTATCTTGCTCCAGTTTGTATGCATAGCACCGCTTGAGAGGATCAAGGTAATACCATCTTCCGTCATGGCACTCGATGCCATCCTCAATCATCTCACCAAAGAATCCGTTGTGATTCATTGACAGATAATACCATGTCACTTCCGTCCAGAACCATCCTGAATCCATGATACCGTCCTCAGCAAGTGATGCCACTCAGACTTTGTCTTTCCTTCGTAAGTGTAGCTTAAGTATGCCAACCCTTAGCTCTTACCGCCATTTGTAAGGTTGAATACCCACTACTGCTGTCAGGATTTGCTGTAGCTTCTACAGGATTTGTAAGCTCCCAGTTACCGTCGACTGTACTAAGACCTGATGTATATCCGCGCTGATCTTCTAGCTTGCATTTCCTGAGACCGCCGCCTGAACCGCCACTGCCACCACGACCGCCGCTGCCGTTCGTACTCTTCCGCCTGCATCAACCACTGCATCATTAAGTGCCTCAGTAGCTGCTATAAAAGCTCAGGTGTAGATGACTTTCTGTTCATTCTATCAGTACAGCCTGTGCCGCATTGATAGCCGCCTGAAGTGCCGCTCTCTTTGCAGGGATCATTGATTCTGTTTAACTGATTGTTTTGCATTCTTGATAGCCGCCTTTTAAATCAGCCTCCGCTTTTTCTACGCTCAGCCCTTATCCATTTGAATAGTAAACATAGATTGTCTCATCTGCTGTTACACGAAGAGTCGGATCATAAGGATCATACATTCCTCTGTCCTACTGTAATCCTTCATAATGCCATGTAATACCGTCATTATCTACATGGTCTGACTGTATCGCACTTTCTATAAAGTGATTCAAAATCACTAACTGTATTTGTACTGCTAAGTAGAGTCTTGTTACTATAGGTTATCTCTTGCATCTTTTACTGTTACCTTAAAGGCATTGACTATTGTTGTATAACCGAATACATATGTCTTTCCACTCTCAAGAGTCTTATTGAACTGCCTGTGTATGAAGCTGCATTTTGCTGCTTATATCAGATACGACTCTCATCAGTTGCTACTATTGAACTCTGATGCATGGGTTGCTGCAAGTGTGCTTACACTCAAAGAACTCATACTCTCTTGAACTGTCATCAAAGAACCTGTTAATATATCTGTACTTAAAGGAATAGGATTTCCTTGATCTGCATAGTCTGCCAGTTTCCTGAAAGCATCCTTCTTTTGAACAACTATCTTCATCTGGAAAACACCTCAGCTGGGTATCATCCGCCAACATCATCGCTATCTCATCTTTTGTTGCTACAGGAACACTATCCTTTTCTAATAAGAATACGGAAGTCTCCGTATCTGCAATGAGTTGACGCAGGAAGCCCGCTGACATCTGGCTCCTGATCCGATATTGTCAATATGCTGTGCTGACCAGTTCTCCACTGTTATCATAAAGTGGCTGTATTGTAACAGGTCTATTCTTCGGCACAGTAAATACCACTCTACCGCTTGCCACTCCTGCAGGATGTAGGTAGCTTGGGCATGGCCTCCGCAATGTCCCTACGCTACCATAAACAGATTTCCGCCAAATCTGCAGGCGCATGCTAATATCGCAACTGTTGTTCCTGGTGCAGAGGTTCTTCCGTCATTCAATGAAAGTCTTTGGAGTTCCGTTTACCTTAAATGTTGTCGGATCAGCTATCTGTTTCCTGCAGTACATATACTGTAACATCAAATGTATTTACAGAATAATCCCGCATTTGATGTATCTACAGGAAGTACCTCGCACCGTCTGCAATTCTGCGTTTGCCGGAGTTACGCCGTTCCTGTTGACGAGGTACTACACGATAAATTGTATTTGGATCTAAGTTAAATATGTTTGCGCTTTGGAGCACTTCTGTAGTGGGACGGATAAAACCACATTTCTGGAAGGATCTACTAATGCATAGTCTGTATTAGGAGATGTAGAGTTTATTGTACACTGTTCTGCTCCGGGTTTGCACTGTCACTCAGCTACCTGTGAGTGTCAAAGCTGAGGGAGTCTGTGCACTTCCGGTGTACCCTGCCCGGCGCTTGAAGGACTGAGGACTTCCCTACCCGCCGCAATACCTGCTGCACTTGCGGAGTGCCACTGATATATGCATTATGTACCATTTCCCTGGCTCCCAGAGCATAGATCTGTAATCTCCTCCTGCTCGCCACAAGCTGAAGCACCACTGAGTGCTACCGCCACTACGTTTCCTGTTGCAGTGATCTGGCAACTACATACTGATTAGCGCAGGATCTATAGATACTGGTGCACTTGGGTCCACCAAGTACGAGGCTTTGCTGTTAGAGGATCCGTGATCCTGTTGCATTTGGCTGATAAACACTTGCAGGTGTTGAGTTAACACCGACTTTCACTGTCAATGTAGTATTAACAAGTCCGTAATATCATCTCCATATGAAATTTCATTCCAGTTCTCATCTATACCCACTTTGCTGTAGAGCCCGGATCTACCGCTACACCACTTCCAAGTGCTGCGTTCTCAAGGTCTGCTAAAAGTGATTGTTCTTGGGATTTCCCTAAGCTGTCCAATGTTTAATACACATCCTCTGGATGTACCTAAAAAGAAGCTGTACATTCTATTCCTGCAGCAGATTTATATCTGTTTCCAGTTTGATGTATTCTTTGTAAACTCAGCTTTAAAGAAGTTGCTGTACTGCTTTTACACTACCACCTGAGGCCGCTGCACTGAGATAGCTGCAGGAAAGATGATGGAGTAGCTGTTGTTCCATACACCATAGTTTGCATTGTTATATGGCCTTGAGTTTGGCACTCCATCAGGCATCTTCCTGTAGGAATCTGTTGCAGCATTTTGGGTCACCATTTACATCGCATAGCTACCATCCGGCTGTACATTTTGCTGTAACGCGGGCGCACAGACCGTCCGGGTGCTGTAGGATCCCAATCAACCTGTATTTCTGCCACAGCTGTCTTTAAATCTCCACCTGTGCCTGCACTGCATGCCAGTGAGCAGTGCGCTTGGATCCTGTTCATATGTTACATAAACTGTTTGACTTGCGTACCGGTCCTGTTGAAATTGTAAACTATGACGGGACTTGACTGTGACCATGTTGCCTGGAATGCGTATCATTGCAGTTGTATAAGATGCACCATCTTGTAGTATCGTCTGCGTAATCTTTGGATTAGACAAACTGCCAGGGAGTGCTGACGGGCTACTCCATATGTATTCGCTACGGTGCAGGTATCTCTAAGTTATAAGATGTTTCACCACCTGTCTGAAGTGCATTAGCCTCTCGCATAAAGATGTAGGTACTGCCACATTTTCCTTATAGAAGGTTCTCATAGCGCACCCTGCAGGCTCTGCTGCATGCAGATATAGCTGTAGCTACCTTATCGGTTATGTTGCCACCGCTGATCAACATAGATTACTTTTACATTTGTTGGAGAAAGCAGGGTTTGGAACATAATTGTGTGTAAGAGTTACATTCTGGTTTTAGGCAGTCCTTTAATCTTATATGTATTTCTGGGATGGGCTCCTCCTGTTGCTGAAGGCTAGTATCAGCGTCAGTGCTGTATACACTGTATTTCACTGCATCTGTACGTCCCAGCTACCGAAGTATAATTGTTATTACAACTTCACCTGTTTCTCCGGCGGCTGCTGTTTTTTTCTGTTTTCGTCAGTTGTAAACTGACCAACTTTAATAGCATTATTTTGCGTATCCATTCCTGCCGCCGTGCAGGCTCACCCCGCTGTATATGATAGTTACAGGAGTTGTAGCATCAAGTATATACATTGTCTGATCCACCCTTGACCCGTCGCCTATAATAGCGGTATTGCAGATATATTGAACAGGCGCTTGCTACATCGGTAGTACCGGCGAAATATTGCAACTGTTCTTTGCTGTTGTCTCAGCAGCATTTCCGTTTACCAAGATCTGTAAATTCTTATACTTTTGCATCAATACTCTTATATTGAACTTCTTATTATCATCTTTTCATAAGAATATTCTACCGGTTGTTGTTGTTACACCGGTGACACGGTTGTCATAACATATATGTTGACTTTTGTTTGCATTGATAGTTTGTAGTAGTATATCTCCATCAATTTTGCACTGTTTTGTACCGTTGTACCTCCGACAATACCTTATATCGGCGGTATGGTCTTAGGTATAGCATTGGTGATAGGATTCGTACAGGCTTTGCGGTATTATCCGTTATTTCACCGTCTTTGGCCCGGTATATAACCTTCGCTTTATGTTGTACCAACAGACAATCAAATATCTTGGTTATCCATCGTATGCATAGTATGTCATACCACTGTGGTTAGAATCTTGAAGGATTAACAATATTTCTACCGTTGCTTGCCGCATCTGTATGTCCTGTGATGATATATCCGTCCATTCCAAGTGGAGCACCGCTCCAAACTTGTGTGCACCGCTCCTGTAGTGTCCTTGGTGCTGTCGGGCCTGTGCAGCATCAAAAGCATATCAGTACCCGGCTTGTTAAAAATATGGCAGTATAGTCCGAATTGCTATCAGTTGCATTCCTTATGGTCAGATGTAATAGCACTTCCTGCTGTTCCGCACAGTACATATAAATCCTTTACAAAGGCCTGCTGACTCATTCTTTGTTCGTCAAACTTAAAACCATTGGGTGTGGAGCAGGTGTTGCTGCATATGCCGGCGTTGCGGGTGCGAGCATAACCGAGCCATACTCGCAGACAATACCGGCAGTCAATTTTAAGCACTGTTGTCTTTCTTTTCATTTTTCTCTTCGTCATAATGCCAAGCACCGTTTGCATCCATTATCGTCAGGAGTCTTCTCTCCCGCATACATAGTCAAATGGTCTTCACTATTGCTCAAGTAGTTCCACTTGAAAGCATTGGCATCCCATGTATAAGTATTTTTGGAGTATTGGTATTAAAAAGTAATACCACTTTTCCGTCAATCTTTTGCCATCAAACAAGCATCTCACCCATTTTGAATTCAGGTAATACCATCTTCCATCCACAGGATCTGCCTGCCATCCTCTTAGGATACCTGTGTATTGTATCATTCATATGTACCATATTTGTCTTTCATCCTTTACCCAACCTAATGCCATCTTTAGTAGCTCAGGTCAGTGTTGTGTTCATATAATACCAGTTGCGTTCTTTGAGGTCATATACCCAACCTGTTGCCATTGTTGAGCGTCCGTCAAAATATTACCAATGATACCTTCTTATAACGTAATACGTTGGTCGCCATCCATTTCCTATCGTTAAGTGTGTTCACCGTTAGTACGATGACCCCATCCGCCTGTTGAGTTTGTCCCAACACCGTCTACCAAGTACGAATGCTCTTACATTACCTTTTCATTATTCACTGTGTTTTGCTGTGACTTCTCGGGTGTCAAAGTTTACTTCCTCTACCTGATGAAGGTTACCTCACCGCTGCTTCATAGTTACCTGTTTCTGTCTCCAGCTCTGTCGGCTGCTGTCTTTGAATACTTGTCATTAGAACTACAAGTGCATCTGTGCTGCTGAAATGCTGCATGGTTTGCTTTGTCTGAGATATGTAGTTCCGTCGAATACCGATCTCTTGCCTGTCTAAGTGTCTCCAATGCATGCTATAGCCTCATTATTTCAGCTACCTCTGCTGCCTTAAGGTATGGGTCTCCTGTGAGATCTTTTGCTTCTTCTATAGTATCACCAAAAGATCTACTCTTGCCTTTACCTTCTTTCTGTTGTCAGAATAGTATGCATAAACAATTGTTCTCTTTGTTACAGGGCATTGTGTCATATACTTTGAAAGCTTATCTTCCTTCTTTGACCAGTTAACATAGTCACTGTACATAGATATCTAAACGTTATTTACAAGTCCGTTTGCTACATCATTATTGCATGCCGTAACATAATCATGAGTAGTAAGCATCTCATTCCTACTAACACCTTAAGCTTCTTGTAGAAGTTTCTGCTTGTATCATTTAAGTGTAAATGATCAAATGCAAACTATTATCACAAGGATTTACCTTAAATGTCTTGAATAAACAAGTACATATAGATGCTTAAATTGCCTGTGAACTTGAAGTCACTTGTTTGCTATCTGTTGTAATTGTTATATCTGGATTGATGTACCTAAGCTGTCAGTGTTACATCAAATAACGATAGTCAAGCTGATATCTTCTGGGCTGCGCTATAACGTCTACTGTCGCATTTGGTGCTGTTGCGAGTATTCCGTTACGGTCGTTTACATATCTTTCCGGGATATCAGGTCGGTATGCTGTTGTGCATCCGGATGATCAGCTCGATGCTGAAACAGGCTTTACAGCTGTTTTCTCGTTGCATCTCTCTTGTTCAGCCCCGCGTTATGGTCATCAGGTGGTGGTGTCATTGATCAC
>BNJU01002536.1_pt1 | contig 81058 bp, 101 predicted proteins | sample 8539281 | NCBI WGS metagenome assembly BNJU01 (sample SAMD00202456, study PRJDB9452) | human saliva metagenome | isolation source: human saliva | place: Japan | reverse complement strand
TTTTTTTGAAAAATAATTATATAGATATATCACTCTGTTTTTCTTATTAGACATCTGAGTTCATTTCGCAATTAAGTGTCTATTCCTTTTAAAAACAGCGCTTTTTAGCAGTAAAAACTAAAAAAATATAGACAATAAGCGACAAATATGATACACTTTATCTAAGGTGGTATCTGACTATGCTAAATTTAGGTAATTTAATAAAAGAAAAACGAGAAGCTGTTGGATTGTCTCAAAAAGCTTAGCTGTTGCCTGCAATATAAGCGACAGTGAAATAATGAGAATCGAGAACGGATATCGAAAAACACCGAGTTGGAGAAATCTCTGCAAAATAGCTAAGGTATTAGACTTTCATCCCTTTGAGATACTGTTGGCGGCAGGTTATATTACGACGAAAGATATTAATCCCAACATACGGCTCCACAGATTAGACAAACTGGATAGAGAAGATATATCGACAGTTCAGTTATTCATCGATTTTATAATTTCGAGAAAAAACATGAAACTATCCTCCAAAGGAGACCTCTAATATGCCGTATAGATTAGGAGAATTGTTCTGCGGTCCCGGCGGTATTGCATGGGGTGCTCTAAACGCAGACATAGGAAACCCAGAACTTTCCATTGTACATCAATGGGCAAATGATTATGATGCGAGTACTTGCGACACATATCGCCATAATATTTGTCCTGAAGCTCCACAGACGGTCTACCATGAAGATATTAGAAAGCTTGATATGAGCAAACTAGCATCGATTGATGCTTTGGCATTTGGTTTTCCTTGTAACGATTATAGTGTCGTAGGAGAACAAAAGGGGATGGATGGGGTTTACGGACCTCTTTATTCATACGGTGTTTCTGCATTAAAGTGGTTTAGACCAAAATGGTTTTTAGCCGAAAATGTCAGCGGATTAAGAAACGCCAATAAAGGTCGGGCATTTACAAAAATCCTTGCTGAACTGAGGAAAACAGGATATACGATCACACCACACCTGTATAAGTTTGAGGAATACGGTATTCCACAGGCACGGCACAGGCTGATTATTGTCGGAATCAGAAATGATATAGATGTGACATTCAGGGTACCTTCTGCAGAACCCTATAAGTGGGTTGACAATTCATGCAGAAAGGCAATTGAAGATCCTCCCATCCCGGAAAATGCTCCAAACAATGAGAGGACATGTCAATCAGATATAGTCATTCGCAGATTACGGCATATTCTTCCAGGTCAGAATGCATTTACAGCCAATCTTCCAAAGAACTGCAACTGAATATCAAAGGAGCGAGAATCAGTCAGATATATAAACGCCTTGACCCAGATAAACCATCATACACCGTGACTGGAAGCGGCGGCGGAGGAACGCATATCTATCATTGGGAAGAACCGCGAGCACTAACAAATCGGGAAAGAGCCAGACTTCAGACGTTCCCTGATAACTACATTTTTCAGGGAAACAAGGAAAGTGTTCGCAGACAGATAGGCATGGCAGTCCCCTGCAGAGGAGCTCAAATCATCTTTGAAGCCATTTTGAAGTCCTTTGCCGGTATTGAATACCCCAGTACAAATCCAAATATAAACGAATAACAGCAGCCGGAAAGTATAGTGGACATCTCTTCGGCCATTATTATTCATTGCCTGTAATATCTTCATATAGTTTTTTCAGATATTTTTCTGCTACAGTTCCCTTTAATTGACACTCCCATATTGTGATTACCTTCCAGCCCTGAGATACTAGTCGAAAAATATTTTGCTTATCTCGTTCTGTATTTCGATTAATTTTCCTGCGCCAATATTCCTCATTCGAAGCAGGCCATACAAAACGTCCACAGTCATGATGATGCCAAAAACATCCGTTTACAAATACCACTGTTTTATATTTTGGAAATACCAAATCTGGGCATCCAGAAAGCCGATGGTCATTTTTTCGATAACGAAGTCCTCTTGAGAAGAGATACTTCCGAACTTTCTCTTCTGGTTTTGAATTTGTACTTCGAATATGTGACATATTCATACTGCGCACTTCTTTTGAGTGATTATCTGCCATAGACCTGCGTTCCTCCTTTAAGAGAGAAATCCATATAATACTGCTCATCATCAATTTTATAAAATGTCACCTCTATCCTTCCATACCTTTCCAGATCACTGGTACGTATATATGCACCATTTGCCAATCCTAAACAATTCCGAAAATATTCTCCGAGCTAAGCATTGCTTGTTGTAGTCGTTATGGATTTGTTATTTTGCTGCTCCACGCGAAGCTGAAGTGTATGATTATCGTTTGTTACCACAAGGAAATACTGCTTATTCAATGGGAAGAAGCAACTCCTTGCAATCCTGCTGGGGAGAAGTGATAGATGAACGTAATTCTCAGATGATAGAGTAGCAACTGATACAGGAAATACTATTAATGAACGAATTATAGGTATATAATACTGAGTAGTTTGTAATCGACCCACTATATTTTTCAAGGAGTCAGTCTGTGTAAAATCGTAAGAACAGCTAAATACAAAAAGTGGGTTATCATCCTGAAGCCAGCTAAAGAAATTTCTTTTGGAAATAGATAGTTAGAACAAATAACTGCAGATAAATTGATTCCTCGTATCGATTCCATTATCAAGTACAGCTTCAATAATCAGTTCGACTGAGACATCAGATATTTCTTATTTTTCATAAGTTGTGAAAAGCCATGAAGCCATGCTTGGTGCTGTATATACAGCGAGTATACAGTGTCTATTTACGCCAAGAGCCATAGGAGCAAAAAACAGATTTTTCAAGGCCTGTGAAATACAGCAATTCCATACGGATCAGCTCTCCTATTCAAAAACATCGTAATATATCATATTTTCGAGGGAATTTTTATGTTTGGAATCCAGAGCATTTTTTTCCTCTCCATCCTTTTCTTCCGGTAACTTGATACATGGTCAGGACTGTTTTGTCAGAAAATGACGCACCTATTTGCCAGTCATTAGGAGATAACAGGGCACCAGTGCCTTGAGTAACATCCCTCTCTCTTCGTACAATAAGAATTCCTTGTGCTGAAGGTCGCTCAGCAAGAATTGTATTTATAACAGACTTAACTATGTTCAGCTTAAAAATCAGGGACTTGTGATTATATGCGAAAGTATTTCTTTTTATCACCCGCAGACTAACTTGGTAATAAGGTTCACTTTCTGAAAAATGATTGAAGAAGTTTAGAAATATTTTCAATAGAATCATTTTCTGGCCGAAGCGGATAGTAGTTCATTCCTCCTGATATAAATTCGATATGCTTGCTGTCAAGTACATTTTGCCTTGTTGGTTTCAAGCTCTCAGGATAATAGAGTTTAACGTTGTCAATGCCTCGCTCAACCTGTGCAATGATCGAATTGTTTGTTGCGTTGATGTCAGCAAATAGTTTATATAAATTTTTGTCAATATACACCATCATCATACCGGGATCACGATCATAACCGAACATCCTGCTGTGCTGCCACATAGTATCTGCTTGAGGTTTACTGCTTGTCCGAGTGTAGCAAATGGTTTGAAGTGCCGAAAATGTCACACCTCGCCCGAGTGTATTGCCGCCTATAATGAAACAGCAACCATCTGAATATTCACGGCTTTCTGCATCTGATTTTCCATTCATAATAAGAACTTTAACAGCATCTTCTGTAAACATCTCAGTGACTTTTGCAAAAATTGCATCAAAGGTCTGTTTATTAGATTTTTTCGGATCTAAGCTGTCATATTGTACCTGCAGTGCTGATTTAAATTCTGTATCTGTATTTTCTTGGCACCAGAACAATTCCCTATTTATTTCATCAGCAAACTTTTGATGTGCAGCGATCCTAGCACTTGGGTGAAATAAACAATTTGCTACTTTTCCTCCTGATAACAGAATCTGTGCAGATACCGCTAAATGACGCACAACCACTGTACGGACTAGATTTTGCATTTTATCCAAAAAAGAAACACAGCTAGGCTTTCCGGAAACAGGAAAGAAGAAGTCGCCGCCCAAATATGCTTCACCTGGCTGGAAATAATATGTGAAATACGGATGCCAGCCTGAAACATTTGTCTGAAGAAAGAGTGCCTGTGGAGTACCTGTTACCTGTAGGTATAAACTGCTTGATGCGCTGTTTCTTATGCTGTCAATATACTTGTTGACCGATGACTGCTGATCTCGGTTTACAAGTGTATTCAGGGATCCTGCATCAGCCTCATCATCAATAATAAAGACAGGATTTCCCTTCATAAAACCTGTAGAATTTAGAATATTTGCCCACAATTTTAGAATACGGACATTTTTCTTAAGGACAATAACAACGGGGTCAATTAAGTTACTGTCTGTAAAAAGACGTGTATCATTTTCACCGCAGATACAAAAATCTTCTAGATCAGACTTTACTCGTTCCAATGTCTGTTGCTGCAACGCAACGTTATCCGTCGTCAGCAGAACAAAAGCCGGCAAACCAAGATCGGCGGCTTTGCACATGATACCGAACATTTGTCCTGTCTTTCCAGACTGAACATTGCCAAACAACAGACCTATTTCATGGCTCAAAAATGAAAATGTCTTGATATGTTGATTTCCTACATCTTCAGCCGTTTTACGAATTGACTCAGCTAGTTTTATATTTCCACGATCTATAATTTTTTGTAAATACGCTTTGAGATACTGCACTTTTATTCACCCTGCGCTATTTTATCTGCACTTTCTACAAAGGCAAGAAACCACACATCCAAAGATTCGCCATTTTTGTCTAATGCGGTCTGCCCAGTTTTTTTTAACAAAAGTCTGTCACAGCCGTATGCATCCAGAATTTCCTGTGTAATCATTCCTCTGCGTTCTATATCCTCGGCAGTATTATTAACAGGAGCAACAAGTCCTGCTGCAACCAAACGGCCTTTAAGCCATCTTCCCATAATAAGTTCATCACCGACTGCACTAAATTGTTTATTGTGATCACTCGTAGTATGCGCCTTGAACCAATATCCATCATCGGTGATAACAAAGAACGGTTTATTTTTTTCTGGATATCCATTCATCCGGTATATTTTAGCTCCTACTGTCAGCTGTGTTTCATACCAGTCACGAGGTTTTCTTTTACTTCGCGGTGCGGCATAGCACACATTGATGTTTGATTTTGTGAAATGTCTGCCGTCATCTAAGTATCGATCAGCACTCATGGGAACTTTTAACGGTAGGAAGAATGATACAGCAGAAGCACACTGCTCGTAGAATGCAACATTGGAAGGAGGAATGGAGGTGACTAATTCGATACCGTTTAAAGCTGTATTGATTTCATGAATAAGAGGTACTTTATTTATTTCTGAAATATTTAAGGAGCAGGATGTATTCTTGAGTTTTTTAATGTGATCAGCAATATCTGAAACTTCTCTTAGATCTGTTGTAAGAGCGGATATTTCATACTGTCTGCGATTTGATGCCTCCGGCTTAATGATGCTGAGATTTGCTGAACCAATAATCGCTGCAAACGGTTGTGCCTTCTTGTAAAAGCAGTACAATTTCCCATGATACTTAAATGGTGTTACGAGACGGATTTCACCAATTCCAGATTGATGCCATTTCTGGTTTATCTTCATAGCTGTATGATAGATCTTCTCTGGCATTCCTTCAATATAGTACATTCCAACAATAAGACAAATGGTCTTGATTTCGAAATTTTCAGCAATACTTTCCAGCTCCGTGATGGAAGCTACAGAGATATAACCTACTGCAATTTCTATATGATCTGCCTGAACTACTTGTTCCCTAAAACAATCCAGTATAGTCTGTTGGGAATCTTCAGTTCCAAGAGGAAGAATATTTGAATAAAGCACTTTCATAGTTTTCTCTCTAACCCTTGTGGGAGCATATACTGCTAAACGTATGTAAAAAGTATCTTAATACAATATTATATATGATTAATACATCTCCTTCTATAGATTTTTGAAAATTTTTCTGCTTGCAAAAAAATTTTTTTCCGCGTGATAGAATAAACATGTTTCATGCGGGCATAGTTCATCGGTAGAATGGAAGCTTCCCAAGCTTCAGAGGTGGGTTCGATTCCCATTGCCCGCTCCATATGGATGTAAGCCAAGGTTCTGCCTTGGCTTTTTTGATACATCCGATGGAAAATTTCTACACGAACTAAAAAGGAGAAGAAATATTGCCTGAGGAACAAACGACAGAAAATGCTGCACAGATGAACGATGCGAGCCACGCAGCAGACGAAAAAGCGCGGATCGCCCAGCCGCATGGAAAAAGAGCAGCTCATCAAGATGAAAATCCTCGACATGGTGCACAGCGGTGAAAGCCCATTCGACATTCTCTATCATGTCGCAACTTGGTTGGAAGATATTTCTGGCGAACGCGGCTATGCAAAATATGTCGAGGATCAGATTCATGCGGTCTACGGCTTTGCGCTGGAGCACGAAAAACCGCTGCAAGATGAGCTTGCAGAAGTCGAAACGCGCCTCAAGCGCATTGAAGCAGCATTTGAAAACCCTGACTTTACAGAGGAAGAGCATATACGCATCGGCTTTGCCATCGACCGCCATAAGAAGAACATCGAGCGTCTGAAGCTGATGATACAAAAGGCGAAGGCAAATAAGGATAGCATGACCATCATCAAAAATTAATTGTTATCCCCGTGCCTTTTTCACTGCGGCAAAAGCCTTTTCGGCTGCGGCAATCGTGCGCTCGATATCTTCATCCGCATGTGCACCCGACATGAAGAGCGTCTCATACTGGCTCGGTGCCAGATAGATGCCTTCCGCAAGCATCGTCTTGAACCAGATTTTAAATGCCTCTTGGTCAGATGCAGCGGCGTCTTCGAAGTTCCATACCTCATGCTCGTTGAAGAAAATACCGAACATCGAGCCTGCCATATGTGCCTGAATCGTAACGCCCACATCCTTTGCCGCCTGCTGCCAGCCGAGGATGAGTTTCTTAGTCTTGAGCGTGAGCATGCGGCTGTAGTCAGCACCGCCGTTCTCTGGCTCCGCCGTGATGATCTTCAGCGTCTCGATGCCCGCCGTCATTGCGAGCGGATTGCCCGAGAGCGTTCCGGCCTGGTACACAGGGCCTGCGGGAGAAATCTGCTCCATGATCTCACGGCACCCGCCATATGCCGCCACCGGGAACCCGCCGCCGATGATTTTTCCAAGACAGGTGAGATCGGGGACAATGCCATACGCCGCCTGTGCACCCCCGAGAGATGCACGGAAGCCGCACATGACTTCGTCAAAGATGAGGAGCGATCCCGCTTCTTCTGTAAGCTTGCGGAGATGGTCGAGATAGCCTTGCTTTGGAAGGACACATCCCATATTGCCCGCAACCGGTTCGACGATAATGGCGGCAATTTCGTCTCCATGCGCCTTCATGACCTGCTCGATGGCATCAAAGTCGTTATACGGTACGGCAATCGTGTCTGCCGCCGTACCCTTCGTGACGCCGGGACTTGACGGCACGCCGAAGGTCGCAAGCCCCGAGCCTGCGCTCACAAGTAAGCTGTCACTGTGCCCATGATAGCAGCCGATGAACTTCACGAATTTCTCGCGTCCCGTATAACCGCGTGCAAGACGGATGGCACTCATCGTCGCTTCGGTTCCGGAATTGACCATGCGGATGACTTCAATCGAAGGATAGACCTGCATGACGAGCTTTGCCAGCTCCGACTCACGCACGGTCGGCGCGCCGTAGCTCGTGCCGCGTGTCACCGCTTCCTGCAGAGCCTTCACGACCTGCGGATGCGCATGACCGACGACCATCGGGCCCCACGAGCCGACATAGTCGATGTAGGCATTACCATCGATGTCATAGATGTAGGCACCTTTTGCACGGTCGATGAACGGCGGGTTGCAATCGACATTCGAATACGAGCGCACCGGACTGTTGACCCCGCCCGGCATCAAAGCCTTCGCTTCTTTAAAAGGCGCGAGGGATTTTTTTCAAGATGCAGACATAAAAACTTCCTTTACTGTTTAAAATACGGTAAATCTTTTTAGAAGACGACGATCCCATTATTCTTTATAATTCATCAGCGCTTCAGCCACTTTGCCGCATCCATAGCATGATAGGTAATGATGATATCGGCACCGGCGCGCTTCATGCTGGTCAATGTCTCGAGGACGATGCGCTTCTCATCAATCCAGCCATTGAGCGCAGCCGCCTTGACCATCGCGTATTCGCCGCTGACGTTATACGTTGCAACGGGCGTATGAATCATATCGCGAACCTCGCGGACAATGTCAAGATAGGCAAGCGCAGGCTTTACCATGATGATATCGGCGCCCTCCTCTATGTCGAGGAAAGTTTCTTTAAGCGCTTCCTCACGGTTGGCAGGATCCATCTGATACTGACGGCGGTCACCGAAACTCGGTGCACTGTCAGCGGCATCACGGAAAGGCCCGTAATACCCTGAAGCGTATTTTACGGCGTAACTCATGATACTCGTATTAATGAAGTTGTGTGCATCGAGTGCTTCGCGAATGGCGGCGACGCGGCCGTCCATCATATCGCTCGGCGCGACGATGTCTGCGCCGGCTTCCGCCTGGCTGACGGCAACTTTCTGAAGAAGCGCAAGCGTCTTGTCGTTATCGACGTAGTGATCGGTCAAATGACCGCAGTGACCATGTGTCGTATACTGACAGAGGCAGACATCACCTACAATGACGAGTTCCGGCACTTCCTTTTTGATGGCAGCGATCGCACGCTGTACAGGACTCGTTTTGTCCCAAGCCGAAGAACCGTCTGCGTCCTTGTACGCGGGAAGGCCGAAGATTTCGACGGAAGGAATACCTAGCGCAGCGATTTCCTTGGCGAGCTCGACGGCCTTATCGACAGAAAGATGATAGCACGCCGGCATGCTCTTGATTTCTTCCTTGACATTTATGCCCGGCACAACAAAGATCGGATAGACGAAATCCTTGACGGAAAGTGTTGTCTCACGAACCATATCCCGAACGGCAGGACTGATGCGAAGACGACGTGGACGAATGTTTTTATTGAACATACTACTACTCCTATCTCTGCGGGCTGCCCCGTATTCTTGATTAATATTTGTGGAAAAGGCGGGTTTCCCCGCCCTCTTGCTCCGATTTAATTTTTAATCTCGCTGCTTCAGGCGGTCAGCGTGGAGAGAATCGCGTGAAGCAAGCCTTCGATCGTGTAGGTCTTGGCGATAACCGTGGCTTTCATTCCCTCTTTTTCCATAGTCTCCGCTGTGACAGGACCGATGGCTGCGGTCTTGACACCCGAAAGAATCGCTGCACCGCCGAGCATCTTGCAGAAATTCTTGACAGTTGACGAGCTTGTAAAGGTCACAAAATCATAACGCTCCGCAGCAAGATCTTCTTTCAGTGCTTTAAGTTCTTCGTCTTCCAGCGGGGCAGTAACGGTTCGATACGCCGGAACGACATCGACGACCGCGCCCTTTTTACGCAGGCTGTCGGGAAGGACAGCGCGTGCTTTCTCTGCGCGCGGCAGGAGAATTTTTGCATGCGGCGGAAGTTTGCCCTTCAGCGCCTCGAGAATTCCTTCGGCACGATACGCCTTGGGAAGGATATCGGCAGTGATACCATATTCTTTGAGCTTTGCAGCCGTCGCCGAGCCAATGGCCGCAATCTTCGCATAGCCGAGGGCTCGTGTATCCTTTCCTGCCTTTTCCAAGCGACGGAAAAATGCCTGTACACCATTTACACTCGTGAAGATCAGCCAGTGATAGCCGTCGATTTTTTCAACCGCCGCATCCAATGCCGCATAGTCATCTGACGGCGGCTCGATGGCGATCGCAGGAACCTCCTTGACACACGCACCAAGAGCTCAAGCTTTTCCGTGAGTGCGGATGCCTGCGCGCGGGCGCGCGTGACGAGAATATGCTTGCCGAGGAGTGGATGCGCCTTTGGATCGTCAAACCAGCGGAGCTTTTCGCGAAGATTGACGACATCGCCGACAAGGAAAATGGCCGGCGGCTTGATGCCGTGCTTTTTGACATCTTCGGCGGCATTTCCCACCGTCGTCACAAGTGTCTCCTGCTCTGCCTTTGTCCCCCAGCGAATGACGGCGGCCGGCGTATCAGCCGCACGACCGTTTTCGATGAGCTTTGCCGTGATATGCGGAAGGTTCGCGATACCCATGAGGAAGATGAGCGTATCGACGCCTGTCGCAAGCCCCGCCCAATTCATCTGGCTCTCCGCCTTTGTCGGGTCTTCGTGCCCCGTGATGACGGCAAAAGAGGTCGCAACCGCACGATGCGTGACGGGAATGCCCGCATAGGCCGGCACAGAAATCGCCGACGTGATGCCGGGAACAATCGTAAAAGAAATGCCGTTCTTCTCGAGAAGCAATGCCTCCTCACCGCCGCGCCCAAAGACAAAAGGATCGCCGCCTTTTAGGCGCACGACAATCTTTCCCTCCTTCGCTTTATCTACGAGGAGCTGATTGATATCGCCCTGTTTCATCGTGTGCTTTGCCGATGCCTTGCCAACGTAGATGAATTCCTGCGCCCTCTTTGCATGCGCGAGAATGCGGCTGTCGGCTAATCTGTCATAGACGACGGTATCCGCCGCTGCAAGACATTCCGCCGCCTTGATGGTGAGCAGGCGATGATCACCGGGACCTGCTCCGACGAGAAAGACTTTGCCTGTTGTATCGTTCAAAATAATTCCCTCATTCTATTAAACATCCAGTCCGATTTCTTTCAGTATTGCGCGGCCGCCGTCGTCAAGCAGTTTCTCGGCAAGCTTTGTGCCGAGATGTTCGGCCTCTTCCCGCGCGCCATCGATACCCGCTCGGTAGAGCCGCATGCCATCGAGTGAAGCAATGACGGCTTCCACATGAAGTCCCGCTTTCACCTCTGTCGCATAGACGCCGACAGGCACTTGACAGCCGCCTTGTACGCGGGAGAGGAACGCACGCTCCGCCTTTGCGGCGGTGACGGTTGACGGGTCGTTCAAAAAGTCAATGCGCGCCCTTACCGCCTTGTCATCTTCTCTTGTCTCAATGGCAAGCGCCCCCTGCCCGACGGCGGGCAGCATGATCTTTTGGTCGATGACCTCTGTGATTCGATCGCCGAAGCCAAGGCGCTTAAGGCCTGCAACAGCCAGTATGACAGCATCGAAGTTCTCACTTTCCAGCTTATCTAAGCGCGTGCCGACATTGCCGCGAAGGTCGTGAATATCGAGGTCAGGCCTTTCATGCAAGAGCTGCGCTTTGCGGCGAAGGCTGCTCGTACCGACCTTCGCTCCCTTCGGAAGATCAGCCAGCGCTTCGTACTTCGAGCTGACGATGGCATCCCCCACGTCAAAGCGCTTCGTAATCGCAGAGATGATGAGACCCGACGGCACCTCTGTCGGCATATCCTTTAAGCTATGAACAGCGATGTCAACTTCACCTTCTAACATGGCGTCTTCAAGTTCTTTTGTAAAGAGACCCTTGCCGCCGATCTTTGCGAGCGGGGCATCGAGAATCCGATCGCCCTTGGTCGTCATCTTCTTTAAAGCAACGGTCAGCTCCGGATACTTTTCTTCCAAACGGCGCTTTACGTATTCTGCCTGCCAAAGCGCGAGTTTACTCGCCCGCGTACCGATAATGATCGTGTCGTTCTTCATTTGTCGCAGCCTCCCCAATCGTATCGAGTTTGAATAGCGAGCGCATCGCCTTCATGTAAAAGGTTTCGCGCGCCGTGCCCGCCGAACTGTTCAGCTTCATCATCGGCATGCGGAGAATCTTTCGCACGATCATGCGCGTCATATGATCGACTTGGCGCCGCTCCTGTTTCGTAAGGTTGGGAAGCTTCGATGCTGCGCGGTGTACCTCGCGCTCGCGAATCCTCTCGCAACGATCCGACAGCAGTGCCATGAGAGGGCGGAGCGAAAGGTATTGAAAGCGATCTTGAATATCCGCGATCTCCTCTTCCACGATGCGCTCTGCCTGCCTTGCCTCATGGCGGCGCTCTTCAATGTGCTTGTCGACGACAGCTTCCAAGGCGTCGATGTTATAGAGCGTAACGCCCTTGATTTCCTCAACATCCGGGTCGACGTCACGCGGCACGGCGATGTCGATGAAAAAGAGATGCCTGCCCTTGCGCTTTGCCATCAAACGCTTTGTCTCCCACGCCTTGACCACGTAATGCGGCGCCCCGTTGAGGTCACGACGACATCGACATCTTTCGCACGCGCAAGCGCTCCTTCAAACGGAATCGCCTCACCTCCGATGACCTCGGCGAGCTTTTCTGCCTTGTCATAGTGGCGATTGGCGACGAGAATCTGTTTCACGCCGCGCGCTGCAAGATGCTGCGCCGTAAGCTCCGCCATCTTTCCCGCGCCGAAAATGAGCGCCGCGCGCCCCTTGAGGTCGCCGAGTTTGGCGCGAACCAACTCGACTGCCGCATAGCTGACAGAGACCGAATTATAAGCAATGCGCGTCTCCGTACGAACGCGCTTTCCCGTCTTAATTGCACGATGAAAGAGCGTGTTCAAAACGGTGCTCGTCGTACTCGCCTCACGTGCTATCGCATAGGCCTCCTTTACCTGCGAGAGAATCTGCCCTTCACCAAGGACGAGAGAATCCAGACTTGACGCTACGCGAAAGAGATGCCGAATACAGGCTTCATCGGCATAAGTGTAAAGGTACTCGCTGATATCCTCCTCATTTCCTGTGAGATCAAAGATAAATTCGCGCATTGTCTCCACGTCTTCTTCCGCATCGTCGACAACGGCGTACATTTCGCTTCGATTGCAGGTCGAGAGGACGACCGCCTCACGAATTCCCTCATAGTCGTTTAGATTCCGAAGCCCTTCCTTAATCGCATGCTTTGACAAAGAAAACCGCTCGCGGACATCCACTGGCGCTGTCTTATGATTCAGCCCCAAAATCACTAATTGCATTTCTGACCTCTTCTTCTGCTTTCCTCAGCTCTCCTGCGCGCACGTGCTCAAGTACGCGATAATTCAGCGCCTTCTTCCAAAAGGCGGCTTGCGCTTTCTTCGGCACTGCCTTTTGGACGTCCGCCCGCAGTACCTTGAGACGCTCCATCCAAGGAGCAAAGGACGAGGGAAATTCATCTTCCAATGTACGGCGAAGAAAGCGTGAGAACGCCGGCTCTGCTCCTCCTGTCGAAACAGCAAGAAGAAGACTGCCGCGGCGGATGCGCGAAGGCACGACAAAATCTCCACCGTCATCAGATGCGGCATCGTTCGCAAAGATACCAAGCGCCCTTGCTTCCTCTCGCGCCTGCGCATTCACAGAAGCGGTCGCCGCGAGAAAGACAAGGCGCGGCTTGATGCTAGAAAAATCTCCCTGTCGATATCCCCGACGAAGGATGTTAACCTTACCGCACGCTTCCATTTCAACGAGGCGCGTGCTGACATTCGGCGCGATGACCGTGATGCACGCACCGCAAACGACGAGTCCCGCTGCTTCCGCACTGCCACAGCGCCGCCGCCGACGATGACGCATACCATGCCCTCGATCTTGAGGTGAAGCGGATACAACATACACGCTCCTATCTTTCTATCCAAAAGCACAAAACATGAATACGATTCATAAAAACATCCCCTATTATAGCGCATTTCCTAGAAGAATACCACATAACCCCATCGACTTTGTGGATATTTTCACAGCAAAAAAGGGCAGTCGCTTCCCTGCCCTTTCATTCTTCGTTCCTGCTATCCGGCTCACTGCCGGCTTTTTATTCTATCGTAAGTAATTTATTTTTCAAGGCGTAGATCAGCGCCTGTGTGCGGTCATTGACCTTGAGCTTGTGGAAGATGCTCGTCAAATGGTTCTTGACCGTCTTTTCCGAAAGGTTGAGTGCCTTGCCGATATCCTGATTGGAAAAACCCTTTGCAATGCACTGGAGAACATCCATCTCCCGCGCAGTGATGCGTTCTTTTCGCCCTTCGTTCCACATCTCCCGCGCGACCTGCTCGATATTATCTGTCTCCTTCAAACTACCGAACAGACGCTCGGCGATCTGCTGACAGATAAATGCCTTGCCTTCATGCACCGTGTATATGGTCTTGATGAGAACCTCCGGCTCGACATCCTTTAACAAGTAGCCCCGTGCGCCGTTCTTCAGCATCTCGAGAACGTAGTTATCGCTGTCGTGCATTGTCAGCGCAATAACGCGCGTTGAAGAATTTGCTTCCGAAAGACGCTTGGTGACCTCCATCCCCGTCAGCCCCGGCATATGAATATCGAGGAGCAGGATATCTGGATGGAGCATCAACGTGCGAGCCAGTGCTTCTTGACCGTCTTCTGCTTCGCCGACAACTTCAAGGTCATCTTCAAAGCTCAAGATGCGCTTGACCCCCTGCCGCAAAAGTGCGTGATCGTCTGCTATTAGAATTTTAATCGACATTTCATCATCTGCTTTCAAAAATTTCCACTGCGTTGCCTTCTGCTATGAACTCTCACTAGATCAAGTATCCTTGAGGACGTGTGCTGTCAGGAAGATCATGACTTCTGACTCCTCATGGCTGTGTGAGACATTTTTGAAAAACATGCCCAGAATGGGATGTCACTGAGAAATGGAATCTTCTGCATATAACGGGACTCCTCGCTGCCGATAAGCCCGCCGATGACCATCGTCTCGCCGTCTGCCAAGCGGACGTGCGTCACCGCCCGTCGATCTTGGAAACGGTAGGCTTTCATCGTATCGACATAATACGGCGTTGATACCTCTGTTTCGACACTTGCCGTAATCTCGCCATTGGCATTGACGCGCGGCGTACAGCGAAGGATGATACCTGTCTGATGGTAATCATATGTCGTCCGCGTCACATCATTCGTCGTCGTCTCCGTTGGAACAGGCACCTCACCGCCAATGACGATGACTGCCTCGCGTCCCTGCATCGTCGTGATGTTCGGACGCGCGAGAATCTTTGCCTTACCGTCCGTGACCAGCGCATTGAGCCGCGCCTCGTAATAAAACTCAAACGGAAGCCCTTCCGGCCCGCGACCGAAGCGAATCACGCCCGGCACATATCCCTTACCGCCAGTATTTCGATCGATACGACCGTGTTGCTGATCTGGCATCTGCGGGAGCGTCGACCATTCCCATGTCACACCGAGATTCTTCGATGCATCCTTCGTAAGTGAGACGACCTTGGCCTCTAAGGAAACCTGTTTGGATGGCTTATCAATTTCAGAAAGCACCTCGCGGACGGCCTGCGCCTCCGATGCCGTGCCAAAGAAGATCAGAGAGTTCGTCGCCGTATCAAAGTGAACGCGTTCTTCCACAACGTCATTGGAATTTTCAGCACCGTTCTTAATGACAAGCGATATTTTTTCCGTCTTACCTTTATTCTCTGTCTTTCTAAGTTCAACATCATCATCGGCGTTTTCTCTTTGGGATGATGATGCTCCAGTTATTCGATAACGCTTATTCGTCATATTGAGTGCCAGATTCGCGACACGTGCCAGTTCCTCCGGGTCGCCATAGCGGACAGGATAGACGTGCATCTGCCGCATTGCATCTGCCTTTGCCGCCGTCGTCACCAAAAAGACATCGCCCTCGCGCGAAAGCGTGAGACCTTCTGTCTCTGCCACAAAGCGAAGAATATTTTCCGGCTCATCCTCGAGATTCACCGACACCGTACCAACGACTGAATCATCAAAAACCAGGCTCATATTTGCCATGCGTGCGAGAGAACGCATCACGGTTCGTACATCCGCTCCCGCAACCGTCATCGAGACTGGTGCGGCATCTGCCTGCGCTCCGCTGAGAAAAAGAAAAAGCGCGGCAAACAAGAAGCAATGCCGACGCAGTGCCAATCTCATAGCCACACCACCCAAAATCTTTCACTACCCGGTTTTCCGATTGCTGTATCATGATCCAGGCTCTCAGAAAACACTTCTATAAAAATAAAACGATCTACGGTACAATATGCAGCATGGACGAGCCGTCTGCCCCATCGACAGAGACCGTATCAAACCCGATATTAAGGACGCGCACGCCCGCGAGCGACTCGCCCACCGCAAGCGGCGCTGAAGAGCTGCCGACAGAAAGAAGCGCCAGAGCTCCGTTATCACCGCGAACAATGCCGTGCAGCAGCACCGCATTACGCGCAGGTGCGGGGACAACTGCGCCTACCGCTGCCGGCGGTGCCGATGATGCTGCCACACTGCGGTCAGCAGGCGGCGCTGCCCTATTCTCTGCGGCTTCTGCCTCACGAGGCGGTGCTTTCTGCGCATCCTCTTTGCCATCCGAATCACCTGCATTTACATCATGCACTACGGACGCCCGTACATCATGCGTTTCAGAGAATGGATTTTTCAGTTCCGACCGAGCAATCTGCCGCTCTGCCCCTTTGACCGCAAGATGTTTCGATGCATGATCCGGCTTATGTTCCGTGCCTGTGTCACTGACTTCAGACACTAGATTATCTTCGTCCGATTTGCCTGAATAAAGAGAAAAAAACGCCAAAAAAACGAGGAAAATTGCGGCTGCAAAGACCTTGCGGCCGTTCCCTTCACGCATCAAGAACGCACGAAAGTTCGATATCCACTCTGTATACATATCCGATTAAACATAGTCTTGCAAACTCTCATCACGATGGACAGCACGCCATCCATTACGTAGACTAGTATAGCATAGATAAATGCTTGATACAAGACCAGCAGCATGCTCCGACTTTATGGTAAAATGACAAGTTTAATTTCGTATGGAGCGCATCAGACTTCATCGTCATCTTCCATATGAAGACTGGATGCGTTGAACGTCTGAAGCCCCTTTTTGCCGGCTTCCACTGCCCTTTCCATCAGTTCTTTTATGCTCGAACCGTCATAGGCAGCCTGGGCGCTGACCATTTCGATGAGCATGGGGAGATTGACGCCCGTAACGATGCCGCAGTCCCTTTGGTCGATGACGATGCGGCACGCTGCATTGTACGGACTGCCGCCGAAGAAATCATTCAAAAAGAGCACGCCGTCCTTACAGTCAAGTTCTTTCATTGCCGCCTTGTACTTCTCAGCAACTTCACCGGAATCCTCTCCCGGAGCAAGCGAGACTGCGCGAACGTTTTCCTGCTCGCCGCAGATCATCTCACAGGCTTTCAAAAGCCCTGGTGCAAAATCTTCGTGCGTGCCTATGATAATGCCAAACATGCCGATTCCTACGCCTTCCTTCAAAATTCTGCTGTATGGAATTTCCCTACGGCATGATAATAACAGATTATTCCTCATCTTTCAAGGAATCTTCTGCCTTTGTATTGAACGCAATTCTTATTTTTATAAAGTTTCTGCTTCCACCATGAGCTCGCGCACGATGGCTGCAAATTCCTCGCGCGTCGTCGCCTTGTTAAACTTATCACGCAGAAGCGCACCGTGCGGGATTCCCCTCGTATACCATGTCGCATGCTTTCGCATCTCGCGCGGACCGATGTAGTCGCCCTTGTAGTGCAGGAGAAGATCGAGATGATGCAGAATGACTTTCGCACGCTCTGCCATCGTCGGCGGCGCTAGGCGCTCACCCGTCCGCCAGTAATGCGTAAATCGCCGAAAGATCCACGGATTCCCCTGGGCAGCGCGGCCGATCATCACACCATCGGCACCCGTCACACGGCGAATGCGGTCGAGGTCATCAAACGTGCGAATGTCGCCGTTTGCGATAACAGGAACGCGCACCGCCTTCTTGACCGCAGCGATGCTGTCATAGTCAGCATTGCCTGCATAAAACTGTTCACGCGTCCTGCCATGAACAGCAATAGCATCGACGCCTGCAGCTTCTGCTATCTTTGCCAATTCAACCACATTGACATGCGCATCGTCCCAGCCCTTTCGCATCTTGACAGTAAATGGCATCTTGACCACCTTTCGTATCGCCGTCAAAATCTTTTTCCGCGCGCTTTGGGTCGGTCATCAGTGCAGAGCCTTCGCCGTTTTTACGATCTTTGGCGCAGGACAGCCCATGTTGAAGTCGAGAATATCCGCCGTGCCGAGCGCTTCGATGAACGCAGCAGCTTCTGCCGCCATCACGGGTTCTTTGGCAAAGATCTGCATGGCGAGCGGCCGCTCATCGCGCTCAGAGGAAAGCATGGCAAGCGTGCGTTCATTACGATAGTGGATCCCCTGTGCCGAGACCATCTCTGCGTAGGCAAGCGGGCGACCCATGTCATGTGCAATAACGCGATAGGCGGTATCCGTGACACCCTGCCATAGGCGCGAGAAACACCGGCGCATCAAAGGCGAATTTCCCGATGTTCATTCGGCGTCCCTGCGCCTTTCGCGGCGGTCTTCGGCGTTGCGCTCATAGAGCACGCGAAGTCCAGTTAAGGTCAAAAATGATCGATCTTTTTCAATCGTCGAGGATTCGCGCATAATCATCCGTGCGAGCCCTCCCGTCGCAATGACCTTGACCGGTTTATCGCCGCCGATCTCCGCCTTGATGCGTTTTACAATCTCATCGATCTGCCCGACATAGCCAAAGATAATGCCCGCCTGCATGCCCTGAATGGTATTGTGGCAGATGATACTCTTCGGTGGGACGAGCTCGATTCTCGGCAGCTGCGCAGCGCGCTGGAAAAGTGCGTCGGAACTCGTTCCAATGCCGGGCGCGATGACACCGCCCAAAAAGTCGCCATTTTCTCCGACGACATCAAAGGTCGTCGCCGTACCGATGTCAATGACGATCAGAGGGCCGCCGTACTGCTCAAAAGCTCCGACCACATTCACGATGCGGTCAGCACCAATGGCGCGGGGGTTCTCGTAGTGCAGACGAATGCCTGTGCGGATGCCAGGACCTACGACGAGCGGACGCAGATGAAAGTAGCGTTCGCACATCTTGACCAACGGCACGATGAGCGGCGGCACGACGCTCGAAATGATGATGGCGCGGATGTCTGCCATGCGAATGCCCTGATAGCGAAAAAGATTGTTGATGAGCATACCGTACTCATCGCCCGTTTTCTGACGATCCGTTGAAAAACGCCAGTGTTTCATGAGCTTTTTTCCCTCATAAGCCCCCATGACGATGTTCGTATTGCCGATGTCAAGAACTAAAAGCAAATGCTCCCCCTCCAAACGCAAAATTCGACTTATTATACTATGTGCGGACATTCCTTTCAACAAAAAAATTACGCCGACTCGTACCATGCAGAAGAGGCATACATTGCCTTTCAGCGATATGTCCCCTTTTGATGCATAAACCAGCTGCGCAGACAATAAAAAAGCACCGCTCAGCGGTGCAGTGTTTCCTATGGCAGGGGTAGCTGGACTCGAACCAACGCATGCGGGATTCAGAGACCCGTGCCTTACCAACTTGGCGATACCCCTGTGTCTTCGGCATCTGCCGTCAACGATAGCTATTATACACGAACGCATGATGTTTGGCAAGCCCTTTTTTGAAAATTTTTCCAAGAAACTTTCAGCGGCACATCAATATGCGCCCTTACTTTCGATAACCGCCTTAAATGTCTTGAAAAGATACATGAGATCGATCCAGATGCTCCAATTGCGGACATACCACGTATCCATCTCGACGCGCTCGTCATACGTCGTGTCGCTTCTGCCGCTCGCCTGCCACATGCCCGTGATGCCCGGGCGAACCATATAGTATTCGCGGATGTTTTCGCCGTACTTTTCAATTTCCTTTGCCACGATAGGGCGCGGACCGACAAGGCTCATCTCGCCCTTCAGGACGTTCAGGATCTGCGGAAGTTCATCAAGGCTCGTGCGGCGCAAAAAGCACCGAGCTTCGTGACGCGGGGATCATGCTCGAGCTTGAACGTCTCCTCCCACTCTTTCTTCGCCGCCGGGTTCTCCGCGATATATTCCTTAAGCCGCGCTTCGGCATCCGGAACCATCGTCTGGAATTTATAGCATGAAAAGCTCTTGCCGTCTCGTCCAATGCGTCGATGTGCAAAGATAACGCTTCCGCGGTTGTCGATGGCAACGCGCAGCGCGATGAAGAGAAGGATGGGACTGATGAGCACGCCGCCCAAAAGCGTCGCGACGATGTCAAAGGTGCGCTTTAAGAAGCGGTTCCGCCGGACAGCAAGGTTATTGCGGACACTCAAAATCGGAATCTTTTCTGCAAAGAGAATGTCGAGATCCGCGCTCGCCATCGGCGTGCCGATGAGGTCGGGCACGAAGGAGACACGGCGCACATACGGCGCAATCTCGCTGATGAGTTTCTGGTTGAGCTCTTTTTGCCGCACCCGGCGTCGCTATGATAACCGTCTGGATGCCCGATATGCGAATGATCTTCTCCGCGTCCTGCATACCGCCATAGAGAAGGAAGCGATCTGGCAGATGCTTGGAAACGGGATCGTCGTCGATGAGCCCAACAACCTTATAGCGATAGCCAAGATCCCCCTCAAAGAAGCGCAGCAGCGCCTCTGCCGTATATCCCGCGCCGATGATGATGATCGGCTCGTAACAAAAGCCCGCTCTTTTTCAAAAACTTCAAAAACAGATAGCGAACGGCGTATATGAAGAAGAGTGCATAAAAGAAGAGAAATGCCAGCGTCATGCGGCTGACAAGGACGTCCGCGCGGAAAAGATAAAAGAGAATGATGAGGCCGATCATGCCGTGAAAAACAGCATAAAATGTATCGCGGAAAATGTTCAGTATCGGGCGCATCATCCGATACGCATCCGCACGCCAGAGAAAGAAGATGAGGATGCACGGAATCCAGCCGTAGAAGTTGAGTGCCGTAATCGTGTACAGCGGATTGCCGTCCCAAAGGAAGGCGAGCTGTGCGCGCGTGACAATCGCGACCTTTCCTGCCAGCAGGATGGCAAGGTAATCCGTAAGGATTGTACAGAGAACCGCGCCGTCTGCCCGAAGCAAAAACTTCCCATGTTCTCCTCCTTTCATTATTCGTCATATATTTCAAATAAGATTAACACAGGTTCTTTTTCACTGTCAATTTCACCAACGCCCCCGAAGCTTCCAGAAATCCGGTGAAAAGAGAACGAGAATGGTGAAAAGCTCCAGTCGCCCCAGCAGCATTTCAAGACAGAGAAGCCCCTTCATGAAGTCCGGCAGCGGCGCATACGTCTGTGTCGCACCTGCAACGCCAAACGCGGGGCCGACGCTTTCCCAGTGCGCTGATGCTGATGGTGAGCGCATCAAAGGGGCATATGCCTGCGAGCGCATAGGAAAGCGCAAAAAGAGCGATGAATAAGACGTAGAGAAAAGCAAACATCTCCGTATGACCAATGGTACCGCGCCCGATCTTTGCACCGTTCATGCGCACCTCGACGACACTTCGCGGACTTAGCTTCTGATGGATGACAGCGCAGGCATGCTTGACGAGAATGACGATGCGCGTCACCTTCATGCCGCCTGCGCAGCCGCCCGCACAGCCGCCGCTCACCATCAGCATCAGGAGAATGCCCTTGGAAAAATCCCGGCCATGTATCAAAGTTCGCCGAGACAAAGCCTGTCGTCGAGAGCGAGCCGACCTGAAACGAAGCGTAGCGGAGTGCTTCAAGCGGCTGCATCCCACACGCAAAGACCAGATTCATGGTGACGAGAAATGCTGCAATGCAAAGAATGGAAAGATACCAGCGAAACTCTGTATTTTGCCAGAGGACGCGCGGTCCTTTCCGCATGACGCGATAGTAAAGCGCAAAATTTCCGCCGGCGAGAATCATGAAAAAGGTCATCGACGCTTCAAAGACGGGGCTTGCAAAATGCGCAGCGCTCGTATCATACGTTGAAAAAGCCGCCCGCACCGATCGTGCTCATCGCGTGTGTCGCTGCATCCCAAAGGAAAGCCCACATGCCCGATAGACGAGAAACGCCGCTCCCGTAAAGACGATGTAGATGGCAAAGAGGACCTTTGCCATATTGCGCAGACGTGGGAGAAGACGCTCGCGTGTTGCGCCTGTCGTTTCGGCGTCGTACATATTCTGTCTGCTTTGTTCAGATTCTGGAATGAGCGCGATGAAGATGACGATGATGCCAAGCCCACCGAACCAATGCGTCATCATACGCCAAAGCAAAAGGCTCTCCGGGAGATTCTCCAGCGTCTGAAAAACCGTTGCTCCCGTCCCCGTGAAACCAGAGATACTTTCAAAAAAATACCGTCGAGCAATCCGAGATACCCGCCGAAAACATAGGGCAGCATGCCAATGCCTGTCGCAAGCAGCCATCCAAACGCCGTGATGGCGATCCCCTCGCGCTTTGAAAGCGGCTCAGGACTTATCGCTCCCTCATGCTGCAGAAGGGCACCGACGAAAAGTGCTAAGAGAAACGAAAAAAAGAACGCCCCTGCCGCACCGCACCCGAGTAGGACGGCAGAAAAGAATGGGACGAGAAGCGTTGCCGCCTCCGCAAAGACAAGCTTTCCCAAAAACAAAGCAAATGACCTTCCGATTGATAAGCGCTCCTCTCCTTCCACCTTTTTCTGTGCGTTTTATCCCTGCTTGATGATACCACAGATCGATGGTATCATCGCGCTCTTTACAAGCGATGTCTGACGACACGCAAAAGACCGTCAACCAATATCAGAGCAGAAAAGATCTCAATGCGGCCGAGAACCATGACAAGAGTTAAAAAGAACTTCAGCCAGATGGGAACAACAGCGAAATCCCAGTCGCCGAAAAGGGAGCTTATCGCCCCGCACTTGTCAAGGCAGCTGCCGCAAGCCCCATGGACGGCATGAGGTCAGTCCCCGACAGCGTGATGACGAATGCACTCAGCAAGAACGTCATCACATAGAAATAGAAAAAGGAACGGATGCGCCCGACGATCTTTGTCGAGACAGGTCTTCCATCGACACTGATGGAAACGACCATATGCGGGTGAAGCGTACGGCGCACCTCGAGGCGCGCAAGACGAAACAGGACGAGCAGTCGGAGGATCTTGATGCCGCCGCCTGCCGAAGCTATCGAACCGCCGGTAAAAGCGAGAAGCAGAAGAAGCAGCTTAGAAAACGGCGGAAAGTTTTCCATCGGAGCCGAAGCAAAGCCCGTCGTCGTCAAAAAGGACGCGGCATGAAAGACGCCATAGCGCAGCGCATGAAAAAAGGAATAAGCGCCGGTCGTCCAGAGATTTACCGTGAGAAGGGCAGAGGACAGGAGAAAGACAAGGAGAAAAAGGCGGAGTTCCCTTTCGCCAAGGAACGCAAAAAATTGCCTTGCATGGAAGGCACGCCAAAGCGTGAGAAGATTCAGCGCCGCGAGCAGCATGGAAAAGACAGCGGCTGCTTCGAGCGGCAGGCTGTCGCGTGTCATAAAGGCAGTCGTATAGGCACCGCCCGATGAGATCGTCGTCATCGCCCAGATGACCGCCTGAAAGGGAGTAAGACCCGCGAGGAGAAATGCCGCAGACGAAAGCACCGTCAAAGCTAGATAGGCACAGAAGCCGTGCTGCCCTGCCTGACGCATCTTGTTCCAGACGGGGCTGAAGTGAATGCTCTGACGTGCGGTAAGCGTAAGCCCAAAACACCCGGAAACCTGCGGCAGAACCGTGACGAGAACGAGGATGAAGATGAGCCCGCCCAACCAACTCATAAGACAGTGCCAGAGAAGGAGGGACGAATCCGCCGCATAGCGGTAGCCGATGTTCGAAAGTCCCGTCGTCGTCAATGTCGCCACCGCTTCAAAAAACGCAGCGGAAAGACCTGCCATCCCTGAAAAGTATAGGGGCAGCATGCCATAGACGCCGAGCACGGGAAAGATCAGCACCATGAAGAGCGCTCCTTCCATGACGCGCATCGGCCGACGCGCTCTGCGGGCAAGGCGGATAAAGAGCATGGCGGTGAGAAAAGCCGCCGCAGACGGCAACAGAAACATCCATGCCTCTGACATTGAGGCAGATAAAAGCGTATCAAAAAAAGGCAGCAGCATGAGCGCTGCCGCTACCATGAGTGTCTGCCCGAAGAGGCGAAAGAAAAGAGCAAAAGATGCCATGATACGCTTCTTTCTTGAAAAAGCCCCAAGCGTCATTCATGCTTCCTGAAATACGGCATGACCTTGCGGGCAAACTTCGTCTGCACAAAGAGGATCGTCCGGTCGCCTGGCTGCAGGGTCGTCTGACCGTTTGGAATCCTCGCCTCGCTGCCTCGCACGTAGGCGCAGACGAGACATTCTTTGGGAAGATTTGCCGTCATCAGCGGCCTGCCGGCAATCGGTGCGCCCTCCTGCACGATGACTTCAATCGCTTCCGCCTTAGCCCCCTCGAGCAGAGAGACGGAAACGATGCCACCGCGTCTGGCAAACGCAAGAACCTCACTTGCGGAAAGAAGGCGCGCAGAAAGAACGATATCGACGCCGACTTTTTCCATGAGTTCGACATATTCGTTCCGCGAGACGCGAACGACAGTACGAATCTTATTGCCGGACATATGCCGCGCGAGAAGTGCGAGCATGAGATTGAGCTTATCGTCCTCCGTCAGGCAGACGATGACATCGGCTTCGCTGATGCCCTCTTCAAGCAAGAGGTCAATATCCGTACCGTCACCGCAAATCGCAATGCCGTCCGTTAGTTTCTCTGCCATAAGGCGGCAGCGGTCACGATCCTTGTCGATGACCTTGACGTGAACGCCCTGCTTTTCAAGCATAGGAGCTAGGGCGCGCCCCGCACGCCCTGCACCGATGATGATGACGCGGTGGAACTTCCTCGCATCGCGCTGCACGAAATTCTTGCTGAATTTCTCAATCTCCTCGGGAATACCGATAAAATAGGCGTTGTCATGCGACAGGAGACAGTCATCGCCGTGCGGGATGATCATGCGGTGGTCGCGGAAAATCATACCTGCGAGCACGCCTTCCGGCAGTTTGATGTCTTTAAACGGGATGTTCACGAGCGGCGAATGACGGTGCACCTTGGTTTCAAAAAGGCGAATCTTGCCATGTGCAAAATCTTCGACATCGAGCGCCGCCGGCGTCATGAGGATGCGGTTGATTTCATTCGCCGTGATGAATTCGGGGTTCAGCATGACGTCAATATCGAAGTTTTCCTTCAGATACTCCTTTGCCTCGCCATAAAACTCGAGATCGCGGATGCGCGCGACCGTATGACGAATGCCGTGCTTCTTTGCGAGGATGCAGGCGACCATGTTGACTTCATCGGTCGCCGTAACCGCAATTAAAATATCAGCATCCCTGACATCCGGGTCGTTCATCGTGATGGGGCTAGCGCCATTTGCTGCAATGGTGAGGACGTCGAGCGTGTTCTTCGCCGCTTCAAGCTGCGTCTCGTCACGGTCGATGACAACGACGTCAAAGTCTTCGTTTGACAGCATTTCGGCAATGCTGTAGCCGAGCTTTCCCGCACCAACGACGACGATGCGCATGACATTTCCTCTTTCTAACTTCTCACTGTGCCAATTCTTCTCTGTGGCGGCGGAATCCCTGATCCTCCGCTATGTACCTTCCCATGCGTGCAACGCGGCCGCCCATACAGCTGCGGCACTGTGCCGGGGTATCTGAGACGCAGATCTTGCCGGGGTAGAGTGCGTACTTGCGCCGATAATCGCCCTCGGTGACATTCGGCATGACGACGTTGGCACCGGAGGCCAAGATGAGCTCACGCGATCCTCTTACCATCGTCTCCATCGCCGTCGTCGCGGGAATGTTGGCTTCCGGAAGCAACAGCCGGAGGAGCGATACCATGCGGCGCGTCAGATGGAAGTCGCCGGGCGCTTCATTTCCGAGCGGCGTATCGCCATTCGGTATCAGAGGACCAATGCCCACCATGTCGATGTCCATTGCCTGATAAAAGAGGATATCCCTTGCGATGGATACGAGCGTCTGCCCCGGCAATCCGATCAGCGTTCCCGTACCGACTTCGTAGCCGAGTGCCTTGAGATCCTCCAGACAGCGCACGCGATTTGCGTACGTCATGCCGGGGTCAAAATCTTCGTACAGCTTCGCATCCGTCGTCTCAATGCGGAGAAGATAGCGATCTGCGCCTGCTTCGCGCCAGAGCCGATACGTCTCATAGTCGCGTTCACCAACGGAAATCGTGATGACGAGTCCGAGCGACTTGATGCGCCGGATAATGCTGGCAAGGCGCTTTGCTGTAAAGTGCATATCCTCGCCCGACTGAAGGACGACGGTCTTATAGCCGTATCCCATCGCTTTCTTTGCCAGCGCGACAATCTCTGCATCCTCCAAACGATAGCGCTCGATGTTCCCATTATCACGGCGAAGACCACAGTACATACAGTTTTGCTTGCAGATATTTGAAAATTCGATGAGTCCGCGCAGGTGCACGCCATTGCCGACATAGCGCTCCCGCACTTCATCCGCCGCTTTGGCAAGCGCTTCTTCTGCCTCACGCGCTGCCAGAAGCTTTGCAAGCTCCCCTTCACGCAGGCGATGCCGCTCCTTTGCCTTTTGAAGGAGCTCTTTGATTTCCTGCTCTTTCATATTCTTGCCTTACTTATCGTTCTTATCGCCCATCTTCCATGTATCCGATAAACCATATCTGCGCATCTGCCCGCTATTCTTTCTTACTTCTTCCTTTGCCTTCGCCTTCTTTATGGCATCGAGCTTCTTTTTATCTGACCTGCGAAGCAGCCCTTTCGTGTGGCTGATCAGCTCTTCCTGATGGGTATTGGCATAGTCTATGATGCTTTGGTAAAACTTCTTGTCCACGCTCTTATCCGAAAGGCTGACCAAAGATGTGGTCGCATCGCTCTTCATCGTTGAGAGAATGCCCCAGTTGCTGTCCAGTTCTTCATGTTCCTTAACCTGTACCGTGCCGTCCCTCATGTTGATGATGACGAAATCTGCTGAACCATAAAGCCCATCATAACCTTTTACCGGCAGTCCCTTCCAGCGACGTTTTGTAATGACGTCTTCCTTTTGGATGGAATCGTATTGATGAAGCGTCGGAATGACAAGGACATCGAGATCGATGAAGCCTTCCGCATCAACGCCATAATGCATGACCTGCTTGTTAAAGTAATAGCTTTGGCGCGCCGTCGACTGCACCCATTGATAAATATCCTGCGAAATGGTTTCTTCCGCCTGGCAGACTGCCGGCATCGCACAGAAAAATACTGCCAGCGTCAGATTTATGCCCCATCTCTTAATATGCTTCATAACAAAATCCCCCTCGCTTCTGCATTCTGTCTACAAACGAAAAGGCGGGCATCCTCTCCCAAAGACCTCGACAAACCCCACCTCGCATTGCTGCATAATCTCTCGCCATTTACGAGATAAGGATAACAATTTCCCATGAAAGACGGCTGAAGCAAGACCCAAGCAGGTCAATCGCGCTCGGTGTTGTAAATCGTATCGAGTTCGTACGGCGTTTCCTGATAGACATAATAGTTCAGCCAGTTGGCAAAGAGGAGATGCGCGACACTTCGCCAGCGGACGATCGGAGCTTTCGCCGGATCGTCGTCCGGATAGTAGTTGCAGGGGATATGCGGTTGAAGTCCTGCCTGCTCGTCACGGTCATACTCACACTTTAACGTCAGCGGATCATACTCGGCATGCCCTGTGATAAAAAACTGTCTTTTGGCAAGATTTGCAATGATATAAGGACCTGCAGGCGCTTCTGCCTCAGCCAGAATCGTGAGTTCAGGTATTTTTAAGATATCTTCCTTATGCTCTTCCGTATGGCGCGAGTGCGGGACAAAGAACTCATCATCAAACCCCCGAAGAAGCTTTTCATGCTCTACGCAGAGACGGTGCTTGAATACACCGAAAACCTTTTCCTTCGTGTCGTATTTCGGAATGCCGTAGTGATAGTAAAGCCCTGCCTGCGCACCCCAACAGATATGAAAGACAGAATAGACATGCGCCTTCGACCACTCCATGATCTCAGCGACTTCCTCCCAATAGGCGACCTCCTCAAAGGCAAAATTTTCGACGGGCGCCCCTGTAATGATCATGCCGTCATACTTCTTATGGCGAACTTCGGCAAATGTACCGTAAAACTCGGTCAAATAATCCTGCGAGGTATGGCTCGGCTGGTAGGACTCCGTATAGATGAAATCAACTTCGACCTGCAGTGAAGTGTTGCCTAAAAGGCGGAGAAGCTGCGTCTCCGTCACGGATTTGATCGGCATGAGATTCAAGATGAGGATATGCAGCGGGCGAATGTCTTGCGCATAGGCGCGGCTGACATCCATAACGAAGATATTCTCCCCTTCGAGAATGTGCGCGGCAGGGAGATTGTTCGGTATCTTGATCGGCATGAGGTCACTCCTTCCATCCTGTAGATGCTTTTTCTTAGCAAAGCATCCGATTGCGAAAACAGCCGACCGATATGTCGGTCGGCTGTTCCTTATCCTGGGCTTAGTTCGCCATATTGCTTACGATTTCTTCGCTGCTCCCGCTCGACGTACTGCTCTTACCCGCATCCGATTTCTCGACATTTTTCTTTTTCCCATTCGAATTGTCGATGGAACCAGAATTCTTGGTACGGCTCGAATCCTTTGAAGGCTTAGTGCTTGAACCAGCTTTCTTCGCTTCTTCCGGATGTTTTTCCTTGTCAGCCTTCAGCGCTGCTTTTTTGGCAGCTTCGTCCTTTTCTTTATAGGCCTGGTTGATTCCTGCAGCGTCAAAGACGGCATTGTCATTCAGCCTTGCTGCCTCGCGTGCCTTTGGTGCAGACTTGCCGTCGTTTTCAGCATCCCGATACTTCACGACATCGATATCAACAGGAATACCCATCGCACGGTCGAGCTGCGCCTTGCTTGTATTGTATTCATAAAGCGCGATGTAGTAGTTCGTGCGCGCCGATGTCAGCTTTTCCTGCGCATCCATGACATCGAGATTTGTCCCGACGCCTGCCGAATAGCGAACCTGTGCGATCTTGTATTCTTCCTCGGCATGAGTAACAGCGACCTTCGTCGTCTTGATGTTCTTTTTCCGCCGCCTGCAGTGAGAGGAAAGCCGTGCGGACTTCGAGGCGAATGCTCTCATCCGTCTGATCCTTTGCTTCCTTTGCCTGCAGAACCGCCGCATGGGCGCGGTTGACACCAGCTGCGGTAACACCGTTATCGAAGAGATTCCATGAGGCATTGACGCCGACCTGCCACTGATCCTGATAGTCGTCGCCAAAGGGATGGTCGTCTGCAATCGACTTCGAAGCTGCGGCGTTTACGACTGGATAGTATCCCGCATGTGCCGTCTTTTCCGCGGCTTCCGCCTGCTTGACCGTATATTCGCGCGCAAGTCCATCCGGACGGTTGACAAGCGCATATTCCGTGCAGTTGCCAAGCTGAAGGTCATATTTCTCATACTTCAGCTGATCGCGAATATCCAACTCGGTATCTGTCGGCAGCCCGATGAGATTGTTGAGCGTCGCAACGGCGATATTGTAATTGTTCTGCGCCGTGACAAGTGACTGCTGTGCATTGGCGAGCTGTACCTGCGAGGAAAGAACATCGTTCTTTGCAACGGTACCCACGTGATACTGTGCATTAACATTGCCCAGATGCTCATTCAGTATATGAACGGATTCCTGCTGAACATTGACGAGGTTTCTCGCCTGAAGCACTTGAAAGTAGTCCGCCGTCGCCTGCTCGCGGATATTCTGCTTCGTTGACTCCAGCGTCAGATCGGCGTTATTCAGCCCATAACGCGCCTGCACTGCCTGCCCGCGCGCCGACTCATTAAAAAGCGGCATGCCGATCTGTCCCGTATTGCTCCACTGTGCGCCGTCACGTCCCTGCTTTTTATAGGTATCTCCGCCAACATACACCGCAGCGGCCTGCCATGTCAGTGTCGGACCGAGCGTGCGGCGGGCGCTCGAAAGCTGCCACTTTGCCTGATCAACCCCGGTCAATGCTTGGTGAATGGTTCGATTATTCTCCAGCGCCATGCGAATGGTCTCGTTTAGGTCAAGGGAGACCCTGTCTGCGGCATAGACAGAAGTGAACGATGCCGAAGAAAGAAGGCTCGCGGTGATGACAGCTGCCAACCTTTTATAAAAGCGTTTTCTCAGATACAAATGCAAGATGAATCCCCCCAAAAGGAACCAGCGCCACGCGCCTTTGATCAATACTATTTCAACACGAAAGTGCGGCTTGTATAACTCACTTCATTTTATTATAACACATTATAGCGGTTATTTCTTCAAAATGTCTGATGAATACCAAAAATACCCGACACGGCGGTCGCTGTCTGTCACATGATCGAACTGTCCCATCAGCCAAGTATTGCTGTTCCCCAGGCGATAGGCAGCCTGCAGGCGAAGCTGTGCATCATCGGGGTCGTAGACATCCGCCGAAATGCGAAGCTTATCGCTTGCGTCGGCATCCACCCCAACGCCGACATCCCCCCGCACAAGACCAGCGCGCCCGGTAAGCTTTCCCATGTGCTTGCCGACTTGAAAGATTGCCGTTGGTGCCATCGCCGATATCATCTGCCCCGAGCCGCAGAAAGAGTCCGTCTTCCTTCCCGATATCGACATTGAAGTTTGCCCGCCAATCATGTGCATCGCCGCTGTAGAGGATATCCGCCGAGGGTTTCACAGCGATGCCGCCGAGCTTCCCCATCGCATTTTTCGCGCGATCGGAGATCTCATGCGCGTTATGAATGGTCTCTTTCAGCTCGCGCCCTGTCTCTGGGTCGCCGACCGAGCCATCGAGCGTCTCTGCAATATGCGCAATACGACCGCTTGCCTCTGTGATGTTTGCGAGCGTCAGCCGCATATTTTCCGCCGTCTGTGGGTCTGCGCCCACCGTCGCTAGGTTGGCCATCATGGCATCGGCACTTGACATCGTGCTGTTCAGCCCCTGCATGGCTGCGTTTAGGTTGCGCATGCTGTCGTTCAAGTTGCCTCGGTTCTCCACAACGGTCGATTCAAGAGCGGCGAGAAGCCCGTTCACATGTGCGGTCGTATCTCTCATATTCGCCGCCATCCGAATGATATCCTTTTGAAATTCAGGATCACCTGTAATATCGTGAATGGATTTTAAAACGGCCTGCGTCTGCTCAAGCATCGCAGAAGCATTTGCCATGAGCGTGTCGAGACCTGCGCCCTCCTCACCGATGAGGTAATCGCCCTCCTTCAGGTACGTGCCCGTATCCGTCGCCGGCATGATGTTCACATACTTATCACCCATGACACCGTCTGAGCCAATCGTGACAGAGGAACCGCGCGGAATCTTCACATTGTTCTTTATCGCAAGCGTCACCGTGACGCCGCCCGCATCGTTTTCAATGGAGGTAACGCGCCCGACGGGAACGCCTGACAGCCGCACCGCTGCCTGCGGAACGACGCCCTGCACTTCCTTAAACCCTGCATAGACCATATAATCCTTGCCGCCGCCAAGCGACACCCCTGAAAGGAGCACCGCAACCGCAGCGAAAAGCACGATGCCCAGCACAGTAAACGCGCCGACCTTTGCCTCTGTACTCATGAATCCTTCCTTTCCCTCTCATGATACACTGCGCGCAAGCTTCAAGGTGTGGAAAAAAGCTTGTATGCGCGGATCCTGCAGCTTCTGAAAGACATCGACAGGTGCAAAGGCGATAAGTTCACCTTCGTAGATCATCGCGATGCGGTTGGCAATGCGGCAGGCGCTTGCCATATCATGTGTAACGACGATGCTCGTCACATGCAGGGTCCGCTGCATCTCGATAATGAGATCGTCGATCTTTGCCGTCATCAGGGGGTCAAGCCCCGAGCTAGGTTCATCGTAAAAGATAATTGACGGCTCAAAAGCAATGGCACGCGCAAGTCCCACACGCTTTTTCATGCCACCCGACAGTTCATTCGGCATCAGGTCTGCAACGTCCGCCAGCCCGACCTGCTTCAATTTTTCCTGCACGATGGCGCGTATCTCCGCCTTTGTCTTCTTTGTGTGTTCGACGAGCCCAAAGGCGACGTTTTCGCCGACCGTCATCGAGTCAAAGAGTGCAGAGTATTGAAAGACCATGCCCATATGCAGGCGAACCTTATCGAGCTCCGCTTCATTCATATGGGCAATATCCTTTGCCGTCAATGAGAATTTCGCCTTCCGTCGGTTTGATGAGCCCGATGAGAAGGCGCAAGAGCGTGCTCTTTCCGGAGCCCGACCCACCGATGATGGCGATGGTCTCTCCGTCCTTAATTTCGAGATTGATATCCCGCAGTGCTACCATATCATCGAATTTTTTCGAGACATGCCTTATCTTTATCATAAAATTCCTCTGTTAGTAAAGGAAGAACGTAAGAAGTGCATTGAGTGCAAAGATGGCAATGATGCTCGTCACGACCGTCTTCGTCGTCGCCTTTCCGACCCCCTCCGCACCATCCGGACAATTCAGCCCGTAATGACAGCCGAGGACGGCGATGACATTGCCAAAAAAGATCCCCTTAAAGACGCCGCCCGTAAAGTCAAAGAGCACGACGAGACGATGAATGGAATCTAGAAACGAATACGTCGTGATGCCTGAGTAAAAGACCGCGATCAGCCAGCCGCCCAAGACACCGATGACATCGCCAAAAATCGTGAGGATTGGCACGACGATCATACAGGCAAGCATGCGCGGTACAATGAGATAGCCGACCGGATTCACCGCCATGACACGGAGCGCATCAATCTGCTCCGTCACCTTCATCGTCGCAATCTCTGCCGTGATGGCAGAGCCCACGCGCCCAGCACAGACAACGCCGACGAGCACAGGGCCGAGCTCGCGTCCAATCGCAATCGCTATGACACCGCCAACCGTCCCCTGGGCGCCGAAGCGTATCAGAACGTCCGCTGTCTGGAGTGTCATGACAACGCCCGTGAAGAGCAGCGTCAGCGCAACGATGAGCAATGAATCCACACCGAGATGCGACATCTGCGCCAAGATATGACGAATGCGCACCTTCTGTTTCAGCGCACGGAACGTCGCGCCGTAGAGAAGGACAAGCGTCCCAATCTCTGCGAGCCGCCGCAGGACGAAACGCGCCGATCCTTCCAATATCCGAATCACCGCGCACCTCCTTGCCGAAAGCTATCCTTCATCGCGCAGAAACCATACGAATGTGTTTTAGTTTACTATCGAAAGGAAAATTTTTCAACTCATTTTCCGATTTCCCTACAGGTTTTATCCAGTTGATCAATAGGCTCATGAAAAGAAGGCACATCTCATGGTATACTCTTTTAATCATAAAAGCAAAAGGAGCATTGAAAACATGGCAAAGAAAATTTACGCTGTAAAAACGAGGGCGATCCACCGGTCTCTTCACCTCTTGGGACGCGTGCAAAAACAAGTCGAAGGCTTTGACGGCGCAAGGTTCAAAGGTTTTTATGAGCGCACGCGATGCCCTTGCATGGCTCAACGATACAGAAGATACGCTATATATAAAAAAGACGAGCGTCTCCCGTGTGGAAAAATCTGCTTCCGCCCCTTCGGAATGCCGACTACATCATCTACACAGACGGTTCCTGCCTGAAAAACCCGATGGGGCCCGGCGGCTGGGCATGTGTTATCCGCGAGACAGCAACGGGAAAAATCACTGAACTGGCCGAAGGCTCACCTGCGACGACGAATAACCGCATGGAAATGCGCGCGGCTATAGCCGCGCTCTCCTTCCCGAAACAGCCGTCAAAAATCGCCCTGTTTACCGACAGCCAATACCTAAAGAACGGCATGACAAAATGGATTTACAGCTGGAAAAAACGCGGCTGGAAAAAAGCCGATGGCACCGAGGTCTTAAACCGAGATCTATGGATCGAACTCGACCGCCTGTATAATGAACACAAGGTTAGCTTTCACTGGGTAAAAGGACATGTCGGCGTAAGCGAAAATGAACGCTGTGACGAACTCGCAAAGAAAGAGGCCATGAAGTATTGAAAAACAAAAGAGACTGCCCTAAGCAGTCTCTTTATTTACTAAAATGGTCGGAACGACCTGATTTGAACAGGCGACCTCTTCCACCCCAAGGAAGCGCGCTACCAAACTGCGCTACGTCCCGATAACAATACCATTATACAGCAAGCCTAAAGAAAAAGCAAGGCTTTTCTTTCCATACTGCCGGCAAGGAATACGAGAAGTTCAATTATCGCAGGAAATTTCATCCAAATGCGGGCAGGATACTCCTACCTCTAAGGTCGGGGAGGAAATGCCCGCTTCACCTCACTTTCTTAAAAACGATAAATATTTAACAATTATGTGATATACTAACTATGACGAAGTCGTGTAAGCGCAAGAAAGGCAGGTGATACTATGTCCAACCTAACCAAAACCATAAAACTTCGCCTAAACGTTACCGAGGAACAAGTTATGCTCTTTCGTCAGATGACGGAACGGTATCGTCAAGGCTGTAACTTTGTTTCTCAGTATATCTTTGCCCATGCCTTCCCTTGGCTTTTACAAAGTTAAGCAAAACGCTGTATCCTATCTTGCGAAAAGTGTTTGCTTTAAAGTCACAACTCGCACAATCGGTTGTTAAAACGACCATTGCCAGATACAAGACGGTCAAGGAACAGTTATATAGACATCCGTTCCAGTACAAAGATAGGGACGGAACATGGAAACGAATCACAAAGACGCTGGACTGGCTCTGGAACCCGATACAGTTTCGCCGGCCGCAAGCCGACTTAGTTCGTAATCGCGACTATAGCTTTTGTAGAAGATGGACGCATCCTGTCCATCAATACGCTGGGGAAGCGGACGAAATGCACCTTTCAGGGAAAAGCCTTTTGCTAAGTACTTAGATGGCACATGGAAACTTGGCACGGCAAAGCTTGTAGCATTAAAAGGCTTGTGGTATCTCCACATCTCTGTCAGCAAAGAGACAGAGCCCTTCCAGAAGGAGAATGTCCAGCATGTTGTCGGCATCGACCGTGGTCTGCGTTTCCTATGGTCAGCTATGATGAAAAAGGGTAACACCGACTTTGTTTCCGGAAAAAGATAGCGACCAAACGGCACAAGTTTCAAGAGATTCGCTGAGAGCTTCGGGCTAAGGGAACAAAAAGCCGCAAAAGCGTAGACTCAAAAGCCCTTTCCGGACGAGAGAACCGTTGGATGTCGGATGTGAACCATCGGATGTCTAAGACACTCGTCGAGAAATATGGCAAGGATATGCTATTTGTGCTTGAGGATTTGACGGGCGTGAGTTTCGAAGCATCGTATCTCCCGTGGAGCGAAACAAAAACTATGACCTAAGGAGTTGGTCGTTCTATCAACTGGAACAGTTCCTTTCCTACAAGGCGCAGGAGAACCGTTCCAAAGTACTGAAGGTTTCTGCAAGGTATACCTCGCAGCGCTGTCCGAAATGCGGAACGATTCGCGAGGGAACACCGCTGTCACCATAAGCATCTATACACCTGCTCGTGTGGATATCAGTCCAACGATGACCGCATTGGTGCGATGAATATTCAGCAGCTTGGCACAGGTGGCTTTCCGGCGATGAGACCCCACACTACACACGCATAGCAGAACTACCCTTAGAGTAAATCTCTTTGGTAAAACGGGCGTTGTCAACCGCCCGACGATGTAGGCAGACATAGGGAGATATTGGGTTAGCCATATCGCCAGCACCTATACCTTTCTGACTTACAAGCTCTCGCTTCAAACGCCGTCAGGCGTTAAGCGAGATAGTTGACTTTACATTCTGCTTTGTTAAATGTTCATTTGTACAAAAAGCCGCTTCCTAGAAGCGACCTGCTTTCAAAAATGGTGGGGTTAACAAGATTCGAACTTGTGACCTCCTCGATGTCAACGAGACACTCTAACCAACTGAGCTATAACCCCATGTCGTAACGACAAAATGTATTATACGGCAATCCATTTCGAAAGTCAATAGCTTTTTTTACTTTTCAGACAAAACTTCTCAAATTTTTATTTGATGTGATTGAAAGCACGCTTGCCGGGATAGTAAGCGCTGTGTCCGCAAGCCTCTTCGATACGGAGAAGTTGGTTGTATTTTGCGACGCGCTCAGAGCGGGACGGTGCGCCCGTCTTGATCTGACAGGTGTTCAATGCCACAGCAAGGTCTGCAATTGTCGTGTCTTCCGTCTCACCGGAACGATGAGAGACGACTGCTGTAAAGCCTGCCTTATGTGCCATTTTGATTGCTTCGAGCGTCTCGGAGAGCGTGCCGATCTGGTTGAGCTTGATGAGAATCGAATTGCCGCAGCCGAGCTCGATGCCCTTCTTCAGACGCTTGGTATTCGTGACAAAGAGGTCATCGCCGACAAGCTGAACCTTATCGCCAAGCTCCTTCGTCATCTGCTGCCAGCCTTCCCAATCCTCCTCATCAAGACCATCTTCGAGCGAGTAGATCGGGTACTTCTCGATGAGGCTCTTCCAATGTGCGATAAGCTCTGCCGAAGTGAACTCCTTACCGGACTTCGGCTGCTTGTAATGCCCCTTGCCCTTTTCGCTCTTCCACTCAGAAGCTGCGGCATCCATCGCGAGGACAAAATCGCGCCCCGGTTCATAGCCCGCATCTTTGATTGCCTGGCAGATGTGCTCAATCGTATCCTCATCGCTTGCGAGATTTGGCGCAAAAACCGCCCTCATCGCCGACGGCTGTCGTGTTGCCTTCCTTCTTCAACAGTGCCTGAAGCGCATGGAAGACTTCCGTCGCCCAGCGAAGCCCTTCCGAAAAGCTCGGCGCTCCTGCCGGCATAATCATAAACTCCTGCGTATCGACGGAGTTTGTCGCATGTGCGCCGCCGTTTAGGATGTTCATCATCGGCACGGGAAGCGTCGTTCCCTGAAGACCGCCGAGGAAGCGATACAGTGGGATATCTTCTGACTTTGCCGCTGCTTTTGCTGCCGCAGAGAGACCGCGAGAATAGCGTTTGCACCAAGTTTCGACTTGTCCTCTGTTCCGTCAAGCTCCAGCATAATGCGATCGACCGCATAGATGTCCGAAGCATCCTCGCCGATAAGCGCCGGTGCAATGATCTCGTTGATATTTGCGACTGCCTTTGTAACGCCTTTGCCGCCAAACTTTGATTTATCGCCGTCGCGAGCTCAAGTGCTTCAAACTCACCCGTAGAAGCCCCGGAAGGCGAAGCTGCCCGGCCGACAGAACCATCCGAAAGTGTAACCTCTGCCTCTACCGTAGGGTTGCCGCGCGAATCAATAATCTGACGCCCGATGACCTGCATGATTTTCAAATATTCTTTCATATTTCTCTGCCTTTCCGTAAAAAAATCGAGTATTTCTTTTATACAAAATAAAGCATATCACATAAGCAATTGATTTTCAATAATGATAAAAGGAAAAAGTACGTGGATACAACACGTATAGCAGAATTCACATCCATGCACTTACCGTTTACTTCTTCAAAGCGTTGAGGTCGAGTTTATCGAAATCCTTCAGGAAGCCTTCCAGCTGCTTGACAATCTCTGCTGTGCCGCCAGCTTTCCGGCTCTCGACGTTGAGCGGCATAACAGGGTCGTGCAGGCTCATGCGCAGCAGTGCCCAGCCATCGGGGAAGATGAGGCGAACGCCTTCGTAATTCGGGTCAGCAGCCTTGATCCCCTGTTCAGCAGCGCGCACCTGAAAGGCTTCGAGAACATTCTTGCCATAGGTTTTAAAATCCTCATCCTTGATTTTCAGACGGTATTCACTTGCCTCTGCCGGTTCGCCAAGGTCTTTGACAAGCTCGGCGAGCCCCTTGCCCTTTTTCCTTCTGCTTCCTTGCGGCAATGAGGAGCTTAACCGCGAGGTAGGCACCATCATCCAAGAAATAGTTCTCACTGAGTGCGCCATGGCCGCTCGTCTCAATGGCAAGCGGAGACTTTGTCCCCGCAGCATTCAAACGGATGCACTCATCGATGACATTCTTGTAGCCGCGTTTGAAGCGAAGGTGCTTCAGACCAAGCTTTCTCTCAAGGAAGACGGTAAGTTCGTCACTCGTGACAGAATCCGTGACGATGGTGCTGCCATGGTTTTCCGGCGCTAAGATTGCCGCCATCATAGCAATGAGTGCATTGCGGCTGATTTCCTTGCCGTTTTTCAGCACGGCGCCCATCCGGTCGACATCGGTGTCAAAGATAAGCCCGAGGTCAGCGCGTGCATCGAGAACAGCCTTTTTTATCGCTGCCATCGCCTGATGATTTTCGGGGTTCGGAATGTGATTTGGAAAATGACCGTCTGGCTCCAAAAAGACACTCCCGGAAGTATCCGCGCCCAAGCGCCCGAGAACCTGCGTCGCAAAGAAGCCGCCCGCACCGTTGCCGGCATCCACAACAATATGCATGCCTTTAAGCGGCGTCTCGCCTATACCGATGCCTTGACGAATCTTCTTTCTGAGATGGTGACAGTACCGCTCCATGAGATTGTAACGCTGCACTTTGCCAAGATCGCCCGCAAACTCCGGCACGCGAACGGCGGCTTTTAAAATAGCCTCGATATCCGCATGCTCGACGCCGCCTTCCTTCGTAAAGAATTTCATACCATTTCGATTGAAGGGAAGATGGCTTGCCGTAATCATGATCGTGCCGTCCATCTTCGTCTCTGGAAAGACCGTCGCCATGAACATCGCAGGCGTCGAAGCAAGGGAACAGTCCACTGCGACACAGCCCGCATATGTCAATGCCGAAAAAATAGCTTTCTTCAACGCGCCTGCCGAGATACGCGAATCATGCCCTACCGCAATGCGCAGCTCGCTCTTCTTCTTTCCCGTACGCTCTGCAAGAAAATCCAAGAAGCCAGATGCGATGCGGTTTGCCGCCTCGGCAGAAAGTGTCACCGGCTCGCCTGCCACGCCGTCAACTGCCACGCCGCGCACATCACTGCCATTTGCCAATGCCATCATTGTCTTTTCTGAAGTGATCATTCTTCTTCCTCCTCAATATCGAATCCGTTCCATAGAGATCAACATTACTGCTGCTCTCGAATCGCCGCAATTCCTCGACGAAATTCTTCCATAGAAAGCGTGAAGTACGGCAACTCCTGTAAGATGCGATAGGCTTCCTCCTGCGATTTCACATGATCCATCCGCCCCCCGAGCGTCTCTTCCGTCAGCGCGTGAAGCAGCATATGTGTGATTTCTTCCATTTCCACCTGCACCACTTCCCTTCTTCATGCAGGCGACCTCTCAGATAACATTAGTATAGCATATTAGTGTAGCATAGGGAAACGACTTGTGTTATACTATACGGAAAATAGGCTCTACCGTAAATGTTACGGAAAAATACGATGCCCCTAAGCAAACCTTAGTGAAGCAAGCGGGGAAAGTGCACGGTACGCCCCGGCGGACTTCTTTCGTCCAAGCGCAGCGCGTTTAAGAAGTCCGCCGCTTGTTCAGCGTACAAGTGCACGACCGCTTGCGTAACGAGGCGTTTGCGTGGGGCACGCATGTCCGTAACATGTAACGTAGATTCGGAAAATACGCTTGCTATACATGTGAAGTCTGTATCATGATATATTATAGATTTTTTTAGAAAGGGGAACCTATGCCGGATTTACTCGATGCTCATATGCACACAGTTGCCAGCGTCCATGCCTACAGTACCATTCAGGAGATGGCAACAGCGGGGAAAAAAAGCGCGGTCTAAAAGCTCATTGGCATCACGGATCACGCACCTGCCATGCCCGGCGGCTTTCACAAGATGTATTTCTGCAACTTTAAAGTCATTCCGCGCAAAGCGTACGGCATCGAGATCCGCATGGGGACGGAGCCAACATCATCGACTACACGGGATCAACGGATTTTGCAGGAAAAATTCTGCGCCGCCTCGACTATGCGGTTGCAAGCCTGCATGACGTCTGTATTCCGCCAGGCTCGGTCGAACAAAACACCAATGCCATCATCGGCTCGATGCGCAATCCAAAAGTCAAGATTATCGGACACCCGGATAATCCAGACTTTCCGGTGGACTTTGACAAACTCGCACTTGCGGCAAAGGAAAACAAAGTGCTGCTCGAGATAAATAACAGTTCGCATACACCAGGAAACGACCGCGGGACAAAGGAAGCGCAGCAGCTCTTCTCGCCGCATGCAGGAAACACGGCACCATGGTCGTGATGGACAGCGACGCGCACATCGACCTCGATGTGGGAAATCATACGTTTTCCATGCAGCGCGTAAAAGAAAACAACTTCCCGGAGGAGCTCATTATCAACAGCGATCCGGAACTGTTTAAGAAGTGGATAGAAAACTAAACGTAGGGAGCTAGACATGAATCTATTTCGTACCAAGAGCATCGCAGAAATGCGAAAGGCAGCGACACACTCGGGAATGGCAAAGACACTCGGGGCATTTGACCTCATTTTGCTCGGCATCGGCGCTGTCATCGGAACGGGCATTTTTGTTCTGACGGGCGTCGCCGCCGCTAAGTACGCAGGGCCTGCCGTCACGATATCCTTCATCTTTTCAGGGGCTTTGCTTGTGCACTTGCCGGGCTTGCCTATGCAGAATTTGCCTCTGTCGTTCCGGCGTCAGGCAGTGCGTACACCTATACATACGCATCGCTTGGCGAGTTCATCGCGTTCATCGTCGGCTGGAATTTGGTTCTTGAATACACCGTCACGGCAAGCGCGGTTGCCTCGGGTTGGTCGGGCTATGTGACAGGGCTTCTGCTCTCTGCGGGAATTGACCCCGGACACGCATTGACGAGCGTACCGGCAGACGGCGGCATCATCAATTTGCCCGCCATCTGCATTACGCTGCTTCTCTCCTTCTTCCTGATACGCGGCACACAGGAAAGCTCAAAAATCAACCGCATTCTCGTCTTTGTAAAACTCGCAGCGGTCTTCATCTTCCTTCTTCTCGCAGGTCCTCAGGTGAACACGGCCAACTGGGAGCCTTTCATGCCGTTTGGCATGCAGGGCATTGCAGCAGGTGCAGCGATTGTCTTCTTTGCCTACATCGGCTTTGACGCCGTTGCAACAACGGCAGAAGAATGTAAGAACCCCGCGCGCGACCTTCCGATCGGTATCATCGGTTCGCTCATCATCTGCACACTCCTCTACGTCGTCGTCGCCGGTGTCCTGACGGGCATCGTTCCCTACACGGAGCTCAACAGCCCAGAACCTGTGGCATACGCACTTCGCTACATCGGTTATAACCTTGGCTCGGCGCTCGTCGGCGTCGGCGCGATTGCCGGCATCACGACAGTGCTTCTCGTACTTCTCTACGGGCAGGCACGCATCTTCTTTGCCATGAGCCGTGACGGCATGGTTCCCGCCAATGTCTGCAAGATTCATAAGCGCTACCATACACCATACATCGTCACAGTACTCGGTGCGGTCTTTGTCTCCTGTATCGCAGGATTCGCACCGATCGGGGTCATTGCAGAAATGGCAAACATCGGTACTCTGTCGGCATTCACAGTCGCTGCGATCGGCGTCATGGTGCTCCGCGTGACAAAGCCTGACATCCCGCGCCGCTTCAAATGTCCGCTCGTCTGGCTCATCGCCCCCGCCGCTGTTCTCGTCTGCGGCTATCTCATGTGGAATCTCCCCTTGGACACTTGGATTCGCTTCCTCGTTTGGTGCGCTATTGGCTGCCTCGTCTACTTCGGCTACAGCTACCAGCACAGCCGCCTCGGCCGCTACCAGCGCCGCATGCGCCGCATCGAGATGTACGAACACAAGAAACAAAGGCAGGATACAGAAAACTGATTTGCCTCAAATAGAAGAGCAGGTCGAGTCTTTATCGGACTCGACCTGTTTTTATATCATATATCCTCATTCGCTTTTTTGTTCCATGACTGCCATGGATGCCACCCTATCGTTTTCTGCCGCCCGCATGAGCTTGACGCCCTGGGTATTACGGCTGATTAAGCTGATGTCAGCGATATTCATGCGGATGACGATACCTTCTGTCGAAATCAGCATGAGCTCTTGGCTTTCATGCACAACGCGCAGACCGATGACGTCACCTGTCTTTTCCGTGACTTTCAGGTTGATGATGCCCTTGCCGCCGCGGGTTTTGTGTGCGGTATTCATTCGCCTGTGTGCGTTTGCCAAAAGCCTTCCGCCGTAACGGTGAGAACTTCGGCTGCGGCATTCAGCGCATCCATGCCGATGACCGCGTCGCCTTCTACCAGCCGGATGCCCTTGACGCCGCGCGCCGGGCGTCCCATAGAGCGAACATCGTCCTCATTGAAGACAATCGCCATGCCCCACTTCGTGCCAAGAATGACGTCGTGATGACCATTCGTAAACTTGACGCCGATGAGTTCGTCGTCTTCGTCAAGATTGACGGCGATCAGACCGCCCTTGCGAAGATTTTTGAAACTCTTCTAGCTCGTCTTCTTGACGATGCCCTTCTTCGTAGCCATGAAAAGGTAGGCGCCCGGTTTAAAGCCCTTGACTTGAATGACAGCGGTGATATTTTCGTCACTCTCAAGCTGCAGGAGATTGACTATCGCCGTCCCCTTAGCAGCACGGCTCGCCTCTGCAATCTCATAGGCCTTCAGATGATAGACGCGCCCGCGGTTTGTAAAGAAGAGAATGGTATGGTGCGTCGTCGTTATCAAAAGGTTTTCGACAAAATCCTTTTCCTTCGTCCCCATGCCCCTGATGCCCTTGCCGCCGCGGTTCTGCCTGCGGTAGGTGTCGAGCGGAATGCGCTTGATGTATCCCCATGCGTCAGCGTGATGACGACATCTTCCTCCGCGATGAGGGTCTTCGACATCGATTTCACTCGTATCAATCGTAAGGCGTGTACGGCGTGCATCGCCGTATTTATTTTTGACTTCCGTCAATTCTTTTTTGACAATCCCGAGAATCTTTTTCTCGTCTGCAAGAATTTCCTTATATGCCTCGATGGCTTTCAGGACTTCCTGATATTCCTCTTCGATTTTTTTGCGTTCAAGCCCTGTCAGACGCTGAAGGCGAAGGTCTAAGATCGCCTGTGCCTGTTTTTTTCACTGAGCTTAAAGCTCGTCATAAGGGCATTTCGGCTATGTCTGCCGTGCGGCTCTCGCGAATTGCTGCGATGACGGCATCGAGATGGTCGAGCGCAATGGTCAGCCCTTCCAAAAATATGCGCGCGCGCTTCCGCCTTAGCAAGTTCATACTTCGTCCTGCGCGTGATGACATCTTCCTGATGGGCGATATAGTAATGGAGAACTTGCTTGAGGTTCAGGACTTTCGGCTTGCCGTCGACCAGCGCAAGCATGATGACGCCGAAGCTGTCCTGCAGCTGCGTATGCTTGTAGAGCTGATTTAAGATGACGTTGGCATTGGCATCGCGGCGCAGGTCAACGACGATGCGCATCCCCGTGCGGTCGGATTCATCGTTGAGTGCCGTAATGCCTTCAATCTGCTTGTCGCGGACAAGATCGGCAATCTTTTCGACAAGACGCGCCTTATTCACTTGATACGGAAGCTCGGTAACGATGATACGGTTCTTGCCGTTTGACAGCGTCTCAATATGGCAGTTGGCGCGAAGCTTGATGATGCCGCGCCCTGTCGTATACGCCTTGCGGATGCCTTCGGAGCCGAGCACCATGCCCGCCGTCGGGAAGTCCGGCCCTTTGATGACTGTCATCAAATCCTCAACCGTCGCCTCTGGGTTGTCGATGAGCATCAGCGTGCCGTCGATGACCTCACACATATTATGCGGGGGAATGTTCGTCGCCATGCCGACCGCAATGCCGCTCGTGCCGTTGACGAAGCTGCGGAAACTTCGCCGGAAGAACCGCCGGCTCTTTCAGCGATTCATCGTAGTTTGGTACGAAGTCCACCGTCTCCTTGTCGATATCCTGGAGCATGAGCTCTGCAATCTTCGACATGCGAACCTCGGTATAGCGCATCGCTGCTGCGGGGTCGCCGTCGACCGAACCGAAGTTGCCATGACCGTCGGCAAGCATATGGCGCATGGAAAAGTCCTGTGCCATGCGGACGATAGCATCGTAGACCGAGCTGTCGCCGTGCGGATGATACTTCCCCAAGACTTCGCCAACGATACGCGCCGATTTCTTATACGGCTTCGTCGAGCCCATGCCGGCTTCCTGCATCGCGTAGAGAATGCGCCGATGCACCGGTTTCAAGCCATCGCGTACATCCGGCAGTGCACGAGCGACAATGACGCTCATCGCGTAGTCGATGTATGAGGTCTTCATTTCGTGCCCTAAGTTGACCGGCACAACCTTTCCCTGACCAAAATCCACAGTCTCACCTCAAAATTGGCTTTCTTATTCTACCCATCCGTTTCTCAGACAAATTATTATATCATTTTTATAAAGAAAGTCAATGACCGCACGCTCTGCGCCACGCCGGAGCGCGCAAAAATAAAAATCGCGCACGATATTCTTTCGTATCATGCGCGACTTTCTCAGTGCACGTTATTTTCTTTTCTTCGCACAGCTTGGGCAGACCCCGTAAAAATACAGCTGATGATCGGTCAGATGATAGCCGGTGGCTTCTGTCACCTGATGAATCAAGCGCCTCGTATCCATCGTGGGGACATCGTCGACGCGGCCACATTTCATGCAGCGAATGTGTGGATGATCGCTCGTATCCGCATCGTAGCGAAAAGAGTCCTCGCTTAAACTCAGCTCTTGTGCAAGCCCAATCGAGCATAAAATAGACAGCGACTTATAAACGGTCGCGAGACTCATCGTCGGGTACGTTATGCGAAGTTCCTTATACAGGGTGTCCGCACACGGATGCGCTTTTGTCTTTGCCAGTGCCTCGTAGACAGCCAGCCGCTGCGGCGTAACCTTATAGCCATTGTCGCGAAGCCGCGTGGCCACCTCTTGTACCTGCAACATCTTGGCTCCTTTCTCGTAAAAAACAATCTCTCATTGCTGTCAGCAAACCGTGCCATAGATATAGATATCGATAACTTTATTTATAAAGAAAAATCAGTCTTTGTCAACACTTGATAGGGTGAGAGTATGATAGATATTATTAGGAATTTACAAAATAAATTTACTAGAGCCAAGACGCCAAACGCTGCTCAGCGCAGGCGCTCGACGATGATATGACCGCTTTCGACTTCTTTCCTGTGGCAGTGCGGACATTCGTTTTCGATAAGCCCGTGTAGCCACAGACAGGGTCACGATCTACCGGGTGATTGATGAAAGTAGCCCATATCAGCATCGTGCATGGCGCGGACAACGGATTCAAACGCCTTGATATTTTTCGACGGATCGCCGTCCATTTCGATGTAGGCAATGTGGCCGGCGTTCTCCAATGCATGATACGGCGCTTCGATGCGAATCTTGTCGATTGCCTTAATCGGGTAATAGACTGGCACATGGCTGGAATTTGTCATATAGTCTCGGTCGGTGACGCCGGGGAATCTCGCCGTATGCCTTCTTGTTTGCGCGCTGGAACTGCCCTGCCGTGCTCTCCGCCGGCGTGCCGAAGGTCGACCAATTCCGATGCTCCGCCTCCGTATAGGCATCCGTGCGCTCACGCATATGCCCGACGATTTTAAGTCCGAGCGCCTGCGCTCTCGCTCGCCGTGGTGCTTGCCGATCAGCGCTTTCAGGCACTCGGCAAGACCGCAAAAGCCGATGGAATAGCTCGCATGCTTCAGGACATCCTTGATGGAGTCGGTGATCTTCAGCTTGTCGCTGTCCATCCAAACGCCCCTGCCCCATGAGGAACGGATAATTGTAGACATGCTTTTTCCTCGATGACAGAAAGCCGGTCGAGAAGATAGTCGCGCAGAGCGTGATATACGCATCGAAGGTCTCGAAAAACTTGTCGATATCGCCGTGCGCCTCAATCGCAAGCTTTCGGCAGATTGATCGTCGTAAAGGAAAAAGTTCCCGCGCGAGCCGGATGTCTCAGGACCGTTGACATTGCTCATGACACGCGTGCGGCAGCCCATCGTTGCGACGACGCTGTTGTAATCGCCCGGCTTGTAGTACTGAAGGTTATATGGCGCATCGATGTTGACGAAGTTCGGGAAAAGGCGCTTGGCACTGACCTTGCATGCCTTTTTGAAAAAAAGGTCGTAGTTCGGATCGCCCGCATTGTAGTTGACGCCTGCTTTCAGCTGAAAGACAGAGATTGGGAAGATCGGTGTCTCGCCATTGCCCAGCCCCGACCAAATCGCGTTGAGCACTTCGCGCGTCGCAAGACGGCCTTCCGGGGAAGTATCCATACCATAGTTGATGGAGGAAAATGGGACTTGCGCACCGGCGCGGCTGTGAAGTGTGTTGAAGTTGTGAATCAGTGCTTCCATCGCCTGATGCGTTTCCTCGACAACGTCGTCACAGGCCAGAAAGTAGACCCTTTCTGCATCTTCCTTGCGTCCTTCGTCCGTATATTGATACGGATGAGGCATCACCTTTGCAAGCGCTTCCGCAATCGCCGCAATCGCCTTTTGGGCGCGCTCCGTCTCGAACGATTCATCATAAAGGCAGGCGTCAAGATCAACCACCTTTTAAAAAGCCTTGCGGTAGACACCCTATCGCCGCCCAATGCGTCAAGACCGAAGCGGTAAAGAACAGCGCGCTCGGCTTCCCGATAGAGCGCTTTGTAAAAGGACTTTTTCACGCCCTCCGCCATGGCGTAGTCAAAGGCATTGATGCTCTGACCACCAAACATATCGTTCTGGTTCGACTGGATGGCGATACAGGCCAGCGAGGCATAGGCACGGATAGAGTTCGGTTCGCGAAGGAAGCCATGCCCCGTCGAAAAAGCCGCCGTGAAAAGAGCTTTAACAGGTCGATCTGGCAGCAGTTGAAGGTGATGAGGGAAAAAATCCTTATCGTGGATGTGAATCCAGTTCTCTATATCCGCCTTGCGATAGCGTTCATCGAGAACGAAGTTGTCGACAAAGTGCTTCGCGCCCTCTGCGCCGAGTTTGAGCATGATACCCATGGAAGCATCCGTATTGATGTTCGCATTGTCTCGCTTTAGGTCGGAATCAACCGCGTCGGCAAAGAAGATGTCACGATACGCCTTCATCAAGTGCTTTTGTGCCTCGCGGCGGTCAGCGTGGCGCTGGCGATAGCGAATGTATTTTTTCGCTATGTCGTAGAAGTCCTGCTTCATAAGTTCCTGCTCGACAAGGTCCTGTATCTCCTCAACGCTGACATTCTCGCGGTCACGGATGTCCAATTCCACCAGCATCGTCACGCGGAGAATATCGCGCTCCGTCATGATCGCGCCGGCATCTTGGTTCGCCCCGCGGATGGCATTCACGATCTTCCTGCGGTCGTAGGGGTACCCTGTCCGCCGTATCGTTTCGTTACAGTCTTCAATGTCATAAAAAACGGACGCACACGGCGTCCTCGCCTCCCAACATAATGTAGAAGTCCATACCTCACACACAACTATATCTTGTGGTTTTTCGTATTTTTTACTTCCTTAAATCGAAGATATTGTAGCAAATCTTTTCTCCCTTTGGCAAGTTCTTTTTACCAGAATAATTTATAATAATTCTCTACAATCCGAACTTTTGCCTCACTGTTGCTCTTGACGAATATACTTCCGTCCTTTATAATGCAAACCAATGAAATTAATATTTTTCTTATAAGGAAAGAAGGTATTCTCATGGCAAATACCACGGAAAACGACGTACAGCGCGCCCGCAAAGACGCGCTGAAAAAAATCATCCGGGAAACAATCCCCGGCAGATTCTCTTCTGGTTTAGCGCTCTCTTTGTCGGCGCCATTCTCGGCTGGATGCAAATCCCGGCGCTAAACGCACTCTTCAGCTTCATTGCGACCGTCTTCACGCGCCTCTTCCAGTTCATTGCTGTACCGACCATCGCGCTCGCCGTCATCACGACGCTCGCCGCACTCGGTGCGAAAAAGGATACGGGAAAAATCTTCGCCCATGCCGTAACCTACACGCTGCTGACGACCTTCTGCGCCGCAGTCATCGGGCTTGGACTCTACCTCTGGATCGCCCCTGGCAATCTTCCGGCAGACATCATCGGCGCCGGCGCGGCGGATGTACCGACGCAAAAGCTCGGCAGCCTTTCCTACTATGACCACATTCTTTCCGTCATTCCGAACAACATGCTGCAGCCCTTTCTCTCCGGCAACGTGCTCTCCGTCATGCTGATTGCAGCTGCTGTCGGTCTCGCCCTTGCCTTTATGCCGAAGACGGAAAACCGCGAGATTCTCCTCAAAGGTCTGCAGGCGCGCAGGAACTTCTCTTCACGCTTATCCATGCACTCCTCTACGTCCTTCCGCTCGGTATTCTCGCCTTTGCCGCACAGCTTTCCGCGCAGATTGAAGCAGGCGTCATCGTCGGCGCACTCGGCAAGTACACGGCTGTCGTCCTCGGCGGCAACGTCATTCAGGCTTTCATCGTCATTCCGCTGATCCTCCGCCTGCGTGGACTGAACCCGCGCTACGTCTTCCGCAAGATGGCACCTGCTGTCGCCGTCGCACTCTTTACAAAGTCCAGCGCCGGCACGCCCTGTGACACTTGCCTCGGCAAAGCGCGCCTGAAGGTCAACCCGCGTGTCTCGCGCTTCGTGCTCCCCATTTGCACGACGATCAACATGAACGGCTGCGCCGCCTTCATCCTCGTCACCTCGCTCTTCGTCATACAAAACGGCGGCTTTGAAATCACCACGGGCACGATGATCACATGGCTCTTCGTCGCTGTCCTCGCTGCCATCGGCAACGCCGGCGTCCCGATGGGCTGTTACTTCCTGACACTCTCACTGATGAGCTCGCTCGGCGCGCCGCTCGGTCTCATGGGCGTCATCCTTCCGATCTACACGATCATCGACATGGTCGAGACCGCCGAAAACGTCTGGAGCGACTCTGCCGTCTGTGCGATGACCGACCACGACCTAAAAGGAAAATTGGAAGAAGAACGCGCGCCGTCCTCCAGCCTCTATGCCTAAAGAGATACAGCGATAGAAAAAAACGCCTGCCGATAAAGGCGGGCATTTTTATTGCTTGATTCCTGAACCTCCTACGACTAAAGCCGCAGGGTTCCTAGTGACAGTTCTCTAACGAAAACTCATTTCCTAGGCTATCCCCGCAGTTCCTACGGTTTTTTCCTATGTTATTTAAGCTATTTTTAGAATGCGCAATCCTTCATGCAGAATATTGACAGCGGCGTTTATACCTCTGTCATATTCTGTGCGACAGTTTGGGCATATCCATGTTCTGACACCTAAATGCTTCATGCCCTTATTTCTGTGTCCGCATACATGACAAGTTTGGCTCGACGGAAAGAATTTGTCGATTTTTACTACTTCTTTGCCATGCCACTTTGCTTTGTAGCTTAACTGTCTGGTGAACGCTGACCAACTGGCATCGGAAATACTTTGGGCTAAGGTATGGTTCTTGACCATATTCTTTATCTGCAAATCTTCCAAGCAGATAACGTCATAGCTCTTTACGATCGCCGAAGAAAGTTTATTCAGTTTATCTTTACGTTGGTTAGCGATCTTTTCCTGCCATCTAGCAACCTTAATTCTAGCCTTTTCCCAATTGGAGCCGCCTTTTGTTTTTCGAGACAACTCACGCTGTAAATGCGCTAGTTTTGTTAAGGATTGTTTTAAATACTTATGATTGCTGTATTTATATCCATCAGAAGTTATAGCGAAATCCTTAATCCCTAAATCGATACCAACATATTTGTCGGTTCTGACAAAGGCAGGCTGCTCTATATCCGTACAACATAGCGAGACAAAGTATTTTCCACTTGGCGTCTGTGATATCGTTGCATTGAGGATTCTGCCTTGCGGTATTTGTTTATCCCGAACCTTTACTTTTCCAATTTTGGGGAGTTTTATCTTTCCATCAGCAAAGGCTATGTTCTTGTCGGTACGATTTGTTTTATAGCTTTTGTGCCTGTTCTTCTTCGACTTAAATTTAGGATAGCCAGCCTTGATACGTTTAAAGAAATTCTGATATGCTGCGTCTAACTATTTTAAGGCATTTTGCAGAGAGCATTTGTCCGGCTCTTTCAGCCACACAAGTTCCTGCTTCAGCTTTGTCAGTTCACTGGAACACTTGTTATAAGTAAGCGTAGTCTTATCTGCCTCGTAGAGCTTTTTATCCTCTTGTCGAGAAAGTAATTATACACAAAAATCTTTTATTCGTTCACTACCCTCCCATGACGCTGCGATCAGCGGCGGGATGTCCGTCATGCGCTCTACCACGATATCGGCCATATGTAAATCCTGCCTGCCGGAAGTCGGATTTTTAAATGCGATGATCTGCATGCCCGCACGGTGAGCGGCAAGGATACCGTTGCTCGAATCCTCGACGACCGTGCAGTCCTTGGGCGGCAGACCGAGGTTCTGCGCGCTCTTTAAATAGATGGCAGGAGAAGGCTTGCTCTCTTTCAGCCTCGTCCCTGAAAGGACGGAAGAAAAAGCAGCTCGAATCCTAAAGCTGTCTAAGACGAGATTCATGCCGCCTTCCCACGATGAAGTTGCCAGTGCCAGCGGAATCTCCTTTTCATGAAGGCCTTTGATCAGTGCCGTAGCACCCGGCACCTCTGGAATCTCGCCCGTCTGTAGGATGCGGATATAGGCATCGTGCTTGTAATCTATGATTTCATCAAGCGCGATGTCCGTGCGCTTCCACTTTGCCAGCACTTCGGCAAAGAGTTCATTACTCGACCGCCCGACGTAGTTCGGCAAATCTTCTTTCGGAAAGTCAATGCCATAGTGACGGAAGGTCTCCATCTTGGCACGCGCATGAATTTTTTCACTGTCGACGATGACGCCGTCCATGTCAAAGATAACGGCAGCGGTCTTTTGCATCTCTTTTCCTCCAAAAATCTAGCGGATATCTCAACGGTTTTATCGGGAGCGCCGCGCTTCATACGTCCGGCTGGCAAGCGCTTTCCCGCATCGCTTCAAGGTCACAGAGCAGTCCCTCCAAGGCGCGTTTGGCAATGAAGACGGGACAGTCCGGCGAACAAACGATGCAGTGCCCACAGCAATCCTTCACCGCTTCGACGGCGTTTCTAACCTTTTCTTCCTGCAGCATAATGCCTCATCTCCCTATTTCGCGTCCATTATACCGCGATTCGATGCCAAATGCCATTTCCTTCAGCGAAGTGCTTGCAAGGCCTTTTCAAGGTCTGCTTCCGTCGTCACGCCGATGAACTTGGCAGCGATTTTTCCGGAGGCGTCGATGACAAACGTCGTCGGTACAGCAGATACCTGATATGCCATTGTCGCTCTGCCGTCCTTGTCAAAGAGAACGGGAAGTTCGTAGCCGTTTTCTTTTAAGAAACCCGTGACTTTCTCTTCTGGTTCCTCGATGTTGACGGCATAGAAAGAAACGCGTTCCTGTGGCTTTCTGCAAATTTTTCAATATCCGGAAGTTCCTTCCGGCACGGCGGGCACCACGTTGCCCAGAAATTAATGACGTAGACTTTGCCGTCGCCCGGCGTGACCTTTGCCTCTGTGCCGCCCATACCGCCGAGCGTAAAGGCGGGAGCTGCGGCACCGACGTCAATTTGAACCTCTGACGGTGCGCGATTTGCTGCCGATGGCTCCCTTTCCCCACCGCTGCAGCCAACGGTGAAAAAGCAGGACAAAGCAAGGCATAGAAACAGAATCTTCTTCATGTCCTCTACTCCTCCTCGGGATACCGCATGCCCCATGAGCGGCGAATCTGCGTCATGAGTTCCATGACATCCACGGTGTAGTCAAGATGCATGTCGTCGCGCTCGCCCGCGACGGCCGCCTCCATATCCAGCACTTCGTATTTCAGCGCATCCGCTGTGCTGCCTGCCGCAATCTCCTCCCTGCGTCCGTCCGCCGTCCATGTGATGACTGCCCGCTCTCCGCGCGGGTATTCGAACATCTCGACATAGCCGTTTTCAAAGGCGATCGTTCCGCGCTTGGGCTGCTTGGCATGGAGCGAGAGCGTGATCGCCGCCATCTCCTCCTCTGCATTTTTCAGCAAAATGCTTACCTGTTCATCGACCCCCGTCGGTGCGTATTTCACCTGAGATAGCACCTCCGTCGGCTGTGACGTGAGGGAAGTAACGGACAAAGGACAGCGCATAGACACCGATGTCGAGCATCGCCCCGCCCGCCAGAGAACGATCAAAGAAGCGATTCTTCCTATCATATTCTTTGAAACTGCCAAAGTTCATCTGAATCATGCGCAGCGGTCCTAAAGAGCCGCTCGCCATTATCTCGCGCAGACGGCGGTAAATCGGCATGTGATAGATTGTCATTGCCTCGGCAAGGACGACGTCATGTGCCCGCGCAGCCTCGACCGCCCGCATGAGTTCCTCGCTGTTCAGCGTTATGGACTTCACAGAGAACGTGTTTTCCCGCCGCGAGTGCAGGGAGCAGATAGTTGATGTGTGTTATGCGGTGTGGAGATGTAGATAATATCGACGTTCGGATCGGTAAAGACATCTTCCATCCGCTCATACACCTTCAAAATACCGTACTGCGCGGCGAACGCCTGCGCCTTGCTCTGCGTGCGATTGCCGACGGCGTACAGCCCGCCGCCAGTGACGCAAGTGCCTGGGCGAGCTGATGCTCAATCACACCGCAGCCGAGCGACGCCCAGCGATAACGAATTTTTGACATAGAATTCCTCCTTGTCGCATTCATTCGACATGAAAGAAACATTTCCTTTTATACATCTGACGTCCCTCTAAATAGACGGCGGAAGAAAATCTCATAAAAAGAAGCCTTCCATCGGAAGGCTTCCCTGAAAGAGAGCAGGCAGATCTCTTTAGTTCTTCTGCTGATCTCGCGTACGCTTACGCGAGGTCTTCTTTATCGAGATTCTGGATGTAAATATCCTGACGCCCGTCGGCTTTGCATCCTCGACGGTCAGCGCCTGCTTCGCTACGATATCGTTGGAGCGCATTCATGACCTCGGTGCGGGTGAGCCCTGCCTTCGGATTCGGCAGGCTGAGCGTCACCGTCTTGTCGTTCGAGAGATTGAGTACCATCTTAAGTGTTGCGATGTTCATCGTTCATTCCCCTTTTCCATACCTTAATCTATCGTCGGCTTTCCTCTTTCTGTGCCAGTCTTATGCACCTTCGCTGAAGGCTTTGACGTCCTGGCGTCTGATGGCCGCAACCGTTCCCGTCTGAAGCCCTGCGAGCTTTTTGCCCAATGGCATAGACATCCGCATCGGCAAGTGTCGGCGTGATATTGGCAAAGCTGCGCTGTGCATAAAGCCGTCTTGCCGGTCTTCGTCAGACCTGCTTCTACCTTGAGAATGAGTTTACTTGTTTCTACCGTCGCCATATGGCATCTTCCTTTCGCTTTACGCCCGCTCCTCCTTTCGCCTATAGACATACCGAAAGCGGGAGAAAAGGAAACCGAAGATAGGGAATTTTTTTATTTCTTTGTGTACTCAGTCAATGCGATACTTCAGATAGGCGCGCTCTTCCTCCTGAAGAAAGGCCGCAAAGCGTCAGAAGTTCACGTGCGCAGTAATCCGCACCAGCTTTTAGATGGGCAGCGTTTCGCTCTGCTGTCCAAAGGGAGGAAATGCGCGAGCCGTCTAAAAGCGTAAGTTCGCTCTTATATGCCCCTCTCTCCCCTGCTATGCTGCGCGTCTCTACGCGGCGGCTGGCGTTGATGTAGGCATAAGCACCTGCGGCAATGCCAGCATGACGAACCTGCGTCGGGACGAGGAGCAGCCACGGCGCAATCGCCAACATCGCATTTCTCGGCGCAATTTTTAGGCGGGGACTTTCCCGCCGATAGGGCGCGCGGCGCTTTAACAGGGGCGAGGCTCGTAGCCCGCCGCTCAGCGTAAAGCTTCAATACATACGTCACGCGGTGCGAAAGGTAGAGGCTCTGTGCTCCCGTCACGAGACGCGTTCCATTTTCACCATGTTCGCCGATTTCCGGAACGAGCGCAAGCAAATCGTTTTCCTTCGGCAAGGGGTTCTTGTCTTCGCTTATCATCATTTACTATCTTCCTGCTACTAAAAACATAGATCAAAGTGTTTATGTCTTAGAAACTTCCTTGTTCATCGTACTCGCTCTCGCCGCCAAAAAAGACAGGCTGCTGGCGTTTGTACAGCACTCCAAAGGCGTAAATTCCCGACTAGCCATCGGTACATATAGCGGAACTTCCGTTGTTAAGCTATCCGATATTCTTCAGTATCCCGTAAATTTAGTGAAGCATTGATATCTCTATCCTCAGTATAGCCACATGCGGGGCAAACATACACACGGTCTTTGAGTTTCAGACCTTTGTGGATATGCCCGCAGGCATGGCAGGTTTTGGAGCTTGGATAGAATCGATCCGCTATACGAAATTCTATGCCAATGCTTTCAGCCTTTCGCTTCAGCTTAGCCAGCAAACGATGAAAGCGCTGTGCCGCTACAGCCTTTGCCAAATGCCTGTTCTTTATCATGCCCTTGACATTTCAAATCTTCCACTGTCATAAAGCGTGGGTGCTGCTTGACAATTTCATGGATGACTTTTGTTTTCATAATCCTCGCGGATATGATCCATACGCTGATAAAGTTTCTGTATCTTTCGCCTCTGTTTATCTATGTTTGCAGAGGCAGCAGCAGTCTTACCACCTTTCTTTTTGAAACGCATATTTACGGCTAAGGCGCCTCTGCGCTCTCCGAAGCCGTTTCTCCAGTCGTTTGACTTTTGAATGCTTATGGATATTCTTGAATACCTTGCCATCACTTACAATTGCCAAGTCTTTGACACCCTGGATCTATGCCGATGCCATCGGTTATGGCATGGTACGATGCTTCTAAATCCTTGTTGTACTTGGATTTTTCGTCGATATCCACCACAACAGAAACATAGCATCTGCCAGCTTTACAGGATACTGTGCCGCTGATAACAGGAACCCCTACCGGCAAATAGCCAAATTCTTTCAGCCGAACCTGCTTTAACGTAGGTATCATCAGCTTGTGCCGCCATATTTTCCAATCCCCTTTGTTATTCTTAGAAAAATATAGCTTCACGTCCTGCTTGGCTTTCTTCTTGAATCGAGGGAAGAGAGCTTCGCCTTTGAAAAATTTCTTAAAAGCTGTTTCAGCATTGACCAGTGCTTTCTTCCGTGCCTTAGAGCCACACGTGTCAATCCACGGCAGTTCTTTCTTTAGCTTGTGGTTGACGTACTTGTCAAAGGCATTGGCAGATACAAAATGTTTTTGATGGTCGTCCAGCAAACCACGCTGATACATTTTGTATCGCTTTCTATTGTAAGCAATGTACTGATTATATAGAAATCTAGCGATTCCGATGGAGCAGATGATTTTCTCTTTCTGCTCTTTCGTTGGGGCTATCTCTGTCTTGAAGGCCTTTAGCAATGCTTGCATCCCCTTCTATCTGTTTTTTGTATTTGCGCAGTCCGTATAGTCTGCATGAAAATACATGAAGTATACTTACCATATCCTGCACCAGTTCCTCATGTGGCGATAGCTTTTCGTTTTTCACAACGACTATTTCCACATTGAATTTGTTGCAGAATTTCTCGAACCAGTCAAACCCAAATCGAACGAACCTATCTTTATGAGATACAAGTATCATTTTCTCTCTGTCCCAACGCTGCAGTGTCTTTACTGAAACATGGAGCAGTTCGGCAAACTCTTTCGGCTTGTAATGGATGATATTGGATATGTTCATGGCTGTTATCCTCCATAAACATATTATATCACTAACGAGTACCTTTATTTATTAATTAGTTACTTAAAACTTGCTCCTTAATCTCTGACCCCTACATGTTTTAGGATACCGCGAAAAGAGCGGCATCGGCGAAATTCCTGCCGCTATTATACAACATTTGTTCTATAATAGCAATCATATGTTCGGTAAGTGCCCGTAGGATCGCATTAGATAAGAAAAAAATCTCCGGCCGCAATCGCTTTGCCGGAGGTTTTGCTCTTCGTTATTTTACAATGCTTGCCGCCCAGATATCTCGGTGCCCAATAGCTGTTTGACAGGCTGTCGATGCGAACGCCCTTGCTGCTGCTGGCGTGGATGAAGTTGCCGGAACCTACGTAAATGCCGCAATGGGAAGGTCCCGGTTCATAGGTGTGGAAAAAGACGAGGTCACCCGGAAAGAGTTCCTTCTGCGTCTTGGTGCGGATGCCCAGCTTATACTGTTCGTCTGCCGTACGCGGAATCATCAGACCATTTTGCCGAAAGACGTACTGCAAAAAGCCCGAACAGTCGAACGCCTTTGGCGTAGCGCCGCCGAACTTGTACGGCGTACCGATGTATCTCTTTGCCGTTGCGACAATGGCGTTCGCCTTGGCACGCGGGAGAATCTGCCTGCCGTTCGGGGCGAGCGGCACGGATTTTTGTCGGTGCTTTTTGTCGGTACCTTTCCTGCGGGCGTCTTTTTTGCCGGAGCCTTTGCAGGCGCCTTTGCTGTCGACGCTCTGGGGCGGGTCTTTGCTGTTTGCAGAGCACGCCATGTCGCATTGTTGACGATGCCTGTCACGCGAATCTTGTTGTCGCGCTGAAAGGCCGCGACAGCGCGCTCCGTCTCGCTGCCGTAAATGCCGTCGATGCTCTTCAGCGCGTAGCCGATGGCAGCTAGGCGCTTTTGCAGGATGAGAACATCATGACCGTGCGAGCCGGAAGAAAGGGTCGGGCTGGCAAAGGCCGTTGTCGAAAGGAGGAAAAAGGCGGCAAGGACGAGACCAATTTTAGCTGCTGCTTTCCTCGCGCATGCGCCGCCTTTCAGGACATTGACTGCCAATTTCAGCATGAATACCATCCTTTCATTTCACCTTACCGCTTGAAGTCTGCATACTCTCAGAGACGTGTTCCAGCCCTTGATTCATCAGGCGGACGACATGATCATCATCGAGCGAGTACCATGCTTCCTTACCTTCTTTTCGGAACTTCACCAGACGTGCGCCGCGCAGGACGCGGAGCTGATGGCTGATGGCAGACTGCCCCATCTCAAGGGCATCGGCGATGTCGCAGACGCACATCTCCTTTTTCACCGCGAGAAGGAGAGCAGCTTGATGCGGGTCGTATCCCTAAAATCTTGAAGATTTCTGCTAGGCGGAGGCTCGTCTCATCGTCCAGGCGATGCTTGCGCGCATCTTCGACCATGCAGGGGTGCGTGTGGTAAATTTCACAAAGGTCTGTGTTTGTATTCGTTCGTGGCATCGTAGTTCTCGATTCTTTTCGTTTCTTTCCATCGATTTTTTATTATAGCACCTCATGCGATTTCATGCCATCGAAAAGCAAATTTTTTTTACCGGGATGGATGAGCGAAAGAAGCGCACGGTCGCTCTCCTTCACTTTTGCAACGACATTTGTCCGCGCATCTCTCGCCTGTGCCGTGCGGATGATTTGCAGCTCGCCCATGTATCTGCCGTAAGCGGCATTATCGAGCGTGATGCAGCCGACGTCGCGCACCGCCGTGTTTTCGGGCGCAATCTTACCGCCGAGAGCTTTGAGTTTCGCGCGGCTCTCCTGTGCACGGATGGCATAGGCAGCTTCATCCAGCCGGCTCGTAAATACCTCCTGCAAAAGCGCCTTCGTCAAGGAATCCTTCGTGAAAAGCTCGATGTCCAGCGTGATGCAGTCCCCTTTGAGACTGCCTAAGAAAGCGAGCTCGTCTGTGCGCGGCAGAGAATCGGCGAGAAATAGAGAATCCGTACCAAGTGCCACAAGATGACGCGCAGCAAAGCGCATCGTGCTCTTTCGGTGCGCCTCGACGGTCGGAAGACCGGCAAAGAGCGGGCCGCGCGGACGGTGGAAACTCGGCAGAAAGGCAGCGGTACGGATGCCGCAGGAGTGAAGGAGCGCGTTCTTCTCCGCAACAAAGGCGGCAGAAAGCCCCGTACCCTCACGCGGATAGAAGTTATAAATCGCATCGACATGGTTAAAGTCAGCGCCGGCATTGCGAAGTGCTGAAAGAAAGGCGGTGGTCATCGTCGCAGCGTTAAGTGAAAGGTGGAGGCTCTTCTCGTGGCTGAGCTGCGCGATCTCTTCCGGGGAAAAGCCATCGTCAAGACGGAGAACAGAGATGCCGAGCGCCTGAAAGGCATACGGCAAAAAAGAAGAAATATCCAGGAGCTCAAGCGTTCGCGGGGATACATCCGAGATGATTTCCTACCAGCTTCGCGCGCTGTCTGAAGGGTTTCAGATAGCTCTGCCTTCATCTTTTCCACATCCGTCTCAGGAATCTGCAGCGAGGTAAACAGACGCGTAAGTCCCGCCTTTGCCGCAGCTTCGATGAGCACAATATTTTCTTCTTTCGTATTATCAAGACCAGGGTAAATGGCAATACCGTTTTTCATAGCGGGGTATCTCCTTGCTCTTTTACTGTATCGGATGCGCTTTCAGCCAGACAGACCATGGCACTTGATAGCCGTCCGCGTGATTTTTCCTGCACGTAGTCGTAGAAATGCGCAATCATGCGAACCTTCTCCTCGTAATAGCGCACCTTCCAGCCTTCCTCCGGCTTTGTATCGATGGGATATGCGCCATAGTAAAAGCCGCCGATCTCATGCTCGCGATACAGGATGTCGCGCAGCGGAACGGCGGGATTCTTCAGCATGTCTGTCATGACCATGAATGCCGTCGTGCGGCCGACGCCCGCCTCACAGTGAAAGTGCAGCCATGCATCTTTCGGCAGTGTGCGATAGAAGCGAAGAAATCGGTCGATGTCTTCTGCGCCCGGCCATATGTGATCCGTCACCGCGATGCGAAAGTAGTGCATTCCTACAGCCTCTGCGGCTTCTTTTTCTGTCATGTATTGCGTGATGCGGTGCACCATGCCGCCTTCGGGAAGTTTGTGCTTGCCGAGCGGGGCGATGTATGTCACATGCCCACAGGCTCTTCTCAGGCGGCGGCGCTCGTCGGCACAGGCTTCGCGCTGACGCTTGCCGATATTTGCCCAGTCGCGCTCTCCGTACCAGCTCACGGGGATGCCGTCCAAAAAACCATGCGACTCCTGCCGCAGATCGACATCGTACAGCGGGCCTGCCGTCCGCCCGCGCAGGTTTTCCGCGACGTTTTTCAGCTGTTCGGGTGTAAAGGCAGCGCTGCCCGAGATATGAAGTGCTGCCATCCCCTCGCGCGAGGGCACATAGCGCACATCGAGGTGAAAGCGCGCATCCGGCGCACGAAAGGCATCTTCCGCCGTGCGGAAATTGCGCGGCAGCTTCGCTTTTCCCGCGCTGTCCAGCCGCCAGACAAATCCCTCGTAATCCCTTCGATCTATTGCCTGTTCTGCCTTTTTGCACCTCTAGCGCTTGAACTGCCTTCTCAGCAAATACCTCTCCTGCTGGAAAAAAACAGCCGCATTCACTGGGCTATACAGAAGGAAAAAGCGCGCTGCCAAAGACGAGAGCGCCGAGAATTCTTCCGATTCGTAAATTTTTCACATGAAACATCTTCTTTTCTCAAATTCGAGGCATAGAGGTTAGTTCTCCGCAGGGTCGTCAAAGCCGAGCAGGCGCGTTGCGATAAAGCCAGCGATGTAGGCAACGATGAGACCGAACAGATAGCTGCCGATCTTATCCGTCGCCATGGCAAGCGGAAGCCCTGAGATACCGAAGGCAGCTGCGCCGACAGAAAATGCCGCGACAACTGCACCGCCGAACGCGCCGCCAATGCAAGCGCCGATGAACGGACGAAAGAGAGAACGTGACGCCGTAAATCAAAGGCTCGCCGATGCCGAGAATCCCGACGGGGAGCGCGGAAGCGATGACTTTTTAAGGTGCACATCCTTTGTCTTCGTATAAACGGCAAGGCTTGCACCGACTTGCCCTGCGCCCGCCATGGCGAGGATGGGGAGAAGAATTGTGACGCCATAGCGGGCGAGAAGTTCTGCGTGAATCGGTGTGAAGACCTGATGAACGCCGAGCATGACGAGGGGAAGCCAAAGCCCGCCGAGCAGGAGTCCCGCTGCCGCGCCGCCGCGCTCGACTGCTCCTGTCGCAAGCAGACCGATGCCGTCGGAGACCACGCCGCCGACAGGCTGAAGAACGAGGATGACGAGCGCCGCCATGATGAGAAAGGTGATAAGCGGCGTCAGAAAGAGACTGAACATCTCCGGTACGATGCGGGCGACCTTTTTTTCCAATACCGCAGCGAGAATACCCGCGAGGAGTACAGAGATGATGCCGCCGCGATCGGGAACGAGTGCCGTGCCAAAAAGCATGACATTAGAGAGCGCAGGCGCGGCAATGAGTGCGCCGAGCATGGCGCCGAGCACCGGCGTTCCGCCGAAGACCTCCGCCGCATTTCGCCCGACAAGAGGATGTATGACAAAAAAATACCGATCCGCCCGCAATTGTGAGCAGCTGGTACGTCGCCGTCATGGTGACGTACGGTACGGCTTTTGCCCAGTGCATTGAGCACTCCTGTGATGAGACCGCAGGCGATGAAGCCGGGAATGAGCGGAAGAAAGATACTGGCAATTTGCCGGAAAAAGAGCTTGATGGGCGTCGCGTTCTTCTTCCGTATTTTTTCGTGAAGTTCCGCTGCATCAAACGGTGCACTAGGCTGTGAGGCATTTTCCGCTGTTTTCTCCATGGACGGCGCGCATATTTCTGGTGCGGCGTCCAAAAGTTTTTCGACACGGGCACGCACTTTTTGCACGCGCGAAGGTCCCAGAATGACCTGCAGCTCCTCGCCCGAGGTATGCATCCCTAAAACCCCCTCGACCGATGCAAGCTCCTTTAGACGCTCTTCGTCGCGCTTTTTTTAACTCGACGCGAAGCCGCGTCATGCAGTTTGTCAGACTTCGCACATTCGCCTTCGGTCCGATAGCACGGGCGATCTCCATCGCCAGCGTCTCGACGAGCATCGCTTCATCCATTCCGACATGCCTCCTCACGATAAAAGAAGCCGCCCACCACGGGGCGGCAGGTCTGTTTGCCTGTCAAAGTATACCGGTACACTATTTTCAAATCTACGTCAACTATTACGGGCACGCGTCCCCCACGCAAACGCCTCGTCACTCAGGCGGTCATGCACTTTCCCGTAACATTTATGATGGAACCTTAGCTCCTCAGCGCGTCGGCAAGGCGTCCGCCGGCTGCTTTCAGCATAGCTTGCCCTTCTGCGGCGCTGCATCCTTGGCAGCTGATGAGAATGGCAAGTTTGGCAGAGCCGTCGGATTGTTTTAGAAGCGCAGCGGCTTCTTCACGCGAGACGCCGGCGATCTCCCTCACGATGCGAAGCGCACGCTCTTTGAGCTTTGCGTTCGATGCCTTTACATCGACCATGCGGTTGCCATAGACCTTGCCAGCTTTTTATCATCGTACCGGTCGAGAGCATGTTGAGAACGAGCTTTTCCGCCGTGCCCGCCTTGAGCCGGGTGGAACCCGCAATGACCTCCGGACCGCTGATCGGAGCAAGCGTGATGTCGGCACGTTCTTCCATCGACGAGTGCTCACTGCAGGTTAGAGCGATCGTCAGCGCACCGATTTCTTCTGCATAGTCAAGCGCACCGAGGACGTAGGGCGTCCTTCCAGATGCAGCGATGCCGCATACAATATCTTCTTTCCGCAATCTGGGTGTTACAAGATCTGCGCGTCCGAGCGCTTCGAATCTTCAGCGCCTTCTTGTGCGACAAACATCGCATCTCTGCCGCCGGCGATAATGCCTTGAACAAGATCCTTCGATGCGCTGAAGGTCGGCGGACATTCCGCAGCATCGAGGACGCCGAGGCGCCCGGAAGAACCTGCCCCCATGTAGATGAGCCTTCCGCCGCACCGGAGGCGTTCCGCAATCGCATCGACCGCACGTGCGATTTCCGGCAGGATTTGTTTCACTAGAACGAGGGCACTTCGCTGTCTGCCTCGTTCATGATGCGCATCATTTCGAGCGTTGAGACTTCATCGATATGTGCAGATGCCTCGTTGTTCTGCTCCGTGGTTATCTTATCTAAAGCTATCATATCGTCCTCCGAATTTCTGAGGTCAGCACGCTCTGCATGTCAGATGTCGCTGCGTTCAACCATATCAAACGTCTTTTGAATGCTTGCATCCGGTGCTTTGCCAAGATAGCTGACCAGCCAGATGGCAAGGCAGGAAAAGAGAAAGCCCGGGACAATCTCATAAAGACCGAAGAGCGCAAACTGCTTCCAAATGAGGACGGTGAGACCGCCGACAATGATGCCGGCAAGGACGCCGTTACGCGTGGTGCGGCGCCAGAATAGGCTGAAGAGCAAGGAGGGGCCAAAGGCTGCGCCAAAACCTGCCCACGCATAACTGACCATATCGAGAATAAAGCTGTTTGGACTCAGTGCAATAAAGACAGAGAGACTTGAGATGACAAGGACGCTGGCACGGCTGATCCAGACAAGCTCCCTTTGATCCGCGCTGCTTCTGATGAGGCTTCGATAGAAATCCTGCGCAAAGGCGCTTGCCGCGACGAGGAGCTGACTCGATGCCGTGCTCATGATAGCGGCGAGAACGGCGGAGAGAACAAACCCTGCGACGAAGGAGGGGAAGAGGCTGTTCGTCATGACGAGAAAGACGGTCTCAGACGCGGTGCCTTCCAAAGGCTCTGTCAGGTAGATACGTCCAACCATGCCGACAGCGACAGCCGCGGCGAGGGAAAGCACGACCCATGTCATTGCGATATGCGTCGCCTGCCGTATCTCCTTTGAACTGCGAATCGCCATGAAAGCGCACGAGAATGTGCGGCTGCCCAAAGTAGCCGATGCCCCATGCGAGAAGAGAGATGAGCTCAATGGCGCCCATCGTCGTGCCGTCCGGCTTTGTCAGCGGCTGAAGCATAGAGCTTTGCACCTGCTGGAGTTCATCCATGACATGCAGGAAGCCACCCGACTCCATCGCGCCGCAGATGGGGAACGATGAGAATGGCGAAGAACATCATGACGCCCTGGATAAAGTCCGTCCGCGAGACCGCGAGAAAGCCGCCGATCAGCGTGTAGAACACGACAGAGCCAGCGCCGAGAAAGACGGCATAGGCGTAGGGCATGCCGAAGACCGTTTCAAAAAGACGCCCGGCAGAGACAAAGCCCGACGCCGTGTAGATGACAAAGAAGATCAAGATGAAAATGGCCGGCACGATGCGCAGGAGGTTGGTGCGGTCAAGGTAGCGGTTCTGCAAAAACTCGGGAAGCGTCAGCGCGTTATCGGCAAGCTCCGTGTAGCGGCGAAGACGCGCGGCGATGAAGTGCCAGTTAGCCCAGGTGCCAAGAGCGATGCCGACCGCTATCCAGCCGGCATTCAGTCCTGCGAGATAGGCAAAAGCCCGGCACGCCCATCAGCATCCAGCCGCTCATATCGGAGGCTTCTGCAGAAAGCGAGGTAACCCATGCGCCGAGCTTGCGGTTGCCGAGGAAGTAATCACTCATGTTGCGTGTGCGGCGGTAGTAATAAATGCCAATCGCCATCATGATGCCGATGTAAAGGACGAAGGTATTGATGATAGCAAGATCATGTGTCATAAGGATCTCCCGGTGGCACGCAGGCCACCTTTCATGCGTAGTAAATCTTCTGTATTATATAGTAGAAAGCCTTTCTGCGCAACTGCTTTTAGGACTGTCCTTTCCCATAAAATTGCAAAAGAAAGATGCGCCATTTATAATAAAAAGAAAAAAAGGATGTGAAATGCCTGCAGGTAGCAAAAAGAAGGAGACGATGAGATGCGATTCATCCACACAGCCGATTGGCATATCGGAAAGCTCTTCGGGGACGGTACCAAACGGCGGATCAGGGCGTGCGTGCTAGCGGAACTTGTCCGCGCTGTAAAGAAGCTCGCAGTCGACGCCGTCGTCATCGCCGGCGACATCTACGACCGCAGCGTGCCGCCCGCCGAAGCAGTGACGCTCTTTGACCAGATCGTCAGCGAAATTCATGCAGCAGGAGGCGAATCTTCTATTTATCTCGGGCAACCATGACGGCGGGCGGCGGCTCGACTGTTACAGCGATGTTCTAGGGCAGCGCGGGCATCTACATTCGCGCGCGCCTGACAGAGGATCTCACGCCGGTCGTCCTTGAAAAAAACGGTGAGAGAGTTGCCTTTTTCCCTCGTGCCGTATCTTGACCCGGTTGAGGTACAGTCCATCTTTGCACTCGAAAGGCGGCTGACCTTTGATGCGGCGGCCAAGGTCGTCATGAATAAAGCGCGCGCCGCACTGCCTGTGGGTGTGCCCTCCGTTGCCGTCTTTCACGGCTTCATTGCAGGCGGCAGAAAGACGGATTCAGTGCGTGAGCTTTCCGTCGGCGGCAGTGAGATGATTTCCATCGATACCTTTGACGGTTACGATTACGTCGCACTCGGTCATCTGCATGGACCACAGCGCGCTGGGCGTGATACCATGCGCTACAGCGGTTCTCCCCTTTGCTACTCCTTCGACGAAGTCCAGCAAAAAAAGGGGTTCGAGCTCGTGGATATTGCACCTGACGGCACGGTGAGCCATGCCTTTTATGCACTGACACCCAGGCATCCAGTGCGCGTCGTCGAAGGCTTTTTAGAAGATTTGCGGCAGGGAAAAGATACGGGGGCAAAGGATGACTATGTCGCCATCCGCCCTACAGGACGAGACACGGCAGCTTGCCGCACGGGAAAAAGCTCTCGGAGGTCTATGAAAAATATTTTCGAGATCACCTATCCCCGCATTTCGCTACGCGGCGGCAAAGGATGCTGCGGGACGAAAGGCGTGCGAGCAGCTCTCTGACCTCGACAAGTTCGCCGATTTCTTTCAGCAAGTCAAAGGCAAGGTGATGACAGAGACGGAACGCGGCTTTATCTCCGAGGCAATCGACGAAATGCTACGTGAAGAACGCGGCGAAACAGACGGGAGGGAAAACGCTGTGATACCTTGTCAGCTTAGCTTTTTTTCGGACTCGGTTCCTACGCGGGCCGCGAGGAACTTGACTTCGAACACGACCTCGGTACCGGCGGTCTCTTTCTCATCCACGGCGCAACAGGCGCAGGAAAGACGACCATCCTCGATGCCATCACCTATGCACTCTACGGCCGGCCGAGCGGAGAAAACCGCACCGAATCGACGTTCCGCGCCGACCTTGCACCGGCGGATAAGCCGTCTTGGGCAGAGCTCGTCTTTGCCATCGGCACGAATCGTTACCGCATTCGCCGCCAGCTCGAATTTCAAAAGCCTGGGCTGAAGACGTTAAAGCCGCGAAGAGCCGAGCTTTACGCAGTGGCAGCAGAGGGTGAACAGCTCCTAGCGAGCAAGGTGACGGACGTCAACACACGTATTGCAGAGATCATCGGTCTTGAACACGCGCAGTTCTGCCAGGTCGTCCTTCTGCCGCAGGGCGATTTCCAAAAGTTTTTGATGGCAGATGTCAGCGAGCGCAGTAAGATCCTGCAAAAAATCTTCCGTACGGAGCGGTACGAACGACTGGCCGACCGCCTTGCTGCAGAGGCGCGAAAAATCGAGACAGATAGACATGAGCTGGGAAAGAAGGACGAAGCGCGTCTGGAACAGATCGGCGCTAAAAAGCCGCGCTGAACTTTCTGCCGCAGTGAAGGCAGAGACAAAAAAACTTAGCAATGCTGTTGAAGGCAGAGCGTACGGCAAAAAGCCGCAGCCGAAAACGGCGCAAAGAGAAAAACAGGCAGCCGATCTTCTCGAAAAGCAGTTTCAGGAAATGTCGACGCGTGAAAGGGAACTGGCAGAAATTGAGGCAAAGAAAGACAGGATTGAAGTCTGGCGCCAAAGCCTCGCGCACGCAGAGCACGCTGCCCCTCTCATGAAAAGACGAGAGCCGTGCCAAATCCTTGCCAAGGAGCTGGAGAACCGAAAAAAAGACCAGGGAACAGGCAGAAAAGAGGCGGCGCGCGCCGCAGAGGACGAAAGGCGTGCGACAGAAAGCTTGGCAGAGGAGGAGGCGCGCGGTGAGGAGCGCGAGCAGCTGCAGCGCGAAAGGGCTCGTCTCGAGGGTCTTTCTGATGTCGCTGCGCTGCTGGCTGCAGCAGAAAAAGAATACCAAGCAGCAAGCTGCGCGGCAGAGGCGGCACGAAAGACAGCGACCGATGCGGAGAAAGAGGCACACTGCACTTTCCGAAAAAGGCAGAGCAGCCTAACGGCTGAGGAAAAACTCCTGCAGACGCAGACAGCTGTCTCTGAACTCACACAGAAAAAGAACGCACTCGAAAACCGCGATATCCTGCATAAAAGGCAAGGGAATGCAGCTGTGCTGTACAGAAGGCAGCTAAGAAGGCAGAAAAAGGCGAAAAAACTTGCTGCCAAGATGAGAGAAAGGGCAGAAGCAGCGGCAAAATACGCCGCGCAGCAGCGCGAACTCTATCGCTTGAGCGTCGCTTTCACCTTAGCCGACGGCCTGAAAGACGGCATGCCTTGCCCCGTCTGCGGCTCCACGCACCATCCACAGCTCGCCGTTCGTGACGATATCGTACCGACCAAAGAGGAACTTGAAAAAGCTGAGACTATCCGCGATGCTGCGCAGCGGAAAGCTTCTGCGGCAAGTGAAGCGGCAGTTGCAGCAGAGACCAAACATCAGGGAGAAATAAAGCGTCTCGCGGACGCGCGGGAAAAGTGGGAACCCGACTTTAAGAGCGACGAAACGCTGCTCGCCGCCGAATTAAAAAAGACCACCGATGCGCTGCTCGCTGCACAGGAAGCGAGCAAACAACTGCCTATGGTGCAGGAGGAACGAAAGAGAAACACTGCGGCAAAAGAAACCGCTGCGGCAAAAGAGAAAAGAGCAAAGGACGAACTGCAGGCTGCGGCTGCGGCAGAAGGCACAGCGCGCGGTCAGGTCACTGCTGTGCAGAAACGGCTTCCGGAAGAACCTCGCGCACCGGGGCGCTTCACCGCCGCAATGGAAAAACGTCGCACGCGCTCGCAGCTGCGACCCGCGCACTCGACACGGCGCGTCAAAAACTCGAGATAGCTCGCACCAAACGCGCTGCCGCAGACGCTGCAAAGAGAAGCGCAGAAGAAGAGGTCGTGCAGGCAAGTACTGCCGCCGCAAAGGGCTGGGAGGACTTTCGCGCGGCTGTAAAAAGGCAGGCTTTACCGAGGAAGAATACCGTGACATCGTGCGCAACAGCCAGATGATGCTTGCAGAAAACCGCGAGAACGTCAAAAAGCATCGATGCTTTTTGATGCTGCACTTATCGATGCCCGTGCCGCCTTTCGAGCCGCAAAAGGAGCTTTGTCGACAAAAAGATACATCCGGATACCATCGCTCTAGCGAAAAAGAGCGCGCTGCAACTGCCGCCGCGCACGAAGTGACAAAGCGCGCAGCCCGCCGCCGCCGCTGCACTCAAGCAGAAAAAATACGTGCAGCAGCAGCTTGCCAAAAGTGACGAAGCATACGAAGTGCTGAGCGAGAAGTACCGCATCGCCGGCACGCTCGCTGACGTTGCTTCCGGACGGATGGGCGGCATGAACATGCCTTTTTCCGTCTGCGTACAGCGCTCGATCTTTGCAGAAGTCATGGACGCCGCCAACCGCCGTCTTGCCATCATGAGCCGTGACCGCTACCAACTCGTCTTCGGCGACATCGGCGAGGGTGACCGCCGCAAAAAAGCCGGCTTGGAACTCTCTGTCCTAGACAGCAACAGCGGCAAGAAAGCGTGACGTCAAATCGCTTTCCGGCGGCGAGTCCTTCCTTGCCTCGCTCTCTCTCGCCCTCGGTCTTTCGGACATCGTACAGGAGTATGCCGGCGGCGTACGGCTCGACACGATGTTCATCGACGAGGGCTTTGGCGCACTCGATCAAGAAAAGCTCGACATCACGCTTAACGTTCTGACAAAAACTTCACACCGAAGGCGCCCGCCTTGTCGGCATCATCTCCCACGTCGAGGGACTGGAGCAGCGCATTCCCGCGCGCCTTGAAGTCACCCGCACCGCCAGCGGCAGCCGTGCCCACTTCGTATTCGGCACAAAGGAAATCTAGACAGCATTAACGTTTGCTTAGGTGCATCGTATTCTCTCGTAACATTTATGATAGCACCGCACAGAAGAAAAGCCTTGCATTCTCTGCACCTGATATTGTATAATGCTTTTGTCATAAGCTCGCTTAGCTCAGTTGGCTAGAGCATCTCCGTCACATGGAGGGGGTCGGGGGTTCAAATCCCTCAGCGAGCACCAGAAATTTTGCCGCGCATCTGCGCGGCTTTTTGTTTATAAAACTGTGCCTATCGCTTGTTTTTTATACGCCTTTTTATGAAAGACAGACGGATGCAAAAAGGCGTATAAGAAAGGGCAGAAAAATTGACAGGGCACCGCTTGAAATGCTATGATAGCAAGGTAATTTCCTGCATGTTTGAAGGGTTTTGTAAAAGCTATATCTCCGAAGGATTTTGCAGGAAAATGAACCATGAAGAAGAAGCAACAGAGGTTGAAGGAGGACATTCCCGATGATTGAACGCTATACAAAGCCTGAGATGGGGCATCTCTGGTCGATCGAAAACGAATGGCAGCAGATTCTGAACGTCGAAATGGCGGCGTGACGCGATGGCAGAGCTCGGCGAGATTCCGAAAGAAGCAGCAAAGAACATCCGTGCAAAGGCAAAGTTCGATGTAAAAGCGCATCCACGAGATCGAGATGGTCACGCATCACGATATCATCGCCTTTCTCACGAATGTCGCAGAAAATGTCGGCGAGGACTCTAAGTACATTCACAAGGGCTTAACATCGTCGGATGTCAGGGATACGGCATACCGCATGATGATGCACGATGCCGCCGACCTCATCTTAAAAGACCCTCAAAAACTTCCTCGAAGTACTTCGCCGCCGTGCTGTCGAATTCAAGCATACGCCCTGCATCGGACGCACGCACGGCATCCACGCGGAGCCGATGACATTCGGGCTGAAGCCCTTCTCACAGCGCAGAGATCGAGCGTGACATCGAGCGCGTCGAGCATGCAAAAAGATCGTCTCCGTCTGCAAGCTCTCGGGCGTCGGTCAGACGTACCGAACATCGACCCGAAGATCGAAGAGATGGTCGGAAAGCGCTGGTCTCACGCCGGTTCGCCTTGCGACACAGGTCATCCAGCGCGACCGTCATGCTGAGTTCGTGACGACGCTCGCAATCGTCGCTTCGACGCTCGAAAAGATCGCAACGGAAGTCCGCAACCTTCAGCGCACGGATATCCGTGAGGCGGAGGAATACTTCTCCCGGGGCAGAAGGGTTCATCCGCCATGCCGCATAAGCGCAATCCGATCAACTGCGAACGCATTTCGGGCATGGCGCGTCTCTGTACGCGCAACGCTGTTTCTGCGATGGAGGACATCACGCTCTGGCACGAGCGCGACATCTCACATTCTCCGTCGAGCGCGTCATCCCTGCCGGATTCGACCATCAACGTCGACTACTGCACGCAGAAACTCACGGACATCATCGACAAGCTCCTCGTCTATCCGGACAAGAGTGTTTCACGATATGAACTCGCACGGGCGGACCTGATCTAGCCAGCGCATCACTGCTCGCCGTCGTCAGCAAGGGCGTTCTCTCGAGATGCGTACAAGTGGGTGCAGCGCAATGCCATGAAGCGCTGGCTCGATAAGGAGACTTCCGCACAAACGTCGAGAGAGACCCGGATATCACGAAGTATCTGACAAAGCAGAGATCGACGAGTGCTTTGACTATAAGCATTTCCTCCGCAATGTCGACATGATCTTGCCCGCTTTGGACTTTTGAGACACATCATTCAGGGCTGACGCCCTTTTTATCTCAGGGCTTTCTGTAGGAATAGCTGGAATTGGAGATGAAATCATGCCAACCGTAGTAGCAACTTGAACGCAGTGGGCGACGAGGGCAAGGGCAGATTGTCGACTACCCGCACAGCAGGCTGAGACCGTCGTTCGCTTTCAGGGCGGCAGCAATGCCGGTCGCACTGTCGTCGCAGGCGGTGAAGAACAAGCTCGCCTCATGCCATCGGGCATTCTCTACAAGGGTCTCTCTGCGTCATCGGCAACGGCGTTGCCTTTGACCCGATGACGATGCTCGAGGAAATGGACGCCTGGCTGCCCGCGGCATCGACCTTTCCGGAATCCGCATCTCGGATCGTGCGCACGTCGTCCCGTCATCATCGCCTGATGGACGGCATCGGCGACGAGGCACGCGGAAAAGGGGAAAGATCGGCACGACGAAGCGCGGCACCGGTCCTTGCTATGGACCGTGACAACCGCATCGGCATCCGCGTCTGCGACCTCATCGAAAAGGATACATTTTGCGAAAAAGCTCAAGACAAATCTTGAACTGAAAAACAGAGAACTCAAAGCACTCCCACCATCATGAGCCTCTCGACTGATGGAAGTCTCTGAAGGAATACGAGGCTGCGCCGAGCGCCTCCGCCCGTATATCTCGCGACTCGATCGCCTTAATAAACGAGGATCCGGCGAGGCGAAAAGATCCTCTTCGAGGCGCGGGCAACGCTCGGTATCGACTGTGAACCCTATCCGTGTCACAGCATCGCATCCGACATCCGGCGGCGTTCCCGTCGGCGCAGGTGTGCACCGCGCTGCATCGACAAGTCGTCGGTATCGTCAGGCGATACTGCACGCGCGTCGGTGAAGGTCCTCTTTCCCGACCGAGCAGATCTAATGCCATCGGCGATAAAATTCGCGAGGAAGGGCATGAGTACGGCGTCGTTACGAAGCGTCCGCGACGCACAGGGCTGGCTCGATGCCTGCGTCGTCCGCCATGCCGGCATCCTCTCGGGCATTGACTACATGGCGAGTCACGCGCCTTGATATCCTCGATAACTTCGATGAAATCAAGATGTGCACGGGCTACAGTACAGGTGAACTCCTTCCGAGCGTCCCGCGCCTGAGATGTCCTCTCTGAAGTCGAACCGGTCTGTCGGACCTTTCCTCGGCTGGAAGACGAGCATCACGAAGTGCCGCACGCACGACGAACTTCCGAAAATGCCAAAAAGTACCTCACGCGCATGGCGAAGTCACGGGCATTGCGCTCGGCATCGTCTCCGTCGGTCCAAACCGAGACGAGACCATCGTTGTGGCAAATGATATTTTTGTAATCATCTGAGAAACTGCAAAGGGGTCTGCTGCGGCAGTCCCCTTTGCAGGCGATAAGAGAAGGCATGAATGAGGAAGCACGCGCAAGGCTGCAGCGGAGCATCGACATGCCTCGATGCGCGCATGAAGATCGATCTCGAATGACCTCGAGTACGGAGTCCCATCTTCGCCAGAAACGCCGTCTGACGAAATTTCTCGTCCGCGCACGGAGCGCGAGACAGAGGAGAAATCGAAGAAAAATAAACGAGCATCAAGGCAATTTCGGACATTCAGAGATTCTTCATAGCAATTCCATAGAATATAAACATCAGAAAGTCAAAAGAAGTCCGCGCATATTTTGCCGAGAAGCGCAGGAGATAGAGAAAGAAAGGATGATACCATGTCCCAGCGTATGACAATGGATGCAAATAGTCGAAAGCGTATGGCGCACCTCTGGTGAAGCTCGACCTTCTGCCCGGCGCAGCGAGTTGAAGCTGCGCAAGTCTCATGGCGGTTCGCGACCTATCAGCAGGAAAAACGAGCAGGCTATCTCGATATCGACTGCAAGTTTCAGCATCGATGTCGATGAGTATCGATCGCTATCTATCGGGCGAACTCGATACCATCGGCGAAATCTACGCTTTCCCGAAGATATCAAACTCTTTAGAAGAGGGATAAGCGGTACAAAATACGAAACCATAGACATTTGAAAGAGGGGAACAAAATGACAGGCAGTAAAACGATGAATCAGATGATAAAGACCGCGAAGAAAGTTTTTGGCGACACTCTCGGCAGCTGCCGTGCTGAGTGTCATGGTGCCTGCGACGCCGGTTCCGCTCCACCACCGCACACAGGCTTTTCAGCACCATGCCGCTCTTTTACTACGGTGGTTGCAGAAGCGGCAAAGGGCGGCGCACGTATGTCCCGCACAGCGCCGACACCAGCGCCGAGGACAACGCCGGCACCTTCTGCATCATCGAATGGTGCAAACTCCGGCAAATCCGTCTCCGGTAATGGCAGCTCTATCAGCCGTCAAAACCCGCCAGCACTCTCTCAAAAGAAGCGCCAAGCGCATCTGCCCACACGCCCAAGTACCGCCTCGCCTGCACCGCAGCAGCAAAGTTCCAGCCGTCTCGGCAGTTTCCTGCGCGGCGCAGGGTCTCTTTGCCGGCGGCATGATGCTCAGCTCGCTCTTTTTCGCATGCACTCGGCTTCGGCGGTGTTGGCGGCTTCGGTTCGGATGTCATGGGGCTGATCTTCAACCTCATCTTCCTCTACATCGCCCTATCGCGTCATCCGCTATGCATGGAACCGTTTCCGCGACTAACAATTACCAGCCCATATCAAAACAACAGTATGCCGCAGAGCCATGCGACCAGCTACACACCGGGTACCGAGCCCATCGACATCACGCCGCAGACCACCGACTTCGGCGAGAGATGTGACCAATGGCAGCTACGACCCGAAGCGCACGGCAGATCGCTATCGGAACGCCTGACTACCATAAGAAAAATTTAGCTCATGCATCCTAGAGACCGTCCGCTTTGGGCGGTCTTTTCTTAAAGAAAGGACATCATGTTGACAACGATACAGGTGCCGTCGACACTCATCCGCCGCTATCCTACGCTTGCGCGATGAAAGAAAATTTCCTGCAGGCGGTGGACATCCTAATAGAGACCTACCGAAAGGGCGGAAAACTCATTCTCTGCGGCAACGGAGCGCGCGCGGCGGATGCCGAGCACATCGTAGGCGAGCTCATGAAAGGCTTCCTTCTGCCGAGAAAGCTCGAGGAAGCCTTGCAAGCATCAGAAAAGTGCCCGCCGGATGCGGCAGACTATCTCCTGAAAAATCTTCGAGGCGCGCTTCCAGCTGTCTCCCTTGTCAGCGCCATAGCCTTCAACACAGCCTTCGCCAGCGATCAGGCGCGGATCTTGCCTTCGCTCAGCAGGGTTCTCGCATCGGAAAGCCGGAGGACACACTTCTCGGCATCTCGACTTCCGGTAATTCGAAAAATGTTATCTACGCACTGCATATGGCAAAGGTGAAAGGTATGCGACGCATCGCTCTACTCGGCAAAGGCGGCGGAAAAATCAAGAGTGAACACCTCGCCGATGTCCATCTCTGCGCTCCCGACGATGAGACATATCGCATCCAAGAACTGCATCTTCCGATTTACCACATGCTCTGCATCGCTGTGGAAAATGAATTCTTTGGTGATTGAATGCGGCTGTTTAAAAATTTAAACAGCAAAACAGCGCAGCAACGAGAATATTGCTGCGCTGTTTTTTATCTATGACAGTACTTGTCATATACGCTTAGAGGTCGACAACCTCCGGCTTTTCCCCATCTTCGATGCACGCCTTGGTAATGACGACCTTGCGGGGCTGGTCGGCTTTTGGAATGTCGAACATGACATCGAGCATGACGTCCTCGATGATGCCTTTGAGGGAGCGTGCACCGGTCTTGCGCTCAATGGCCTTCTTCGCGACGGCGCGAAGTGCGTCTTCCTGAAACTCAAGCGTTACGTTATCCATGGCAAGCAGCTTTTCATACTGCTTGACGGGCGCGTTCTTCGGCTCGGTCAGGATGCGCAGCAATGCGTCTTCATCGAGGCTTTCAAGCGTGCAGATGACGGGCAGCCGACCGATGAGTTCGGGAATGATGCCAAACTGCATGAGGTCTTCCGGACGCACCTGATGGATGAGCTCGTCAAACTTCGGCTTCTCGTCCTTGCCCTCGGTCTTTGCGCCAAAGCCAATGGCAGACTTACCCTTGTTCAGGCGCTTTTCAATGACGTCTTCTATCCCGACAAAGGCGCCGCCGACAATGAAAGAATATTCTTCGTATCGACCTTGATGGTCGGCGCTTCAGAGGGATACACACGCTGACCGCGAGCCGTGAGCTCGACCACAGAGCTCGAGACATCTTGAGGGCGCCTGCTCGTACGCCCTCGTGTCCGGGATCCGCCGTGATGGGGTTATTCGCACCGGATTTTCTCGCGATTTGTCGAACTCATCGAGGGTAGATGATGCTACTCCTGCGCTCGATGTCCTTTTTCCGCCGCATAGTAGAGGTTGCGGACGGCGACTTCGACATCCGCGCCGACAAAGCCCGCTCCGTCAGACTCGAGGCATCGGTGACGGCAAAGGGGCACGCTCGAGGAGTTTCGACAGATGCGAGAAACAGTGCCGTCTTACCCACAGCCAGAGGACCTAGCATGATGACGTTCGATTTTCAATTTCTGTGCCATCCTCGTTTTTCAAGGCCGTACTTCATGCGCTTGTAGTGGTTGTGAACCGCGACGGAGAGAATCTTCTTCGCGCGCTCTGGTTGATGATGTAGGTATCGGTATTCCTTGATGACGTGCGGCTTGTTCTTCTTCAAGATTTCTGTCAGCCGATCGAGAAAGGGCACTGCTCTGCGCCGCCTGCTCTCTCGATCATGCTCCTCTAAAAAGCGATGGATGTCGCGAATGCAGTCCTCAGATGGCAAAAGCCTGTGAGAGGATCGTGAACGGGCATATCGTATTGTGAGTTCACCGTGATCATGCGCTTGCAGAAACTGCACAAAGTGATGCATCGGCTGTTTATTCTCTGCCATAAAAGATTCCTTTCGTATGAGGTAGCCCTACCCTGGATTTAAAGTTCCATATTATCCCCTAGAATACTAAGTTTTTCAAGTATTAGTAAACATATTCCAAAAATGAACACGGGAAAAAGCTATCCAAGATTGTCTTGCTATAATCTAGTAATAAATGAATAATTGTTCATATATTCTATTAAAAATATTCGTCTTTGTCATCCGTTGATTGAGAATTCCCATCAAGGAAACCGAGAAATTTTCAAAAGGAGAGTGAATTGATGCTTGGTCTTTCAAAACCTGTCATCCGAGCAAAAAGAAATCTACACGAACTGCAGCTGCGGCAGTGTTTCTCATCGCGCTTACATTTCGCACCGCTTTCAGACGATAGTGCGGACGCTGGCATATCTCGTGCCGTACCTCATCGTCGGCTACGATGTCCTCTGCGCAGCGGCAGAAGAACCTAAAGGAATGGCTTTTGACCAGAGCCTCTGATGGCCATCGCAACGATCGGCGCATTTGTTCTGCGGTTTACGAGGACGGCGACTATTCAGAAGCCGTTACGGTCATGCTCTTTTTCCAGGTCGGCGAATTCTTCGAGGACTATGCTGTCGGCAAGAGCCGCAGAGGATATTTGCGGGCTGATGGATATTCGCGACCCGGACTTTGCCCGCCTCGTCCATGCAGATGGTAAAGAAGAGACGGTGGAGTCCGAAACGGTCGCAGTCGGCGCGCGGATTCTCGTCCAGCCAGGCGAGCGCGTGCCGATCGACGGCGTGATACTCGAGGGCAAGGCGCGCGACGCTGGACACACCGCGCTTTGACAGGCGAGAGTCTTCCAGGAAGGTGGGCACCGGCGATGTGGTGCCTCGGCCACTCAATGCGTCGAGCGTTTTGATAACCGAACGACAAGGCCTCTGCAGCGTCGACGGCATCGGAAGATCTAATCGCTCGTCGAGGATGCAGACTAGATCGTCGAGCGCTTTTATCACGCGCTGCCCGCATCCCATACGCGATTTGTCGTCTATTCGCCATTTTATTGGCATTCGCACCGCCGATCATTCGTCTCTTGGTGCTTGCGTGCGGATCTCGCCTGGGGCACGGATTTACCGCTCGCTGACCTTCCTCGTATCAGCTGCCTGCGCCTGTCGCCAGCAGGCGCGCTTTCCTCTTGCGGGCATCGCAGCCAGCCGACGGGCGTCCTCATCAAAGGCTCAAACCACATGAGGCGCTCGCAGGATCGATACCGTTGTTTTCGATAAGACGGGTACGCTGACGAGAAAGGCGTCTTTGATGTCACCGCCGTACATCCAGAAAAACAGATGCCGGACGAGCTTTTGACATCTTGCAGCACATGTCCGAACACTCTTTTTCGACATCCATTGCGGCGGCACTGCGCGAGGCGTTTCCCCGGCGAGACGGCTGCATGACGAAGGATATCGAAGAGGTTGCGGGCGCCGGCATCACGGCAGTCGTCAACGGCGCGACATATTACTGGCGTCGGCAATGCCACACTGATGGAAACACGTTGGTGCTAAAGGTAGCATCCCTGCGACGTGATGGGCACGATCAGTGCACGTTGCATCTCGACGGCATTTACGCCAGTACATCGTCATCTCGGATGAGATCAAGACCAGTGCAAAGAGGCGATCCTGCTTGCTGCGAAAAACGGGCACGTGCGTCGGACAGTCATGCTGACAAGGCAGCGACCAAGGATGTTGGTAGCCTCGGTCGCGGGTGAACTTGGCATCGCGACTACGGTCCACAGTGAGCTTTCTCCCTGCGACAAGGTCGCAAAGGTCGAGTCTCGCTCATCACGGCAGGCGCGAGCGAGCTCGCCTTTGGCGGCGACGGCATCATCTGACGCGCCGTTCTCTCGCTGCGTGCGGCATCGCGATGGGTGCGATGGGCTCGATGATCGCGATTGACAGCGGACGGGCATCGCGTACTGATGACGACGACGACCGATGAAGATTTCCGTCGCCCGCCGCATTGCCATGAAAAAGATCGCTCCATCGCTACCGCAAAATATCATCGGGTGCGATTGGCGCTGCAAGAGTCAAGTCCTCGCCGGTAGCGCGACGCTCGGCTTGCGAATACGCGGGCAGCGGAATACTTTTGGCCGATGTCGGCGTCGCGGTCATCTGCGTGATCAACGCGATGCGCACTGATTTTCACGAAGAAGGGGCATGTCGCCGTGAAGAGAGTGAAACATGCGTAAGCGACGCATAAGATTGCCGTCTCGACTGCCCGAACTGCTTGCCGCGAAGAGATGGAGCGCCGCCGGCAAGACAGAAGGCGCCGGGCGCGCGTCGATGACCTGCGGCACTTACGATGAAGGTCGAGTTTGAGGACGGCGCCGATGCCGCCGAAGCCAATAGCTCGTGTACGCGCGAACTGCAAAAGAAAGTTGAAGACGACTGCAGAAAGTATTGTCGACAGATGCTGCATGCGCTGCTGTAATCGTGAATTTTCGCCGAAAAGCGCTCGCTTTTGATGCGAGGATGAGACGCAGAAACGAGCCATGAGCTGGCAGTATCGATGAGGAGAGGCTTTTTCCCATGAAAACTCAAGATCTCGGCTTTCCAATGCCAAAGAGACGGGCGGGCGGCAAGGGCTGCACTGGGTCGGTCGATCACGATGGAAAGAAAACCCGGAGCATGCGGCATTGCAGAGTCTTTTGACTGCTATGTGACAAAGGGACTTGGTGAGATCACGAGACAAGATGCGTGCGGCGGGGAAAGGAACGGTTGACACCGTGCGCGCACTGCACATCACGGTGGACAATCTCTCTTTGCCGCGATTACGCGAATGCGAACGACGGCGGCGAGATTCTGACCAACCGCACGCGGGAACGATTGCCTCAGCAAAACGCTTGCGGCAGGGCTCACGGGACCCAGCGCACAACGCTTTCTACGATGCGGATGTCACGGATTTTGCGGGCAAAAAGCAAAGGAAGTCGTCGTTCGCTCGACGGGAAAACGAGGATGACCGCAGCCTGCGCGAACTCCTCTGTGCGTACGGACTCAAAGGTCTTGCCGCCTGCGCCCATCATGCAGAAATGCGCTCAGCTGGCCACGAGGACGCCGCCATCGACAGGCTTTCATACGGCGCTGCGCGGGCTTGCTGTCCCTCGACAGCAGCTTTCGGGCGGTGACCGGCTGCACCGTCGCAAATCGGCGCAGCAAGTCTGCGGGTCGAAGGCATGGCACCGCTCTCCCGACAAAGGCAAATACGGAGAGCTGCAGCAGTGTCCTGACGTGCGGAAAGTCGATCTCGGCGACCGCCAGAAACCCGCATTCTGATTTCCGCGACGACCTCAGCGATCTTGAAATGCTCTCCAAGCAGCGGCAAAGACACAGAGCACTGGGCGTCGATGTCTACACGCACGGCGAGATAGTCTGCGGGCCATCACTACCCGAAATTCGCGAGACGCACTAGCGAACTGCGGGCAACCAGCTATGCGGCAATGCGTCGCGGGTGGAAAGCAGAAGGAAAGAGCGTTTAGCCTTCAACGGTCCGATTGTCCTGACGACCAACCGCCTCGTACCGCGAGGACAGCCAGCAAGGCACGCGTCTTTGGCTGACGCGGGTGTTGTCGTACCTCCGGGCTGTCATCGCTATCGTCCCGGTAAAGGCAGACGGCACGAAAGGATTTACTCTGAGGTGCATCGCCTGCGCCAAGGCATCGAAGGCACCGACGGAACCTCCGAGACCGGAGATGCGTCGGCGGCTTTGCACACGAACAGGTCTTTGCACTCGCCGACAAAGGTCATCGAGGCGGCCGCAAGGCGCCGCCACCGTAATTCGTCGTCATGCCGCGGCTGCGACGGCGGGATGAAGACAGACTACGCACAGAATTTGCCAAGGCGCTGCCAATGAGCACGGTCATTCTCCGGACGGTTTAGTGCAGCACATCAAAGCTCGGTCTCCGGCGATATCGGCGGCATTCCGCGCGTCCACTCGATGCCGCGCCAGTGCAGCGGATTCTTACAGCCTCTGCGCAGCGCTGAAGTCGAAGGAAGTCTTTGTGCGTGGATGTCAACGAGCTTCCACACGCTACAACATCGCGCTCTGGTACCGAGCAGCCGCCGCCGTCCCGCCTCGCCTCACTCCATCTCGGTGTCCGAGCATACATGCTAGGGCCAGGCGCTCGCCTCCTTTCGTAACCGAAGACGTCGCTAGGGTTCTCGTCGAAACCTTCGGCATCGGCACGATTTTCAACGGTATGGAAGAACATCACAGATCGGCTGATTCATTCGTAGGATAAAGAAAAAGGTCACGAGCTTTTGCTCGCGGGCCTATATGCTCGTACTATTCTGCTGGCACTTTTCAAGAAATGTGACGTCTGACTGACTGTCGCACATCGGTCTGCCCGCACTCGTTCTTATAGAGATGGCTTGCCCTTGAGTTACCAGCGACACCGCTTCTTTTCAGGTTGGCGGGCAATGCCCCTCTGCCAGCGCGCAGTGCTCCAATCCATGATCTGGTACCGGCTACGTATATCGGCGTGGACTCTCATCATCTGCCCATCTTTGCAAGACCAAAAGAGATCCTGATGGGGTGCTGATAAAGCCTGCGCATGCTCATCCGGGTATGAAGGACATCGGCGACCGAGGAAGGATGCGATGTGTAGGAAAGGTCCGCGAGCATACCGGGGAACGGTGCCTGCCGTCCACTCTGACTTGTGGAGGCGATCGGTGCCGGGCGCGCGACGTCAGGCGCGCATAGACGAGGAAGAGGGTGCGATAGCGTTCCATCGGCCGGGCACTCGTTTTCCCCTGCGCAGCATTTGCCTGATGAGATGCGGCAATGACGACGCGACCAAAGACCGTACGAGACCAAGGCTACTGCCGTGCGCTGTTCCGATGAAATCATGGATGGCAGTCCGTATACACGGACGGCACCGCGCGTGCCCTTGTTCTCCCTCTACGCGCCCTTTCAGCGGGAAAGTGGAAGGACGATGGTTTTGAAGTGGTGCGACCATTTCAAAGGCTGGCTCTCCACCCGCACGCGCGACATGCTCAATCCACGGCCACGCGCAAGAACCTGCGCGTGAAGAGGATTTCTGGCACCAGCGACGACGCTCAGATGGTCTCGCGTTGAAGATTTCATCGCTCGGAACAGAAAGGCGGGTCTTTCACCCATACAGCGTGTTTCGCCGAAGAAGGCGTTCCTGTTATTGTCAAAATAGCCACAACCGCCGCACAGGAAGTCACGCTGTAGCCGTTCTGCGCAAACGCATCGCCGAGTGTGGATAGTCCGGCATAGTTCTCGCGGCGCAAGATGGACTGCCCGGCGTGGGCGAACGGAAAGCGAGATTAGCCTCCAATCCGCCGCGGACGGCGCGCGTCACCTGTCGCAAAGGTGTTGTGGCAGAGGTGAGATCCTCTGCCATGGCGTGGGAGATAACGGTGTGTTGTCCATCACCGCCGGAACGCCCACAGTAGTCACCGCTCAGACTCTCGACCGCATGATGATGATGACGTCGGGCGCCTGCCGGTGAGTGCATTCTTTATTTTCCACATGTCGGCGAAACGCCTTCTCGAGGAGAGATAGGTCACATTGTCTGCCGACAGATTTTCCTGCAACGCCTCTACACGCTTCAAAGGCTGTCGTTCTTCATTGTCCGATAGAAGGTAAAGGAACTGCGTGGCGAGCGTAGGCATGCGTGAAGGCATAAGGACCGCTTGCAGCAGCGCTCGTTCGCATGTGGTACTCCGTCGAGATTTTCACAGACGCTGCGCGCTCGTATGCGTGGCGACGAGGAGCGGCAAAATGACGGCGGCAAGAAGCTTTACAAAGCTCGCGCCTGAGGAGAATGAAAACCTTGGGCAGAAGGAGCGAAAGAAAAACGTCAATAAGAGACAGAGAGGACAACCTTGTACGCCAGAAGTCTTGCATCATCGAAAGGATTCCAAGATAACACCAAACATCTCCTGCGAAAAGATAAATCAGGAGTCCACAGCAGACAGTTGAGTTGATTGTGAAATGCCTGCCAGTGCAGAAGATGAGAGTAGAGACACAGATGAGAACGAGAACGATCATGCAGCAGCCACATGCCGAAGCTAAGAATTGCCGATGCATCTTTTTGCCGACAGAAAATGCTGCCGAATTGGGAGGTGAGTACAAGAGGAATGGCGAGAAAATGAAGAGTGATGCACTTTGCGCGCCGACAGAGACCTTTACCATGTCCGAGGGGCGTTGTAGAGAGACTTTTATCGGAAAAGAGCTTATCAGCATCGCAAAGACGCGTGATAAAGGCCAGAGCCAAGACGAGCATCTCTCGGCACCTGAGCGGAAAAAGCTGCCGCGCCATTTTCACCGGCGAAAATGCATCCTTTTCTTTGGGTCACTATGTTAACTGTATCGCGGACAGCCGTGTGTCCCACACAAACGCTTCTCTTGGCTGCAGTCGGTCGCACCTCGGTGACTTTAAAACCGCGCGCGGACTTCTACAACGACGTCCAGTTTTAATCCGGATATCCTGCGGCGCAACAATGTGCGAACGACGCTGCGTCCGATCTCATAACTTCTGCTTAGGTTTCGCACTAATTTTGGCGTTGACTTTGATCGCGCGGCGGCAGAGAGGCGGAGTTTGTCGCTTCGTCGTAGTGGCCTGCCGTTCACGCATTGGCGCGCCCACTGACGAAATGCGTGTCGCTCCCCTCCATGTCACTCACTGACGCATTGATCGGGCGGATTACCGCTTCAGCATGGACGGCTTTTGAAGCTCGCCAGCGCTCACCCTTCAGGACGTGCGAACGCTCGCGCTCGCAACGCCGGTATCTGATGCGGTTCGCCGCCGCGCGGCGCGTTGCGTTATAGCCGGTGCTGACGATCGATCCGATCGGCGACGATGATAGCACCGTAGCGGCGGCGAGGGGCAGGTGCCGCGCCTGCCGCAGCAATACATC
>BNJU01002260.1_pt1 | contig 81112 bp, 122 predicted proteins | sample 8539281 | NCBI WGS metagenome assembly BNJU01 (sample SAMD00202456, study PRJDB9452) | human saliva metagenome | isolation source: human saliva | place: Japan | reverse complement strand
AGCTTTACTCACCATCACCAAGACCGACCCGACCCCGACGCAGCCGACAAAGCCCTCCTTGTCGAAACCTACCGGCGGCATAAAGGACGCTACGGGCGAAAGGCGCATTGCCGCAGCATTGGGTTGGAACCGCAAAAAGCGGCGCGGTCGATGAAGCAGTTGGAACTGAAAGCCCTTCATGCGGGCGAAATGCTACCGCCATCCCGCCATGGGCGAGTATCGGAACATCCTCAAACGCCGGTTCAAAGCCCGAAAGCCCAACGAAAAATGGCTGACCGACGTTAGCGAACTCAAAGGGAGCGACGGCAAACTGTACCTCTCGCCAATCTTTGGACTCTGTTCAACCGCGAGATCGTCGCCTACGCTGCAGAGCCGCAGAGCCGACAGCGAAATGGTGGAAGGAAAATGCTCGCAGCCGCCCCCGTCTGACTGATAAAGGAACGATGCTGCATCTGACCAAGGTGTGCTACCGTACGGCGGGGTATAGGGAATTGCTTTGCGAGCATTCCATGGTTCAAAAGAGGTCGCGTAAGGCGAACTGTTGGGACAATGCGCCGATGGAAAAGCTTTTTGCGGTGTTGAGACTGGAGTGTTTCTATAACGCAGGTGAATTGACAGTAGATGAACTGATGAAGCAGATAGATGACTATATGGATTACTACAACCGGAAGCGTTGCAGTTTGAATTGAAAAAGCTGGAGTCCTGTCAGCACAGAACCCAGCTTTGCACAGAGCGCCTGAATAGGCTTTTGCGAGGTCCAAGATTTGGGAGGGCCAGTTCAAACCTGATTCGGGGTTTTCAGACGACCTCTTTGTATGGTTGCCGCGTTTTGACGGCAAGCGCGGAGGATGTTTTGGCTTCAACAGATTTTTCAAAAGCCAGCGTACGCCTCGCCGACTTCCGTGCCTTTGGGGATGCCTTTGATGGCGGCTTTTGCCTCGCGTTCGTTGTAACCCAGCGCAATCAGGGTGTTGACGATGTCGTCCGTTTCGTCGGCGGCGGGTGCAGCGGCGAAAAGCCCGTCGGCTAGCGGCATGGGAAACCAGTTTGCCGCGCAGTTCGAAAACCATGCGTTCGGCGGTGTACCGATGCCCGGGCGGAGGACAGGCGTTTGATGTCTTCGTCGGCAACCGCGCGGGCAAGTTCGTCGGCGGACATGGCGAGAGTGTGCCCAGCGCGGTTTTTTGCGCCGATGCCGCTGACTTTGACCAACTGGCGGAACGTCGCCCGCTCGTCGGCAGTCGCGAAGCCGAACAACAAATGCGCATCTTCACGGACGACAAGCTGGGTGTAAAGCTGCACGGTTTCGCCCAAGGCGGGCAGGTTGTAGAAAGTCTGCATGGATACGTCGGCTTCGTAGCCGACGCCGTTGACGTCGATGACGATTTGCGGCGGGTTTTTCTCAATGAGCTTTGCCGGTCAGTCTCGCTGATCAGTGGACCTGAGTGGCGTTGGCGGGGTCGCCCTGAAAACGCGGTTTTGTATGATTGCGGCGTTTCAGATAACCTGATTGTTTGACGGGTTAGTTTTGAAAACGATACGGCGTTTCCGTATGGTTTGGTCTGCGTGTATCTGAAAGATAATAAAAAAGCTGAGTTTTTCAACTCAGCTTTTTAAATTTGGTGGGTCGTGAGCGATTCGAACGCTCGACCAACGGATTAAAGTCCGCTGCTCTACCGACTGAGCTAACGACCCGATAAGCCGTGCATTATGACGGATGCGTCGGAAAGGTGTCAACTATATTTTGCCAGTATTGCACAATTTTTGTTTTCAATGGATTTTATCTTTCATTGTTCGGCGTGTCCGATGAAAAGCGAAGCGTTTACAGCAGTCAGCCAGCCGTCGAAACGGTTTAAAATTCGCTAAATTGCTGCTGCGCCCTATGGATAACGATCGGGTCCTGCGTTTCCAATCACGGCTTCAAAACGCGCTACTTCTGCGGCGATGATGTGCCGGTTGTCGCCGAGGAATTCTTCATACAGGCGTTTGGCTTTTTCCAACAGATGGATATTGTGCTGCTGATCGCGCGGATGGATTTTTCAGGGCGGAGAGTTTGATCAGGAAAGCCTTGATTTCTTCAGGCGTCAGGCTTTGGCTGTTTTGACGGAAAACCTGATTGATGTGCGGATTCAGGTCTTTGTTGCTGATGTCGACTTCAAAAGCCCGTTGACGTCGTAGCTGAAGCGGACGTCTATCGATACCTGACCTTTCGGCTTGGGCGGACGTTGACCGACAGTTCGCCCAGCTTCAGGTTTTCTTTTGGCAAGCATGGACTCGCCCTGCAAAACATCGACCAAAATCACTTTCTGCCCGTCGTGGGAAGTGATGAAAGTTTCGACGCGCGAAACGGGAACGGGCATATTGCGCTCAATAATCGGGAAAAACCGTCCGGTAACGTATTGGTCGCCAATGTCCATGCCGGCTTCCGTGCCGAGCGAGAAGGGCATCACGTCGGTGAGGACGACTTCTCCACGCTTTCGTTGCGCGCAATCAGCGCCGCCTGCACTGCCGCGCCGCGCGCGATGGCTTCGCCGGGATTGACCGAAACAAGCGGTATGCGGCGGAACAGTTGGGCAATGGAATGCCGAATCATCGGCATCCGCGTCGCGCCGCCGACCAAGATGATGCCGTCGATTTGCGAAGGGTGCAGTTTGGCATCGCGCAATGCGCGCTCCAGCGGTTGGCGCAGGCGGCCCATTAATGGCGTGGCGGCTTCTGAATTCTTCGCGGCTGATGACGGCGGAGTGAACCGTGTCGCCGTAATGGAAACGGATTTCCGCCCGCATTTCTTCGCCGAGTTTGCGCTTTGGCGGTTTCCAATACCCTGCCACAATTCGCTGTTTTGCGCCAGTTTGTCGCTTTCAGACGACGTCAGCGTCGTGCATGCAGGAAACACTGGCGCAGCACGTTGACGAAATCTTCGCCGCCCAAATGGTTGTCGCCCGCGCTGGCGGATGCTTGGACGACGCCGTCGAAATAATCGAGTACGGATACGTCAAACGTCCCGCCGCCCAAGTCGTAAATCAAAAAGCGCGTGTCGTCGGGTTTTCCTGCAATCCGTAAGCAAGGCTCGGCGGCAGTCGGTTCGTTGAGCAAACGCAAGACGTTCAAACCTGCCATCTGCGCCGCGTTTTTCGTTGCCTGACGTTGATGGCGTTGAAATAGGCGGGAACGGTCAAAACGACATCGCACACCGGTTTCCCCCAAAAAGCTTCGCATCTTCTTTCAGGCTTTTTCAAAATCAGCGCGGACAATTCTTCGGCGCGGAACGTGCGCTTGCCCAAATGGAAAGTTTTATCCGTTCCCATAAATCGCTTGAACGCCGAGGCGGTCAGCGTCGGGCGGTGGAGAGGCGTTCGCGTGCGGCGATGCCGGTCAGGATGCTGCCGTCTTCGGCGACGCTGATGACCGACGGTGTCAGAAAATGGCCGTGTTGGTTGGGGAATCAGGCGGGTTTCGCCGTTGATGGAACTGGGCAATCAGGCTGTTGGTCGTGCCTAAGTCGATACCGATTTGCAGTGGTCATGAATGTCTCGTTTCGGAGGGGTTGAATGTGTTTCAGACGACCTTCGCATCATCCGCACCGGGTCGTCTGAAAGAGGGAAGATTGCAAAATCTGAACATTTCTTCCATTTATATGGAAAATCCGGCGGCGTTTCAGACTGGCGGATGGCGGGCTGCGTTGCCGTTTGGAGGAAGGAAAAAAGAGGTTGGAATGGTTTTTATAGTGGATTAACTTTAAACCATTACGGCGTTGCTCGCCTTAGCTCAAAGAGAACGATTCTCTAAGGTGCTGAAGCACCAAGTGAATCGGTTCCGTACTATCTGTACTGTCTGCGGCTTCGTCGCCTTTGTCCTGATTTAAAGTTAATCCACTATATTTGCCGACGTTTCTAATCCGACATTGCTCTTGTTAATATAAATAAAATATAATTATTCTCTAATTTGGGGAAAATATGTTAGGCTGATTTCTTTATTGTATTAATCGAATCAAGACGATGCCTGATATCAGCTCAACTCAACCTCATCACTACCTTTTCGGCATCACCCTCGCCGCCGGATTGTTTACCGTATTGGGCAGCGGGTTGGTGATGTTTTCAAAACGCCCAACCCGCGCGTATTGTCGTTTGGCTTGGCGTTTGCGGGCGGGGCGATGGTGTATGTGTCGCTGACGGAGATTTTTCAACAAATCCAGCGAAGCCTTCGGGCAGGTTTACGACAAAGACAAAGCCTTCGCCGCCGCGACGCTGGCTTTTCTGGCAGGCATGGGCTCGATTGCGCTGATTGACCGCCTTGTGCCGAACCCGCATGAAACGCTCGACCCGCACGACCCCGCCTTTCAGGAAAACAAACGCCGCCACATCGCCCGCGTCGGCATGATGGCGGCGTTTGCGATTCACCGCACAACTTTCCCGAAGGTTTGGCAACGTTTTTCGCCACGCTGGAAAAATCCCTGCCGTCGGGATGCCGCTGGCGCTTGCGATGCGATACACATATTCCCTGAAGGCATTTCCATTGCCGCGCCCTGTTTATTTCGCCACCGCAACCGCAAAAACCGTCCTCGCCTGCCTCGCTTCAGGACTGGCCGAACCTTTTAGGGCGCGGTTTTTGGGCACACACCATGCTCAAGCCGTTTTTATCGCCTTTCGTGTTCGGCGCAGTGTTCGGCGTGATTGCGGGCGTGATGGTGTTCCTCGCGTTGGACGAATTGCTGCCCGCCGCCAAGCGTTATTCGACGGACACGAAACCGTTTACGGGTTGACGTCCGGCATGGCGGTGATTGCCCTGAGTTTGGTGTTGTTTCATTTTTAAATCTGAAACTAGACAGGCGCGGCAGAGTCAAAAAGCAGTGTCGAGGGTCGTCTGAAACTTTAAGCGGGGCGGATTGGCTAAGAAATGCGGATAAATCGAAAAGATAAATAAAGGTAGTAAGTATAATATGCTAAAAATGTATAGGAAATCGCATATTTAAACTGAAAATTAGGCTTTTTGTAACATAAATTTACGAAATTTTATAGGGTTTATTATTCAATAAAAATAGAATCTATGTGAAATTAATATCATTATTCTGCTATACTTAAAAACACTTTCTTAATATTGACTATCCGTTTGGAGAAAAATGTCCGAAAAATTCACCTCTGCAATCCTTCCTACTACCAACAAACGCATCATCGCCGCAGCTTTGGCGTTCTTTTTAGGTTGCTTCGGAGCGCATAAATTCTGTTGAGCTTAAACAAAGCCGGTATCATCTATTTGGTGCTTGGCGTGGTGGGTATGTTTGTCTATCCTGCTTTGATAGCTGTTATCGTTTTATCTCTCTTCGACGTCTTTAAATACCTGACATCTACGCCGGAAGAATTTTGAACGAGTTTATGTTGTCGGTAAGAAAGAATGGTTTTTAAGCATTGGCTGATGCTTTTGAATATTGAGCGGAACGATAGCGCGAAGTTTCAAATATTCATTTCATCTTAAAAACCAGGTCGTCTGAAAATTTTCAGACGACCTTTTGTATTGCGAGACGAATATAAACGATTGTGGAATCAACTCTGGAAAACGGCATCAGCCGCTGTAACGCAGCGCGGGGCGGTGGCGAAGTGAGGGATACTCTGTACCGGCGGCGAGAAAAATCAGACATGCCGGCATCGGCGACGATGGCGGTCGAGTTGGCAAACAGGATGCGTTTCAGGCGGGCAGTAAAAATAAAAATCTGTGTGAAATTAATATCATTATTCTGCTATGCCTAAAAACACTTTCTTAATATTGACTATCCGTTTGAGAAAAATGTCCGAAAATACACCTCGCAATCCTCTCGTATTACCGATGACAAACGACTTGTTGCCTCTGTTTTGGCGTTCTTTTTCAGGTTGCTTCGGGGTGCATAAATTTTATTTAGGCGTAAACAAAGTCGGTATCATCTACCTGTTGATTTGTATTTTGGTTCGTTTATTCTCGTTGGTCCGATGATTGCTTTTTGTTTTCTGTATCATCGACATCGTTAAATACCTGAAATGTACTGCCGGAAGAATTTGAACAAGTTTATGTTGTCGGCAAGAAAGAATGGTTTTAAGCATTGGCTGCCTTTGTGAATATTGAGCGGATCGATAGCGCGAAGTTTCAAATATTCATTTCATCTTAAAACTGAAAAAGGTCAGTCTCGAAAATTTTCAGACGACCTTTTGTCTATTGCGGAATGAAACGGCTAACCTGAAACGGCATCAGCCGCCCATAAACCAGAATTTCAATGCCCACAATACGGCGACTATCCACACCATAGGCGGCACGTCTTTGATGCGGTTGCATAAAAGTTTAATCACGGCGTAGCTGATGAAGCCAAAGCGATGCCGTCGGCAATCGAATAGGGTGAACGGCATGAACACGATGGTCAGGAAAGCGGGAGCGGCTTCGGTCATGTCGTCCCAGTCGATTTCACGCGCGCTGCGCAGCATTTGTGCGCCGACGTAGAGCAGCGCGGGCGCGGTGGCGAAGCCGGGGATACTCTGCACCAGCGGCGAGAAAATCAGACACGCTAACATCAATACGCCGACGGTTACGGCGGTCAGACCGGTGCGGCCGCCTGCGGACACGCCCGCCGCGCTTTCGACATACGGCGTGGTTGAAGACGTACCCAGTGCGGCACCGGCGACAATCGCGGTCGAGTCGGCGAACAGGGCGCGTTTCAGGCGGGGCAGTTTGCCGTCTTCCAGCAGGCCTGCGCGTGGGAAACGCCGACCAGCGTGCCGGTGGAGTCAAACAAATCAGACCAGAAAGAAAACGAAAATCACGCTGATCATGCTGGGGTTTGAGAGCCGTTGAAATCCATCTGCATGAAAGTCGGCGCGATGCTCGGAATTTCGCCGACCACGCCTTTCAAACTCAGCTCAAGCCCAGCAGGGGTGGAAATGGCTGTGATTGCCAGAATGGTCAGGATAATCGCCCTTGACGCGGAAATGCCCCAACGCCACCACCATGGCGAAAGCCTGCCAGCACCAAAAGCGCGGCAGGGTTGGTGGATGTCGCCCAGCTTCACCAAAGTCGCGTCGCTGGCGATGATGATGCGGAACCGCTGAGCGCAATCAGCGACAGAAACAGTCCGATACCGGCGGCAATCGACATTTTTCAAACCCATAGGCAGCGCGTTCACCAGCATTTCGCGCACTTTGAAAAAGCTGAATAAAAATAAAAATGATGCCGAAACGAACACCGCACCCGAAGCCACCTGCCGGGAGGGCACGCCCATGCTTTGACGACGGCGAAAGTAAAGTAGGCGTTCAAGCCCATGCCCGGCGCGAGCGCAATCGGATGAGTTGCCGACGAAGCCCATCACAGAAGCAGCCGATGGCGGAAGCGATACAGGTGGCGACGAATACCGCGCCCATGTCCATGCCCGTTTCGCTCGAGAATCAGCGGATTGACGATGATGATGTAACACATGGCGAGGAAGGTGGTCAGACCTGCCATCAGCTCTGTGCGCACATTCAGTGCTGTTTGCGCTTAAATTGAATATGCGCTCCAGCACATTTTTGATTTGAAGTAGTCATGATTTATGCTTTTTCAGAAAAGGAAAAATTTGCGGGCGGTATTATACTGAAAACGCCTTGTTGTCGGGTGAAGAATTGTCAACATTCCACTTGGGGCACATGCGTTTGCCATTCCCACTGTGTCTGTGCGTATAGTAGATTAACTTTAAATGAGAACAGGACGGGGCGTGAGGTCGTCTGAAAATCCGAGCGGCGTTTTTCAGACGACTTACCTGCTGAATACGGCGGCAAACACGGAAAGGTCGTCTGAAACTGTGTTCCGAATACATTGTCCGCACTGGCGCGCAAGCGTAAAAATTTTCGTTTTCTCCAAATGTGCCACCTCGATGGAAACCGCCCTGCTCCTCGCCGGCAAAAATCACCGAGCTGACCTGATTGTCCTGATGGGCATGGCGTTGGTGAAATCAAGCTTCGAATTCGAACACAGCTGCACGCTCTCCGTCATCGCGCTCTACCTCATCAGCCCGTCGGTAATGATTCACGCCTTCCAAATCGAGAACATCGCCCGACATCATTGACGGGTTGAAACTCTCGGTCGCCTTGGCAGTTGTGTTCCATATCCTGCTGATTGTGCTGGGCAGGGCTAAAACCCTGTTCAGCTCGATACGCTCGAACACGCCGCCACGGTTTCGCAATTCGGCAAACCTCATCATCCCGCTGGTGATGTCCATTTTCGGACCGCAATGGGTGATTTACACCAGCGGCTTCATCATCGTCAAATGTTCCTTTTCTGGACGCACTTGCGCTCTGCTGTCTTTGCGGGCGCGGCAATCTGCGTGGAAAACCGTACTCACCAATATCAACATCCTTTCCATTTTATCGGCGTGTTCATGTTTGCCTTTCAAATCAAACTGCCGCACATCATCGACAACACGCTCGCCACCGTCGGCGGCATGATAGGTCCGGTCGCCATGCTCGTTGCCGGAATGCTGATTGCCTCGCTGCCGCTTAAAGAAATCGTCCTCTCCAAACGGATTTACCTCGTCGCCTTCCTGCGCCTGATACTTATCCCGCTGATTCTGCTGGTGTTTGTCATAAATTTCGGGCATTGCCCATTTGGGCGGACACAGCGATACCGTCGTCCTCATCAGCTTCCTGCCGCACCGTCAGCGCCGCCGCGTCCACCGTTACCCAAATGGCGATGGTTTATGGTCAGAACGCCCGTAAAAGCCAGCGCGATTTACGGCATCACGACGCTGTGCGTCATCACCATGCCGCTGATGAGTTGCGTTGTCATCAAGCGATGGTTTTGAGTTGGGTCAGAAAAAGGTCGTTCGAAACATCCTGAACAGGGTTTTTCAGACGACCTTTATTAGTTATTCCCATCATGACGAACGTGAATATATAGTGGATTAACTTTAAACGCCTTGTCCTGATTTGGTTAATCCACTATGCAAGCAGCAGCGTACCTCAAAACCGAAAAGATTTGCGATTCCCAATCAGGCAAAAACACCGTACTGCAACTGCTTTTCGCATGATGCCTGCCGCCGATACGCCATCCTGTACTGGCAACCGGCAGCGCCGCTATTCCAAACTGCCATACTCCTGTTTTTCCGCATCCCAGCAGTAGATTTTCCGTTCGCCGTTTTTCTGCCCCTTCTCTCCAAATGATGTCGTAAAATCCATGATGCTGCTGCGGCGACATTTTCAGGATGGTAGTCGGTATATACATCATCGTTGGCGTGATGCCGTCCTTATTCCAGCTGCCGGCAATGTTTTTCAAGCGTAAAGGTGTTGGCGTTCAAAAACGGGTTTCAGACGACCTTCAATAACGGCAAACAGCACCATAAACTCTCCGAGCTGCCGCCTCCTGCATAACCGACCGTGTTCTGCAAGCGCAGGCCGAGGCATCGGTTTTATCGTTCAGGCGATAAGCGGCAAAATCGAGACGAGCGGGCAGCCCGATTTGCAAACCGCCATCGGGATTTGTACGACAAACTGCCGCTTTCCGTCCATAGCGGGTTTGGGTGACGGATAAAATTCGTCTTTTTCTTCATATTCATAACGTTCGGTATAAGGCGTGGCAGCAGGGCGAATTTACCATCGGTATCCTTTGTCAGCACGGCAAGGGTCATTTGAGCGACAGGGTTGCCTGAGTCAGGTCACAGTGCGCGTAGTGATTCAGGGTTTTCGCGGTAAAAATCGCCAAGCGGATGCTTATTCAGGCACACCAGCGCGACTTGAGGCCGTTTTTCCAAGGCCGCAGCGACATCGATATCAGTTTTTCCACGTCTGCGTCAGGTGCAGCCAAACTCAGGATTTCGCGTACGCGCGCATCTTGGCGCGACAGGCTGCCGAAGCCGTCGGCAAGCGGCTTGCCGTCCGTTTGTTTTGTATGCTGCTGCGTGATTTCCGTATTTTTGACCTGTGTCCGCCCTTTGCCGGATGAGTGTGCGGTTTCCGCCGTGGAAAGCTGGGGCGGCGGCGAAGAACGCAAAGGAGAGAAATAATCGGTTTTGATTCATGTTTTTGTATCCTGATTGTTCGAAGAAATGTGGCGGGTCGTCTGAAAACGACAGGCTGGAAATGAAGTCGGGATTCTAGCAGTATAGTGGATTAACTTTAAACCAGTACGGCGTTGCCTCGCCTTGCCGTACTATCTGTACTGTCTGCGGCTTCGTCGCCTTGTCCTGATTTAAATTTAATCCACTATACAGACTGAAAAAAGAGTCAGGCTTGATTTTCAGACGACCTTTTCTTGCTACAATCCGTTTTTTTATCGTTGCCATTATCATGAAAACCAGCGTCTGCCTCTCACTATTGTTCCTGCTCGCCGCCTGCCATCCCAATGCCGAAGTCGCCGATACCGCCGCGCCGACCGCGCGCAAGCCTTCTTATTTTGAGTCCGACAAACGCCAAGCCGCCACGCCGGTCAAAACGCAAACGCCCGCGCTGCCCGCCATCCGCAGCCGCGCCGATTTCGACTTGCTTTCGCGCGTTTACGAGCAAGACAGCGAATACGAAATCCCGCACGTCCTCTTCCTTATCGACCGCGAAGACAACAACCGCACCGACTACATCAACACGCCGAAATACCGCCTGCACGAAACCTATCTCGCCGAGATTTTTGAAGCCGATGCCGACGCGCAAAGAATTGTTCGAACAATACCGCAGCCCGAACCGCCGCTTCCTGTTCGGCACCATCAGTTGGCAGAACAGCACTCAAGAATACGTTTACGAATTTTGGGAAGGCGACAAAATCACGCCCGAATTGCTGAAATTGGCAGAAGGTCGTCTGAAAGACAGTTTCTTCTGCCCGCTGCGCTACAAAACCAATTCCCTGTGGCAGGGAAACTGTTGCTGCGCAAAGCAAAGTCCCCTTTGTGACCCAAGAAAGCCTGATACAGAATTTCCATATCTGCCGTTGCACAGGGGAAAAGCGGTAGGCACATTGCGCGTCATCACTCAGGAAGACGACCTTTTACGATGTCGGTGCGGACGACATCATCATCTTGAAAGAAGTGCCGCTGGTGTTGCCGCCCGTAGCAGGCATCATCAGCGAAAAACCGTCCACCGCGCTGTCGCATGTGAACGTCTTGGCGCGCGGCTGGGGCATTCCAACATCTACCTCAAAGACGCGGAAAAATCCTCGCCCCTATGTCGGCCGCCGCATCGGAATGGCAGCCGACGCAAAACAATACCGGGTCGCCCAGACCAGCGGAAACACAGCCGCCAAAACATTTTCAGACGACTCTCCCTGCCGCAGCCCGACACTTCCGATTACAACCTGCGGCCGCTGCCAACTCGCGCCGTGAAGAGAAGCCGTTACTGCGGCAGCAAAGCCGCCAACCTCGGCCATATCCGCGCCCATATCGCAGGCAGCAACGTCCCTGACGGATTCTGCATCCCCTTCGCCTACTACCGCGCCGCGATGGACAAACTCGGCATCAACGCGGCAACACTGGCGCAAATTGAAACACAAAGCGGCGGCGACAACCGCAAACGCCGCACCGCCCTGCCTCGCCTTGCAGAAAAATCACCAATGCCGAAATCCCGTCCGAATGGAAACGCACCTGGGCGGAACAATGGCGCAGCCAATTAAACAGCAAAGGCGTGTTCGTCCGCAGCTCGTCCAATTCGAAGACCTGCCGAATTTCAGCGGCGCAGGACTGTACACCACCGTGCCGGAACGTAACCGGCGAAAACGCGCTGGCGGAAGCAGTGAAACAGTCTTGGGCTTCCCGTCTTCATCATAGCGCGTACGAAGCCCGCCGCATCGCCGGACTGCCGTACGACAGCGTGAAATGAGCGTCTTCGTCCAACAAAGCATCAATGCCGACCTCTCCGGCGTACTCGTTACCGTCAATCCCTACGATACCGCACAGAAAAACACTTCCACCATCGCCGCCAAACGCGGGCTGGGTATTCGCGTGGTCGAAGGAAAACGGGTGGCGGAACAAGCCGTTTACAACCGCCGCAACGACTCCGTACAACGCCTCAGCTCCTCCAACGAAACCACCGCACTGCAACTGGATGAAAACGGCGGCGTCGGAAGTACCGATCACCGGCGGCAACGTCGTGAACCATGACCAAATCCGCCGCCTCGACCAAAGCCGGCCAGCAAATCAAACAGCTTTTTCGGCAACGGCGAACAAGACATCGAATGGGCTTTCGCAGGGCGGCAAACTCGTCATCCTTCAGGCAAGGGCCTTATTTAAACGGCAGGCGGTAGAAAGTGGATTAACTTTAAACCAGTACGGCGTTGCCCTCGCCTTATCGAAGAGAACGATTCTCTAAGGTGCTGAAGCACCACGTGAATCGGTTCCATACTATCTGTACTGTCTGCGGCTCTCGTCGCCTTGTCCTGATTTAAAGTAATCCACTATAAAATGGGAAAGGAAAAAGGTCGTCTGAAAACGCGGCTTCAATGAAGTTCAAAAGCAAAAATCTAGCAAAGGAAACATCATGAATTATCAGGATTTCATCAGCCAAAACCGAAGCACAATACGGCATCTCCTGCCCAATCTATACAAACGCCTCGCTGCTGACGGTATGTTGGACTGGGGCGATTAGGTAGCAAATGGTAGCTGAAACCTTTCCCAAGTTGCTCGAGACATCCGCCATTACTGCTGGTCGGCTCGGAATTTGAACTGCCTCATGCCGACGGGTGCGGGAATCAACAAACAGCTATGCGACGACAGTGAGTGGATGAGTTTGAAACCCGAATACCGTGGCAGAAACTCATCGCCTTTGCTGGAGCGGCGGCAGCGATTACTGCGCATTCGACTACCGCCAAGAAGGCGAACCATGTATCCACGCTAGTGTCACGACGACGACTTCAGCGTAGTAGAAGCCGCAAACTTAGCAGACTTCATCTTCCGCAGGCTGCTCCAAGCCCGACGGACTCTTCCCCGAAGAAGATACGCTTTCCGAAGACTACCGCGGGCGGCTGTTTTGCCCAGTTGGAAAGCCACCGCCCCTACCTCTCCGCCGAACAATATGAGATTCCTCCGACAAACCTATCAAAACCCTATCAAAAAGACCAATGGGGCGGATTGTTCATGTTGGTGACGAAGAAACCAAAGCCGCCGAGCAACAGTTCATCTCATGCGAGCGGCTGGACGAAGAATTCGAACCTTTCGACTACGACTGCGGGTATATTGGTTTCGCTTTAAATCAGGATAAAAATACGAAAAGAGATGTGAAAAACACCGCATTGTACATAACAGGCGTAGGTTGAAGTGAAAATCCAACTTTCACGAAGGTCGTCTGAAAGTTTTCAGACGACCTTTAGCTTCGTATTCGTTACAATAGCTGTTTTGCTTACTTGGAATTTCTATGTACATAAAACTATTTTCTGCATTGTCAATTTTTGTTATTTACATTTAATTGTAATGCTTTTTCCAGCCCTGATGCAGATGGTGTAGTTAGCATCAGGATGATGAAATAATACTCCGTGTCTTTATATTGACAGACCTGACTTGATTGGCGCGTATTTCATAGATATATCTCAAGGGGATGCAGATAATCTGTATAGCATATTCTATAAAAATACATTTGATGAAAATTACCCGACTAAAGAAAAATGTATTATGTTGAGTAGTTCAAACTTTCCAAATCTAAAATTAGAAGATGGAAAAATTTTATGCAATTAGTCTGCGTCCTGAGTCCAAATAAAAATGAACAATTAAGGATGGAGCCGAATTTTACAGGTTTTGGTAATACAATTTGCCTTAAAAGATCAAGATGATCATTTTAGGGGTTCAAAGATTACACTAGAGGTCAATGTGTAGATGAGTTGCTATCAATCTGAACAGGAATCTTTATATGAAAATAAAAGGAAGTTGGTTTGATCGGTTCATTGGTGGTTAAAAGCTTACTATCATGATTCTGTTATCTTAGATTATACAAGTATAGATTGAGGCTAAAAACCAAAGCATCTATCAAGGTCGTCTGAAACTTAACTTTAGACGCTTCTATCATCCCAAATCTATTCACCCATCACTCGAAACCATCCATACGATATTTTTACCGTTTGTCATTATCCGTTTGTCTTGCTCGCTTCTTTTGATTTTATGTTCAAGCTTTCATCATAAATCCTCCAGATCGCCATGACTGCCCGCCAATCCTACCACCTCACCTTCGCCCGATTCTCCCCTCACTCTCAGTCAAATCCTTCACCGCCTCCGAAGCCGCCAACACCGCCTACCGCGTCGAAATCACCGCCACCTCCACCGATTCCTCCTGCCGCTGTCCTCCTACCTCAACCAGCGCGCAGCGTTTGAAATCCGTCCGCAGGAGGCCGTATTGTCGAAGTCGCCGCCGCCTTTGCAGCCGGTTCGGACGACGCTCCGGCGAAAGCAATGGCGGGCATTATCACCTCATGCGAGAAGCTGTCCGTATCCAGGGATGAAACCGTTTACCGCTTTGTTTTAGAGCCGCGTTTCGCTGGCTTCGACTATTCAATCCTCCCGACTGTTTCAAAAACCAAACCGTCCCCGACATCGTTGCCGCCGTCTTCAAAGCACCACGGCTTCTCCGGTGTCGACTACCGTTTCAAAAAGCCGCCAGCTACACCGTCCGCGAGTATGTGACCCAGTATCTCGAAAGCGACTTCGCCTTTATCAACCGTCTGTGTGAGGAAGAAGGCATTTGGTATGCCTTCGAACAGCATGAACAACATGGCGACGTGGTCGTCTTCGGCGACAGTTCGAACACTACTTCCGCAACCAAAAGCCTGCCCGTTTCTACCGTCCCCATGCCGGACTGGAAAGCGCCGGTACCGAAGCACTGTTCAACAAGCATCCGCCACAACCCCATCGTCGAAGGCATACGCAGTGCCGACTACAACTACCGCACCGCCGATACCGACCTCTTTGCCGAAACCGACAACAAACAATCCGAAGAATCGGCCGACAACACCGTCTTACTGGGCAAACAGCAAAACTGGGGCCTCCATCCCAAAACCCCCGACGAAGCCAAAGTTCAGACGACCCTGTTGAACGAAGCCGTCCTCTGCCGCCAAACCGTCGCCAACGGCAGCGGCAACGTCGTCTCCATGGCACCGATGAAAGTGTTCCAAACCGATACCGCCTTCCCGAAGCACCCCGACGGCTGGCTGGTACTCGGCATGGAACACAGCGGCAGCCGCGATACCGCCTACAGCCATACCTTTACCGCCATCCCGCCCAACTCGCTTCCGTCCCGAACGCACCACCCCGCGCCCCCATATCGCCGGCACACTGCCCGCACGGGTGACCGCGGCAGAGAACTGCACCTACGCCTACATCGACGACATGGGGCGCTACCGCGTCAAACTGCCGTTTGACTTTGGACGAATGGGTCCGGCGGCGAAAGCCGTCCGTCCGACTCGCCAAAACCCTATGCCGGTCCCGAATACGGCATCCACTTCCCCCTGCACGAAGGCACCGAAGTCATGCTGTCCTTCGTCCAAGGTAATCCCGACCGCCCGTATATCTCCGGCGTCATGCACGACAGCGCCCATCCCGACCACATCCCTGCCGATTGGAACACAAGAAACGTCATCCGTACCTGGGCGAAACAACAAACTCAGGATGGAAGACCAAAAAGGTCAGGAACACATCAAACTCGCTACCGACTACCAAAAATCCCAACTCAACCTCAGCCACATCGTCGACAGCGGTCGGGAGAAAAACGCGGGAGAGAACGGCGAAGGCTTCGAACTCAGAACCGACGGCTGGGGCGCCGTACGGGCGGGTAAAGGCATACTCGTCAGCGCACAAAACCAAGACGCCAACGGCAAAGTGCTGGATATGGACGATGCCATCGCCCAACTCGAACAGGCACTCTCCCTCGCCAAAAAGCCTGAACAAAAGCCGCCCAAACCGCCAACAACCACCACCGATGAAGAAACCCAAAGGGTCGTCTGAAAGACGCCCTCAAAAGACCTGAAAGAGGCCGGTTTGATCCAAACCGCCCCGCCAGCATCGCTACCGCAACCCAGCAAAAGCCAACTGCACACCGCCAGTGAAAAACATCCACCTCGTCAGCGGCAACCATACCGACATCACCGCCGGACAAAGCCTGACCGCCCATGCGGCGAAAGCCTCAACCTGTTTGCGCAAAGCAGCGGCATCAAGGTGCAGGCCAATCAGGGCAAAGTGGAAGTGCAGGCACAGAATGACGAGCTGCAGCTGAATGCGTTGAAAAGACGCAACGTTAACCAGCAGCGCAGGGAAAAATCACCATTGCGGCGAAGGAGAGAGATCCTGATTACCCGCAAAGGGCGTATATCAAACTGGCGAACAGGGAGGTGGAGATTGGTAGTCCGAAGTTGGTTAGGGTGAAGGCGCCGATGGAGGTGACAGGACCGAATAGTATTTTAAATAAAGTGTTCTTGCCAGCATCTCCTCTTCATCGTTACGTACAACAATTTTTACTGAAAGATGAGCAAAGGTGAAATTTTACCTAATGTGAGATATGAAATATATAAAAGGCGATGAGTTTACTCATTAAGGAAAAACAGATAGTGAAGGACTAACTGCCTTTTGTTGGAACTGAAAATTCGAAAATATTAGGGTTGTATTATATCTAAGGATTATGGGTGTTGTGAAAGAACAAACAGAACAGACATACATGTTTAATGGCAATACGGTTTTTCCAGTAATTCTTACAGTTGAGGTAAAAAGAAAACTGACAAAGTGAGAGATTGACCTAGCAAAGGTTGGTGTATAAAAGATTCCATTCCTTATGACAAGGTATGGATAATCAAAGGAGGTCTTTGGAGATGCTGAATTCCTCAAACAGTGCGATGACCCCATATGGGAATGTCATATCTTCCTTCTCATCATGATGACAAGATTCCAGACTTCACTATGAGATATATAAACAATCAGACAATATACGATGGTTTATACATGAAAATGGCGCATGTCTGGCAATATTACGCTATGGATATAAGTGTGGCTTGCAGAGGATTATGCTCCAATTAAAGGAGGATATGACTCTAATGCAAAGGCTTATGCGTATGGGATTTGATTTGGAGCAGACTCAAAAAGGTTTAAAGATTTCAATATTGAACAACAGGCGAAATTATCGCTCACTATTTTGGATGAAGTACTATCCAGCCACAGCATATTTATCATATTTACTAATTTCACAACAACAAAACCAGAAAGTATATTTTGAGGACTTTTGATAGACCCTAAAAATAAAATTCTCCAATCTGTTCATTGGGAAGGTATTATCGATAGATAATGCAAAGAGTATTTAAGTTTGAGTTATCTTAGATAATCAAATCGGGTGTACTAGATATGGTGCCATATTTCACACCAGTTACCAGAGTTTTAAGCGGGTGAGATGGAGTGCCAGAAGTTAAACCAAAATTCGCATTCTTTCACAGGAGAAAAACTTGCTGTCAATTCTATTGTATTTGCACAGAACACGTTTTTGCCTGATGCCCAAAGTTCTTAATACTATTGATGTGGTTTTGAATACAATCACTCACATCTAGTTTGTTGTAGCTGTTCAGGCTGTCTGTATAAAACAATGCTATCAGGCATGCTTTTCTTTTGATAATAGGAGGTAAGCTTTCAGACTTGGTTTATCCATTACAGCCATATAAATCAGTCCGTTGCAGGTTCAGAATGCTAAAAACAATAACTTGTCCTATCCGTGATCACCTCTGCCCTTGAGACGTCATCCGAAATGGCTGTCGTCCAATTGATAGAAGCATCAAAAAACTTCATCGGTAGTCAAGGTTAAATAATCGCTGATGACCATACAATTTTTGCGGTGAACAGGACTCGTTGAATCGGGATGGATACCTAAAATGATGCAACGGAACGGACTGCAGCTTCCAGTGCAAAAAATGGGTAGTTCTTTCTGTATTTTCTCATTTTTCAGTGTGTTATCTTTATATTTTTGAAGGCACATATCTGCTAATCTAGTACCAAGCCCTAATTTAATTCAGAGAATTTTTATGTACATGAAGCTATTTACGCATTGTCAATTTTTGTTATTTACAGTTAATTGCAATGCTTTTTCAACCCCTAATGCAGATGGTGTAGTTAGCATCAGGATGATGAATAATAATCCTTGCCTTTATATTGAAAAACCGGCTTGATTGGTGCGTATTTCATAGATATATCTCAAGTTTTTCAGAAGTATGGATAGCATGCTCTATGAGACAACATTTGAAGAAAATTACCCGACTAAAGAAAAATGTATTATGTTGAATTCTTCAAACTTTCCAAATCTAAAATTAGAAGATGGGGCAAGTTTTATGCAATTAGGCTGCGTCCTGAGTCAAATAAAATGAACAATTAAGAGATAGAACCGAATTTCACAGGTTTTGGAGATGCAATTTGCCTTAGATCAAAATGGTCATTTTAGGGTTCAAGATTATATTAGAGGTGATGTTGAGATAGGGTTCCTAACCAATCTGAACAGAAATCTTTAAAGGAAAATAAAGGAAGTTGGTTTGATCGGCTTCATTGAGGTGGCTAAAAAGCTTACTATCATGATTCGGATTATCTTAAATTAGAAAAGGTAGATTGGGCAGAAACAAACATCTATCAAGGTCGTCTGAAAAACCTCCATTCAGACGACCTTTCTACCGTTTATCCCATTTGCTTTACCGTTGATGACATTCAAGTTACCATACGAACCTCATTGTCATCTTTTTAAAATCAACGCCATGACTGCCCGCCAATCCTACCATCTCATCTTCCCTGTTTCTCCCCTCCCTCTCCGTCAAATCCTTACTGCTCGGACGCCAACATACCGCCTAGTGAAATCTGACTTAGGGTGTAAGTCACAGATTTTCTGATTATAATGTAGAAGCTCAAGCAACTATTGTTCAGGATTATTACTCGATTTTTAAGATGGAAATAACTTGTACCTGCAAATGAGTATCAATAGCTATAACAATAAGTTTACTCAAAAAGACTATGAGGAAAAATTAAAGAATCATATTTTGAAATAAAAGGTATGTATGATTATATTTAAATCGTTATTAATAATTTTAATTTCTTTAATATTATCTTAGGGTTGGAAATGAAAAAGTGGTTTATCTTTAAATGCTAATATCGAAAAATCAAAAATGCGATTGTGGATTGAGCAGATCCGGATGATCAACTGTCAGTTATTGAAATAGCTTTATTTGACAAAAATGGACATTTATCGCCTTCAAATCATTTTGAAAGAGCAAGTGATACTGTCTCAAATTGTCATTTAGAATTGAAAAAGAAATTGAAAACAGAAATATTCAGTTTATCGCACCTAATAAAATTAAAAATTTTACCCAGAATTACTGAATAATTATGTAATTTGGGTCGAATTAAAAACATTAAAAATATAATAGATACCCATCACATATTTTGTTTTTGTAGTCAAGGAGATGTCTTAATTAGAAAAGATGGCTATTCTGAAAACATCGAGGCTTTTTATGAAAAATGTAAAAACCTCTAGCCCAAACGCTGATCATGTGAGGTATGGGACAAATTAAAAGCCAAACATTTTAGGCCAGCGTGAGTTGGTTTGAAACCCCAACTTTAGGTCGTCTGAAAGTTTTCAGACGAGCCTCTTTATAATAACGTTCATGCTTGTTTGAATGCTTCGGCTGTTGTTATCTTTTGAAGATATTTCATCACACATCAAATCTGCTGTAATCTAGAAATCGCCATTTGCGAGCGGCATGGACTAATCATGTTGCCTTTTCAGACGACCTTTGCTTCGTATCCGTTACAATATCTGTTTTCTAAACCCTGCCTATCCGTTCCATGAAAACTCTGTTTCGTTTGTTTCCCTGCCACTGTTTTTGCTTGCGCTGCTGCCTTTTGGGCTTCTTGGCGGTGATGATGGTGGTTTGCGCCATTGGTGGCGATGGCGGCTTATGACGGGTCGGCTTGGTCGTTGGTATTGGCTGATGATTATATGCAGCATCGTTTGGTTTGGACGGTGGTTTCAGGCGGCGGTCACCTGTGTGCTGGTTTTGCTGCTTGGGATTCCGTACGGGGTGGTCGTTGGCGAGGTTGTCGTTTCGCGGGCGTGAGATGATTTTGCGGCTTTTGATGCTGCCGTTTGTGATGCCGACTTTGGTGGTCGTCGGCGTGTTGGCTTTGTTCGGGGCAAACGATTGTGTTGTGGGCGGGCTGGCAGGATACGCCATATTTGTTGCTTTTACGGCAATGTGTTTTTCAACTTGCCTGTGTTGGTACGCGCAGCGTATCAGGTTTTTGCAGGTGCTGCGCAAGCTGGTTTGCAGTCGGCGCAGACGCTGGGTGCAGAGCTTGCAGCGGTTTTGTTTTGTGGAATGGCCGGTGTTGCGTCCTTGGTTGGCAGGCAGGGCTTGTTTGGTATTTTTGTATTGTTTTTCGGGTTTCGGACTGGCTTTGCTGCTGGGTGGCAGCCGTTATACGACGAGTTGAGGTGGAGATTTATCAGTTGGTGATGTATGAGCTGGATATGGCTCAGGCGTCGGTTTTGGTGTGGATGGTGTTGGGTGTGACGGCATTGGCGGGGCTGCTGTATGCGTATTTGAGCCGGCAAACGGCTTCTGATAAGGCGGTCCGTGCTTTTGCCACCGCATCGTCCGCAATCTTTCGGCGAACGTGTTTTTGCTGGGTTTTTCTTTAATGGTGTTGCTGCTGTGTTGCCTGTTGCCTTGTGGCGGTGATTTTTCTGGCGGCGTCGGCAGGTGGGTCTTGGGGCGTGTTGTTGGAACGGAAACCTGGTGGCGGGATGGAATACGCTGCGGTTTTTCGAGGGATAGCGCGTTTTGACGGCGGTCGTGCTGGGGGTGATGATGCGCAGGTCGCGCGACGGGTGGCGTGGGTACGCGGTTTGGTGTTTTTGCCGTTTATGGTTTCGCCTGTCTGCATTGCCGCCGGTATATTGCTGCTTTATCCGCAATGGACGGCATCGCTGCTACTCTGTTGGTTGCCACCATGCCGCTGCTGGCGTATCCGTTTGTGCAAAAGATGTGCTGGCAGCTTGGGACGATTGCCTGAAGATTATGTGTCGGCTGCGCGCGGTATGAGGGGCAAATGCTTTTTCAGACGACCTTGGCATGCGACAGTCCCTTTATGAAAACCTGCTTTGCGACGCGGTCTGACTTTGGCGGCGGCAACCTGTATCGGCGAATTTGCCGCCACGCTGTTTTTGTCGCGTCCGGAATGGCGAGACGCTGACCACTTGATTTATTCGTATCTGGGGGAGGCAGGAGGACACAGTTATGCGCGGGGCAATGGTGTTGACGACGGTTTTGATGCTGTTGTCGCTGATGGTGTTTTTGCTGTTGGACGAGCGTGAGAAGAATTGATGCTTGCTTTTGAAATGTAGCATGATGTTTATAGAGGTCGTCTGAAAACATCAGACGACCTCAAACATCGATTATCAGTGGCATTCAAAATTGTGGCAACAACCAGTACGGCGTTGCCTCGCCTTAGCTCAAAGAGAACGATTCTCTAAGGTGCTGAAGCATCAAGTGAATCGGTTCCGTACTTATCTGTACTGTCTGCGGCTTCGTCGCCTTGTCCTGATTTAAAGTTAATCCACTATAAAAAGATACGCGGCGAAACCATGCCCGACATTTTATTTTCATTCGCTATCCTTTACAATACCTTCCTATCTTTCATTCCAGCTTCCTTAGTGAACGAACACGTTTCCGTCCATCCCCGTCGGCGAAGACTACCTGCTCTTAGGTCAATACGCCGAACGCGCCTATCTCGAATACGCTGCATGAGCGTGGTCAAAAGGCCGCGCGCTGCCTGAAGTTTCAGACGGCCAGAAAAGCCCGTGCAGCAGCGCATTTTTGTTTGCCATGCGCGATATGGGTTTGACGGCGAGGGGCGAAGCCGGTGAAAATCGGCGCGCGTGGTCGGCGAGATTTTGGGTAAATACCACCCGCACGGCGACAGTTCCGCCTGTGAGGCGATGGTGCGGATGGCGCAGGATTTTTACCTTGCGCTACCCGCTTAATCGACGGCATCGGCTGCTTCGAGTTCGCGCGACGGCGACGGGGCGGCAGCGATGCGTTACACCGAAGCGCGGCTGACGCCGATTGCGGAGATTGCTGTTGTCCGAAATCAATCAGGGGACGGTGGATTTCGTGCCGAACTACGACGGCGCGTTTGACGAACGCTGCACCTGCCCGCCCGCCTGCCTATGGTGCTGCTCAACGGCGCGTCGGGCATCGCGGTGGGCGCAGCGACCGAAATTCCGTCGCACAATGTTGAACGAAGTCACGCAGGCGGCGGTGCGCTGTTGAAAAAAGCCGACGCTGAAACCGCCGACCTGATGCAATACGTTCCCCGCGCCGATTTTTGCCGGCGGCGGTCAAATCATCACGCCGGCGGACGATTGCGCCGGATTTATGAAAACCGGCAAGGCGGCGTGCGCGTGCGTGCGCGTTACGAAATCGAGAAGCTGGCGCGCGGACAATGGCGCGTGATCGTGACCGAACTGCCGCCGAACGCCAATTCCGCCAAAATCCTTGCCGAAATCGAAGAGACCAGACCCGAAGACCGAAAGCGGGCAAAAGCAGCTCAACCAAGACCAGCTCAACACCAAAAAGCTGATGCTGGATTTAATCGACCGCGTGCGCGACGCAGGTCCGACGGCGAACATCCGTGCGCCTAGTGTTCGAGCCGAAATCAGCCGCATCGATACGGATACCTTCATCAACACGCTGATGGCGCAGACTTCGCTGAGCAATGTGTCCATGAACTTGGTGATGATGGGGCTGGACAACCGCCCGCGCAGAAAAACCTGAAAACGATTTTTGCAGGAATGGCTGGATTTCCGCATCGTGACCGTAACACGTCGTCTGAAATTCCGTTTGAACCAGTGGAAAAACGGCTGCACATCCTTGAAGGCCGTCTGAAAGTCTTTCTGCACATTGATGAAGTGATTAAAGTCATCCGCGAATCAGACGACCCGAAAAGCCGATTTGATGGCGGCGTTCGGGCTGACCGAAATCAAGCCGAAGACATTTTGAAATCCCGTCTGCGTCAGTTGGCGCGTTTGGAAGGTTTCAAACTCGAAAAAGAGATTGAACGAGGTGTGCGAGGAACAAGGTCGTCTGAATATCCTTTTTGGGCGACGAAAACGAAAAACGCAAGCTGATTATCAAAAGAGATGCAGGCGGACGTGAAGCGGTTCGGCGACGCGCGCCGCACGCTGGTGGAAGAGGCCGGACGCGCTGTTCTGACGCAGACCACCGCCGACGAACCCATCACGCTGATTCTGTCGGGAAAGGGTGGGTACGCAGCCGATGCCGGACACAACCTCGATTTGAGTCAAACCGCGTTCAAAGAAGCGACCGCCTCAAACAAACCCTTGAAGGCCGTACCGTTTTACCGTCGTCATCCTTGACTCATTGGGCAGAACCCACACGCTCGATGCCGCCGAAATCCCCGGCGGACGCGGCGACGGCGTGCCGGTTTCATCGTTAATCGAGCTGCAAAAGCGGCGCGAAACCCGTCGCCATGCTCACTGGACAGACCCGAACAGCACCACCTGCTCTCAGGCAGCGGCGGCTACGGCTTCATCGCCAAGCTGGCCGATATGGTCGGGACGCGCGTGAAAGCGGGCAAAGTGGTGATGACTGTGGACAGCGAGCGAAACCGTCCTGCCGCCGATTGCGGTTTATGCTCTTCGCTCATCAATCCGACTGCCAAAAATCGTACTGGCCAGCAGCGACCACCGCCTCTTGGCGTTTCTCCATCAGCGAACTCAAAGTCATGCCCAAAGGGCGCGGTTTTGCAGTTGATGTGCACTGACCGACGGCGCATCGCTGGAACACGTTCTCGAACCACGGCTGCGGAATTATCGTTGAAACCGTCGAGCAGCGCGGTGCGGCGCATCAGGACGTGCGCATTTGCGACATCGAGGGCAAACGCGGCAAAAAGGGAAGGTTTTGGACATCTCAGGTCGTCTGAAAACCTTATCCGCAGCTTTCCGAATAAGCAACAGAGGAAACGATAACACTATTGAAAAACCTAGAAAACACGGTCGTTTCTATCGTTATGCTGACAAATTAAAAATATTTACGACCGTCTGCGGCAATATTAAGAACGATTTCAAAAACAGGTACTAAATGATAATGATAAAATAAACAAAAAGGGTTGCGGATATGAGTAAGTCCGGCATCCGAGACTGGGAAACCTGAGCGAGCGGATACCCAGTTTAATCAATATTGCCCGCATTGCCATCGTGCTGCCGCTGTTGGTTATGCATGCTTTTCGCGTTTACGCAGTGGCACCCATATCGGCATGTCATTCCCTCCCGTCGAATTTTACAGCTGGGCAGCGCTGTATTCTTTCCTCATCTTGTTATCCGTCGCCCGTCCGGACTGGCAGTGGCAGACTTTGGATTTGCCCATCGCCAGCGCGGTCGTCGATATTTCGATGATGATGATACTGGTGTATATCGCCGGCGCGGGTCGATTCGGGCTTCGACATCCTTGTCCTTCCTTTCGTCGCGACGTCCTGCCTCCTCAGCTACGGGCATTATCCCATGCTGTACGCAGGCTACGCGTCCATGCTGTTCTTCTTCAATCTGTTGCTCGACGGCGGTGCATCCGCTCTGCATCCGTTTGATTGGGACACGCGGCCCCTCGATTACTACGGTCTGCTCATGCGGCGCGTGTTTACCTCGTCGCCATGCTGGCTCTGTCTGTCGCCCGCCATTTGGAGCAAGCGACCGAATCCGCCAGCCGCCGTCAGCTTGCCTACCGCCGCATCAGCGGGTTGAACCGCCTCGTCCTCAACCGCGTGCAGGAAGCCGTTATCGTCATCGACCAGTACCCAGCGCGTCTGGCTTTTTCAACAAACAGGCAGAAAACCTATTTCGGTTTGCGGTTGACCAGCAGGAAAGTCGTATTCGGCGAATTGGTTTACCGCTGGCGATATCATGCCCCGACAAACCGTTTGAAACCGATATCCACATCTTCCAACACGCCATGCGTCCGCGCCGTCCGCTGATTCAGGAACAGACGGAACTGCTCATGCTGTATGTCCGCTCGCTGCGCGAAAGTCGCGGCAGAGGCCATGTCACCAAGCTCACCTCGCTGGGACGGCTTACCGCGAACTCGCCCACGAAATCCGCAATCCGATGTCCGCCATCCGCCACGCCAGCGATTTGCTGCAAGAAAGGCGATGACGATACGAACCGATCCCGTCAAAGCCAGCTTGCGGCATCATCGACAGACATCCAGCGCATCGACAAAATGTTGGAGACATCTCCCTGCTCAACAAGCGCGACAACATCAGCCGCGAGCCGATCAACCTGATGAAATTCTGGCTCGACTTCAAACAAGAGTTCACCCTCAACAATTCCGAAGCCATCGGCTGCCTGCGCATGAACATGGACGGCAACAACCTTACCGTCCTCGCGGATGTGATGCACATCCAGCAAATCGTATGGAACCTCTGCAATAACGCATGGCGGCGACAGCCGTCAGGACGAAAACGCGATTACCGTCCTAATCCGCCCCAGCGGCAGGATGCACATTTCCATCGTCGTTGCCGATAACGGCAAGAGCATTTCGCCCGAAGTCCGCAACCATCTCTTTGAGCCGTTCTACACCACTGAAAAACAAGGTACGCAGGATTGGGATTGTACGTTGCCCGCGAACTGGCACACGCCAATATGGGCCAACTCCATTACCATCCCGAAAGTGAACGGATTCGAGCTGATTTTACCGAGAGAACACAATGAGTAAGCTGCAAGACCCCAGTATTGGTCGTCGACGACGAGGCCGACATCCGCGACTTGATGGAAATGACGCTGATGAAGAGTGGGTTGCGCGCTGCAGACCGCCGTCGGCGTAGAAGATGCGCAAAGACAAGCTCGACAACAACGACTATTCCCTTGTCTTGACCGATATGCGGATGCCCGACGGCTCCGGCCTCGAAGTCGTCCAATACATAGACGAACTCATGCTCGACACCCCCGTCGCCGTCATTACCGCTTTCGGTAATGCCGACCAGGCGGTCGAAGCCCTTAATGCGGGCGCGTTCGACTACCTGCAAAAGCCGATTACCCTTTCCCAACTTCGCTCGTTGGTTAAATCTGCCGTTTCTGTTTCCAACAGCACGGACGAGATGCCCAGCCGCCGACCGAAAAACCGTCCGCGCCTGTCGCTGCCGCATTCAACAAGCCCAAACTCCTCAGCCGCCGCCCAAACGCGACTTGAGCGGTTCTGTCTCCGTACCCGAAAGCCTGCGTTCCATGAAAGAACGCTTTGCCACCGGCGAAATCGCCATGCGTGCGAACGAAGACGTGCCCGAATTAGGCGGCGAAGAAGATATGCCGCGGCTGCTCGGCAGTTCGCCCTCAGATGGTCGAAGTCCGCCACCTGATCCGCCGCCTCGCCCGCAGCGGCGTGCCCGCTCTATATTTCCGGCAGATCCGGGTACCCGGTAAAAGAACAGGCTGCGCGTACCATCCACGAATTGTCCGATCGCGCCGACAAGCCCTTTTATCGCCGTCAACTGCGGCGCGATTCCTGAAAATCTGATGGAAAGCGAATTCTTCGCGCTATAAAAAGGCAGCTTTACCGGCGCCGACCAAGACCGTCTCAGCTTCTTCCAACACGCCGACGGCGGCACGCTGTTCTCGACGAAGTTGCCGACTTTGCCGCTGCCATGCGAGGTCAAACTCCTGCGCGCCATCCAAGAAAAAGCCGTGCGCCGCATCGGTGATGCCCGCGAAACTTTCGTCGATGTCCGCATCATCTGCGCCACCCATATCCTCGAAGCACTCGTCGAAAGCGGCGCATTCCGTCAAGACCTATATTACCGCCTCAACGTCGTTACCCTGCATATGCCGCCCTGCGCGAAATGCGTGAAGACTTGGGACGCACTGATTCTGTACCTGCTCTACAAACACCGCCACGGCACGCAAACCTACAAACTCAGCCCCAAAGCGCAAGAAGCCCTGCTGCATTACAGCTATCCGGCAACTTCCGCGAACTCGAAAAACATCCTCGAACGCGCCGTCGCCCTGACTGTCGGACAAGTTATCCAGTTGGATGATTTGCAAATCCAAAAACACGACGACGCCCAAAAACGACCATCAAACCTCAGTCTTTGACGACATCGCCGGTTCAAACGAAACACGAAAAAGGCGAAACTTTGGATCACCAGCCGCTTCCGCCGTTTGACCCGCGCACCATGCAGATTCAAGATTACCTTGACCAAATCGAGCGTGGCATTATCGAACAGGCGTTGCAGCAAACCCGTTACAACCGCACTCAAGCAGCCAAGCTTTTTGGGCATCAGCTTCGTTCCATGCGCTACCGTATGGAACGCTTGGACATCAATTAAATTTGCACTTTGCATTGTCTGCACGATTAGGAAGCAAGCCCCGAATATGTGCTTCAAATCTCAAACCGCGTATCTGCCATTCAGTCGGATACGCGGTTTTTCGATATTGTTATGCGCAGAGGTCGTCTGAGAAATTTTCAGGCGACCTCTTTGTTCAGGGCGTTTTGTGGATAAATGCCGGTAAATCAAAATGATGGCGACAATCACACTTGTAATATTGTGTTGTAAAGCCGTCAGTCCGACGCTGCCTACCGCCGTCCATATCTGAGCAAACTATCAAAAAAACGCCGAAATCTTTATAATTCGGCACATATCCTATTTTTCAGACGACCTATCTCCGATAGCGCATCCTTTTGTGGATTAACTGTGGATAAGTTTGTCCTGACCCCTTTCCAGGAATACCTTATGATCCGTTTCAGACAAGTTTCCAAAACCTATCCAGGCGGTTTTGATGCCCTGAAAAACGTCAGCTTCCAAATCAAAAAGGCGAATGATATTTATCGCCGGCCATTCCGGCTCCGGGCAAGTCCACCATCCTCAAGCTGATTTCCGGTATTACCAAAACCCAGTAGCAAAGTGTGGTTCAACAAGCCAAGACTTGGGCGAATTGAGCGACAACCAAATCGGCTATGCGCCAGCATATCGGCATCGTGTTCCAAGACCACAAAATCCTCTACGACCGCAACGTCCCGCAAAACGTCATCCTGCCGCTGCGGATTATCGGTTATCAGCCGCGCAAAGCCGAAGAACGCGCCCGCATCGCCATTGAAAAGTCGGCTGAAAGGCCGCGGGTGGACGATCCTGTGACCCTCTCAGGCGGCGAACAGCAACGCGTGTATCGCCCGCGCCGTCGTCCACCAGCCCAGCCTCCTGATTGCCGACGAACCCTCCGCCAACCTCGACCGCGCCTACGCGCTCGACATCATGGAATTGTTCAAAACCTTCCACGAAGCAGGAACCACCGTCATCGTCCGCCGCCCGACGCAAACCCTCATGGCAGACTACGGCCACCGCATCCCTGCGCCTCTCGAAAGGACGACTCGCATGAGCATCATCCACTACGTCTCGCTGCACGTCGAATCCGCACGCACTGCGCTCAAACAGCTCCTGCGCCAGCCCGTCGGCACGCTGCTCACCCTCCTGATGCTCGCCGTCGCCAGCGACTCTGCCGCTTTTCATGTATTTGGGCATTCAAAGCGGGCAAAGCGTTTGTAGGCAAAGCTCAACGAGTCACCGCAAATCACCCTCTATATGGAAACCGACGCATCCAAAGCCGACAGCGATACCGTCCGCAACCTGTTGGAACGCGATGCCCGCCTCAACAAAAATCCGTTTCATCAGCAAGCAGGAAGGCTTGAAGAGCTGCAATCCAACCTCGATCAAAACCTCGTTTCCATGCTCGACGGCAACCTTGCCCGACGCATTTATCGTAACGCCCGATCGCTACGCCGCCCGCACAAATGCAGGCGATTTATCAGGATATGGTCAAGCCGCCCATGGTCGAATCCGCCACCATGGACACCGAATGAGTGCAAACGCTGTATCAAATCAACGAGTTCATCCGCAAAATTTTATGGTTTCTTTCACTGACGCTGGGCATGGCGTTCGTCCTTGTCGCGCATAACACCATCCGTCTGCAAATCCTCAGCCGCAAAGAAGAAATTGAAATCACCAAGCTGCTCGGTGCGCCCGCATCGTTCATCCGCCGCCCTTCCTCTATCAAGCCATGTGGCAGAGTATCTTCTCCGCCGCCGTCAGCTTGGGGCTGTGCGGCTGGCTGCTCTCTGCCGTGCACCCGTTGGTAGATGCCATCTTCAAAGCCCTACAGGGCTCAACATCGGCTGGCGTTTCTTCCATTTCAGCGAAGTTTCGCTGGCGTTTGGCTTCGTCATCGCATTAGGCGTCTTCGGCGCATAGCTTGCCACCACGCAGCATCTGCTGGGTTTTTAGGGCAAAGAACAAAATCATTTGGATTGAAGCAAAGAGCAAAAGGTCGTCTGAAACTCTAAAAACAAGGTTTCAGACGACCTTTGATTAGCCCGTCATTTATCGTATAAGGAAATAATATGCAGGGAAATCTACTACCACTCGACTATGACCTAAGTTTGAGCAAATTATTGAGAAGGATGGCGAGATACTGTTCATCTTTATCCTTGTGCTTGCCTGCCGTGAATGGAGCTATGGGTTTGCTAATTTGGTCGACAGGCTTATTTTTTCTTGTGGCTTCCGTTGGGCTTTGGCCTACATTTGCCAATGTAATTTTTATTGTTTTTATATCAGATTGAATGATGAGAAAAGAGATCTTTGCCTTTTGTTACCCTGTTTAATGTTAACCCTGATGATACCGGGGTCGATATTTGGGTTATCTGGTGTATTTGGTTGGGGATATGTGGTTTGGGTGATGTCGGGTATGCTTCATGTGCAGATTGGTTATGTAGCCTTATACCGCATAAACAGCGCCTGATTGTCGGGTTGGCAATCATGGTTTGTCTGATATAGGGCTGTCGGCTTAATAGGGCTTGGGGCAGTATCAGCAAAACTCAAACGATCAGGATATCTTTGAAGATCTCTATTTCAGTGTTTTACAATCCGTTAGGTGTGATGAGATAAGTTTCGTATCAACAGTGAAAAGACAAACAGGTGCAACCATGTTTGAAGGCTTTTGAGATTGAGTGATTTACGATGAAGTTCCGAATAACCCTGATTGGTCGGTTTTGGTTTAAACTCTTTAAAATCATAATATTGCTATAACTCATTTTTATCGTCTGGAATTTGATTGGGTAATGTTTTGCTGAATTTTGGCGGTAAAGTGCTTTGACAGTTTTTTCAAGTATCTGTATAGTTCTACTCTCTGACGCGGGATGGAGCAGCATGGTAGCTCGTCGGGCTCGTAACCCGAAGGTCGTGGGTTCGAATCCTGCTCCCGCAACCAGATTTTCAAACCCTCGGTTTCTACCGAGGTTTTTCTGAGCTTGATTGCCGGGGTAAGTGAATCCCTATACCTGTAAGAAGGTCGTCTGAAAACTTGATGTTCGGGTTTTCAGATGACTTTTTGTTTCAATCATTTTCGTGGATCAGAGTCCACGCTACGGCACCCAATGTTGCCAACAAACTTTGTAGCGTGAGGCTTCGCCCGCGAACCACTCAAGATTTCAGGTGACCGTCCGTCAATTATTTTCGTGGGTGAACCCACGCTACGGATACCGTACCAGTCAAAACCGATAGAAAGTTCAAACACAAAGGTCGTCTGAAACCTTGATTTCTGGTTTCAGACGACCTTTCCTGCTTCCGCATCAGCAATATCAGGCTTCACTTCTGTCCGCTTTGTTCCACCTGACGTTTGAAGCGTGTGCCCTGCGGCATGGTAGAAAGGGGCGGGGAGAATTGGCGGGAGACTTGTGAGGCGAAGATGCAGGCGATGAGCAGCCAGAAGAGGAGGTTTTGTCCGCCGGTCATTTCCATTACGACGACGGCGGAGGTGAGCGGCGATTGGGTGGCGCCGGCGAGGAAGGCTGCCATGCAGAGGAGGACGAGGACGTGGGTGCCTTGGGCGAGTCAGTGAGGATGGCGATACGTTCGCCCAAGACTGCGCCTATGGTGAGGGAAGGGGTGAAGATGCTGCCGGGTGTGCCTGTCCAGTAGGTCAGGACGGTGGAGAACCATTTGGCGACGGCAGAGTCGCGGGGCTTCGTGGATGCCGCGCAGGGCTTGGGCGGCTTCGTGGTAGCCGGTGCCGTAGGTTTTGCCTTGGTAAAGCGTGCCGATGGCGGCGAGCAGGGATACCGATGAGGGCGGCGGTAATCGGGGATGGCGGCGGATGTGTTCGCGCCATTTGCGGGGTGCGAAGGCGGTGGCGCCGAGATACAGGGTGCGTCCGAACAGTCCGCCGGCGATGCCGCACGCGAGTCCGCAGCCCAATACCCAGCCGAGCATATTGTCGAGTGCGCCGCCGCTGAAGCCTGAAAAATAGGATTGTTGCCTTGGATGGCGACTTGGATGAAACCGGCGGCGAGGACGCCGAGCAGGATTTGCCGCTCCCAACGCAGCATGACTTCGCGCCCGAGTTCTTCGATGGCGAAAATCACGCCTGCCAGCGGGCGTTGAACGCGGCAGCCAGCCCGCCTGCCGCGCCTGCGGCGATAAGATCGTTTTCCTGCATGCCGCGAAAGGCGAATCCGTGTTTTACACCATGCGCCCCACGCGCTCGCGACTGCCGCGCCGACTTGGACGGACGGTCCTTCACGCCCGACGGACGCACCTGCGCATGGCGAGGAAGGTCAGCGGGATTTTTGAGGAGGGTTTCGCGGAGGCGGATCAGGCGGGTTTTTGTTGGCGCCGTAGGGCAGGGGCGAGGCTGGCGAGCACTGCAGGATGCCGCTGCCGGAGGTGTAGGGGCGAAACGGCGGGTGATCCAGACGATGAGCGGCAGCCCGAAGGGCAGGGGCGACCCAAACCGAAACCAAGGATACTGCACCAGCTCGCGTTCGTTTCCAACGCGAAATCCGCCATCCAAGCAAACAGGAGGGCGGTCAGCGCAACCAGTGCCGAACCTGCCAGCAGGAACAGAAAAGCAATGCTTTTACGCGAGATGCGGCGGGTTTGGCGGATTTTGTGCGTGATGTGGTAGGCGGGCGGTTTGGTCGGCATGGTATGCGGAAGTGTGGAAAAGGTCGTCTGAAAAAGGGTTATTGCGGAAGGGCGCACAATGCGTTAAGAAAGCCTAGAGCGAAGGGTAGTAAAAATGCCGAGCGATGCCGACACCCGCAGTAAATAGATCGGTGCTGCGTAGGTTTGTCGGTGGTGGTGCGCAGCAGTTTGAAATAGAGTCGAACCAGGCAGATGACACGGCGGCAGTCAGTAACAAGCTGAAGGGGAGAGAAGAATGAGTAGCGTAGCTTATCAGTGTCATTATCACGGCATAAAGTACACCAGCGCCGCCCATTTCCAGATCGGGATAGAGCTTGTCGGGGAAAGTCTAGTGTTCCTGAGCTTGAAGTCTGCCGAATGTTAATATGAATATAATGTCTAACAGATTATTGCCTTGAGTAAGATGTTTTGTGTTTTCCAGACGACCTCGAGGTCGTCTGAAAAAGAGCGGCATTCATCCTGTTGCCCCTCCAGTCAATGCATAATAAATAAGTTTGCCAAAAAAACAATTTTTTCGGTCAGTAGGGTTAAGAGCTATACCTGAAAGAATGCCCAGTCCCCAATAGATAAACTGGCGGCGTTTCGGGTTGGATGTGGTACGCAACATTTGAAATACCAGAAGCAAGCAGCCGAACATGCAGATAGTTTGAAACAGAATGAGGGGGAGTCTGTCAAGGCTTTGGAAATCGAATCAGAAAGGCTGCTTTGTCACTGTGCGTATAGCATAACATAAATCAAAGCCGAGCTGCCGCCGAATGCCAAAAGGGACGGATGTGTCGGATGAGTCGGTTGTCCTGCGGGGTTGAAGCTCGCCGAATAACAATATAAAGACAATGTCGTAGACATAATGAGTCGCCTTAACGTAAGCTGTTTTTGTGTTTCAGACGACCTCGGGGTCGTCTGAAAAGTTTATGGTGCGGCGATATGGGGGCGGTCACCGCGCCAAGGTGTGTCAGTACGTCGATCATCCGCAACGCCGAAGCGGCTGCCATATCCCGGCAAACACAGTGATGCAGCAGAACAGTATGGGTTTTCGCGGATAAAGCCCGCGTTACGGTTTGCACTAGTTTAAAGGTCGTCTGAGCGGTTTTCAGACGACCTTTTTCGTACTGCCTTAACCTGTGTGCGCAAACCTTGTGCCACGCCGTTGATGGTCAGGTGCACCATCAGGAGGTGTGCGGGTCATGCGGATCTTGCGCAGGCGTTTGAGCATGGCGACTTGCAGGCCGTTGAGCGCGTTCAGGTACGGAATCGCAGGGCGAGCGAACGGGCGAGGCTGCGGTTGTCGCGCAAAGAGTTCGTCGGTTTGCAAAAAGGTTGAGCAGGGCTTTGCGGCTGCGTTGGTATTCTTCCTTAATCATGCCGAAGATGACGGCGGCTTTTTCGGGCGATTCTGCCTCAAGCCGGCGTAGCTTTTCGGCGGTGATGTCGGTTTTGCCATGACTTGTTCCATATTGGAGAGCATGGCTTGGAAGAAGGGTTGTGCTGCGCATGTTTCCGCAGGGCGGCGAGGGTTTCGGCCTGCCTTCGCTGCAGGCTTTCCACCGCGCTGCCGGAAAGCCGTACCACGCGGGCAGCATGAGGCGGTTTGCATCCATGAAAAACACCCACGGTATCGCGCGCAAATCCTGAATCCGCGCCAGGGTTTTGCGGCTGGCGGGCGGCTGCCGAGGTTGAGGGTGGCGATTTCCTGTATGGGGCTGGTTTGCAGGAAATAGTCGATGAAGTCGGGGTGGGTAATCAGCTCGCGGTAGTATTTGAACGATACGTCCGACAACGCCTGCATGAGCGCGGGTTCGGGGTCTGATCGGGTAGCAGGCTGGCTTCGAGCGTGGCGGGCGACGAGGGTTTTCGAGTTGCGCACGGCGTTGCCGGGATCGGCGTGTTGAGGTGATGACTTCGCCTTGCTCAGTGATGCGGATTTGTCCGGCCACGCTGCCGCCGGTTGAGCGAGGATGGCTTGGTAAGACGGGCCGCCGCCGCGTCCGAAACGCTGCCGCCGCGGCCGTGGAACAGTACAGCCACGGACATCGTATTTTTGAAGAGTTCGACAAGCCCAATTCCGCCTGATAGAGCGCAAGAGCTGGTAACGTAGCCGCCGTCTTTTGTTTGAATCGGAATAGTGAGCATGATTTCCTGAATGTTGTCGCGGCTTTGCAGCGGGTCTGGTACCATTCGTTGCTGAACATGGTTTCCATGACGGGGCAGGCGTTTTCGAGGGCTTCGATGGTTTCGAAGAGGGGACGATGTTGATGCTGGCTTTTGCGGTTTGCCGTTTTCAACTGTCAACAGACCGCTTTCTTCGGCAGCGCGAGGCGAGCAGGTCGCTGGGTGTTCGCAGTTAGATGATGCTGGGTAACGGCGTTTTTCACCGTTCGTCTTTGATGCTGCGCTTCGTTGAAAATCGCCATTTCAGACTTCAGGGTGTGTTCGCTGTGGTGATGAACGGGCTGGACAGCGGCCGCTGGTGTTTCAGCTCGCGCAGCGGACGGTTGTTTTTCCGTTTCGGCGGCTGCCGTAGTCTTCCAAACCGGCGTGTTTGAAGAGTTCGGCAACGACATCGGCGTGTTCCGCGTGTTGAGCGCAAGTCCGAGCGGCATCATGTGCAAAGCCGAACACGGACACGGAGCGGATCAGGTCGGCGAGTCTGCCTTCGCCCAAAAGCGCGCTGCCGTTGTCGCGCAGGAGCGTTGCAGCTTGTGGAGGTCGTCTGAAAACTCTTGCGCGGAGGCGTAAGGCATCATGTAGCCGAATTTGCAGCCCATGCCCAAACCGAGCGAGCGGGCTTTTTGCCCATGACCGCGCCATGATGTAGAGCGATGGCGCGGCGGTACAGCTCTTCGGTGCGGCGATTTCTTCGTCAGGCGATTCGTCGGACAACGCCATCACGTCAGTGACTTTGACGCGGCGGACGGAAAGCGGCAGCTCGCGGTAGAGTTTGTCGAGTTCGCCGCGGTAAGCGGAACACCGCGTCGGCATGGCGGCGGAAGGCGAAACGCAGGGTTTCGGCGGAGCAACAAACGGATTCCGTCGCGGTCGCCGCCTGTCCAGCCGCCGATTTTTAAGATGTCGGGCACGTCCACATCAGGATAGGTCGTCTGAAACTCGCGTTCCATGCTGCGGTGAGAGTTTGGGTAGCGCCTCGAAGAAACTCATCGGGAAAAATGGATACGCCGTTGTTGATTTCGTCGTTGACGCTGAGTTTTATGGTGGCGCGTTTCACTGGTTTGCCACAAGCCCAATAAGATAGTGTCGATTTCGCGGCGCAGTCTCCGCCAGCGCGTCGGCATGGGTGCAGCGTTCGCGGCGGGGCAGGAGGGCGCGGATGCGGCGTTGAAGTCAACACTGGTTTGGCGTTGCACTTCGGTCGGGTGCGCGGTCAGAACGGCGGTAACATTGGTCGTATTTAATTGTTTTTGAACCGCCTTGCCGCCGATTTTTCGCCGCTTTGAGTTTGCGTACCGTTTCCGCCAGGCTGCCTTCCGCGCCGCCGTGTCCCGCCTCTTCGTGGATTTGGCGGCGGCGTTCGTGGTGTAGCGTCTTCGGCGATGTTCAGAATCTGCGCGAACAAGCCGCAGGCAAGCGTCAGGTCGTGGGTTTGCTGTTCGTCCAGTTGCGGCAAAAACCTTCTCAATCAAAGCCGCTGTCGTCCGAAGTGGACAACAGTTTGACCGTTTCCACTACCAAAGGCGAGGCTTCTTCGTGCAGGAGTTTGTACAAAGACTGTTTCAAAAATTCCGCGTCCGCTGCCAGAGCAGCGTCTTTGGGATTGTTCAGGATGTGCAGTTGCATGATTTTCTCTTTGTTATTTATCTCAAAAACAAACGTAAAACATTGTATAGCGGTCGTCTGAAACCGCCATCGGAAAAAGGTGTTGCAAAACGCCGAAAGCTTGATGTAACCCGCGTCCGCGCAAGCCGAGCCGTTAATTCCTTAACAAAACCGCCCGTGCATTTCAGTCCGATTATTCTGCCGTTCGTATCCGCAGCATAGTCCGAAGTGTAGAAATCCCGTAAAATATAGTGGATTAACTTTAAACCAGTACGGCGTTACCTCGCCTTGCCGTACTATCTGTACTGTCTGCGGCTTCGTCGCCTTGTCCTGATTTAAATTTAATCCACTATACTACGACGTAAAATCCTACTTTCACGCAGGCGCAGTATGTTCAACTTCAATTCCGTACGCGAAAACGACAAACGCCAACCCACCGTCCGCACCGCCGTGGCAAGCGGCTCCATCAACATGAGTACCTCCGCCATCAAAGTTTTGGCGGAAAACGCCACCCAAAACGCAGGCATCCTCAACGTCGCCCGTCATCGCCGCCGTCCAAGGCATCAAGCAGGTCGGACTGATTGTCCCGCTTTACCAGCCACTCCCCCTGCAACACGTCCGCGTCGATTTCGATGTCGATATCGAACTTGCCTACGTCAAAGCCACCGTAACCGTTTCCTCTGAAGTCGGCAAAAGCATCACGACCGAAGCCGTCACCGGCGTCAACATCGCCTCATATCCATCTACGACATGATGAAAGAAGTCGACCGAGTCCATGATGATGACCCGCATCCACCTCGAATCGAAAGCGGCGGCGAACGCGGCCGCGTTCGTATTCGACGATGCCTACGAAAACATCGAATTCTGATTGAACAAAAGGTCGTCTCGAAAAACCGGTTTGAGGTTTCAGACGACCTTGCATGAGGCATACGGATAGATACAACAGGGGCAGACAGATCGGGGCGGTGTTGCCCGTTTGCCGATTCCATCCGCGATACAACATTCAGACGACCCATCATGAACGACCACCAACCGTTCCGTACAGCCGCCACATCCTTCGACGAAATCGGTATCGAAGGGCAGGAGAAAAATCCTTGCCGCCCGCGTCCTCGTCGTCGGCTGTGGCCGGGCTGTGCGACAGCCCTCCGTATCTTGCCGCTTCGGGCGTCGGCAAACTCATCATCGCCGACCACGACACCATAGACGATACCAACCTCCAACGCCAAACCGCCTTCACCGAAGCCGACATCGGACAAGCCAAAGCGCGTGATGGCGAGGTCGTCTGAAAGCCGTCAGCAGCAGCGTGCGACAGTACCGCCCGACCGAAAAGCTGGACGAAGTCCGCCTGATCGAACTCATGCGCGCCGCCGACATCGTCCTCGACTGCACCGACAACTATCCCACCCGCCAAGCCATCAACCGCGCCGCCGTTGCCACCCGTACCCCGCTGGTTTCCGGTGCCGCCGTGCGTTTTGAAGGGCAAATCGCTGTACCGCCCCGATTTGACAGACAGCCCCTGCTATGCCCTGCCTGTTTGACGGCGACACCGCCGACGACGGCGCCCGTGCCCTGTTCGGCGTATTTTTCCCGCTGGTCGGCATCATCAGGAGCCACCCAAGCCGCCGAAGCCCTCAAAATCCTCACCGGCGCAGGCGAACCGGCACGCGCAAACTGACGACCTACAACGCCCTCACCGCCAAATGGCAGACATTCCGCGTCCACAAAAATCCTGATTGCGGCGTATGCGGCAAACTGTACAAAGGCGTAGTGGGAGGGTTCACTAAAAGTAATAAAAGATGCGGATGTGGCTGGGACTTCTGTGCGATATTTTTGACAGGGACAGCCGTCTTTGTAGAGACCAACTTTTTGTTATCGCCTAAAGAGGATAGTATTTTAGGTCGTCAGTTTTTCAGACGACCTTTATGAAATTTGGGTTTTAATCCAATCTACGCTTATCAGTTCAATCAAAAGGGGCTCAATTATTTTCTGGTATGAATGTAGTCAGATTATTTCGAGAATGCATTATTCTCTCTTTAGATATCATAAAAAGGAAAATTGAAATTAAAAATGAAAATAATGAAAATATGAATAGTGTACAGTATATCGTATTACGTACTAATAGCTCAATTATCAAGCATATTTAAAAATCTGATGCGGCTTTTCTAGAAAATCCTATAAAGTTTAAGATATATTCAACTATGCCATCCAAAAATAATGAGGATGGGAATAATATGAAATAATTTATAATTGCTGTAAAGAACCACCCAAATACAAAAAGAACTGATTAAGTATAATAACCAGTAAATTCCAATTGACTTTTAATGGCAAATGAAACTCTTTTCTTAAAAAATCATCTATAACCTCCTGTTTGATTAGCCATTAATTTATTGCCAGGATTTTTATTGAACAACTACTTTCAATTTTATCATCAGGTCCTTTGTGTTTAGAGATGGTCCAAGTTAGAAGAGATTTTGTTATTGCCGAAGAACCTTTTCCAAAACTTAGGTCTGACTGGATATTTCTAGCAGCAGGAACTAACGTATCGTCGCACTTATCATACAAATTTCTTTGTAGAAATATTGTAATCGAATAATTACATGCATTAGGCAAAAATGCATATCATGCTGTTACCAAGCATTATCTGGCAAACTAATCGTTTTTATAATATCCATTCTTATCTCTATATTTGCTATAGCTTTCAGGATGTCCCCCTGTTCAGCCAAAGGCTTCACCAATTTCCATGGAGTTTAAAAATCTCCGCCTCCGAGTCACCCTATAGATGGAGGGGTGCTATTATCAATCTGTTGACACTACCTCCGTAAAATGGAGTTGCCTGAATAACCAGCAATCTTGGGATGCGCTATGTACACAGAACCCCGGCAAACTGACCACCTGCAAATATCCTTCTCTCCTACTGATCAAGACAGACGCTATGCGGGAAAGCGGCTTTTTGCGTTATATAGAGCCCGATTGGCGGCGCAAATATTGGTTTTGGTCTCGGCTGCCTTCCTGCTGATGTGGGGCATTCTATTCGTCTTTGCTTGTTGGTTGTTTAACGGCATCAACAACACTTATGTTCAAAAACTGCTATCTGTTTGCCGATTCGCAAACTGACAGTTTGAGTACTGTCTGTATAAAGCTGGGGACGACGGCAGCTCCTCATGGATAATGGCGGGTCTCATCTCACGCCACCACCATGGTAACGTATTTTGAGCAGCGTTGGATATATCGCAGCTTTACCCGCATAGTCAGCCATCCTCTGGATGGGCGACAAGCTCCGTCATCCTTTTCAGCCGAAGGCCTTACTCAGGAGGAGGCAGGGCGCAGGCATTTCCATCATTGGGCAGGGCGTGGAACGTATCATCGAAGACCAAGCATTCCTGTTGTTTTTATATCGACCGTAACATCGTCTATTTTTATTCCGATTGCCGCCTTTGCAGAGGCGGGAATGGATGTCCACGCGTTTTATACCCGAGCGATGGAGTTGAAGGCTGCAGCAGAGTAGGTAAAACCAAAACTGAAACAAAGGCTACCTGAAAGACCATTTTTGGTATTCAGGTAGCCTTTGTTCTTCAAATGCAGGGCTGATTTAGTCTTTCAACTTCCGCCAACTGATTTTTGAACTTTCGCCATTTTTGTCTTCCAATTCCGCCAAATGGCAGACATTCCGCGTCCACAAAAATCCTGATTGCCGCGTATGCGGCAAAACCGTATCGACCCTAGAGCGACAGTTCGTTAAAAGTGATAAAAGATAGGGAAACCAAGTTTCAGACGACCTTGTTATTATCAAGAACAATTAAGAAACCTCGTATATAGTCACACAAGGGATGCCTGCAAATTCAGCAATTTTTCTTGCACAAGCTGCTAGCTGACACTTCGCCAACACCTGGGAAAACAACAGCAAAATCGGAATAAGCTCATATCGGCATCAGTGGTATTCGACGGTAAAAAAAGCGATAATACTAAATCTTCTAGTTCCACAAATAGAACAAGTGAGATAGCCACCTTCGTCATCAAAAATCAAACGAAGGCAATAGGTCTTCTATATCCATCTCCTCACCTTGAGCATAATGTTGACTGCAATGCGGACAAACAAAGCTCGCTCTTTTCCAAAGTTTTCAAAGCAGTGAACAGCGTCGGCTCATCTTCAATCTGAAAGTAGATGCCGCGGGAATATCAGGGCATTTTCACCTACAAATTCAATAATTCCTTTGTTGGTAAACGTATAACCTAGTTCTCCATAATATAGTCAATTAAAAACAAAATAGTACAATACTCAACTTTGAAGGTCTAACCATGGCATACTCTGCGGACTTAAGAAACAAAGCTTTTAAACTATTACGAACAATGCAAAAACATCAGCCAAACCGCAGCAACGTTTAACTTGTCAAGAAACACGCTTTACCTGTGGATTCGCCTTAAAAAGCAAACAGGCAGCCTAAAACATCAAGTTACCGGTCTGAATGCCGTCAAATTGGATAGAGCAAAAACTGGCTCAATATGTTGGGCAACACCCGGATGCCTATCTGCATGAAAATCGCTCAAACATTTTGATTGTACGGCAGCCGCCGTTTGCTATGCACTCAAACAGATGGGGATGACGCGCAAAAAGACCACCACTTACAAAAGAACAAGATCCGGCCAAAGTAACGCATTGTTGACACAGCTGGCCGAGTTCCGACTACCAACGCGTTTATTTGGATGAAACAGGGATTTGACTGCTACCTGTTCCGTCCCTATGCCCGCAGCCCGAAAGGGGCAAATAGTGAAAAGCGCAGATAAGTGGAAAAAGATACCGACGCTTATCTCTGGTGTCCGCACAAGTCGGCAACCGGCTGATTGCTCCGATGGTTTATCAAAATACGATGACCGGAGTCTTTTTTGAAGCGTGGTTTCAGCAATGCCTACTGCCCGCATTGACTCAAAAATCGGTGATTATTTTAGATAATGCACGATTTCACCGTATGGGTGTCTTACGGGAAATGGCGGAAAAATGGGGTCATAAGGTATTGCCTCTTGCACCTTATTCACCTGAGCTCAACCCGATTGAGAAGGTGTGGGCGAATATTAAGCGGTATCTGCGAACCGTTTTGTCTGATTACGCCCGATTTGACGATGCGTTACTGTCCTATTTTGATTTTAATTGACTATAAAAACTTTCTGCAACTCAGGATAAATCCAACCTTGCTCCAGCATATAATTTCGGATCTGTTCTGCAAGCTCTCTTCTCTCTCACGGGAGATACAGGAACCATATAGTAGCGATGATCAGACATCCTTTTTCTAAAAAGGTCGTCTGAACCCATTTTCAGACGACCTTTCCGTTTCTTCAACCCTATCAGTCTTTCAACTTCGCCAACTGATTTTGCACCCTTTCGCCATCTTATCTTCCAATTCCGCCAAATCGGCTTTGTCTTTTTCCACCAGATGCGCGGGGGCTTTTTCGCGTGTAGCCGGGGTTTGGAGAGTTTGGCGTTGAGTTTGTCCGAGCTTTGCAGCTTCTCGGCTTCTTTGCTCGAGCTGGCTGTTTCGGCGGCTTTGTCGATTTCGACTTTCAGCATCAGGCGCGCGCCGTTGCAGACGGCGACGGGGGCGTCTTCGCTTTCGGTCAGGGCGGCGACTTGTTGTGCTTCGGTCAGGCGGGTCATCATCGGCAGGTATTTGAGGTAGTCCGCTAGGTCGTCGCGCTTTCGACAAACAGCGGGGCTTTCACGTTGGGCTGGATGCCCATTTCGCCGCGCAGGTTACGGACAGCGCCGATCAAATCCTGCAACACGGTCATTTGCTCGAAGGTCGTCTGAACGATTTGTTCGCGGTCGGCTTCGGGGAAACGGGCGAGCATGATGCTGTCATGCGTTTTAGCGTCGCACATGGGGGCGACGGTTTGCCACAGTTCTTCGGTGATGAACGGGATAATCGGGTGCAGCAGGCGCAGGGCGGCCTCGAGTACGCGCAATAAGGTATGGCGGTGGCGCGTTGGCGGCTGGCGCAGCCGGTTTGGAGCTGTACTTGGCGAGTTCCAGATACCAGTCGCAATAGTCGTTCCATACGAAGCTGTACAGGGTTTTCGCCGCCAAATCAAAGCGGTAGGTTTCATAGGGCTTGTGTAACCTGCTCGATGGTCTGATTCAGACGGCCTACGATCCACATATCGGGGAAGGAATAGCCGCGCGGTTCGGTGGCGGTTGCGCTGCAGCCGCAGTCTTGGTTTTCGGTGTTCATCAAGACGAAGTTGGTGGCGTTCCAGATTTTGTTGCAGAAGTTGCGGTAGCCTTCGGCGCGTTTGAAAGTCGAAGTTCACGCTGCGGCCCAAGCTGGCGTAGCTGCATAGTGAAGCGCACGCATCCGCGCCCATGCTGGGGATGCCTTCGGGGAAAGAGTTTTTCGTGGCTTCTTCCACTCGGCGCAGTTTCGGGTTTGCGCAGGCCGGTCGTGCGTTTCATCGCAGCTTGTCCAAGTCGATGCCGTCAATCAAATCGACGGGGTCGATGACGTTGCCTTCGGTTTGGACATTTTTGCCTTCGTGGTCGCGCACGATGCCGTGGATATACATCGTCTTTAAACGGCACTTTGCCGGTGAAGTGGGTGGTCATCAATCATGCGCGCCACCCAGAAGAAAGATGATTTCGTAGCCGGTGACCAAGACGTCTGGACGGCAGGAAGGCTGAGTTCGTCGGTTTCAGACGGCCAGCCGAGCGTGGAGAACGGCACGAGCGCGAGGAGAACCATGTATCCAATACGTCTTCTTCGCGGGTCAAACCGGTTTTGCCGGCTTGTTTTTCGGCTTCCGCCTGATTGCGGGCGACGTACACGTTGCCTGCTTCGTCGTACCACGCGGGAATCTGATGACCCCACCACAGTTGGCGCGAGATGCACCAGTCTTGGATGTTGTTCATCCATTGGTTTGGTAGGTATTGACCCAGTTTTCTGGGATAAAGCGCACCGCGCCGCTGTCGACGAGCTTTTTGGCTCGGTCGGCGAGGCTCAGGCCTGAATTCGCTGTCCGGCTCGCCGCCGTTTGGTGTGGCGGACATGGCGACGAACCATTGGCTGGTCAGCATCGGCTCAATCACTGAACCGGTGCGGTCGCCTTTCGGCGTCATCAGCGTGTGTGCTTTGATTTCGACCAACAAGCCTTGTTCCTGCAAATCAGCAACCATTTGTTTTGCGCGCGGCAAAAGCGGTCTAAGCCTGCGTATTTTTCAGGCAGGGCAAAACCTTGTTGCGCTTCGCCTTTGAAGTTGAACACTTCGGCGTTTGCCAGCACTTTGGCTTCCAAATCGAACACGTTAACCAAGCGCGTGTCATGGCGTTTGCCGACTTCGTAGTCGTTGAAGTCGTGCGCAGGCGTGATTTTCACGCAGCCTGTGCCGAAGTCTTTTTCAACGTATTCGTCGGCAATCACGGGAATGGTGCGGCCGGTCAGCGGCAGTTGATTCTTTTGCCGATCAAATGGGTATAACGTTCGTCTTCAGGATTGACGGCAACGGCAACGTCGCCCAGCAGCGTTTCAGGGCGGGTGGTCGCCACGATAACGGCTTCGGCGGGATTGTCCGCCAGCGGATAGCGGATGTGCCACATAGAGCCTTGTTCTTCCACGCTTTCCACTTCCAAATCCGATACCGCCGTGCCGAGCACGGGATCCCAGTTCACCAAGCGTTTGCCGCGGTAAATCAAACCCTCGCTCTGACAGGCGCGCACGAACACTTCGGTCACGGTTTCGGCGCGCACATCGTCCATCGTGAAATACTCCCGCGCGTCCAGTCGGCAGAACAGCCCACGCGACGCATCTGCTGCGTAATCGTGCCTCCGGAAACTTCTTTCCGATTCCACACTTTTTCCAAGAATTTTTCTCGGCCCAAGTCATGACGGAACACGTTTTGCGCGGCAAGCTGACGCTCGACCACGATTTGCGTGGCGATGCCGGCGTGGTCGGTGCCGGGAATCCAGGCGGTGTTGCAGCCTTTCATGCGGTAGTAGCGGGTCAGGCCGTCCATAATGGTTTGGTTGAAGGCATGGCCCATGTGCAGCGTGCCGGTTTACGTTGGGCAGCGGCAATTGGATGGAAAAAGACGGTTTGGTCAAATCCATATCGGGCTGGAAATAACCTGGGTTTCCCAGTTTTGATAGTGTTTGGATTCGATTTGGCGGGATTGTATTTGTCTAACATGGTAAAAATGCTGTCTGTAAAAGGGTTTGCGGGCAAACGTCTGTTTAAAATAATTGCGGATTATAGCGCAAAAGAGGTCGTCTGAAACGGAATATCGTTTCAGACGACCTTTTGAAACAAATCGAAACGGGCTTATTTGCCTTTGTCGGTTGGCTTCTTTTCAAGGAAGCGTACAACTCAGGGTCGCGGTTTTTCAGCAGGAGGCAGTGCCAAGTCGTCGCGGTTTACTTTTTGCCAAGTCAACGCGTTCGATGTGTACCGAAAGCGCAGCAGCTCGCGTACAGTTTGGGCGCTATTACGACCGGATTTCGTAACGTGAACCACCGGACTGAGTTACGCCGATACGGCTCAAAAGTCCATTTGGTTCAAACCGAGTTTTTGCGGATATCGCGGATGTTGTCAATTTTTCTCAAACGACTTCATGAAAATTCCTTTTTCTTCTGTATTGTTTGTTGATAAGCAATTCTGCTTCTTCACATTGAGGAAAGTGCAAAATTAGCTTTTTCGGCAGCAAAGTTCCTTACGAGAAATCATTAATTGCGACATAGAAAACTATCTCATACTGAATTGTTAGACAGTATATTCGAAAAGAGTTTTCTGTAGAATTCTTCATAAATTGGCTAAATATTTCAAGTTAAATATTTTTATAGAAGAAAAACATTTAAAACAATAGGATAGTAATTGGGCATCGGTAATATTTTACACAAACTAAACAGTCGTTTCTGGAATGTTACGTTTGACATTATTTATTATACATAGTGTTTGCATGAAATTATGGAGAAAGTGCAGTGGAGATGGGCAGATTTGTCTATCTCAGCCCGATGTTTAGATCTGGATTGGGTGGTCGGGAATGGTTTTGATAGGGGCAATTTAAAAAGGTCGTCTGAAAACGAGGTTTGTGGGTTTCGCCAACAACCTTGTTTATATTTCAGACGACCTTTTGCTGAAAAGCGGGATGGTTTGACAGATTAGGGTTTGCCGGTGGCAGGGCTGATGGTCAGGATTTCATGTCGGTTTCTGTCACTAAAAACTTCATGTTCCCATTGGGCGGAGGGAGCGGTCTGGTCTACAACCGTCCAGCCGTCGTTTAGGATGCGCAGGTGGCGTTTGCCTTGGTTGATCATCGGCTCGATGGTGAAAAATCATGCCGGGCTTCAGGACGACGCCTTGTCCTTTCCGACCGTAGTGCAGGACGCGGAGCTTCGATGGAAACCGCGTCCGATGCCGTAGCCGCAAAAATTCTTGTACGACGGGTAGCCTGCGTTTTTCGGCAACTTGTTGGCAGGCGTAGCCGATGTCGCCAAAGGTCGCGCTGTTTGACGGCGGCGATGCCCGCCATCATGGATTCGTGGGTGATGTCAATCAGGCGTTGGGCGATAGAGACTTTTGCCGACGGTAAACATGCGGCTCGAGTCGCCGTGGAAGCCGTCTTTTTCGATGGTCAGGTCGATGTTGATGATGTCGCCTTCTTTGAGCGGCTTGTCGTCAGGAATGCCGTGGCAGATGACGTGGTTGACGGAGGTGCAGCAGGTTTGGGGTAGGGCGGCGTTGCCGTAGTGCAGGGGGCAGGGATAGCCGCCTGGACGTTCGACGTGGTGAGTCGTAAACGAGTTTGTCGATTTCGTTGGTGGTTACGCCGGGTTTGACGAATTGTCCGATGTAGTCGAGGGCTTCAGCAACGAGTTTGCCAGTTCGCGCATTTCTCGATTTCTTCGGGGGTTTTTAATGATGATTTTCGTTCATGTTGTTTCCTTGATGGTTTCAGACGACCTTGTTGCGGCACAAAGGTCGTCTGAAAAGGGCGATGAGTCGGCAGCTTGCTTTTGGAACACTGCAACGAGGTGTGCAGGACGTTTCGGCTTTTTGGATTCAGGGCTGATGCCTGGGGCTGATGCCTGAAGTTCAAATTAAAGTCGAATGCCAGTCCGCACTAGAATAGATTGTCGATGACTCTTTGGATTTGAAGGAGCTCTTAGGTTTCGGCGTCGGCTTAGGTGCCGGCTTGGCTGCTTCGGGTTGGCTGATGTTCAGGTTTCGCCGCGGGTTTGGATTCGGCCCGGCTGTTCCGACGGCGTACGTCTGTTGCCTGCTGCGGCGGGTGTGCTGCGCGCAGCGTTTTTCTTCGGTATCGGTGTTTCCGGTTACAGCAGGTTTGGCGTTTGCTTTTGTTATTGGCAGGTTTGTCTTCTGAGGCTTCGTCCTCAGTGGGGGCGGTGTTGCTGTTTTTGCCGTTTGATTTGTTTTTGGGCGGGATGACGGGATTGCGGGAATCGGTTTTCTCGTCGTCGTCAAAGCTCGGTTTTTGGCGGCAGGCTTGGTTCTGTCATCTTCGGGAGCGCCGATGGGGCGCCAGACTTCGACAGGGGTGTCTTTGGGAACGGGTTTGTTTTTAATGGCTTCGCGTTCTTGGGAGTCGTGGCGCAGTGGTGCTGATGACGCCGATGACCAAGGCAGCAACGGCAATGATGCAGACGCCGAAAAAGGCTCCGATTAAATGTTTGGGTTTGAGTTGGAATGAGGATTTAGGGGTTTTGGACATGATAAATCGGTAAAAATGAAATCAATCGGGCGGATTGTATCGTAATAGGTCGTCTGAAACAAAATCAGGTTTCAGACGACCTGTCAGTCAAGGGGCAATCCTATGGCTGTTGGGTGTAGTTTTGATACAGGGTAACGACTTTTTGTACGCCCACGGTGGTGCTGACGCGTTGGGTAACTTTTTCTTGTTCTTCAGGCGTCAGGATACCCATCACATAGGTCACGTTGCCGTAGGTCACGATTTTGACGCGCGCCTGCGTGGTGGGCTTGAGGCCTAAAAGGGCGGTGCGGACTTTAGATGTGCCCCATGTGTCGTTGGTTACGTCGCCGAAGGTGCGTCCTTGGGGGCGACGGTGATGTAGTTGTACACGCCTTCGGCGGCCTGTTCGGCGCGGGCGATTTGTTCGACGAATTGTTTTTCGCCTTCAGTGGCAACTTGTCCGAGCAGCAGCAGGTGGCGGTTGTAGCCGACGACGTTGAGTTTGGTGTAACCCTGCGCTTGGTTGTTTTGGCGCAGGTAGGGGCGGGCGGTGGTTTCGACGCGTACCGCCATTACGTTGTCGTCGGTTTGCGCGCCTGTGGTGCGGCGGTCGACAGCGGATGGTGCCGACTGCCGCGCCGCCGAGAGTACGCCGACACAGCCGCTGGTGTCAGGCTGAGGAGGAGGGCGGTCAGAACAGGTGCGGTATGAACGTTTGATGTGCTCTATCCTTGATGATGGGTTCGGCGGATATGTTTCAGACGACCTTTAAAAAGAGGGTCGTCTGAAAAAGGCTGGCATTCCTTCAAGCAACATGGGTCGATGCAGTCGCACATGGCGTGTATCAGCAGGATATGGTTTTTCCTGAATGCGGGCGGTACGCGGGTAGGGGACGTTAGCAGTACGTCGGTGTCTTTGAGCATGGCGGCAATTTTCGCCGCCGATCGCGGCCGGTCATGGCGATGACGTGCATATCGCGCTTCGTGTGCCGCTTTGATGGCTTCGATAACGTTGGCAGAGTTGCCGGAGGTGGAGATGCCGACCAAAACGTCGCCGGCACGTCCGAGCGCGCGCACTTGTTTGCTGAACACATGGTCGAAGCCGCGGGTCGTTGCCGATGGCGGTCAGCGCGGAAGTGTCCGTCGTCAGTGCGACGGCGGCGAGTTCCATGCGCTCTTTTTCAAAGCGTCCGGTCATTTCGGCGGCAGCAGTGCTGCGTCGGCAGCCAGAACCGCCGTTGCCTGCAGGCTAAATTTTGCCATCGTTCATCAGGCATTGCAGCATCAATTCTGCTGCTTGAGCAGTCGGCTCGATCAATACTTTTCGGCTTCCTGCTCGGCATGGATGCTTTCGGCGAAATGGGCGGCAACGCGCTCTTGTAATGTCGTCATATCGTCAACCTGTAATATTCTTTATCCATTCGGGCGAGCGGTTTCTTCTATCAGCACCGCATCGATGCGGCACGCGCTATCCGTCACTGCCGTTTTGTTGCAGATAATACTCCGCAGACCGTTGCAGTTTCAATACTTAGACGGCGAAATACTGTATGCGGCACCGCCGAAACCCGATTTTTGCGGTATTTTACTTCAACAAACAGAATCATGTTACCGTTTGTTTGACAATCAAATCGATTTCGCCGTAAGCGCAGTGCCAGTTGCGCGCCACGAGTTCTGCAGCCTTGCGAAAGAAGAAACGCCAGCGCGGCATCTTCGCCCCGCCCTTGTTTGTGGTTCAGACGCATGGAAGTTTACCCGTATAATATCGTTATATTGTTTTCAGACGACCTGATAAAGCCATGTTTTCAAAAACACCTTCAAAAAGCCGCCGACAGTATTGAAAACGGACATTATACGTTGTCGCCACGCCCATCGGCAATTTGGCGGACATCACCCTGCGCGCGCTCGCCGTCCTGCAAAAAGCCGACATCATCTGTGCCGAAGATACGCGCGTTACCGCACAGCTTCTGAGCGCATACGGCATACAGGGCAAACTCGTCAGCGTGCGTGAGCATAACGAACAGCAAATGGCGGACAAAATCATCAACCATCTTTCAGGCGACCTCACTGCCGCACAAGTTTCCGACGCAGGTACGCCCGCCGTCTGCGATCCCGGTGCGAAACTCGCCCGCCGCGTGCGCGAGGCTGGGTTCAAGGTCGTCCCCGTTGTCGGCGCGAGCGCGGTCATGGGTGCATTGAGCGTCGTCAGGCGTTACCGAACCCAATTTCTACTTCAACGGTTTCCTACCGCCGAAATCCGGCGAGACGGCAGAGCTGCTTGCCAAATGGACGCAGGCTGATTTCCCGTTGTGATGTTTTGAAACCCGCACCGCATCAGAAGCCACCTTGCCGACATGGCGGCCCTCTTCTCGAACGCAGCCTGACCTCGCCCGCAGAAATCACCGAACCTTCGAAACCTTCCTCAGCGGCACGGTTGACTGAAATTCAGACGACCCGGAAAAACGACGGCAATCAGGCGCGCGGCGAAATGGTGCTCATCCTCCATCCTGCGCCCCGTGAAAAACACGGTACCTTGCCCGATACCGCCCAAAAACGTTGTAAAATCCTCGCCGCCGAGCTGCCCACCAAGCAGGCAGCCGAACTTGCCGTCAAAATTACCGGCGAGGGTAGCCTTGTACGATTTGGCATTGAGTGGAAACGGGTTTCAGACGACGTTTGAAGGTGGGGTCGTCTGAAAAAGAGGAAGAGCAGTTGTTGAATGGCGATGGTATTAACGTGGGTTATGTCCTGAATCACAGAATATTCTGCGAAAAGATCTGCCAAAGACTTGCCGTGATTTATATCGTTTTTATTTTAAACGAAATAAAAACAGAAACCCTCATAAAGCCTGATGGTGAAGGTCGTCTGAAACGTTCAGACGACCTGCTTTATAGAATTAAGATGAAAATATTGAAAAATTCTGCATCAATGTCTGTAATTGTATGTAATGCGTGATATAATGCGAACTCTTTGCCTGACGTTAAGGCAAAGTCGGATATGAACTCACAAAGATTAACATATTGCTTGACGTTCATAGGCTTCTTGATTATATTTAGCCTCGCATTACTGTCGGGATCTCCCGTTTTTATGAAGCAGATTCTCATCTTACAAATTCTGGTTTTGACAGCGGTTGCGCTGATTAGCGCCGCATTTTCAGGTTTGACAGGATTTTTGGTCTGCTGTCGCAGGCGGGTTTTCCTATCTTATTCCCTCCGCTCGCAGTTTTACTTTTAAAACTTTCCAAAGTGTAACCTTTGTATCATGGTGATGCGTTCATTGTTGGGGAAGTTTTAAAAAGTAGTGCTATCGCTCGGTAATGATGCTTGCCGTATTCGCGGTTTGGCATCAGTCTTTGATATTCTTTCCGTTCTTGTTCGGATTGCTCGGTGTCAGCCATTTGGTTTTAGTATTGTTGAGAGTGAAGCATTATGGCAGGTGACAAATTACTGCTACTGATTACATCACGCACCACTTGCAAAGTTTGACCAGTCTTTCCGATGTCGCTAAAGGACAAGGCTTGGATAATATTGCTGATTTTTCTTTTTATTAATATTGATGCAATATTTTTTTCTCTGTATTGTTGGGTGTAATCGGCGGTTTCCTACTTTTTGCGTGAGGGCCAGGGAAGGCGACGGCGGGTGTGCCCGGACGTTTTCAGGCTGCCGTCGAGATTTTGTTTGAGTTTGTGGATGATATGTGTAAAAGCATTATTCACAACGAGCAATCTCGAAAAGCCATTGCCCCCGTTAGGCTTGACGCTGTTTGTATGGATTTTCCTGATGAATGCCATGGATATGCTGCCGGTCGATTTGTTCCCGTGGCTGTAGCAAAGACGTTATTACCGGTAACCATCATGCATTGTTGCGATGTACCGACCGCAGATTTGAATACCACATTAGCGTTGGCTATCGGTGTCTTGGTGATTTGTATTTACTACAATATCAAAATCAAAGGTATCCGTGGTTGGATTCATGAGCGTTGCAGCGCTCGTTCGGCGCCAAACTTGCTCCCGCCAACTTCCTTTTGAATCTGGTTGAATTCCTCTCTAAAACAGTTTCTCACGGTATGCGTTTGTTCGGTAACATGTATGCCGGCGAGCTGGTGTTCCTTCTGATTGCTTTGCTGGGTGGCGCTTGGGCGACATCTGGAAGCGATGAAGTGTTGGATCCGATTCTGTTTGGTTTCCACATCCTTGCCGGATTGGCATGGGCGATTTTCCATATTTTGGTGATTACCTGCAGGCATTTATCTTTATGGCCTTGGCGTTTGTCTATATCGGACAAGCTCATGATGCACGATTAATTTATTAGGTAGTTTTTCATTAACTTTCTTTGTTTTCTCAAGGAGTAAAAAATGGGTTTGGTAGCAATTGCATGTGGTTTGATCGTAGCATTGGGTGCATTGGGTGCCTCTATCGGTATCGCAATGGTCGGTTCCAAATATCTGGAGTCTTCTGCTCGTCAACCTGAATTGATTGGTCCGCTGCAAACTAAATTGTTCCTGATTGCTGGTCTGATTGATGCCGCATTCCTGATTGGTGTGGCTATTGCACTGTTGTTCGCCTTCGTTAAACCATTTGGTGCATAATCAAACGGCGTGATCCGTCTAGGTACAGACTTCGGTCTGTTTGATTAACACTATAGTACGAAGGTTAACTAACGTGAATATTAATGCAACCTTATTCGCTCAAATCATCGTCTTTTTCGGTTTGGTTTGGTTTACCATGAAATTCGTGTGGCCGCCAATCGCAAAAGCATTGGATGAGCGTGCCGCAAAAATTGCCGAAGGCTTGGCTGCTGCCGAGCGCGGTAAGAGCGATTTTTGAACAGGCAGAGAAGAAAGTTGCAGAACTCTTGGCTGAAGGGCGTAACCAAGTTTCCGAAATGGTAGCAAACGCCGAAAAACGTGCCGCCAAAATCGTAGAAGAAGCGAAAGAGCAAGCTACTGTCGAGGCAGTGCGGATTACAGCACAAGCTAAAGCTGATGCCCAGCAAGAAATGAATCGTGCACGCGAAGTTTTGCGTGAACAGGTTGCTGCATTGGCGGTTAAAGGTGCAGAGTCTATTTTGCGCAGTGAAGTAGATACTTCAAAACATGCGCAGCTGCTCAGTGCTTTAAAAACAGGAGCTGTAATCTTATGGCTGAGTTCGCAACGATTGCCAGACCTTATGCGAAAGCATTGTTTAATCTGGCGCAGGAAAAAAACCGAATTGAGTCTTGGTTGGGCGGACTGGAAGAATTAGCCGCGGTTGTTCAAAATCAGAAAGTAATTTCTTTTCTTGAGCAACCTGAAATCAATACTTCTGAAAAAGGTAAATGTACTTGCCGAACTCGTTGAATTAAAAAGTGATGAATTGAAGAATTTCATTACTGTTCTGGTAGAGCAAAAACGTTTGCCTGTATTGCCTGAAGTCTATGCTCAATATCAAGCTTTAACCTTGTCATTTCAATCATACTAAGTCCGCTGTAATTTACAGTGCTTATCCATTGACTGAAGATCAATTGGCTGAGTTGGCTGAAATATTGAAAAACGCTTTGACAGTAAGTTGCAGATTACAACTGAAGTCGCGCCTGAATTAATTGGCGGTGTCAAAGTTGAAGTGGGTGACCAGGTCTTGGATTTGTCGGTGCAGGGTAAATTGAATGCCCTGTATGCGACTATGACAAATTAGGAGAGTTTTCATGCAGCTTAATCCTGCTGAAATTAGCGATTTGGATTAAAGCTAAAATTGAAAATCTGTCTGGAAATGCAGAAAGTACGTACCCGTGGTACGGTTATTTCTGTAACAGACGGTATTGTTCGTATTCATGGCTTGTCAGACGCAATGCAAGGTGAGATGCTCGAATTCCCGGGTAACACTTTCGGTTTGGCGATGAACTTGGAGCGCGACTCCGTCGGCGCCGTAGTGTTGGGTGAATACGAACATATTAAAGAAGGCGACACAGTTACTTGTACCGGCCGTATTTTTGGAAGTACCTGTCGGCCGTGAGTTGGTTGGTCGCGTTGTAGATGCGCTGGGTCGCCCGATTGATGGCAAAGGCCCGATCAACACTCTTCCACAGCGCCAATCGAAAAATTGCACCGGTGTAGTGCCCGTAAATCAGTTGACCAACCTATGCAAACCGGTCTGAAGGCCATTGACTCAATGGTTCCGATTGGTCGCGGTCAACGTGAGCTGATCATTGGTGACCGTCAAACAGGTAAAACAGCCGTAGCATTGGATGCTATTGTCAACCAAAAAGGTACGGGCGTTATCTGTATTTATGTTGCAATCGGTCAAAAAGCATCTTCTATTGCCAACGTAGTACGCAAATTGGAAGAGCATGGCGCAATGGAGCACACTATTGTGGTTGCGGCGACAGCTTCTGAAGCTGCGGCTTTGCAATATATCGCACCTTATGCAGGTTGTACGATGGGCGAGTTTTTCCGCGACCGCGGTGAAGACGCATTGATTGTATATGATGACTTGTCCAAACAGGCTGTTGCTTACCGTCAAATTTCCCTGTTGCTGCGCCGTCCTCCCGGTCGTGAAGCATATCCTGGCGACGTTTTCTATCTGCACTCCCGTTTGTTGGAGCGCGCTGCCCGTGTAAATGAGCACGAAGTTGAAAAACTGACCAATGGCGAAGTGAAGGGCAAAACAGGCTCTCGACTGCATTGCCGATTATTGAAACGCAAAGCCGGTGACGTCTCTGCATTCGTACCGACAAACGTAATTTCGATTACCGACGGTCAGATTTTCTTGGAAACCGACTTGTTTAACGCCGGTATCCGTCCTGCGATTAATGCCGGTATTTCGGTATCGCGCGTAGGTGATGCTGCGCAAACCAAAGTAATTAAAAACTGGGTGGCGGTATCCGTTTGGCACTTGCCCAATATCGTGAGTTGGCAGCCTTCTCGCAATTTGCTTCCGATTTGGATGAAGCTACGCAAACAGCTGCAACATGGTGAAGTGGTTACTGAATTGATGAAGCAAAAACAATTCAGCACTTTGGATACAGCCGAAATGGCTTTTGACCTTGTGGGCCATTAATAATGGTTCTTACGAAGATGTACCGGTATCCAAGGCATTGGCTTTCGAAGCGGAATTTTTGAGCTTTGTACGCACTCAGCATCCTGGTGTTTTAGAAGCAATCAATGCATCAGGTGCGATGTCCGATGAAAGTGAAAAAGCATTGACCGAAGCCATGAATTCTTTTTCAAATCTTCTTATGCTTACCAAGCCTAAGAGCTGAAATGAAAGGAGTCTGAAATGGCAGTCGGAAAAGAGATTCTCACCAAAATCCGTAGTGTTCAAAATACCCAAAAAGATCACTAAAAGCGATGCAGATGGTGTCAACCTCTAAAAATGCGGAAGACTCAGGAACGGATGCGCTTGGCGCGTCCGTATGCCGAAAAAGTGCGGACAGTTATGAGTCATTTGGCGCGAACCCATGAAGATCACGGTATTAAATTATTGGCACCTCATCGTGAAACACGTCGGGTAGGGTTTCATTTTAATCACCTCTGATAAAGGTCTTTGCGGTGGTTTGAACGCGAATGTTTTGAAGAAATTCTTAGCGCAAGTCCAAGAATACCAAGAACAAGGCATTGAAGTTGATGTCGTCTGTTTAGGTAGTAAAGGTTTGGCAGCTTGTCAAAATATCGGTTTGAACGTTATTGCCAGTGCGATTAATTTGGGTGATACCCCAAAAATGGAATTGCTGCTTGGTCCATTGACTGAAATCTTCCAACGTTACGAGAAGCATGAGTTAGATAAAATACATTTGGTGTATTCATGTTTTGTAAATACCATGCGTCAAGAACCACGGTTGAGGTTCTGCTGCCTATCGGCGAAAATGTGATAGAAGACGAGGAGAGTTATTCTTCATTCAGTTGGGAATACCGTTATGAGCCAAAGTCCTGTCGCTGTGTTGGAATATCTGGTTCGCCGCTATTTAGAGTCTGTGGTTTACCAAGCATTGAGTGACAATATGGCATCTGAGCAAGCTGCGCGTATGGTGGCAATGAAAGCGGCCACCGACAATGCAGGCAATGCCATTAAAGAGTTGCGTTTGGTATATAACAAATCGCGTCAAGCTGCGATTACCACGGAATTGTCAGAAATTGTAGCAGGTGCGGCGGCAGTTTAATGTCGTCTGAAACCTGAACAGGAAATTAGGATACGATAATGAGCCAAGGCAAAATCGTACAAATTATTGGTGCGGTAGTTGACGTGGAGTTCCCGCGTGATGCCATTCCGCGTGTTTACGACGCCCTGAAATTGGATGCAAACGGCCTGACTTTGGAAGTGCAACAGCTTCTGGGTGACGGCGTAGTCCGTACTATTGCAATGGGTAGTTCGGATGGTTTGAAACGCGGCATGACTGTAAGCAATACAGGTGCGCCGATTACAGTACCGGTAGGTAAAGGTACTGTGGGACGTATTGTCGATGTATTGGGTACGCCTGTTGATGAAGCAGGTCCGATTGATACCGACAAACACCGTGCCATCCATCAGACAGCTCCGAAATTTGATGAACTGTCTGCGACTACTGAGCTGCTGGAAACCGGCATTAAAGTGATTGACTTGCTGTGTCCGTTTGCCAAAGGCGGTAAAGTGAGGTCTGTTCGGTGGTGCCGGTGTGAGGCAAACCGTCAACATGATGGAATTAATTAACAACATCGCCAAAGCGCGATAGCGGTTTGTCCGTGTTCGCAGGTGTGGGTGAGCGTACCCGTGAAGGTAATGACTTCTACCACGAGATGAAAGATTCCAACGTATTGGACAAAGTAGCGATGGTTTACGGTCAGATGAACGAACCCCCGGGTAACCGTCTGCGTGTAGCCTTGACCGGTTTGACGATGGCCGAATACTTCCGTGATGAAAAAGACGAAAGCGGCAAAAGGCCGTGACGTATTGTTCTTCGTGGACAATATTTACCGTTACACCCTGGCCGGTACCGAAGTATCCGCATTGTTGGGTCGTATGCCTTCAGCAGTAGGTTACCAACCGACATTGGCTGAAGAAATGGGTCGTTTGCAAGAGCGTATTACCTCTACCCAAACAGGCTCCATTACTTCCATTCAAGCCGTATATGTACCTGCGGATGACTTGACTGACCCGTCTCCTGCAACGACATTTGCCCACTTGGACGCCACTGTCGTATTGAGCCGTGATATCGCCTCTTTGGGTATTTACCCCGCAGTTGACCCGCTCGATTCCACTTCGCGCCAACTGGATCCGATGGTATTGGGTCAAGAACACTATGATGTAGCCCGCGGCGTACAATCTACCCTGCAAAAAGTACAAAAGAATTGCGCGATATTATTGCCATTCTGGGTATGGACGAATTGTCAGACGAAGATAAACTGACCGTGATGCGTGCGCGTAAGATTCAAGCGCTTCCTGTCGCAACCGTTCCACGTTGCCGAAGTATTTACCGGCTCTCCCGGCAAATAGTATCGCTGCGTGACACCATTGCCGGCTTTAAAAGCTATCTTAAGCGGTGAATACGACCATCTGCCTGAGCAAGCTTTCACATGGTAGGCGGTATCGAAGAACGGTCGAGAAAGCGAAAACCCTTAAACTAAGGAGGTCGGCATGAGCATCATGCGAGTTGAAGATGGTAGTAGCGAGCAGAACATCTATTCAGGCGAAGCCAGTTTTGTAGTGGTTCCGACTGTTCAAGGTGAGCTCGGTATTTATCCGCGACACGAGCCGATTATGAGTTTGGTACGTCCCGGTGCATTGCGTTTGACCGTGCCGGGCGAAGCCGAAGAAGTGCTTGTTGCCGTTTCCGGCGGAGTGCTGGAAGTGCAGCCCAACCAACTTACTGTGTTGGCGGATGTTGCCGTACGCAGTTCCGAGATGGATCGAGGGAGCGCGGAAGCTGCCAAGAAGGCGGCGGAAACCGGCATTTCTCAAGCCAGACGATAAATCGTTGGCTGAAGCACACAAAGCCTTGGCCGCAGCGGTGCCCAACTCAAAACCTTGGATTATCTTCGTTCGCACAAAAACAAATAAGCAGATTTGCTTTACATTTACAAAAAGCACGGTTGATTACCGTGCTTTTTATTTCTTTGTATTGACTGGAAAATATGAAAAAAATTTATGGGGTAGAGTTCAAATAGGGGAGAACATTCTATAGTGGATTAAATTTAAATCAGGACAAGGCGACGAAGCCGCAGACAGTACAGATAGTACGGAACCGATTCACTTGGTGCTTCAGCACCTTGAGAATCGTTCTCTTTGAGCTAAGGCGAGAGCAACGCCGTACTGGTTTAAAGTTAATCCACTATAACAAGTCTCAAATCAAAAAAGGTCGTCTGAAAAATCTTGTTTCAGGTTTTCAGACGACCTTTCGTTTGCCAGCTGCTTGGCATTATGTGGTTTGTGGAATAGTTTTGATACCGTTTGCGAGGAAGGGCAGGTTGGATATTTTCCAGTCCGAATGGCAATGATTATGTTTGGAGGTCGTCTGAAAATTTTGTCTTACGGTCTTGTGTTGTTTGGAAGGATGAAAGGCTATCGAGAGAAAAGGTGTGAGAAAGGTCGTCTGAAAGCTAGGTTCAGGGTTTAATACCATGGAAGCTGCGTTTTCAGACGACCTTTTCATCGCTATTGCTTCACAGGCTTCAAAGTCGGCAAAACCGTATCCCAAATCGCAAGGACTTCGGCTTCGCTGCGCTTTGTTCCGTCTTTTTCTCAGACCAAACTGCATCATGATGCGCGGATCGCCACCGTCGCGCTCCCAAAAGAACATATATTTGTTACCGCCCCATTTCACCAATTTTTCCTCGCCCGACATACCGTTGATGGTGCGTTTGCCTTGGCGGATGGTATGCGTTAACGCTTTAACCATTGTGCCTTTCCCCAGATTTACCTTACGTTGCAGCAGCGTCGCTTCGCCCGCTTTCAGCACATCGCCGTGCATGATTTCCAGACTCATATCGTGTTGTTTGGCAAATTCGACGGTGCTATGGACTTCAAACGGTTTTTTTGCCGTCGTCCGCGATAAAACCGCCTATCAGGCAAAATTCCGTGTCGGTTCGGTACTTCAAATTCCTGCCTGGTTTTCAAGCCGCTAAGGATTTCTTTGGCGGAATTTTTCTCCATGGTGTTTATTGCTTCTTTTTCTTGGGCTTTCCAGTTGGCAGGGGCTTTGCCGTTTTCGGCAGGGATATAGAAATAGCTGCGTACGATATAGGCGTCATCATTATCCAGCTTGAAATATAAATCAGCTTCGTAGGGCATTCCCGTCTCTTTAACTGTAATGCTGCGCTCCCAAGAAAAATCGCTGCGTGTTACCTGCATGATTGCCCGATCCGGAATCAGGGTGCGGGTATCGACGACAATATCGGTTCCATCTCTACCATTTTGCTTAGTCTCATTGATGGTCCTAACGTTTCTCTTCCAGTCGTTAAACATGACCATCACGCTCCAGCCGTTGTAATCAAGGTGCGTACTGCCATGACGGCGTTTGGACGGCAGGCGCAATTGATAGCGGCCGCTGCAATAGGGCTGTTCGGTCCAGTAGGCGGTATCGATGGCGGATTTGGTGACGGTCGGTGAAGTTTCTGCCGATGGGAAACGGTGGGCGTGCAGGCTGCGACGGCAGAGTATTAGAGACAGCGTAGTCAGACGGATGGACATGGATAAGCTCCGTGATAGATAGGGGTCGTCTGAAAGTATAGTTTATTCAGACGACCTTTGTCATAAAACGGGCTTGGCGGTATTTATTGATATAGATGGAAATTTGGCGTGTTTTTGAGCGGACTTGAGGCTTGGAGATGATTTTTGCTGTGTGAAAAGTCCGTTATAAGCTTGTCCTTATTTCAAACTATTTTTTTCTTCTCGATGGTCTCTTTCTGAGGTATTGTCTTTCACTACGGCTTTATTTTTCAAAAATTGTTAATATCGAAAAATTGATTATACTTATAAAGTATTAGTTCATCTGGTCTATTATTGTGGTCAGGTTCAATCTGATTCTGAATCTGCCAATATCAAGTTAAGACCGTTATGCGAAAAATGGCGGCGATGCGTCTTTTCGATTGCTATTTTTCTCGGTGGATTGGAATATAGTGGATTAACTTTAAATCAGGACAAGGCGACGAAGCTGCAGACGGTACAGATAGTACGGAACCGATTCACTTGGTGCTTCAGCGCTAGAGAATCGTTCTCTTTGAAACTAAGGCGAGGCAACGCCGTACTGGTTTAAAGTTAATCCACTATCATGCGAGGCAGGAACTTGGCGCTTTATCTCCATCCACTCAAAACAAAAGAGAATTTATGGACACAACCAAACCTACTCCCCATCCCGACCAACAAGCCAACCGCCGCTATCTGACCGTGTGGCGGTGGCATTTTTATTTCGGGCTATTGGTCGCGCCCTTTCTGACCCTGCTTGCCGTAACAGGTCTAGGCATGCTTCTATTCGCCAACATCACCGGTAAAGAGGGCGAGCGCATACACGTTACCCCGCAGGCGCAAGTGCAGCCTTTGTCGGCGCAGGCGGAAGCGGCGCGGCGAGTCTGTGAACCCTGAAACCGCTTCGGTGGTGCAATATATCGCGCCGCGCGCCGACGATATGGTTGCCGTGTTCCGCGTAAACAACGACGACAAAGCGACCATGGTCGCCGTCGATCCTTACACGGCGAAAGTCGTCAGTTCCATGCCGCGCAATGAGGGCTGGTATCACACGATGGACGGAATCCACGGCGATATGATGCTCGGCACGGCGGGCGATTATCTGATAGAAACTGCCGCGTCGCTGACTATCCTGATGATGATTACGGGAGAGTTTATCTGTGGTGGGCGAAACAGCGCAGCCTGAAATCCATGCTTGTGCCGCAAGCGGGCAAAGGACGCTCGTGGTGGCGCAGCATGCACGGCGCATTCGGCACTTGGGTTTCTTTGATTTTATTGTTGTTCTGCCTGTCTGGTGTTGCTTGGGCGGGCATTTGGGGCGGTAAGTTCGTTCAATCTTGGAGCCAGTTCCCCGCCGGCAAATGGGGCGTCGAACCGAACCCCGTATCCGTCGTGCCGACCCACGGCGATGTGCTGAACGACAGCAAAACCAAGGAAGTACCGTGAGTTCTGGAACTCACGCCCATGCCTGTTTCCGGTACGACGAAGGGCGAAAACGGCATCAATCCGAGCGAACCGATGACTTTGGAAACAGTTGACCGCTTCGCCCGCGAAATCGGTTTCAAAGGCCGCTACCAGCTCAACCTGCCCAAAGGCGAAACGGGCGTGTGGACGCTGTCGCAGGATTCGATGAGCTACGACATGGTCAGCCCGACCGCCGACCGCACGGTACATCGACCAATACAGCGGCAGAAATCCTGGCCGACATCCGTTTCGATGATTACAACTTCTTCGGCAAATTCAGCGGCGGCCAGCATCGCACTGCACATGGGGACGCTGGGTTGGTGGAGCGTGCTGGCGAACGTCTTGTTCTGCCTGGCGGTTATTTTCATCTGCGTCAGCGGCTGCGTGATGTGGTGGAAACGCCGCCCTGCCAATGCGGGCGGACTGGTTCCTCCGGCGCAGAAAATCGAGTTGCCGGTATGGTGGGCAATGGCTGTGCCGCTTTTGATTGTAGCGGTATTGTTCCCGACCGCCATCGCCGCCATTGCCGTGATTTGGCTCTTGGATGCAGCCTTGCTGTCGCGGATTCCAGCGTTGTCGAGGTGGTTCAAATAAACGCTTACGGCGTGTGGCAAACGATAAGCCGAGACCTTTGCAAAGATTCCCCAAAATCCCTAAATTCCCACCAAGACATTTAGGGGATTTTCCATGACACCTTCTTCCAGCAAACCGCACAAGCCATGCAGTCGCCAAACACATCGACCGCCTCCTATTATTGAAGTTGGATCAGGTGATTGATTGGCAGCCGATCGAGCAATACCTGAATCGTCAAAGAACCCGTTACCTCCGAGACCACCGCGGCCGTCCGGCCTATCCCTATTGTCCATGTTCAAAGCCGTCCTGCTCGGACAATGGCACAGCCTCTCCGATCGAACTCGAACACAGCCTCATCACCCGCATCGATTTCAACCTGTTTTTGCCGTTTTGACGAACTGAGCATCCCCGATTACAGCACCTTATGCCGTTACCGCAACTGGCTGGCGCAAGACGACACCTTGTCCGAATTGCTGGAACTGATTAACCGACAACTGGCCGAAAAACCTAAAGAGTAGAAGGCATCCGCCGCCGTCATTGATGCCACCATTATTCAGACTGCCGGCAGCAAACAGCGTCAGGCCTAGAAGTCGACGAGGAAGGACAAGTCAGCGGCCAAACCACACCAAGTAAGGACAAAGATGCCCGTTGGACAAAGAAAACGGCCTCTACAAACTCGGTTTACAAACAACATACCCGTACACCGATGAGGAAGGCTATATCGAGAAACTGCACATCACCCCGCCAATGTCCATGAGTGTAACCATCTGTCCCCTTTGTTGGAGAGGCATTGCCGAAGTACGACCGTCTATGCCGACAAAAGGCTGCTGACAGTAAGGAAAACCGGCAACATCTGAAGAGCATCAGTTGTTAGACGGCATTATGCGCAAAAGCCACCGCAACCGTCCGCTGACGGAAGCGCAAACCAAAACGTAACCGATATTTATCGAAGACCCGTTATGTGGTCGAACAAAGCTTTGGTACGCTGCACCGTAAATTCCGCTACGCCCGGGCAGCCTATTTTTGGTCTGCTCAAGTGAGTGCGCAAAGCCATCTAAAGGCGATGTGTTTGAACCTGTTGAAAAGCGGCTAACAGGCTAAGTGTGCCTGTTGCCGCCTAAAAAGCGGCGGATGCCTGATTATGGGGCGTCCGGGAGGGATTAAGGTATTTGGGTAGAATCGGTGGATATTTGAGACGAAAAACAGCCGAAAAACTGTGTTTGGGATTTCGGTTTTTCAGGGAGGAGGAGCTTTTTGCAAGGTCTCAAGCCGTCAGGCTTGAGTTGCCAAAACTAAAAGGTCGTCTGAAAACCAAATTAGGGTTTTCAGACGACCTTTTTGACGATTAACTGCAAATATAGTGGATTAAATTTAAATCAGGACAAGGCGACGAAGCCGCAGACAGTACAGATAGTACGGAACCGATTCACTTGGTGCTTCAGCACCTAGAGAATCGTTCTCTTTGAGCTAAGGCGAGGCAACGCCGTACTGGTTTAAAGTTAATCCACTATACGCCCTGAATCGGTCAGAAGCTGAGGAGATAATCTCACCGGTTCCTTAATTATAGGTTGTATGAAATGCTCCGCTTCCTTCAAGATTTCAGGTTTCACAATTCCTATAAATCCTAGTGGGGATAGTAAACTCAGGTCTGCCTGAAAATATGCCCCGATTTCGTAACTTTGATACAGGAAAGTCAAGCCGTTTTTATCGAAACGCCAGTTTTTCCATAGCGGAAAATTTGTCACTATTGTATCCACTAATGTAATCACGTGCTTCTTCTTCGGTGTCACCACTATTTTTTCAGGTATTGACATGGCTTCTTCAGCAGGTGTGTCAGTTTTCCTTCTGATTGGGTAACAGGATGTCGTTCAATTTAAGCGGCTTCGGATTGGCAATGCCGCGCTTCAATACCGTCGGCGTGTGCACGCCGTATCCGTGCGGGCCACAATTGTATTCCCAGTCTTCTTGTCCGAAAACAGCATAATTGGGCGTATAGCCTTCCAGTTCCAACGTATCTATATAGTCCAAAGCACAAGGGTACTCACCGGCTTTGCGGAGTTTTCAGTTTTCCTTATTGGTCTCCTTTACGTCTTTGTCGCGTATCACGGTCGTCTGAACCGATTTCTGTGTAGGCAGTTTGCCGCCCATTTCTTTCCTGACCCAGTCATCCAAATGTTTATCGCCGGTAATCGGATGGCTGACGGTAAGTTGATGGCAAAGGGTTTGCCTTCACTGTCCGTCACAGGATTTGGCTTCAAGGTTTTTGGATTGAAACGATAAAGGGGCAGCCTGAACATTTGCAGAGAAAAATGAGGGACAATGCGGCGGCGTGCAAGCGTTTTGTGGAACATATCAACACCTATTAGGATTTTTGATTTAATTAAAGGAAAGCCCAATGCTTCGCGGCTTTCGACGTATTTCTGCGCTACGGTGCGGCTCAGCGCGCGGATGCGAGCCGATGAGTGCGCGTTCGGTCACGAAATGGCGCCGCGTGCGTCTAAGAGGTTGAAGGTGTGTCCGGCTTGAGGACCAGCTCGTGCAGGCGGGCAGGGCGAGGCTGGCGTTTTTCTTCGGCGAGCAGGCGTTTGGCTTGCGCTTCGTAGTCGTTGAACTGGCGCAGTAGCCGGTCGGCATCGCTGTATTCGAAGTTGTGGGTGGATTGTTCGACTTCGTTTTTGGTGGTGCACGTCGCCGTAGGTGACGGTGTTGCCGTCCAGCGTTTTGCCAAACGAGGTCTATAGACGTTTTTCCACGCCGCCGGGTACATCGCCAAGCGTTCGATGCCGTAGGTGATTTCGCCGAGTACAGGCATGACGGTCGATGCCGCCGACTTGTTGGAAGTAGGTGAACTGGGTCACTTCCATGCCGTTGAGCCAGACTGCAGCCCAAGCCCCATGCGCCGAGGGGGGTTTTTCCAGTCGTCTTCGACGAAGCGGATGTCGTGGACTTTGGGGTCGATGCCCAATTCGCGCAGGGAATCGAGATAGAGGTCTTGGATATTGGCGGGCGCGGGTTTGAGGGCGACTTGGAATTGGTAATAGTGTTGCAGGCGGTTGGGGTTGTCGCCGTAGCGGCCGTCTTTGGGGCGGCGGCTGCGTTGGACAGCAGGCGGCAAACCAAGCGCTCGAGGCCGAGCGCGCGCAGGCAGGGTGGCGGGGTGGGAAGTACCGGCGCCGACTTCCATATCGAAAGTGTTGGATGACGGTGCAGCCTTTGTCTGCCCAGAATGTTTGCAGTTTGAAGATGATTTGTTGGAAGTGTGGGCATGGCTTATGTTTCGGATTGGGATAAAGGGGGATTTTACTGTTTTGACGGTGTTTTGGGTAGGTGTACAGGCAGATGGAATGCGTGGGGCGGCGTGTGATTTGACTGTCAATAAATGCGGAAACATGCCACAATGCCGTTATCCTGTTGTCTGTTTTAATCTGTTTTGATTGAATTTGAGGTCGCCCATGACCCCGATTTTGGCTTTCGATATTGAAACCGTGCCTGATGTGAACGGCATCCGCCTGTTGTACGATCTGCCTGCTTCTTTGCCGGACGACGAGGTCGTCTTGTTTGCCCAGCAGAAACGCCGTGCCCAAAACGGCTCTGACTTTGTCGCAGCACCACCTGCAAGTGGTCGCCATTTCCTGCTGTATGCGCTGGGGGCAGGACAAAATCCACGTCGGCACCATAGGCGAAATGCACGACAGTGAAGAGAAATGATCGCCAGGATTTTTCGACCTTATCGAAAGCCATACGCCGCAATTGGTCAGTCCGAATGGCGGCGGCTTGACCCGCCGTCCTGCATTGCCGAGCGCTGATACACGGCATTGCGGCGGCGCGTTATTGGGATATGGGCGAGGGCGATTTCGGCGACAGCCGCGATTTCAAGTGGAACAACTACATCAGCCGCTACCACAACCGCCATTGCGACCTGATGGACCTGCTCGCCCTGTACCAACCGCGTGCCAATGTGCCCGCTGGACGATATGGCGAAACTTTGCGGTTTCCCAGTAAAACTGGGCATGGACGGCAGCAAAGTCTGGGAGGCGTTCCACGCAGGTCGTCTGAAAAGACATCCGCGATTAGTGCGAAACCGATGCGGCAAACACTTATTTAATGTTCCTGCGCTTCCGCCTGATGAGCGGCGCTTTGGATGCGGACGAGTATGGTGGAAGTCAAACGGCTGAAGCGTTACCTGACCGGACAGGCTCAGGACAAGCAGCATGGAATGAGTTTGTCGCCGCGTGGCGTTAACAACGCGGTGATTTTCTACAGCCCTGACGATGGGCGGAAAGCCGCTAATTTATAGTGGATTAACTTTAAACCAGTACGGTGTTGCCTCGCCTTAGCTCAAAGAGAACGATTCTCTAAGGTGCTGAAGCACCAAGTGAATCGGTTCCGTACTATCTGTACTGTCTGCGGCTTCGTCGCTTGTCCTGATTTAAGTTAATCCACTATACAATAGCGATGTGTTAGAACTGGATGTTTTCCTGATACTGAAAAAGCAGTTGGCATTCAGTTTGGTAAAGCGGTTATTGGGAAAAAAGGAGTGTGGGCGGTTTGATTGTAAGGATGTGAACGATATTGGATGAAAAAGGTCGTCTGAAATTTGTCAGCTCCTATATTGTTAGGGAGCTGAATTTCAGACGACAACTATCGTCTGAAATTCCTTTGCTTTCTAGAACAACACTCCTGTCGGCTCGCTGCCTTCGGGATGTCATATTTCGGATAGCTCGGCGTGCTGGCGGGGCGTTAGCGACAGTTTGCCGGGTTTGCTTCAGGACGAACGCTTTGGTTTGGTGCGAAGCGGGCGTATCGTCAGCTTCGACTTCGATTTCAGTACCTTTAGGCAGAACCACATCTTTGACCGGAGCAGGCTTAGGCGCAGATTTTGAGGTTTGCTGAAAGCGCTGGAGCCGCTCGTCCAGGCGAGTGATTTCAGCAGGGTTTTGAGTTTGACGCCTTTGCGCTGGGTCAGACAGTTGGCGGCACCGGTGCGGTTTTTAAAATAGCGTCTCACTTTTAGCCGGATTAATGGTTTTTACCGTGCGCTTTTGCCCAAGCGTGCACTACTGTCTCAAGACGGCGGTATCCAGATTTTTGCCGTATGGGTCGTGGTATGCGGCCAGCCAAAGGTTTGGTTGGCATCTTCGTTGAGGCTGGCCATTTGGTAGATGACAGGCAGGGAGCGCCGGAGGCAATTGTTATCTGCAAATTCCAGTGCATCCGGAGACTTCATGCGAGACGCAGCCGTGACTGCGGACGCCCGGTACGCTAGCACGGGGCATTAGTGCCGTGAATGCCTAAACCGAGTTTGGGATCACCGAGACGGACAAAAACAGGACCGAGCGGATTGTTAGGGCCTGCTGGTACGCTGACGCCGTCGCCACGTTCTTTTTGGATGGATTTAGGGATGTGCAAGTCGGATTGAAGGCTTTTGCACCGATTTTGTGTTCGCCCAATGTGGTTTTGGGTCATGGCCTCGCCGACGGCGACAGGATGAGATTTTGGTCAGTTTGCCGTCTGTAACTATAAGAATAAGCGTTGTTGCGGAATATTGATGACGACGTGCTGACCTTCGAAACGGAGGACGTCTGGGATGGGTGTGTTGGCTGAGGCGGCGGTAACGAAGGCGGCGGTCAGGCCGAAAATGGTTTTTCATGTGTCGTAATACTTGTAGTAAAGAAAGAAGATTTTTGAAATCATGCTGAATCTGTATGGTGAAAATATGCCCTTTCAGTTTGCTTGCCGGTTTGGTGGCGGAGTATGGATTGGGGTCGTCTGAAAAGATAAACCGGGTGTCAGTGGATAGTGATGGCTGATACGAAAATGTTTTGACAGCGTGTGATTTTTCTTTGGATTATGAGGGGCGCGGCGTTGCCAGAGCCCATATGCAGAACTGTCTTTATCAGGTGCTGCCTACTGAGAAAGTGTCGTTTCGGGTGCTGAGGAGAAAACAGTTCAGTGAAGCAGAGACGGTGAAAGTATTAAAAGAGTCGGTTGAACGAGTCCGGCCCTGCGTGTGGTTATTATGAGACATGTGGCGGTTGTTCGTTGCAACATGTGCTCCAACCGTCAAGTTGCATTGAGCAACTGTATTTTGGAAGAACAGCTCGAGCTATCGGCGAAGTCAGACCGGAACAGATTCTTCCGCCTATTTATGGTTCGGCAGCATTATCGAGGATAGGGCGCGGTTGAGTGTCTCAGTCGATAAGAAGGGTCGTCTGAAAATGGGTTTTCAGGCGAAAAGAAACAGTGACGTGGTTGATATTGAAACATGTCGGGTGTTGCCTAAACATATTTCAGATGTTTTCACCTATGGTGGTGTTGTTGCAAACACTACTGTCTGATGGCAGACAGGTCCGGTTTGTAAATAATAGCCGTGCATTGGTTGTTTTGAACATTTGTTTTCATACCGTCTGGCTACTCTTTGAAGCAAATTGAGACATGGTTTGATAAGATATCAAATTAGAATTAAAAGCAAGTTTGGCAGGTTTGGTTTTCAATATGGGCGCAGGCAAATCAGCACACTGACTAAAGTTGCCGAATTGAAATACAGGTTTGCCTGAATTTTCGGTAGAAATGCCTTATCAACCCGGGTGATTTTACGCAGATTAAATACGGACTTGAATGCTGTAATGATCAGCAGGGGCTTTGCGCCTGTTGGATATACAACCTAATGACAGGGTAGTAGATTTGTTTTGCAGGTTGGAGTATTCCAGCCTTCCTATGGCAAGAGCGGTGCGTCGGTAACGGGTATTGAAGGTTAGATTCCCTTGTTTTTGCGTGCCAGGCAAAACGCTCTTTGAAACAGTTGGTATGAAATATGTGTCGTTTGAGGTAGCAGATTTGTTTGAGACAGATGAGCAGGAGGTAGCCTCATGAGTATTCGATAATGTTGCTCGATCCGCCCAGAGTGGTCTTATCTGTTGTCAAATCTTCTACACCATACCTACCGATCGTATATATTTCATGTATAAATCCTCAACCTTTTGCACGTGACACGGAAGTATTGGTAAATAAGGGTTAACTTCAAATCTGCAGGCATTATGAATATGTTGCACAAACTTCTCATGTCGAATCCATCGGCGTGTTTTGAGGTTTATAAATCCGATAGTGGGGTGTCTGACAAATGGTTTTAATGTAATTATTGGTTGAATCATGTTATCATAGATTCAATTGAGAATAGATGATTCGGCTGTTTCCATAAATGCCGAACATCGAATATATGTATTTTATTTGCCGCACCACAGTATCAGGGTGTTCTTGAAAAATCCACTTTTAATCATATTGCTGGTGCTTTTGTTTATGGTGCTGCTGTTGTTTTTATAAACAGAAGGGCGCAATCAAAACTAAAGACGACAAAAGCAGCTAAAAGCATCATCAAAAACCATCACCCAAATCAAGAAAGTATTGAAGAAGTCGGATTGGGTTGATCAGGTCAATCAATCCGTTTCCGATCCGGATCAACAAGATTGGGGAATGGGGAGGCAGTGGTTCTGCCCGGTTCAACTACGTCTATCTGCAAAAAGTCGACCCACTGACGGAATATCAGTATATAAGCAATTTAGTTTATGAGTAAAAGCGCCGAATCTTTGGCGGGTTATTTGAATGGCCTAAACGATGGGGCTCTGAAAAATTAGTACATGAGCTTGTCGGGCTGGTCTGCGTGTTGGCAATATCGATATGCTGACAGACGCCTTGGAGCGTCATGGCTCTGTCTTGTCTGAAGAAAAGTCTGGCTGAGTACGTTAAAAGCCGGCTTGATGTCCGATCAGACGCATTGCCGTTACGCGTATTGGCGAAAACCGTTTTGGGATGGAGCATGCGAAATCGAGCGCCAAATCGGAAAGCAACCTGATTTGGAAGAGGCTTCGACATCCCGCTCCTGCGAGTGACTAATGACAATGCAGGCGCTAATCACGCCCCTGGCGTTTCAAACGCGCTGCTATCGTATTGGGCGAAAGAGGTTTACCGATATTGCTCCGGAAGAAATGGGAGCCGTTATCGGATTTGTTAAACCTGAACAAAAGTGCAAAATCTTGAAAAGACAAAAGTAGGTTGTAAACTGCTGTTCAACAATATAACGTGCCATTCAGCTCTTCTAAACCGGCAAAGCCTTATCATCGAAGCTAAAACTTGACTATCAGCATGAAGAAATCAGTCAGTTTGCTAAACACTTGTGGAAGTTGTACCCTCATTGGGTCAGTATGGCCGCCAAGTGAAAAGAACGCATGCTGGGTTGGGGATATGCCTCGGTTATCGTGAAGTATTTGATGATTTGGAGAAAAGGACCTATGAAAAATAAAATCAGAGAAATTGGTTTGGAAAGGGTTATATCCGACCTACTTCTCTTCAAATAAAGCTAAATATCGCGAACTGGTACAAAAGATTCTTCTATCATTAGCGTCAACGCCTCTCCTGCAGATGAAGCACTGAAAGAAGTTGAATCTTTGCTGATGTACAGTCAGTTGGATTTGGCCATAGGTACTGGAACAAGCTGTTTTACAGTACCCGCAAGAATCTCAATTGTATGTGATGTTGTTCGATCTTTACGAAAGAGTGAAGGACTGGGCACGTCTGGAACAATTCTTGCGCTTAGTGCGTGAACGCGTTGTCAGCCTTCCGGAAGAAGTGGTATTGGCAATGAGCCGTTTGCTGCAACATGTAAAATCAACATTCATAAAATAATTAGAGAGTACCATGATGGATAATCTAGTACCTAAAATCAAAACCATACGGATTGATGCGCGATATGAGCGAGCAGCAAGAAAGCGTTTTCGTATAGCGCTTTAAAATGCAATACGACGAACTATCAGAGTTCTTGACTCAGATTCAGATGAAATACCAGATTTAGTATTGGTAGATACTGATACTGCTGAGGGCATTGAAACTTGGAAAACGCTCAAAATCAATACCTGATATTCCTGTTGCGATGTTTTTGTTCAGCAAAGAGCCATCTGTTACAACGCCGTATTTGGCTAGATCGGTTAAATTCGACTACCTTATTCCCGATTTTTGAGAAGTTTTGGCGCAGGGCAGGGAATATTTTTTGATGCTTCGGCTCAGAAGGCAAAGTAAGGACGCAAAACGGTAACGAAGTAGAAAAGCTACTATTCGTCGCTTTTAATCCGAATAAAGGATTACTTGGTGCTTTCGAAGTTTGCCAGTCAAGGCCATCAGGATATTGCCGTTTTACATGAGGGTAAACCGGTATTAATCGATTTTCCCAAGTATTCAAAGGGTATTGCTGACGGTCAACGCCCATGAGTTAGAAGGGCTTTGTAAGAATGACAATTTATCTGTTGTATGCAAAGTCGTGCCGGATAATCCCAGTGGAAAGAAAAAGCCAAAAGTAACGGTATATATGTCTTGTTTTGTGGCAGATGGCAATTTGGATTGCTCAGGAAGATTGATTTATCCGATGACTCCTCAAACGATTTTCACTTTAAAGCGTTGGCCTAATTTGACCGAGCTTGCTCCGGTTCCAGAGTCTATGAGGTTATCTGCGTTTTTAACTAAAACATCAGTCAACAAATATCCTCTATAAAAGTTATGCCTTTGGAAATGCGGATATCTTGAATTATTTGGCGGCAACCTCTGTAACAGGCTTTTTGGCAACGGATAGCGAATATGCTCCGAATCAAGCTAATCAGCATGCCAATATTTCTGAACATGTTAGTGTTAATAGTGATGTGCCTGATAGTCAGATGGTTAAGGATGCAGAAAAAGTGGCGAGTCCTTCGCAAGAGCAGCCACGCGGTTTGTTACAGCGCATAATGCGTAAATTATTGAGGAAAACGCTAAAGGACGTGTAATGAAAAGATAATAAATTATCTTTACGGTCCGGTTGGAGTAGGTAAAACAACAGCAATTTCTGCGTTATCAGATGAGCCGCCTGTGACAGACAGATGCATCTGCATCAGATATGACGCTGGTTCGTAAGGGGTATACCACCGTAGCAATGGATTATGGTGTGATCCATTTGGATGAAGAAGTCAAAGATCCATTTATATAGTACATCAGGGGCAAGAACGTTTTAACTTTTATGTGGGAAATTCTAAGCCAGGGTAGTATGGGATTGGTATTGCTTTGGATAATAGCACGAACAAACCCATTGAAGGATTTGCAATTCTTCTTGGAAGCATTCCGAGAATTATTGAAAACAGCGCCATTAGTAGTAGGCGTTACTAAAATGGATATTCGTTCATTGCCAAGCGTTGATGTATATCGAAATATTTAGCACAAAATAATTTTTAATGTACCGGTTTTTGAGATTGATGCTCGTAGAAGATGATGTCAAACAATTGGATTAGCGCAATCATTGTTCTCAATTGATCCGGGTTTAGAGGTATAAAATGGAATCAACACTTTCTTTGCAATCAAATTTATATCCCAGAATTACACCTGCACTGGTGCTTATTATGCAGTAACCAGCGATACACCAAGCAGCAAGTAGAACATTGCTATATAACTTATTGCGTGCAAACCCGTCAGAGGTCATTAGTGAGCGATTCTAAGCAGGCTGATACCAGTGATATCAACACGGCTTTAAACTTGTTGTACCGTTTGCAACGTTTAGAGTTTTTGCTATGGTGATGAAAATATTAGTAACGAAGATATTCATTTGACAGACGAGCAGTTACCGGAATTGTTAGAGCAGTTGTCCTAATTCAGGTAAAGACTTTGCTGGCTGATGAGAATGGCCTGTATGTTTGCCAATGCTAATTTTCATCATGAAGCTGCCGAAAGAGTTGGGCCTGTTGGCAAGTGAAGTGGCTAAGATGGAAGATGGTCATCGTCTGCTGATTCGTAACAATTTGCATATCAATAATAGTGCATGGGGCATTTTGTGATCCTTCTGGTCAGAGCAGGTTAACATTTTTCCCATATTGTATATTGGAAACTAAGCTGATTCTAGTTATAGGTGGGTATGCCTGACTTAAATAAAGAGGCGTTTTGTGACACTCTGGTTAAAAGTGTTGTACCACAGATATGGTAGCCGCCAGCAAACTATATAACTAAAGTTATAATTTGAGAATGGAATAAATATGCAACAATTATTAATCTGTGTTGGAGGATTTAAACATACTACTCCCGATATTACAGCTTCAGCTGTAATATCGACTGATGGTTTGCCAATTGCTACAATGCTTCCATCACATTTGAATGCGGACAGAGTTGGTGCTATGTCTGCAACATTGTTGGCATTGGGCAACCGTTCGGCTGCATGAGCTGGCATGTGGTGAGTTGGATCGAAGTGATGGTTAAAAGGTAAAACAGGTTATATTCTGTTGAGTCAAGCAGTGATAATGCAGTATTGGCCCTGATGGCGAAGGAAAGCGGTAAGCTGGGTTTGATCTTGCTGGATGCTAAACGTGCTGCTAAACATATTGCGGAAATTTTATAAAACCGCATATAAATCCATATCATTAATGATAATGGGATTAATTCTTGACTCTTATAAGATATAATTCCCTCTAATTCCCCGATAAGCATCAGTCGGTAGAGCGACGGACTGTTAATCCCGCAGGTCCCTGGTTCGAGCCCAGGTCAGGGCCAAATATCAAAAGCCTGAACATCGAGATATATATGTTCGAGCTTTTTACTAAAAGTGAATTGTATTGATATTTTCTTTATTCAGTTGTTTCGTGGAATTGAATTGTTGTCATAAAGCGCAAAACCTGTTGCATCTTACAAATAGTAGCAATCATGGACGGATATCAGACGACCTTGGATTCGGATTTAGTACGACTTTCCATAACAGAAAAAGGTCGGTATGCGGCAAGTGTTGCACTTCAAATCCGAATCCGCAGATTTCTTCAAACTATTCGCAGTTTGATACTTTTGATCAAGATTCTCAGTTTAAAAATACTGAAAAGCCAGTACCTGCAGACGGTAAATTTGCCTAAATCCCTATTTTCAAGGTCGTCTGAAATCATCCTTTCTCCATATGAAACCGTCTTTTTCGCATCAAACCATACATCAAACTGTAAAAATACAATAGAATCCATATTAGACTGAAAATCACAGAGTAAACATGAAAGCTGAAAACACTTACCCTCGCTGCTGCTCCTGCTGGCCCCTGACCGCCTGCGACAACAAAGTCAAACCAGCGTTCCTGCCGACAGTGCGCCTGCGGCTGGTAACCTCCGCTGCGCCTGTCGCTCTGGTTGAAGGGCTTAACACACCACTCTCAAAGCACGCCTATTCCCCAACAGCAGGCAGAGCAAAGTCGAAGTCCTCGAATTTTTCGGCTACTTCTGTCACCACTGTGCCCACCTCGAGCCGTTTTTGAGCAAACACGTCAAAACCTTCAAAGACGACACCTACCTTCGTACTGAACACGTTGTTTGGGGCGATGAGATGAAACCGTTGGCGCCTGCTGCCGCCGTCGATATAGTGGTCGCGAATACCAAAGACATTGCAAACAGCCATATCTTTGATGCTATGGTTAATCAGAAAGTCAAACTGCAAGACCCTGAAACCCTCAAAAATGGTTGGCCGAGCAAACCGCTTTTGACGGCAAAAAGAGTCCTCGCATCATACGAGATCCTACGAAAGCCAAACCCGCGCAGACAAAATGGCAGGGCTGACCAATACCTACAAAATCGACGGCACGCCCACCGTCGTTGTCGGCGGCAAATACAAAAGTCGAATTTGCCGACTGGGAATCAGATATGAAAACCATAGACCTGCTTGCAGACAGAGTACGCGAAGAACAAAAACTGCCAAATAATCCCAAAAAGCAAACGCACGTCCGAGCGCGATTTCAGGACGGCTGCTCCAAAACATCAGAGCAAAAACAAGCGGGACAGAGAAACGGGCGCATCCCCATATCCCTTTATAATATCCCCATTCCCATTTTTCAGACGACCTCCGACACAAAAAGGTCGTCTGAAAACTCAAAATCTACAAGAGAACACCATGAAATTCATCGACGAAGCAAAAATCGAAGTCGCACGTAAAAACGGTAATGGCGCAGCCAGTTTCCGCCGAAAAATTCGTACCGCGCGGCGGTCCTGACGGCGGCGACGGCGGCAAGCTGGCAGCGTCTGGGCAGAAGCCGGTGAAAACACGCAACACCCTCGTCGAATACCGCTTCGTCAAACGCTGCCAAAGCCAAAAACGGCGAAAAGGCCACGGCTCCGACGCTGGCGCAGGGGCGGACGACATCGTCCTCAAAATGCCCGTCGGCACCCTCTCATCCGCGACCTCGACACCGACGAAATCGTCGCCGACCACCCCACCACGGCCAGCGCGTCTGCCTAGCCAAGGGCGGCAAAGGCGCTTGGGCAATATCCACTTCAAGTCCTCCGTCAACCGCGCGCCCAAACAGTCGCACGCCCGGTGAAGAAGGCGAAACCCGTTCCCTGCAACTCGGAGCTTAAAGTTTCGCCGATGTCGGCTTGTTAGGCATGCCCAACGCCGGTAAATCACCCTGATTACCGCCGTATCCGCCGCGCGCCCGAAAATCGCCAACCACCCCTTTCACCACCCTGCATCCGAACTTTGGCGTCGTGCGCATCGACGAAAAACCACAGCTTCGTGCGCGGCAGACATCCCCGGCCTGATTGAAGGCGCGGCTGAGCGCAGGCCTCGGCCACCGCTTCTCCTCAAACACTTATCGCGCACCGGCCTGCTGCTACGTCGTCGATTTAGCGCCTTCGACGAAACCGTCAACCCCGCCGAAGAAGCACTCGCCATCATCAACGAATTGCGCAAATACGACGAAGAACTCTACGGCAAACCGCGCTGGCTCGTGCTGAACAAACTCGACATGCTCGACGAAGAAGAAGCCCAAAACGCGCACTGCCGCCTTCCTCGAAGCCATCGGCTGGGACTACTGAAACCAGACGACCGCTCGATCTGACATAAAACCGCGCCTCTTCCAAATCAGCGCACTGACCCACTAAGGCACGCAGGAATTGGTACACCAAATCAACCAATACCTGACTGAGAAAAACGCATCGAAGCCGAAAAAGCTGAAGGGAACAGGCAGCGGCAAATGCTGAGATTCGCCGAGCAGCAGCCTAAAACGGATACAGGTGTTTGAGCCGGAATAAAATTCTAGACGACCTTTTTAATACAATGGAGCTAGATGTCTTCAATTCCCTTTCTTTACAGAGAAAACGATATTATTAAACGTCTCAGAATTTGCATGACCAATATGGCGGCAATAGACAAAGTGGTATTGCTGCTTCGGCAAAAACACCCAATATCTTCCTTTTTACTCACCCAGAAAAAGGCGAAAACCACGGCTATTATGATCGCTGGGATGAGAAGGAGAACCACCTATTTTATTGTGGTGAAGGGCAACGTGGTGACTCAGCGTATGATCAATGAATAAAGCTCTTTGGATCATAAACAGACAGGAAAAAGCCATCCAAGTGTCTTTGCAATGACACACTAAATGCTCATGTCCGATACATTGTGAGTTTATATTAGATGAACATCAGCCTTATATAGTTAAAAAGACACATGTACTAATAATGCGCCCAGAACGAAACGTATTTGAATTCTGCTTGCTAATAAAAATCCAAATAATTTACCCCTGTTTGTATAAGATTTACATGACCACCATCTACAACACCTTACCCGTCAAAAAGAACCCTTCATCCCCCATCGACCCTAAAAACGTGCGTATGTACGTTTGCGGCATGACCGTTTACGACTATTGCCACTTAGGCCATGCCTGCGTGATGGTGGTGTCGACATGATTGCTCGCTGGCATTGCGCGAGTGCGGTTATCCGCTCACTTATGTACGCAACATCACCGACATCGACGACAAAATCATCGCCCGTGCGGCTGAACGGCGAAACCATCGGCGAACTGACCGCGCGTTTCATTCAGGCTATGCGAAGATGCCGATGCTTTTGGGCGCGCTAGTCCCCGACATCGAGCTGAAGGCGATGGAAAACATTCCGCAATGATTGCCATGATTGAAACCCTGATTCGAAAACGGCAGAGGCATATCCCCGCCGCAACGGCGACGCTACTACGCCGTGCGCGAGTTTACGCTTACGGTCAATATCAGCAACTGCTGACGACCTGCGCGCAGGCGAGAGCGGTGAAGTCGACGGTTTCAAACGCGATCCGCTTGATTTTGTGCTGTGGAAAGCCGCCAAAGCAGGCGAGCCGGCATGGGAAAGCCCGTGGGGCAACGGACGTCCGGCTGGCATATCGAATGCTCCGCCGCTGAGTGAAAAACCCGTTCGGCGACTGACTTCGACATTCAGCGGCGGCGTGCGATCGGCAGTCCTGCACCACGAAAACGAAAATCGCTCAAAGCGTCGGCGCGAGCAGGCCATACCTGCGGCCACGACCACGCGCGCAAAACCCACCACGGCAAAGTATTGCCAGCCACGTCAAATACTCGGCTGCACAACGGCTTTATCCGTGTGGACGGCGAAAAATGTCCAAATCGTTGGGCAACTTCTTCACCATCCGCGAAGTGCTGAAGACAATCACGACCTCGGGAGTCGTGCGCTTTTCATCCTGCGCGCCCACTACCGCAGCCTGCTGAATTACCTCGACGCGCATTTTGGACGACGCAAAAGGTGCGCTGACTCGTCTGTACACTACGCTGAAAACACCCAGCCGCTGAGTCTTGAGATTGTCCGAAAACGCCACGACTACACCCGCCGCTTCTACGCCGCCATGAACGACGATTTCGGCATGGTCGAAGCGCTGCTGTGTTTTCGAATCTGGCAGGCGAAGTGATAAAACCAATGATGTACACCCCGCCGGCTGCCTGAAAGCCTTTGGGGCGCACTTCATCGGCCCGCTGCAACGCAGATCCGACCGAGTTCCCGCAAGGCGGCACGGTCTCAGACGGCCTTCCAACGAAGAAACTCGAAGACTTAATCGCCCAGCGCAAATACAGGCGCGCGCGGATAAAAACAGAGCGGAGTCCGACCGCATCCGCGACCTTCTGAACGAACACCAAAATCATTTCGAAGACAACGCTGACGTGGCTGACCTTGGCGGCGCGGCTAATTTGCCTTTGATACGAAAAAGGTCGCACAGAAAAGCTGAACCGGCTCCCAAATCTGGAGACACTCGCAAAAGCTATTCAGACGCTCTCCGGTGCAAGCTGGGTTCCATGTGACAGGACTCAGCTTTTCAATTTGCAAACGGCAACGCTCCCGGTTGTAGTAATCCATAGTCATCTATCTTCATCAGTTCATCTACCACCGTCAATTCACACCGTTATGACTTATCCGTCTTCAACACCGCAAAAGCTCTCCATCGGCATTGTCCCAACAGTTCTTCCGACGCCGCTTTGAACCATGGAATATCCGCAAGCAATTCCCTATACCGCCGTACATTTGACATAGTCGAATGAAGCGTCGTTCCCTTATCAGTCAGACGGGGCGGCTTTTTCGAGCATTTCATCACCATTTCGCGCTGTCGGCTCTGCGGCTCATGGCGTAGGCGACGATCTCGCGGATTGAACAAGTCCAAAGATTGGCGAGAGAACGGTTTGCCGTCTTTTCCTTTGGGTTCGAGCGCGTCGGTCAGCCATTTTCGTTGGGCTTTCGGGCTCTGAACCGGCGTTTGAGGAGGTGTTCCGATATCTCGCCCATGGCGGGATGGCGGTAGGCTTTTCGCGTATGAGGGGCTCAGTTCCATCTGCTTCATCAGCGCGCGCCGCTTTTTGCGGGTTCCAACCAATGCGGCGGCAATGCGCCTTTGTCCGCTGGCGTCCTTTATATGCCGCCGGTGGGTTTCGACAGGAGGGCTTGTCAGCTTCGTCGGGATCGGGTCCGGTCTTGGTGGTGAGTAGTAAAGCTGCTTTTGGGGCGGGTTTGCACGATGTGCAGCAAGGTGACTGAGCGGGTGTTGCGCCCTCCAGTGTTTGGACGGTTTGGCTTTGTCGCACTCGGTCTGTTTTGGCTGAGGCTTTTAACTCCTTTGGGTGGGCGACCTCTCTGCGCGCATAGCTACAACTCTTCAATAAAGCTCTGCCTGCGTTTTCTCTGGTCAGACTTTATCTGCGAGTGAGAGGGTTTTGCGGTGGCATGGGGCTGGTTTTGATTAGGGATGTTCGAGGTGCGCCGATACCGCCTTCTTGATAGGCGCGCATCCATCTCGTCTCAGTGGGTTCGGAAATGCCGTGAGTGGTCTGCGGTACGTTTGATTGGCTGCGTATATGCGGGTAGTGGAGTACGGCTTGGTACATTGAAAGTGTATGATGTATGTTGCTCGTAAAGCTGCACCTTGTGCAGGTTGGAGGGGATGTCCAACTTTTGTGCCAGTTCAAACGTACCCTCAGACGACCTTTATATATAGTGGATTAAATTTCAGTCAGGACGAGGCGACGAAGCCGCAGACGGTACCAGATAGTACGGAACCGATTCGCTTGGTGCTTCGGTACGCCAGAATCGATTACTCTTTCTGAGCTAAGAGCGAGGCAACGCCGTGCTGATCAAATTTAAATCCACTGCATATTTGATCGAAACCGTGATGTGTGCTAACAATCTTCTAACGGGTTCTTCCTGGCGGCGCAGGATTACCCGCCGCTACACGCAGTACGGTGGCGCATCTTTCAGATTACCACACCCTGCGCCGATGACCGCTCGCTTTTGCCTGCCGTACTCTCCCGCGCAATAATCGCGCGCCAGCCCGATCACACATCATCCCTCAATCACAATCGGATTGACATCCGTACCGCCTCATATTTCAAAAGTCTCTCACGATTAAACATGTATTATTAAGAATAAAACAAACATTCCGGCCCCATCGCGGCAGTATTTCCTATCGTCAGACGTAGCATATTTCACGAAATTGTACCACCGACCCCCGAGTTATCACCGATTACCGTATCGGCGCAACAGACAGCGCCTTTAGTCAATATGACGTTTCTACCGATTATGCCGAAGCTACTCGATGCGAGGAAAGCTCTGATAGAAAGGTGGTCACTATAACCTCGCATATAAGACTGGGGCAACATTCCGCCAGTCCGCGTGGCAACCAAGAACAGGTTTTTGTTTTAATACTCATTATCCAACTTTCCATTTTTAAGGGCGAGTTTGCATGAGACCGACCCGACCTGCCAGATGAGATTTATGAAAATAAGTAAATTTCAGTATGTTTATAATCTAAACAACAATAATAAAAGTATAATGTCGTTTGTAAGAATTATTCGCTAGAATGGTAGGAAAGCATAGCGAGTACCAGGTCACTGCTTCAAGCCAATCCACCATCTTAAAATCTGCAGATTAATAGTTAGGAACGTTAAAAAGAAACCTGTTACAGCAAATAATGCTCAGGCGGATACCTGCTGACCATAATGTTTTCTCAGTAAATTCGCGTATCGATGCCGATAATAACGATTTTTCAGGACGCTTATCCGGCGTAAAGACAATATCTTCTTGACCGACAAACAAAAATTATCAATAATCGCTTCAGCTTATTTGAAAGCACAGTGCCATCTATGCCCGCGCAAAATCGAAGGAAACAACGCGAAACAAAGATATTCATCTAATTACCACGAAATCAGCATATGTTACCTGCTCTTGCGTGCTAACAAATTCCGTAACCGATCCGCTCTGGAAAAAGCTTCAACATCGAGGACTTGCTCACTGTGCCCATCTCCGTTCTACACCGTACCCAAAATCGTCGTGAGCACTACCGGTCGCGTAGATAAATTCAACAACAAATTCGGCAGCCTGTTCAAACGCTAATCGCCAGCACCTGTGACAAAAGAGACTGCTGCGCAGTCTGTTCATCGCTAAAGACAGTCCAATTTGCTGAACTCAATGACATACTGCGTAGCGCGTAAACAACGGTTTATACGCCGATATGTTGCCATCGTCAAAGAATGGGCCAGCGATTTATCTAAATTAGCTGCTGGTATTTGTTCGTCTGATGGATGATGTGTTGTAGCAACATATTTCCACAATGTGCAAAAAGTTATGCAAAATACTTGCATTTTAAATTTCATTTTTACAATTGTAGGTGCAACTTTTCTTCAAATGACTATCACCGTTAAGACCATGCGGTGTCCCTTTTTCAGTTTACGCGGGAGAAAGAAGAGAAGCTTGAATAACGATCCTTACACCACCACAAAGGTACATGAGAATTACAACGTAAGCATTGAGTCTGGCTGTTGCGGCGGCCGTGGTGAGCAGCGCAGCGACTGCTGAAAGTAAACTTCGCTGCAAGCTGTTGGAGGAAACCCGATCAAGGGCGAAGCAGCATTTTACTGTCTTTGGCGAAGTGCAACATATGAAGTAAAAGGTGCGGTAAAGCTGACTTTCAAGATAGTGATGCCCTGCTTTTGAAAACGGGTTAGAACAAACTATTAATGAGCTTTGCTGCTGGTAGCAACTTCGTCGCTTACTAATGAGAGATGGCACCGTCCGTGAAGCCACTAATGCAGATGTTGCAGCAGACAGCATGAAAGGTGTGGGTTTGTGCAGCCGGGTAATACTGCTGTCAACACGCGAGTGGATAATTTAGCTAAAGACATAGATGAAGCTTTGGATGAGCAGGACCAAACTGGCACAAGAGCAGCTGGAGGCCACGCATTACCACAGCAACAATGAGCAGGTGCCAAAGAGTCTCTGAAGGAATATGGCAGAAATGGGCGAGAAATTTCCACTAAGTTTGACCAAGTGGACGACGAAAGTACCAAAAGCTGTCAACCGAACTTTCCGAATCCATTGAAAAGTAAGCGCAGATGTGAAGTAAACGTGTGGATACTCTGAGCAAGAACACAGCTGCTGCCAAAGCTTCAGCTAAAGCCGCTGTGAAGAAAAAGTAGCTATGAGCTTTCTTGCCAATGTGAGACAGCAAAGTAAAAGAAACCAAAGATGCCGCCGATGAGCCGCAGATGCAGCTTCTAAGATTGGCATGATTACCGAGCACACACAGCTAAAGCAATGAGGCGTAGAAGACTTGGCTAGAGTTAGAGCTACAAAAAGCTACTGCACCAAGTTGCGTTGTAGCAACAATGGAAAATGCTCAAAAGAATGCAACGGTTTAAAGAGGCGATCAAATTATGTGTAACCTAAAGATGATGGCTCAAAAAGTCATCCACGTGCCGCTACACAAGCAGACGTTGACGCTGATGACTTTGGAGGACTGGGTCTGAAAGTTGCAGCGAAAACATGCAAAGTCTTGCTGGTTGACTGCCAGAAACTGAGAAAGAGCCAAGAAAGCCGCTGAACAAGCCGCACGCGCGGCAATCGGCTGCCACAAGAACTCAAACGGTTTTAAAGATGGCGATGAAATCGTTGTGACTGATGATGATGGCGTCAGATCGACTAAAGCTACACAAGCGGATGTTGGAAAGCTGACGGCTTTGGCGGATTGGGTTTGAAAGAAGTTGCTAGACTGCACGATGAAGCGTTTGCGTTGACAGCTGAAACCGTCAGCGACAACAGCAGGCGTAAGTAAAACCACGCAGAGTTGTAGTGCTATCGGTGCAGATGTGAATGCCAATAAAGCGGCAATCGAGGCCAAAACCGGCTGACAAAACTGAGTTTCAGAAGAATTGTGCGAGCACACTGCCGATACGGGCAAAAGTTAACGATATCGGTGGTGAAGTCAACTGCCCTGAGCGGTGCAACCTAGTCAGCCATCACTCGTCACGACAAAGACGTCGATGACTTGGCACAAAGCAGAATCTGAAAGCGACCGGGCTGGAGCTACGCCGTCAAGACATGATGATGCTAACAAAGCAACGGTGATAATACCGACAAAGCCAAACTGGAAAGAAATTGGCAATCCACTGCCGACATGGGCAGTTAACGATATCGGTGATGAAGCTAACTGCCCTGAGCGACGCGACTAGCGCAGCTATCACTCGTCATGATAAAGACATCGACGCACTTCGCTAAACGGGTCTGAAAGCTGACCGAAGCTTTGGAAGCTAACACGTCAGAGACATCGGCGCCAACAAAAGCTGGCAATCGCTGAAAATACTAGCTACTCTGAAGAGCAAGAAAGCCAATGAGGGCTTCGTACGATTGCCAGCCTGGATGAAGATATCAGTACTGAAAAACGCGCCGCGCGCGCGCGCGCTGGCGTGCGCGCGCGCGCGCGCGCGCGCGC